>VFQO010001358.1_pt1 | contig 19175 bp, 16 predicted proteins | sample 3512331 | NCBI WGS metagenome assembly VFQO01 (sample SAMN10412371, study PRJNA504923) | tailings metagenome | isolation source: Replicate 3 from Balatoc abandoned mine | place: Philippines: Itogon, Benguet | collected 2017-08-28
TGCCGTGCTGCTCGCTTTGCTCCATCCCGTCAATGCCGTTGGTCAGCCGCCAGTTCCGCTGACGCCATTCCTGCTTTGGCTTCACCGCGCGCTGGGCTAGGCTGTGTCTCCCGAGTACGGGATGCACTCGCGCCAACAAGCAGGTAACCATGATGAACAACAAAACCATCGCCCGTCTGGGCCTGATCGCCGTCGCTCTCGGCGCCTCAACTGCCGCTTCGGCTCAGAAGTTCTGCGTCTATGACCCGGTGGGAGCCCAGGGTTCCTTCTTCGCGATGGCCAAGGACTATGCGCTCGCCGCCAAGGGATGGGGTGTGCCCAGTCTCGAGCTCAAGGCCTACACCGACGAGCGCGTCGCCGCCGAGGACTTCAAGGCCGGCCAGTGCGATGGTGTGGCCATCACCGGTCTGCGTGGTCGCGCCTTCAACCCTTATGTGGGCAGCATCGACTCCATCGGTGCGGTGCCGTCCTACAAGCACCTGAAAACCGTGATCCAGGTCCTGGCCAGCCCGCAGAGCGAAGCCAGCATGAAGCGTGGCGCCTATGAAGTGGCCGGCATCATTCCGCTGGGTGCCGCGTTCGTGTTCGTGCGTGACCGCAGCATCAACTCGGTCGAGAAGGCAGCCGGCAAGAAGATCGCCGTGCTCGACTTCGACAAGTCGCAGGCGCGCATGGTGCAGCAGCTGGGTGCCCAGCCGGTGGCCTCGGACATCACCAACTTCACCACCAAGTTCAACAACGGCCAGGTCGACATCGTGGTTGCCCCGGGCATCGCCTACAAGCCCTTCGAAATGTACAAGGGTCTGGGTACCCAGGGCGCGGTCTACCGCTTCCCGCTGGCCCAGCTCACCGCCAACATGCTGATCCGCACCGACAAGTTCCCGGCCGGCTTCGGTCAGAAGTCGCGTCAGTACGTGCTCAGCCAGCTCGGCACGGCTGACCGCACCATTGCCAAGGCCGAGTCTGACATTCCGGCCAAGTTCTGGCTCGATCTGAGCCCGGCAGACAAGGACAAGTACAACAACATGATGCGTGAGGCCCGTATCCAGATGACCAAGGAAGGCTTCTACGATCCCAAGATGATGTCGATGCTGAAGAAGGTCCGCTGCAAGATCGAGCCGGCCAACGCCGAGTGTGCCGACAAGCTGGAGTGATCCTGCGGGTGCATGGATGACGTGCTGAAAAAGCCGCCTTCGGGCGGCTTTTTCATGCCTGCCGGCGGCGTCAGGGGAAGGGTGCAGCAGGCAAGAAAAAACCCGCGAGGCGTTGAACCTGGCGGGTTTCCCTGGCTCATGGCGTGGTCATGAGCGGATATGGTGGCTACGGCTGGACTTGAACCTGCGACCCCAGCATTATGAGTGCTGTGCTCTAACCGACTGAGCTACGTAGCCAAACAGGCCGCGAATCTTAGTTTTCACTCCGGAGCCTGTCAAGGACTCCGCCGCAAAACCTCGACCTGCTGTCAGCGTGCCTCGTGCCAGAGCGGAATGCGTCCCGGCACCTGCAGGCCGGCGCTGGCTTCGGCATCCGGCTCCACCCACAGCGGGGCATCCGCACTCAGGGCATTGATCGACTCGACACGGGTCACGCGCACGTCGGCAAAGCGGCCGATCAGCGCGGCATCGCCGGGGAAATGTATCCAGCGCGTGTTCTCGGCGATGCCGATGAGCCAGCCGTCGAAACGCGTCGACGGACGGTCCACCAGCACGCGCTGCACGCTGCCCAGCATGGCATCGGTCTTGTGCGCGGTATTGCGCGCAATCTGCGTCTTCAGTGCCTGCAGACGCTGTTTCTTGACGCTTTCCGGGGTGTCGTCGGGCAGTTCCGCCGCCGGCGTGCCGGGGCGCTTGCTGTAGACGAAGCTGTAGGAATGGTCGAAGCCGACGAAGTCGATCAGGTCCAGGGTGTCCTGGAAGTCCTGGTCGGTTTCGCCGGGGAAGCCGATGATGAAGTCGGACGACAGCTCGATGCCCGGTTTCGCCGCCTTGAGCCGGGTGATGATGTCGCGATAGACGTTGATCTCGTGATTGCGCTTCATGGCCGCGAGGATGCGGTCGGAGCCGCTCTGCACCGGCAGGTGCACATGCGCGGCCAGTTCCGGCAGCTCGGCATGGGCGCGGATCAGCGTGTCGCTGAACTCCAGCGGGTGCGAGGTGGTGTAGCGGATGCGGCCGATGCCGGGCACGGCCGCGACCGCGCGCAGCAGCGACGCGAAGTCGCAGATGCTGCCGTCATGGCGGGGACCGTAGTAGCCGTTGACGTTCTGGCCGAGCAGGGTGACTTCGCGCACGCCCTGGCGGGCGAGCTGGGCAACCTCGGCCAGCACATCGTCGAAGGGGCGCGAGACTTCCTCGCCACGGGTGTAGGGCACGACGCAGAAGGTGCAGTACTTGGAGCAGCCCTCCATGATCGAGACAAAGGCCTTGTGACCCTCCACCCGCGGCTCGGGCAGGAAGTCGAACTTCTCGATCTCGGGAAAGCTGACATCGACTTGCGACAGCCGGGTGCCGTCACCGCGCGTCACGGCGTCCAGCATCTCCGGCAGACGGTGCAGCGTCTGCGGTCCGAACACCAGGTCGACGTAGGGCGCGCGCTTGAGAATGCCTTCGCCTTCCTGGGAGGCGACGCAGCCACCCACGCCGATGACCACGTCGGGCCGGCTGCGCTTGAGCTTGTGCCAGCGCCCGAGCTCGGAGAACACCTTCTCCTGGGCCTTTTCGCGGATCGAGCAGCTGTTCAGCAGCAGCACGTCGGCCTCGTCCGGGTTGTCGGTACGGCTCAGGCCATGGCTGCTGGCAAGCAGGTCGCGCATGCGGGACGAGTCGTACTCGTTCATCTGGCATCCCTGTGTCTCGATGTACAACTTGCCGGCCATGTCTGCGTTACCCGTATTGCCTGAGGGCGACATTATACAGGTATGCTTGGGCGAAGTCGGGCCGGGTGGCGGCAGTGCGGGCGAGGGCAGGGAGACAGCGGCATGACGTGGGTGGCGAGCAAGGGATGGCAAGGGCTGCTGGCAGGGGCGTTGCTGTGGCTTCCGGGGTCGCTGCCGGCTGCCGACGCGGACTGGCTGAGTGCGCGGGATGCCTATCGCCAGGGCAATGTGTCTGCGTTCACGCAGGCTGCCGATGCCTTGCAGGGCTCGGTACTGCAGCCCTATGTGCCGTACTGGCAGCTGCTGTTCCGTATCGAGACGGCAAGTGATGCCGAGGTGCGTCGCTACCTGGCGCAGCAGGCCACCCCGCTGCTGGCGCAGCGGGTGCGTGTCGAGTGGTTGCGCCGGCTGGCGAAACGACAGGACTGGAAGACCTTCCAGCAACATTTCGCCGAGCTCGACCAGACCCCCGAGATCGAGCTGCAGTGCCTGTTCCTGCAGTCGCAGCTGGCGCTGGGCCAGCGCATGGATGCTGCCCGTTACAAGGACGCGGTATGGCTGACCGGCAAGGACCAGCTCTCGGTCTGCGACCCGGTGATCACGGCCTGGCAGAACCAGGGCGTGATCAGCGAGGAGGACCGCTGGTTGCGACTGCGTCTGGCGCTGGAGGCCGGCAGCCAGCCGCTGGTGCGCTTCCTTCTGCGCAGCCCGGAGGGTGAGCTGCCAAGCGTCGAGGATCTGCGACTGGTGGCCGAGGCGCCGACCGAGTTCATCACCCGTGCCGACCTAGGCCGGCGCGATCAGCGCGAACTGGCGGCCTGGGCCTACGGTCGCTGGGCGCGTCGTGACCTGCCGGCGGCGGTCGCCATGCTGGAGAGCGATGGCGAACGCCTGGGCAAGGAAGCTGCCGTGGCCTGGCGGCAGATAGCGCTGGCGGCGGCGCGCGAACTGGATCCGCGCAGCGAGCGCTTCTTCGCGCTCAGCGAAAAGGCCTGGTGGCCTGTGGCGCATCACGAAAACCGGTTCCGCCTGCTGGTGCGTTACGGCCGCTGGCCTGAGCTGCTGGCGTTGCAGGAACGGGTGCCTGCCGCCGTGCGCGAGCGCCGTGACTGGCAATACTGGCATGCCGTCGCGTCGCTGCAGCTGCCCGGTGCGGCCCGTCATCGCCAGGCTCGCGAGACACTCCGGCAGCTGATCCGCCAGGATGACTACTATGGCCTTCTGGCGCGTGAGCAGCTGGGGCTGAGCCTGCCGGCGGCGCAGACGCTGACGGTTGATCCGGTGGCCCGTGATCGTGTCCGTGCCAGCCCCGGCGTGCAACGCGCCTTGGCGCTGTTTGCCTTGAACCAGCGGGTTGATGCCAACAACGAATGGCAGCATGCCTTGCGTGGCGTTGACGAGGCCTTCCGGCTGGCGGCGGCCGAGGTGGCCGAGCAGGCAGGCTGGCTGGATCGCGCCATACTCGCGGCGGAGCTGATGACCAATCCGGGCGATCTTGATCGTCGCTTCCCGATGCCGCATCGCGACCTGGCCGATGCCAGCACGCGAGATGCCGGACTGGAGCTGGCCTGGGTCTATGGTCTAATTCGTCAGGAGAGCCGCTTCATGCCGGCGGCGCGCTCGCATGCTGGTGCCGGTGGCCTGATGCAGCTGATGCCGGGCACCGCGCAGTGGGTGGCGGATCGTCTCGGCGAGCCCTGGCAGGCCGAGCGTGTCAACGACATTGCCACCAACATGCGTTACGGCAGCTACTACCTGCGTCATGTCCTCGACGAGCTTGGCCATCCGGTGCTGGCCACGGCCGGCTACAACGCCGGTCCGCGGCGGGCCCTGGCCTGGCAGGCCGACGTGCCCATGCCGGCGACGCAGTACGTCGAGAGCATTCCCTTTGGCGAGACCCGTGACTACGTGAAGAAGGTGATGACCAATGCCGTGCACTATTCGCGTCGTCTCGGCACTGGCGAGACCCGCCTGTTGAGTCGTCTGGGCAGCATTCCGGCGCGTCAGCCGGCAGTCATCGAGGGGCCTTGAATGCGTGCTGATTCCTCACCCAACGACCCGTTGCGCAGCTTGCGACTGCTGGCCTGGGGCGCGCTGCTGAGCGTGGCGCTGCTGCTTGGTGCTGTCGCCGCCTGGCGCGCCTTCATGCCGGTCGACAGCGGCTTGCCGGTGCTGCCGCTGGGCGGCGACTTCAGTCTCGGCGATGACAGAGGGCAGACCTTCCGGCTTGGTGACCAGCGTGGCCAGGTCGTGCTGCTGAGCTTCGGTTTCACCAGCTGCCCTGACATCTGTCCGCTGACCCTGGCGCGCTACCGTGCCGTGCTGGCCGGTCTGTCGCAGGATGCCGCACGCCTGACGCCGGTCATGATCAGCGTGGACCCTGCGCGTGACACGCCCGCGCGCCTGCATGAATACGTGCGCTACTTCCATCCCCGCATCATCGGACTGACCGGCACACCGGCCGAGCTGGCCGTGGTGGCACGCCGTTTCGGGGCGGTGATCCGGGTGCCGGCTCCCGGCGAGCCAGGCCAGGTCATGCACAGCGACTACCTGTACCTGCTTGATACCCAGGGGCGCGTGCGCCGTCTTTACGATCAGCAGGCCGGTGTCGATGCCATCGTCCGCGAGGTTCGCGCCCTGCTGCGCGAGGCGCGCTAGAAGCCGCTGCAGCGTGGCGCTTGCGGTGTCTGTCCTGCACTTGTCATGGAGATGTTATGAGCAACTGCTTCAGTATGCGGTCGAGTCTGCGTGTGGCGATCTGCCTGCTCGCGTTCGGGTGTGTCATCCCTGCCGCCGTGGCGGGCGTTAAAGCGACGGATTTCTGGATTGGCGAGGTGCCGCCCAGCAGCGACGTCGCCGCCGGCTATCTGGTGCTGCGCAACGAGGGTAGGCAGCCCATGGCACTGACGGCAATCAGCAGTCCGGTGGCCAGACGTGTCGAGTGGCATGACGTGCAGCATCAGGACGGCATGGTGAAGATGCAGCCGCGCCAGTCCGTGCTGCTGGCCCCCGGGCAGCAGCGCGTGCTTGGCCCCGGTGACAGCCATCTGATGTTGATCGGGCTGACACGGCCGCTGGCACTGGGCGAGCGGGTCGCGCTCACCCTGCAGTGGCAGGACGGCTCCCGGCAGACGGTGACGGCGACAGTGCGGCCACGTCCGTTGCCCGCCGCACCGGCAGCAACGCATCACCATCACCACGGTCATCATTGAAAACGGGAGCAGGCATGCAGGGGTTGGCACGGGGAGTGATGGCGGGGATGGCCGGGGTGCTGCTGGCGGCCTGTGCCGATGAGCCGGCACCGGCCAAGGCGCGTCCGCTGCCGACCGTCGAAGTGACCGGCGTGCGCGAGATCGAGCGTGCGACCACGCTGTCCGCCATCGGTACCCTGCGCGCCAACGAGAGCCTGATGGTGCGTCCGGAGATCAGTGCCCGTGTGGTGTCACTGGGTTTCCGCGAGGGCCAGCCGGTACGTCGCGGCCAGCTGCTGGTTCAGCTTGATGATGCCCAGGCGCGTGCCGACATGGCGTCGGTCGAGGCGGCGCTCGCGCTGGCACGGTCCGAGCTGCGCCGGGCCACGGCCCTGCCTGCGGATCTGATCGCCCGGCATGAGCTCGAGCGTCTGCAGGCCCAGCTTGCGATGCAGCAGGCAGCCCTGGCGCGTGCCCGCGCGGTACTGGCAAAAACCCGTATCCTGGCCCCCTTTGACGGTGTTGCCGGTCTGCGCCTGTTCAGTCCCGGTGAGGTCGTGCAGCCGGGCCAGGACCTGTTCTCGCTGACGGCCCTGCATCCCATGAAGCTGGATGTGCCGGTACCGGAAAGTCGTGCCGGTGACGTCCGTGTCGGTCAGGTGGTGAGCGCCACGATTGCGGCACTGCCGGAGGCGGCAGTGACCGGTCGCGTCGCGGCCATGGAGCCGGCGCTCGATGCCGGGTCGCGAGCCCTGCGGCTGCGCGTTCTCATCGACAACCCGGGTGGTCGTCTGCAGCCGGGCATGACGGCCCGCATCAGTCTGGCCACCTCGGCACCCGTGCGGGTGCGCGTGGTGCCGGATCAGGCGGTGGTGCCCATGGGCGGCCGCCAGGTGGTGTTCGTGCTTGGCGAGAAGAATGTCGCGACAGCTGTGGCCGTGCAGCCCGGGTTGCGCGTTGACGGCCTGACCGAGATCGGCGATGCCCTGGCGCTTGCGGACCAGGTGGTGGTCTCCGGTCAGAACAAGCTCAACAAGCCGTCACAGCCGGTGCGTCCGATACCGTTCCCGGCCGGTGGCGCGGACGTCATGCCATGACCCTGGGTGAGCTCTGCGTACGTCGGCCCGTGCTGGCGACGGTGCTCAACCTGCTGGTGATGCTGGCCGGCGTGATGGCCTGGGATCGCCTTACCGTGCGCGAGTACCCCAACATCGACACGCCGGTGGTGACGGTGCAGACCGACTACCGGGGCGCCAGCGCCGCCATCATCGAGTCGACGGTCACCAAGGTGCTGGAGGACTCCCTGTCCGGCATCGAGGGCATCGACTTCATGACCTCGACCAGCCGCCAGGAAAGCAGCCAGATCACCCTGACCTTCAATCCGGAGCGCGACATCGACAGCGCCTCCAGCGATGTCCGTGACCGGGTCGCCCGGGTGCGCCAGCGCCTGCCGGAAGAGGTCGACGAGCCACGCATCAGCAAGGCCGAGGCGGATGCCCAGCCCATCATGTGGCTGGCGCTGTCGTCGACGCGGCACAGTCCGCTGGCCATCAGCCAGGTTGCCGAACGCCAGATCAAGGATCGCCTGCAGAGCATTGCCGGGGTTTCCGACATCCGCATCAACGGCGAGCGCCGGCCGGCCATGCGCATCTGGCTGGATGCGCCACGTCTGGCGGCCCTCGCGCTGACGCCTGCCGATGTCGAGACCGCGTTGCGGGCGCAGAATCTCGAGGTGCCCTCGGGGCGGGTCGAGGGTGCGGAGCGCGAGTTCACCGTGCTGGCGGAAACCGACCTCAACACCCCGGAGCAGTTCGCCGGCATCATTCTGCGTGACAGCGGCGGCTATCTGGTGCGCCTGGGCGATGTCGCGCGCATCGCGCTCGGCGCTGCCGACGAACGCCGCGCCACGCGTTACAACGGCCAGGACGGTGTCGGTCTCGGCGTCATCAAGCTGTCGACCGCGAATCCGCTGGAGGTGTCCAAGGGCGTGCGCGCCGCGATTCCCGACATCATCGCGCAGCTGCCCGAGGGCATGAACCTGACCCTGGCCTACGACTCCTCGGTGTTCATCGAGGAGTCCATTCAAAGCGTCGCCAGCACCCTCATCGAGGCCACCGTGCTGGTGGTGCTGGTGATCTTCCTGTTCCTGCGCAGCGCGCGCGCGACCCTGATTCCGCTGCTGACCATTCCGGTCTCCCTGCTCGGCGCCATGGTCTTCATGCAGGCCTTCGGCTTCTCGCTCAACACCCTGACGCTGCTCGCCTTCGTGCTTGCCATCGGTCTGGTGGTGGACGATGCCATCGTGGTGCTGGAGAACATCTACCGGCACATCGAGGAGGGCTTGGCGCCGCTGCAGGCGGCGATCAAGGGCATACGTGAGATCGCCTTCGCGGTGATTGCCATGACGCTGACGCTGGTGGCCGTGTTCGCGCCGCTGGCCTTTACCACCGGACGCACCGGCAAGCTGTTCACCGAGTTCGCGCTGACCCTGGCGGCGGCGGTTCTGGTATCGGGCTTCTGCGCGCTGACCCTGTCGCCGATGATGGCATCGCGGGTGCTGAAACCGGTCCACGCGCAGCCACCGGGCTGGTCGCAGGCCATCGAGCGTTTTCTGGACGGTCTCTCGGCCGCCTACCGTCGCGCGCTGGATCGGGTACTGCCACGACAGGGTCTGGTCGCGGGTGTGGCGCTGGCCCTGCTGGGCCTGTCCGGCGTGGTCTACACCAGCCTGCCCAGCGAGCTGTCGCCGATCGAGGATCGCGGCATCATCATTGCCGCCGGCTCGGCACCGGAAGGTGCCACGCCCGAGTATGTCGCGCGCTATGCCGGCCAGGTCGAGGGCATCATCCGCACCGTGCCGGAATGGCGTTCCACCTTCATGGTGCGTGGCTTCCCGGACGAGTCGCGCTTCATGAGCTTCAACCGCTTCGTGCCCTGGGACGAGCGCGAGCGAAAGACCCAGGAGATGGCGCCGGCTCTGGGGGCGCGCCTGTCCGAGGTGCCCGGCCTGCAGGTCGCGCCCATCCTGCCGCCCTCGCTGGGGCAGAGCAACCGCAGCAGTCCGGTCGAGTTCGTGGTGCAGACCTCGGCCGGCTACGACGAGCTCAGCGACACCCTGAATGCCCTGATGGATCGTGCTGCCGACAACCCCGGCCTGGTCAATGTCAGCAGTGACCTCAAGCTCAACAAGCCGCAGCTCTCGGTGCGTCCGGATCGCGACAAGGCGGCGCTGCTGGGCATTGCCGTGTCAGACATCGCCCGGATCCTGGAGTCCTACCTGGGCGGTCGCGCCGTCACCACCTTCAAGCTCGACGGCAACCAGTACGACGTGCTGGTGCAGATCGAGGATGCCCAGCGCGCCGAGCCCGGCCAGCTGACCGACCTGTTCGTGCGTGCCCGCTCCGGCGAGATGGTGCCGCTGGCCAACGTGGTGTCGGTCGAGGAGAGCATCAGCCCGTCCTCGCTGGGGCATTTCAACAAGCTGCGCAGCGCCACCCTGACGGCCAATCTCGCGCCAGGCTACTCGCAGGGCGAGGCCGTGGCGTTCATGGAGCAGGCCGCGCGTGAGCTCGGCAACCCGCGGGTGAGCACGGACTGGAGTGGCCCCACGCGCGAGTTCCTGGCTGCCAGCGGCACGCTGGCACTGACCTTCGGTCTTGCGCTGGTGTTCATCTTCTTGCTCCTGGCCGCGCAGTTCGAGAGCTTCCGCCACCCGCTGGTGATCCTGTTCACCGTGCCGCTGGCCATGCTGGGGGCGCTGCTGGCGCTCACGTTCACGGGTGGCTCGCTCAACGTGTACAGCCAGATCGGTCTGGTCACCCTGGTCGGTCTCATCACCAAGCACGGCATCCTCATCGTCGAGTTCGCCAACCAGCTGCGCGCGCGTGGCGAGGACGCGCTGGCGGCGGTGCGTGAAGCTGCCGTGCAGCGTCTGCGTCCTATCCTGATGACGGCAGCCACCATGGTGCTGGGCGCGCTGCCGCTGGCACTCGCCAGCGGAGCCGGCGCCGAGGCACGTCAGCCCATCGGCTGGGTGATCGTCGGCGGCATGACCGTAGGTACGCTGTTCACGCTCTATGTGGTGCCGGCGGTGTATCTGCTGATTGCCGGTCGCTCACCGGTGCCTGTGTTGTCCGAGGCCGAGGAGGCTGCCCATGTCGCGCCCGTCCAATCCCGCTGAAGCCCTGCTGCGCAGCATGCGCGTGACCCAGGGGCTGCTGGCGCGTCCGCAGGTGACGCGCCCCGGCAATGACCATTGGGATGGTCACCACTTCCGCAATCCCGGCACGCATACCGGTCATGGCGTGAAGGCGGCCCTGCGCTGGATGGCGACCCGGCAGCCGACGCCCTGGCCGCAATGGCGTTCGGACGGTCTGGATGCACGGCCGCAGGCACGGCTGAGCGAGTCGCTGCAGGACTGGCGGGTGACCTTCGTCAACCATGCCACCGTGCTGCTGCAGATCGGTCCCTGGAACCTGCTTACCGATCCGGTCTGGTCGACCCGCTGCAGTCCGCTCAGCATGGCCGGTCCGCGGCGCGTCTGCCGGCCGGGCGTGGCGCTGCCCCATCTGCCACCCATCCATGCCGTGCTGCTCAGTCATGACCACTACGATCATCTCGACATCCGCACGCTGATCTGGATCTCGCGGCGTGACCAGCCGCTGATCGTCACCGGGCTGGGCGTGGGCTCGCTGCTGCGTGCCAACGGCATCACGCGCGTAGCCGAGTGCGACTGGTGGGAGTCCGTGAGCCTGGGCGACCTGCAGCTGCATTTCGTGCCGGCGCAGCATTTCTCGGGGCGGGGCGCGCGCGATCGTGACCGCACACTCTGGGGCGGACTGGCCGTGACCTGCTCCGGCGGTACCGCATTCTTTGCCGGTGATACCGGTTACGGCCCGCACTTTGCCGCCATTCGCGAGCGTCTCGGCGCGCCCAGGCTGGCACTGTTGCCGATTGGCGCCTACGAGCCTCGCTGGTTCATGGCACCGGTGCACATGAATCCTGACGATGCCGTGCGCGCTCATCGCGATCTGGGGGCACGGCAGACACTGGGCATCCACTTCAACACTTTCCAGCTCACCGATGAGCCGGTGGATGCTCCGGAGCGTGCGCTGCTCGCGGCCCTGCATGCGCATCATGTCGAGCCGGGTCGCTTCGTGGTGCTGCCCGAAGGCGGGGAGATGGATGTGCCGATGTGCGCGAACGTGCCGGCGTCGGCTCAGCCGGTCGGGGAGAACCAGGCCGACATGGCCGCTTCCTGAGCTGCTGCGCGCCGGGCGCCCACGGGTTGCCAGCGCTCCCAGGACACGGCTGCCTGCTGCAGGAAATCGAACAGCGTCATGTGGCGACGCAGCACGCGCTCGTGGCGATGCGGCAGCAGCGGATTGAACAGGCCGAGCGGGTCGAGCAGCTGACGCGGGTTCTTCTTCATCCACAGCCAGGAGCCCATCTCCAGGGTCAGCGGCAGGAAGGGCGGATGTCCCTGCTCGCGCGCCTCCTCATAGAGAAAGTCCCAGAGGTCGCCGTGCGTGGTGTAGCTCAGGCACTGCGGTTCCATCAGGTAGAAGCTGTGGTTGGGGTAGGTGCGCTGGAACAGGTCGCGCAGCGACCAGATCTCGGCCAGATGGGCCAGCGGCGTCTTGCGGCCGGCATAGGGAAACCACAGGCGGTCACGGAAGCCGAAGCCGGAATGGCAATCGATGCTGATGGCCACGCGATGGCTGAACAGGCGCTGGCGCACCACCCGGTACAGGGCCTCCGCCTCGGGCTGCAACAGACCGCCGGCGGGGCCCCGGTACCAGGGCAGGGCCGGGCTCAGGCGCTGGCCGCCGAGTGGCCAGGGTGCCTCCACCTCAGCATCGATGTCGGCATGGCGCATCAGGTCGACACCGGCCGGATTGGCACGCGTGCCCTTGAGAAAGCCGCCGGGATTGACGATGGGCATGAACACCAGGCGGATGCGACGCAGCTGCTCATGCAGCGTGGCATCCCACGACAGGCGCTCGACCAGGTGACTGAGGTAGGCGATCAGCACCTGGCTGCCGATGCGCTCGACGCCATGCACGCCGCCAAAGAAGCCCACGGCCGGCACGTTGGGGCTGCGGTTGCCCAGCGACAGACACCAGACCGGCAGGCGGTGACCGTCGGCCTCGACATGGGTGACCACGTCGCACATGACATGGGCGCCTGCGCGGTCGATCAGGGCATCCAGCGCCAACAATTCCGGGTTGTTGGCGAGGCGGCTCATAACCAGTTGCGGCGCTTGAAGTAGAGGAAGGGCGTCACCGCCGACAGCACCATCAGGCCGATGGCGAAGGGGTAGCCTCCGGCCCAGTCGAGCTCCGGCATGAAGCGGAAGTTCATGCCGTAGATGCTGGCGATCATGGTCGGCGGCAGGAACACCACGGAGGCCACCGAGAAGATCTTGATGATCTTGTTCTGGTTGACGTTGATGAAGCCGAGCGTGGTGTCGAGCAGGAACTTGATCTTGTCGAACAGGAACGAGGTGTGCGCGATCAGGGACTCGGAGTCGCGGATGATGTCGCGCAGGCGTTCGCTGAGCTCGGCGTTGAGCATGCCCGAGCGCAGCAGCAGGTAGAGCATGCGCTGCAGGTCGACCATGGAGATACGCACCTTGCCGATGATGTCTTCCTGTTGCGCGATCTCGGTCAGCAGCGATTCCATGTCGTCGGTCTCGGCATTGCCGAGCACCTGGCTGCTGGTGACCTCGAGATCGGCGGCGACGCGCTCGATCATGTCGGCGAGATTCTCCACCTTGGTCTCGAACAGGCCGATCAGGATGGACTTGGGGTTGCTGACATTGACTAGGCCCTTGCGCGCGCGCAGGCGGAACAGGCGGAAGGCGGCCAGCTCCTCTTCGCGCAGGGTGAACAGGCGATCGCCGTTGAACACGAAGGCGGCCGAGATGTTGGCCGAGGTCTGGTCGGCATAGTTCAGGAAGTAGGAACTGATGTGCAGGCCGTCATCGTTTTCGTAGAAGCGCGAGGTGGCCTCGATCTCGTAGAGATCGTCGATGCTTGGCAGCTCCTGCCGGTAGGCCGTGCGCACCCATTCGCGTTCCTCGTCCGTGGGGTTGATCAGGTCAACCCAGAGAATGTCCGGGACCAGGTCTTCGGCGGCATTGATGGCCACGGGTTCGAGCAAACCCTTGTTGAGGGTGAAGGCCATCAGCATGGCGAGAACATCTCCCGAGTGGTGACCGCATTCTAGCAATGCCTTGCGCGCGGCAGCCACCCGCCTGAGCATGAGCGGACAAAGAAATAGGCCACGGTTCACGGCGGTAGCGTGCGCGCCACAACCAGCGCCCGGACCTCGCCTGCGCCGGCCTCCGTGAGCACGCGAGCAAGGGCCGACAGGGTGGCTCCGGTAGTCAACACGTCGTCGATGACAAGCACGTTGCATCCCTGCAATGGCGGACCCTGCCAGCTGAAGGCATCGGCCAGGTTGGCTTCGCGTTGCGCCGGCGACAAGGTTTTCTGCATTGCCGTGACGCGCCGGCGCTGCAGGCTGTCGGGCTGGTAACGCATGTGCTGGCGGGTCGCCACGTCGCGTGCCAGCAGTGCCGCTTGGTTGTAGCCACGTTCACGCAGGCGTTGCGTGTGCACCGGCACCGGCACGACCAGGCTGTCCTGCCAGTCGGGCGGCAGGCGCGCGGCCAGCAGCTCGCCCAGTGCATCGGCAAGCGTCAGCCGGCCCTGGTACTTGAAGGCGGCGATCAGGGCATCGACCGGAAACTCGTAGCGAAACACGGCGGCCGCCTGCCAGGGTGGCGGATCTCGCTGGCACTCGCCGCAGCAGCGCGTGTTCACGGGTGTCTCTTCATGTTCAGGCAGGGGCAGGGCGCAGCGGCGGCAGCTGTCGTCCAGCCAGGGCAGATCATTCAGGCAGGCCGGGCACAGGCAGCGATCCAGGCAGCGTCCGCCACAAAGGAGGCAGTGGCTGGCTCGAACATTGTCAACCATGGCCTTGATCATGAGTTGACGATAGCGTGCCAGCCTCGCCAGAATCGGCCATTGCCGGCGCGGTGCCGGTCTTTCTGCAGGATGCCTGTCCATGTCCCAGTTCTCCGGCGTGGTGCGTACCGACTGGACGCGCCCGGAAGTGCGCGCCCTCTTCGAGTTGCCCTTCAATGACCTGCTGTTCCGGGCCCAGCAGGTGCATCGCCAGCATTTCGATGCCAATGCCGTGCAGGTCAGCACGCTGCTGTCGATCAAGACCGGCGCCTGCCCCGAGGACTGCAAGTACTGTTCGCAGTCCGGGCACTACGACACCGGCCTCGACAAGGAAAAGCTGCTCGCCATAGAGAAGGTAGTCGAGGAAGCCAGGAACGCCAGGGAAAAGGGCGCCTCGCGCTTCTGCATGGGCGCGGCCTGGCGCAGCCCGCGCGAAAAGGACATGCCCTATGTGCTGGAGATGGTGAAGCGCGTGAAGGCGCTGGGCCTGGAGACGTGCATGACGCTGGGCATGCTCGACGGCGGCCAGGCGCAGCAGCTCGCCGAGGCCGGTCTGGACTATTACAACCACAACCTCGACACCAGTCCCGAGCACTACAACCAGATCATCACCACGCGCAGCTACCAGGACCGTCTGGACACGCTGGCGCATGTGCGTGATGCCGGCATGAAGGTCTGTGCCGGTGGCATCGTCGGTCTTGGCGAGTCACGCGAGGATCGCGTCGGCCTGCTCACCCAGCTGGCCACGCTGCCGGCGCACCCGGACTCGGTGCCGATCAACCAGCTGGTGAAGATCGCCGGCACGCCGCTGGGCGAGGTCGACGACCTGGATCCCTTCGAGTTCGTGCGCACCATCGCGGTCGCCCGCATCCTGATGCCGCGCAGCATGGTGCGTCTGTCCGCCGGTCGCGAGCAGATGCCCGAGTCGCTGCAGGCGCTGTGCTTCCTCGCCGGTGCCAACTCCATCTTCTATGGCGAGAAGCTGCTGACCACGGCAAACCCCGAGGCCGAGGCCGACCGTCGCCTGTTCCAGCGTCTCGGCATCCATCCGCGCGAGGAGCAGGCGGTGTTCGAGCCGACGCTTGCGGCTGCGCCGGTCAACCGTCCTGCCTCGCTGTGGCGTGATGCCATGGCCACGGCCGGCTGACGCGACCGGACTGCACATGAGTCTGCCATCCGCCTGGGCACAGTGGGCCGACGCCGTCATCGCCGAGCGCACGGCTGCCGGCCTGCTGCGCCGTTACCAGACCCTGGCGTCGCCGCAGGGGGCCCGGGTGCTGCGTGACGGGCGCTGGCTGCTGAACTTCTGCAGCAACGACTACCTCGGCCTCGCTGCAGATGCGCGCTTGCGCAGCGCCCTGCAACAGGCGGTTGCCGATGCCGGCGTGGGTGCCGGCGCGTCGGCGCTGGTGTGCGGGCATCACCACGCCCATGATGCCCTTACCGAAGCCTTGGCGGACTGGCTGGGTGTCGAGTTGGTGCTGCTGTTCGGCAATGGCTACCTGGCCAATCTCGGCGTCCTGCAGGGCCTGGCCGGACGTGACGACGCGATCTTCCAGGATCGTCTCAACCATGCCTCGCTGCTGGATGGCGGCCTGGCGTCGGGTGCCGCGCACCAGCGCTACCGTCATGCTGACGTGGATGATCTGCAGGCACGTCTGCACCGCACGCCGGCGCGCCGCCGTCTTGTCGTCAGTGATGGCGTGTTCAGCATGGATGGCGACATCGCGCCGTTGCCCGACCTGTTGCGGCTGGCACAGACGCACGAAGCCTTGCTGGTGCTGGACGAGGCCCATGCCTTCGGCGTGCTTGGCGAGCAGGGGCGCGGCAGCGTCAGCCACTTCGGGCTGGCGGCGGATGCCGTGCCTCTGCGCGTCGGCACCTTGGGCAAGGCCTTTGGTGTCTACGGTGCCTTCGTGGCCGGGCCGCGCGCATTGCTTGCGGCGCTGCAGCAGCTGGCGCGGCCGGGCATCTACACCACCGCCTTGCCGCCGGCGCTGGCCATGACCACGCTGACTGCACTGCAACTGGTGCGCGACGAGGACTGGCGACGCCAGCATCTGCAGAATCTGGTGCAGCGCCTGCGTGCCGGTCTGCTGGCCCAGGGCTGGACGCTGATGGCCAGCGACACCCCCATCCAGCCGGTGCTGCTGGGCTCTGCCGAGCGCGCGCTGGCGGTCAGCCAGGCCCTCGCGGAGCGCGCCATCTGGGTCGCGGCAATCCGTCCCCCCACCGTGCCCGCCGGTACCGCACGCCTGCGTCTGACGCTGACCGCAACGCACACCGATGCTGATGTCGACGCACTGCTCGATGCCATGGCGCAGCTGGCGCCAGCCCATGCCTGCCTGGAGGATGTTGCGTGACGCACGCCGATTCCCTGACCCTTTACCACGACACCTATGCCTGCACCGGTCCGGCCGGAGCCGCAGCGCCGGAGCTGGTGCTGCTGCATGGCTGGGGCCTGCACTCGGTGGTCTGGGATCCGGTCGTGCCGGATTTGCTCGAGCACTTCCAGGTCACCGTCATCGACCTGCCCGGCATGGGTCGCAGCCCGCTGCCGCGTCAGGGCCTGCAGCGTGATGACCTGGTGCGGCGTCTGCTCGCGGTGGCGCCGGCTCGCGCCGTGTGGATGGGCTGGTCGCTGGGTGGCGAACTGGCGCTGGCGGTCGCCGCGCAGGCGCCGCAGCGTGTGTCGGCGCTGGCGCTGGTCGCCACCAATGCCTGCTTCCTGCAGCGCGAGGACTGGCCCTGTGCCATGCCGGCCGCGGTCTTTCGCCAGTTCAGCGAGCTTTTCGCCGAGGATGGCGACGGCACCCTGTTCCGCTTTCTCGCGTTGCAATGCCGTGGCTCCGAGCGCATGAAGGAAGACATCCGCTTTCTGCAGGAGATCGTCTACCTGCAAGGGCTGCCTGCGCCCAGGGCGCTGCGCGAGGGGCTGGATCTGCTGGCGACGCTGGACCTGCGCCATGAGCTTGCGACGCTGCAGCAACCGGTGCAGCTGATTCTCGGCGCCACCGACTACCTGGTGCCGGCGGCTGCCGGCGACGCCCTCAAGGCCCTGCAGCCGGCGCTGTCGCTGGCGGTCATCGAGGGCAGCGGGCATGCGCCGTTCCTGGCGCAGCCGGCGCTGTTCCTGGCGGCGTTCCGTGACTTCTGTCGCGAGCGTCTGGCGCTGGCATGCTGACCATGGCCATGACTTGGCAGACGCGCGTGCAGCGTCGCTTTGATCGTGCGGCGTCGCGCTACGACGCCTGGGCGGGTGCCCAGCAGTCCTGTGTCGACGAGCTGCTGGCGTGGCTGGCCGGGGACATCCGCTGTGCCGGGTGCTGGCTGGATCTGGGCGCCGGCACCGGTCAGCTGGGCCGCCGCCTGCTCAGCCTGCCAGACATGGAGACGGTGCTGGCACTGGACCTCAGTCCCGGCATGCTGGGCATGGCCATGCACGGCAATGCCGGCGCGGCCATACTCCCTGTCTGTGCCGATGCCCTCGCGCTGCCGCTGGCCAGCCATGCGCTGGATGGCGTGGCGAGCAGCTTTGCCCTGCACTGGACCTGTGATCCGCCGCGTGCCTTGAATGAAATCGTGCGCGTCCTCAAGCCGGCAGCACCTGCCTGCCTGGCCATTCCGGTATTGGGCAGCCTGCCCGGGCGCCCGGCGGATACCACGCAGGGCTCGGCCCTGCAGCCGCTGGCAGACTGGCGCGACGCGGCGATGGCGTGCGCGGTCATCGAGAAGGAGCGGGTGGTGACCTATGCCGACCATTACCCGCAACCGGATGACTGGCTGGATGCCGTGCGCGCCATGGGCATCACCGCGCGTCATGCCGGCCCTGCAGGCCTGGGCGGACGCCAGCACCTGGCTGAGCTGCGGGATGGTCTCGAGGCCGTCCGCGAACCTGCCGGCATTCCCTTGCGCTACACCGTCTGGCAGGTACGCCTGAGAGCGCCTGCCAGCACGAACCAGACAGGATGAACAGGGCATGACCTCTGCGTATTTCATTACCGGTACCGACACCGATGTCGGCAAGACCCTGGTGGCGACGGCTTGGTTGCAGGCGGCCAATGAACACGGTCTGTCGACGCTGGGCCTGAAGCCGGTCGCGGCAGGGTGCGAGCGTACTGCAGAGGGATTGCGCAATGCCGATGCCCTCGCGCTGCACGCGGCCAGCAGTCTGCGCCCGCTGTATTACGAGGAGGTCAATCCGGTGGCGTTGCCGGATGCCTGCTCGCCACATCTGGCGGCGCGTCATGCCGGTCGGCGGCCAACTGTGTCGCAGGTCGTCGGCTTCTGCCGTGGCAGCCTGTCGCGCCGCGCCGGGCTCACCCTGATCGAGGGCGCAGGGGGCTGGCGGGTGCCGCTGAATGACATCGAGTTCATGTCGGCGATTGCGGTCACGCTCAGGCTGCCGGTGGTTCTGGTGGTTGGTGTGCGTCTCGGCTGCCTGAATGCGGCGTTTCTCACGGCAGAGGCCATACGCCGCGACGGACTGGAGCTGGCCGGCTGGGTCGCGAATGTGCGTGATCCCGGCATGCTGGCGCTGGACGAGAACATCGCATCGCTGGCGCAGGGCTTGAAAGCGCCGTGTCTGGGGGTTGTCCCGGTGCTGGAGTCGCCGTCACCGGCAGCCGCGGCGGCATTCTTGACCAACCTGCCCTGGGCCGCAGCGTCTTGACCGGGGCTTGTTCAGCTGTACTGTACAAAACTCCTGTCATGATGACGATTGGAAACCATTACACGGTTTTCGCAAATCGTGAACGGTCAGTCACAAACCGCAGTGTGTTGCTGTTCAGATTTTGACTAAACTCGAGACTCCTGCAACGGCCCGTCGCGTGATTGTCGTGATGTCCGGGTAATTGCAGACAGATTGATCAGACTGACCGGGTGCAGCCCGGCTACCTAACCAGAGGTTTACAACATGGCATTTCAATACAAGGCCCCGCAACGCGACATGCAGTTCGTCATGCACGACGTGCTTGGTCTGGAATCCCTTTATGCCTCGCTGCCCAAGTTCGCTGACACCAACCGCGAGCTGATCGACAGCGTGGTCGAAGCCGGCGCCCAGTTCTGTGAAGGCGAGCTGGCTCCCATCAACCGTTCCGGTGACGAGGAAGGCTGCACCTTCGACAACGGTGTGGT
>VFQO010001359.1_pt1 | contig 19170 bp, 15 predicted proteins | sample 3512331 | NCBI WGS metagenome assembly VFQO01 (sample SAMN10412371, study PRJNA504923) | tailings metagenome | isolation source: Replicate 3 from Balatoc abandoned mine | place: Philippines: Itogon, Benguet | collected 2017-08-28
AGCTCACCGGCAGCGCGCGGGTGACCGGCATCCGCCCGCCGAACATCAGCGCCGAGCGAGTGCGCCAATGGGCGAAATTGGGGAAGGACACGAAGGCCCGCCGCCCCACCCGCAGCAACTCGTCGAGCATCCGGTCGGGCCGGGTCGCCGTCTGGAGCGTCTGGCTGAGGATGGCGTAATCGAACGCCTTGTCCGGGTAGTTCGCCAGATCGAGATTGGCATCGCCCTGCACCACGCTTAGCCCGCGCGACACGCAGCGTTCAACCAGCGCGCCGTCCAGCTCCATGCCCCGCGCATCGCAGCCGCTCGCCGCTTCCAGCTCTGCCATCAGCGCGCCGTCCCCGCAGCCGATATCGAGCACGCGGCTCCCCGGCGCGACATGGGCGGCGATCGCCGCGAGGTCAGGGCGCAGCGTTGTCACTCCACAAACCCCTTCACCACGCGGTCGAGCTGGTCGTGCTCGAGCAGGAAGCTGTCATGCCCATGCGGCGCGGAAAGCTCCACGAAGCTCACCTTCGCGCCCGCCGCGTTGAGCGCGTGCACGACGTGGCGACTTTCGGCAGTGGGGTAGAGCCAGTCGGTATCGAAGCTGACGATGCAGAACCGCGCCTGCGTCCCCGCGAAGGCGTCGGCGAGCTTGCCGCCATGCTCTTCGGCGATATCGAAGTAATCCATCGCGCGGGTGATATAGAGATAGCTGTTAGCATCGAACCGGCGGGTGAAGCCGCTGCCCTGATAGCGGAGGTAGCTTTCCACCTGGAATTCGGCGTCGAAGCCGAAGCCCTTGGCCTCGCGGTCCTGCAACCGGCGGCCGAACTTCTCGGTCAGGCCGGCTTCGGAGAGGTAAGTGATATGCGCCGCCATGCGCGCCACGGCGAGACCGTTGTCGGGCTTGGCCTCGGCGGCGTAGTAATCGCCCTCGGCCCAGGCGGGATCGGCCATGATCGCCTGCCGCCCGACTTCGTGGAAGGCGATGTTCTGCGCGGAGTGGCGCGCGGTCGAGGCGATCACCAGCACGCGCGCGGCGCGCTCGGGCCAGTTGGCGGCAAGGCTCAGCGCCTGCATCCCGCCCATCGAACCGCCGACCACGGCATGCAGCTTGTCGATCCCGAGGCCATCCAGTAGCGCCACCAAGCCACGCACCATGTCGCGGATGGTGATGACGGGAAAGCGCATCGCATAGGGCTCGCCATCGGGCGCAAGACTGGCAGGGCCGCTCGATCCCATGCAGCTGCCGATCACATTGGCGCAGATCACGAAGTGGCGGTCGGTATCGATCGGCTTGCCCGGGCCGACCATCCGTTCCCACCAACCAGGCTTGCCGGTGATCGGATGTGGGCTTGCGAGATACTGGTCGCCGGTCAGCGCATGGCACACCAGCACCGCGTTGCTCTTGTCGGGCGCGAGGCTGCCGTAGGTCTCGTAAGCGATCTCGCAATTCCCCAGCGCCTGACCGCTGTCGAGCGGCAGGGGATCAGGGAGGCGATAGACCGGCGAGAGCGGGGCGGCGTTCATTGGCCGAGCGAATTGGGGGAGGCCCCAGCGCATGTCAATCGCAGCCACAGATAGCGAAGCGTTTTCGCGCTGTATTCGCGGCGACAAACTGGCTATCGCGCCAGTCCCATGTCCACACCGCAACCCAAGCCCTGGATCGCCCAGATCCACGCCTATGTGCCGGGCAAGTCCAAGTCGGCGAGCGGGAAACCGCTCACCAAGCTGTCGGCCAATGAAAACCCGCTTGGATCGAGCCCGGCGGCGCTTGCGGCGCTGGCCGAAGGCCATGTGGCGGCGGATTACCCCGATCCCGATGCGCGTGCGCTGCGCGAGAAGATCGCCGAAGTGCATGGCCTTGATCCTGACCGGATCGTGTGCGGCACCGGCTCTGGTGAGCTGCTGCACTGCGCGGTTCAGGCGCTGGCCGGGCCGGGAGACGAGGTGCTGGCCTCGCGCTACTCCTTCTCGCTCTACCCGCTGCTCGCCCAGAAGGTGGGTGCGACGCCGGTGCTGGCGGCAGACGACAATTACGCCGCGAGTGTCGACAACCTGCTCGCCGCCGTGACCGAGCGGACCAAGGTGGTGTTGCTCGATAATCCGAACAATCCGGTCGGCACCTTCCTGCCGCCGTCCGAAGTCGTGCGGTTGCACGCCGGTCTGCCCTCGGACGTGCTGCTAGTGGTGGACGAGGCTTACGGCGAATATGTCGATCCAGCGTACCAGAGCGCCGCCTTCGAACTCGCCGCCGCGCATGAGAACGTGCTGGTGAGCCGCACTTTCTCCAAGGCCTATGGTCTGGCCTCGGAACGGGTCGGCTGGGTGACGGGCGCACCGAACCTGATCGATCTGGTCAACCGGCTGCGCGGGGCGTTTAACGTCTCGGTGAGCGGGCAGAAGGCGGCGCTGGCGGCGCTCGGCGATCAGGCCTTCGTCACCGCCAGCCGCGAGCACAACGCCAAGGAGCGCACGCGCTTTGCCGAAGCTATCGCGATGCTCGGCAACCATGGCATCTCGGCCTGTCCGAGCGAGGCCAATTTCCTGCTCGTCCATTTCGAAGGCTCGGTTTCGGCGGCGCAGGCGCTCGAAGCGCTGTCCGACGCGGGATACGCGGTGCGCCACTTGCCGAGCCAGGGCCTGCCCAATTCGCTGCGCATCACCATCGGCACCACCGAGGCGACCACCGACGTCATCGCGACGCTCCGCCGCCTGTGCGGAGAGGCAGCATGACCATTCAGCGCGTCGCCATCATCGGCCTCGGCCTGCTCGGCGGCTCGATCGGACTGGCGGTCAAGGCTAGAGGCGCGGGCATTGCCACGACCGGCTGGGACCGCGACGCTTCCGTGCGTGAGCGGGCAGCGGCACGCGGCCTCGTCGATCAGGTGTGCGAGCGTGCCGAAGACGCCGTCGCCAACGCCGATCTGGTGATCCTGTGCGTCCCCGTGGGGGCGATGGGCGATGCCGCCCGCGCGATTGCGCCGGGCCTCGCACCCCACGCCGTCGTTAGCGATGTCGGCTCGTCCAAGGCCGCCGTCGCCGAGGCGCTGGCCACCGCGCTCCCCGGCGCCACGATTATCCCCGCGCACCCGGTGGCAGGCACCGAGCAGAGCGGGCCGGAGGCGGGCTTTGCCACGCTGTTTGCGGGCCGCTGGTGCATCATCACCCCGCCCGAAGGCGTCGACCCTGCGGCACTCGAAGCGCTGTCGGACTTCTGGACCCAGCTCGGATCCAAGGTCGAACTGATGGACGCGGCGCACCACGATCTGGTGCTGGCCGTTACCAGCCACATTCCGCACCTCATCGCCTACACCATCGTCGGCACGGCGAGCGATCTGGAAGACGTGACCCAGAGCGAGGTCATCAAGTATTCGGCAGGCGGTTTCCGCGATTTCACCCGTATCGCCGCGTCGGATCCGGTGATGTGGCGCGACGTGTTCCTGACCAACAAGGGCGCCGTGCTGGAGATGCTCGGGCGTTTCACCGAGGATCTGACCGCGTTGCAACGCGCGATCCGTTCGGGCGACGGGGACACGCTGTTCGATCTCTTCACCCGCACCCGCGCCATCCGGCGGCAGGTAATCGAGCAGGGTCAGGACGACGAGCGCCCCGACTTCGGGCGCCAGCATCCCGACTAGCTCAGCAAGAACATCCCCGAGACCAGGGTCATGACGGCTGTTGCCGCCCATCCGCCGAACTTGAGCAGCGGCGGTAAGGTCAACCGGCCCATTACCTTGGGATTGCTCGCTGCCAGCATCGTCATCACCATCAAGGGTGGTGCGAGCAGCCCATTGATCACCGCAGTCCAGTAAAGCGCCTGCATCGGATCGATGCCGATCAAATTGAGTGCCACGCCGCTCAGCACCGCGACGACGATCGCGCCGTAGAAGGCCTTGGCCTCATGCGGCTTGCGGTCCAGCCCTTCGGTCCAGCCGAAGGTCTCGGACAGCGCATAGGCGGCCGATCCCGCCAGCACTGGCACCGCCAGCAAGCCGATGCCAATGATCCCCACGGCAAACAGCAGGAAACTGAAATCCCCTGCGATCGGGCGCAGCGCGCTGGCTGCTGCATCGGCAGAGGCGATCTCGTTGATCCCGTTTGCATGAAGCGTGGCGGCCGTGGCGATCACTATGAACAGCGCGGTGACGCTGGTAACCCCCATGCCGATAACGGTATCGGTCTGCATCCGTTTGAGGCCAGGGCCTGCCGTCCGCGGACGCACGCCGAGAGGACGCGTGTGAAGACGGTGCTGCTCCTCCACTTCCTGCCCGGCTTGCCAGAAGAACAGGTAGGGGCTGATCGTCGTGCCCAGTGCCGCAATGACGGCCATCGCCGTCTGCCGGTCAAACGTGAGTTCGGGCACCACGACGCCCCGCAGCACCTCTTGCGGCGAGATATCCGCGACAAAGGGCACAAGGATATAGGCGAGCAGCGAAAGCGCCGACCACTTCAGGATGCGGGTGTAGAGCGCATAGGCAACGAACACCTCAAGCAGTACCGAAATGCCGCCGAACAGCACCACATAGAGCATGATCGGTCCCGGCAGCAGCAGGTTGAGCGCAGCCGCCATCGCACCAAGGTCCGCGCCGAGATTGATCGTGTTAGCGATTAGGAGGAGCATCACCGCAAACCACAGCACCGGGCGCGGATAGTGGCGCTTCAGGTTGTGCGCAATGCCATGTCCGGTCACCGCGCCAATGCGCGCGCAGATCAGCTGCGTCGCGACCAGCAGCGGGTAGCTGAACACCATGATCCACGCGAGGCTGAAGCCGAACTGCGCGCCGATCTGGCTGTAGGTGCCGATCCCGCTCGGATCATCATCGGCCGCGCCGGTGATCAATCCGGGGCCCAGCACCTCGCCCCATGTCCGCCCATCGGGTTCGGTGTGCCGATCGTCCGCGTGCTCGTCCGGGGCGGTCACGGATGCAAGGTTCCAGGATCGGGTGAAGCCGGGTTCAGCGCGTTGATCGCCGCATGGACCCGCGCCTCGATCTCTTCGCGGGGCAGGCCTGCAGGGATGGTCTCGCCGACCTTGTACGTAATCCGCCCCGGCCGCTTGATCACGCGGTGATAGGTCGGCCCACTATCGACCGCGATCGGCACGACGGGCAGGCCAAGCAGCTTGTAGAGCCCGGCGAACCCGGCCTGCAGCGGTGGCCTGGACCCGTGCGGCACCCGCGTTCCTTCGGGGAAAATCACCAGCGGACGCCCCGCCGCCACGCGCTCCTTGGCGCTCGCGATCATCGAACGCAGCGCCCGCGCCCCCTGATCGCGCGCCACCGGAACCAGTCCATAGACGATCGCCGAATAGCCCCAGCCGGGGATGCGAAACAGCTCCTGCTTGGCGAACACGGCGGGGAAGGCAAGCAACCGCGGGGTATCGATCGCCTCGAAGTAGCTTTCATGCTTGATTGCGATCAGCACCGGCCCATCCGGCAAGGCACCATCGAGCACGACCGTGATGCCGAGCACATTCCGGACGCACCACAGGTGCCAGTCACCCCACTTGGCCACCACCGCCCGCAGCCAGCGGGGCCGCGCCGCGACCGCCACCACCGAGGCGACCACCAGCAGCGCGCTGCCGCTGTAAAACAGGACATAGAACGCAAGGCTGCGAAGCGCGGCGACGATCGCGTTCAAAGGTCCGCCAGTCCCGCTGCCCGGCTCGCGAGCAGCTTGTGATACTCGAGAAACAGCGTGCCGACTTGCGGATTGGAGGGGACCGCATCGCGGATCACCGTGACATGATCGGGCAGAGTGCGGTCAAGCTCGCTGGCCGCGCGGCGCATGTGCCAGTCGGTCGTCACCAGCCGCAATGATTGCACTTCGTTCTGCGCCACCCACTTCGCCGTCTCGGCCGCGTTGGAACGGGTATCGACCGCACTGAAGCCCAGCGTGATGCAGCAGGCCATTGCCTCCGCGCGAACGCCGAACTCGGCAGCGAATTCGGCCGGCTTCACTTCGGGATCGACGCCGCTCACCAGCATCTTCTTGGCGAGGCCGCGGTCCAGCACGTCCAGCCCGCGCGCAATCCGGCCCGCGCCGCCGGTCGGCACGATAACCGCATCGGTGAGCTGCGCGTCGGTGGCAGGCTGCGGCAAGGCGACGACGAACCACAGGAAGCCGATCGCCCACAGCAGGAATACAAAGGAAAGCAGGCGCCGCATCATAGTGTGAGGCCTAAAGCATGTCCTTGAGGGCAAGCGCAATGGTGATCCGCGCCGTCAGCAGCGCGAGCAGCACGCCCGCCACCGGCACCGCACCAATCATCAGCCAATCGGCGAGCATCAGCACCCCGCCGCTCGCCATGCCGCTATCGAGCGCCGCAAATTGCTGTCCCAGCAGCCACACCGCGCCCCCGCCCAGAGCCGCGCCGATCACAGCGCCGAAGGATGCCTCGCGGAGCACAGTGCGCAGGAATACCGCCGATATCTGGCGATCGGTCGCCCCCAGCAGGTGAATGATCTCGACCGTATCCCGCGCGCTCGCAAAGGCATTGCGCGCGGCCAGCCATACCGCCGCAGCGGTCGCCAGCGCGACCAGAACGACGAGTCCGAGCGCCAGCCACTGGAGCGCCGAAAGCGCGCCATAGACCGGGCGCAGCCAGTCCGATTGCGCGTCAACCCGCGCGCCGGGAACCGCAGTCTGCAAGGCCGCCTCGATCCGCGCGATTTCCGCCGGGCCAGCGTTGGTGGTCAGCTCGACATCGATCAGCGCCGGGATCGGCACATCGCCGCTCGCCGCGCCTGCCCCAAGCCAGGGCTCGAGCAACGCTGCCAGTTCGGTTTCGGGCACCAGCCGCACCGATTGCACGCCATCGACCCCCGTCAGCGCCTTGACCGCCGCCGCGCCGCGCTGGGCGCGCAGATCGGGATTGGCCTCGATCACCTGCACTGTCACCGCCGAAGACAGATCGGCCTGCGCGCTGGTGGCAAGGTTGCGCAGCGCCAGCCCGCCCGCGGCAGCAATCACCACCAGCGCGATGAGGATCGCGATCACCCACGGGATTGGCCCGGAAAAACGCGGTGCCGGCAACATCCGCGCGCCCCCGCGCGTAGGGCGCGGCATCGCGGGTGCGGCGTCGTTTGCGGGGGCGTCGCCGCCCAGGCCGATTTCCCCGTTCTCGCCCGTTCCAGACCCGCTCACGCTCCGGCTCCTATCGGCGCGGACGGGCGCGGGGGATAGCGCAGCGCCCCGGTGGGATCGGATAACTGCCCCTTGTGCAGCCGCATGATCAGCGAATCCGGGACCTTGCGCAGCAGGTCGACATCGTGGGTCGCGACCACCACCGTCGTCCCGACCCGGTGGTTGAGCGCCTCAAACAGGCGCAACAGCTTCAGCGCCATTTCTGGATCGACGTTGCCGGTCGGCTCGTCGGCGATGAGGATGCGCGGGCGGGCGATCACCGCACGGGCGATGGCGACGCGCTGCTGCTCCCCGCCGGAAAGCGTCGCAGGGATGGCGTGGGCGCGGTGGGCAAGCCCCACCCAGTCGAGCATATCGGCCACCGCCTTGACCACCCGCTTTTCGTCTGCCCCCGCGAGCCTAAGCGGCAGGGCAACATTGTCGAACGCCGTGAGGTGCGGCACCAGACGGAAGTTCTGGAACACCACGCCCAGCCGCCGCCGCAGATCGGGCAGGCGCGCGCGCGGCATCGTCATCAGGTCCTGCCCGAACATCCGGATCGCCCCACGGGTGGGGCGCTGCGAGAGGTAGAGCAGCTTCAACAGGCTGGTCTTGCCCGCACCGCTCGCGCCGGTCAGGAAGTAGAAACTGCCGGGGTAGAGGGTGAAGCTGAGATTGCTCAGCACCTCTGGATCGGTCCCATAGCGCAGCCCGACATTGTCGAACTTCACGATCTCGGTGAGACGATCATTCATGCCGCGCACCTATCAGTGGGCCGGAGCCTGGGAAAGACGAACATCGTAGAGATACGCAGTTTTGCCCCCGAAACGAGGGCCGCAATGTGGAAAACAAGCGGTAAATGCCGCTGATCGCTGGTCTTGCTCTTGTGCACGGGAGTGCACGGACTATTGCAAACAGGGACATGATCATTGCCTGCCCAGCCTGCGGTACGCGCTATGCGGTGCCCGATGCTGCCATCGGCAGCGAAGGGCGCACCGTGCGCTGCGCCAAGTGCAAGCACAGCTGGTTCCAGGATCCGCCGGTTCTCGATCTGCGGTACCCCGATGAAGCGGCCGCCGCCCGTCAGGACGCAGGCGCCGCCGCCCCAGTGGCCGAGGCCCCTGCCCCGCGCCCGGCACCGGCGCCAACGCCGGCACCGTCGCAGCCCGCACCCGCACCCGCAGCGGAGAGCGCGCCCGTGGCAGAGCGCCCATCGGTCAGCCATTGGCGTGCAGCCGACAATCCCGAAACCGAAGGCGCCAGTATCGACGATGCCTCGATCGCCGTGCGCGCCCTGCGCCGGGGATTGAGCCAGCAGGCGACCAGCGACCCCGAACCGCGCATCGCCCCGCAAATGGATGCGCCTGCCGCTTTCAGCGACAATGCCTCGGGCGCGGGGACGGTCGATGATCCGCCCTTTGGCGATGATGATTACAGCGCCGCCGACCAGGAATCGCGCTTCGATTTCCGTCCGCCCTTCACCCGGCGGCGCAATACGCTGAAGATGTGGACGATTGCGGCGGTGATTTTCGCGGTGCTGGCCACCGGGACGATTGCCGCGGTCAACTACTATGGCCTTCCCGAATGGGTGCCGATCAACCGCCCGACCTTCGGCATTGGTCGCCCCGGCCTCGAGCTCGATTTCCCGGTGGAGGATCAGCGCCCCGAAGCGCTGCCGAACGGCGAAACCATCTTCCGCGTACGCGGAACGATCACCAACACCGCGCGCACCTCGCTCGATGTGCCCAATCTGCTGGTGGTCTTCTCCGACCAGCGCGAACGCAAGGTGGGTGATTGGGTGGTGGTTCCCGCCAAGACCCAGCTGGCCCCGGGCGAGACCGTCACGGTGACCGAAGCGATCGCCAATATCCCGCCCGGCGCAGCCGTGGCTGACCTTGGCTGGGCACCCAATTAACCCGTAATCGCTGCAAGGCGTCAAAGCGCTTGCACAGGGCAGAACCCCTTGCTAGTGGCGCGCTCCTACCGCGGGGCCAGCATCTGGCTGCCCCGAAAAACCCGAGTGCGGTCGTGGCGGAACTGGTAGACGCGCAACGTTGAGGTCGTTGTGGGCGAAAGCCCGTGGAAGTTCGAGTCTTCTCGACCGCACCATCTTTTCCCGAAATCGAAATCGAGAATTGCCTGCGGGCACGCCGTGGCAGGCAGTCTTGCGCTCTTGCGAGACTACCAAGGGCGATAACCACCACTTGTTAAGTGCTTTTATTCCATGCGGTGCCGGTGAACGCCCCGCCCAGCCTCCCTGCCGTGCACCGCCCCGCGCACGATGCAATCGCCGACCTTGAAGGGTTTTCGCGCATAACCTCACTCGCCTCGTCGATGCTCGGCTGCCCCTATGCGCTTCTCACTCTGCGAGAGGGGAACTATCACGCAATCCGCGGGTGGAGCGGGCTCGACTTCAGCGAACTCGCGGGATGCGATCCCCTGTTTGCCTTGTGCCGGCCCGACGTCGGGCCGCAATTGGTGGGCGATGCCCGCAGCGATCCGCTGCTCTGCACCAGCGCCGTCGTTACCGGCGCCGCGCAGATCCGCTCGGTGATCGCACTGCCGATCCGTTCCGAAGAAGGCGGCCTGTCCGGGATGTTGTGCGCGATGTCGCCCGATCGGGATTGCTTCCGCATGGATCAAGTCGCCCCGCTGACCTTGCTCGCCGAACTCGCCGAACAGGGAATCTCGCTGCATCTGCGCACCCGGACACTGAGCCGAACCAATGCCATCTTGCAGCAATCGCAGAAGATTTTCCGCCAGGCCGAGCGTGCGGCCAATATAGGCAGCTGGCGGGTCGATCTGGCAACAGGCGGCCTCGATTGGTCGGATCAGGTGTTCCGTATCAACGGACTGGAGCCAGGCCATGTCATCGGCGTGGAGCAGGCTGTTGCACTGTACATGCCTGAAGACCGGGACATGGTGGCCAACGCACTGGAGCAAACCATCGCACACGGCACGCCGTTCAGCTTCGAAACCAGCATCCTGCGGCGTGATGGCCAGCTGCGGCAGGTCCGTGTGGTCGGGGAACGCATCGATGTCGATGGCGAGCCGAACAGTGTCGCCGGGATTATCCAGGATTGCACCGAAGAGCATCTTCGCAACGTGGCGCTGAAGCGCGCGGCCGAACATGACAGCCTAACCGGGCTGTACAACCGCGCGAGCTTTGAACGACGTCTGGTTTCGGCGATGGAGAGGGTAGCGCACGAGCCGGTGACCGTGGCGCTGCTCGATCTCGATGGCTTCAAGGAAGTCAACGATACGCTCGGCCATCTGCTAGGCGACCGGGTGCTCGAAGGCGTGGCGCGGCGATTGTCCGACGGTCTCGAGCCGGGCGTGTTTCTGGCACGCTGGGGCGGCGATGAATTCGCGATCCTGTTCCCGCCGGCCATGGACAGTGATGAAGTGACCCGGCTGCTCAGGGAACTGGTGGCCGGCTTCAACGAGTTAGCCCCGATCGGGACTGCACAGTTCCGGATCGGAGCAACCTGCGGGATCGCACGGATCGAGACTGCGGTGCGCACTGAAGAGATCATGCGCCGGGCCGATCTGGCGCTCTATCGCGGCAAGGAAGACGGTCGCGGTGCCGTGGTGTGGTGGGACGAGCAGATCGAGGCGGTCCAGTGCGAACGCCAGCACGCCATCGCGCAGCTGCGCGGTGCGCTGGGTTCAGGCCGGGTCATCGCCGCCTATCAACCGATCATCGATCTCGAATTCGGCAAGCCGGTCTCGGTCGAAGCGCTGCTGCGGCTCTATACGCCGGAAGGCCAGCTGCTGGCGGCCAGCGATGTGTTTGCAGCGCTGCTCGATGCCGAACTGTCGCGTCAGGTATCGCAGGCGATGCTCGACCAGATCATTGCCGATGGGCCGACAATCCTTGAACTGTTCGGCAGCGATTGCCGGATCGGGCTGAACCTGTCCGAAGCCGATCTGCGGCACGGCGATTTCGTGCGGCACCTGATCGAGGCGATCGATGATAGCGCGCTCAGCCCGCGCAACATTACCATCGAACTGACCGAAACCATGCTGATCGATGCCCGCAGCCAAGTGCACGCCGCGCTGGCATTGCTCGACGAGTGCGGCTTCACCATCTGTCTTGATGATTTCGGCACCGGGTTTTCCTCGCTCACGCACCTGCGCGCCTTTCCGATCCACAAGGTCAAGATCGACCGCGACTTCGTTTCCGGCATCAGCGAGGATCACCAGTCGCGGCTGATCGTGCAGGCGATCGTGCAGATGAGCCAGAGCCTTGGCCTGCGTGTGGTCGCCGAAGGGGTCGAGACCGAGGAGCAGGAAATCTTCCTGCGCGCGATCGGGTGCCGGCATGTGCAGGGCTATCGCTATGGCCGCCCCGCCCTGATCGCGGATCTGCGCGCGCAATTCGCCATGGCTGACGAGCCCCTCCCGGCGGCGCGGCGGCGCGCCTGATCAGCGCGTCAGGGTTGCGCTCTGCGGGCCGCTGTCGGCGGAGAACAGCAGGGTCACCAGTCCCGTCCCGCGTCCGATATTGACCCGGTTTTCCTGCCGCACCCAGACATCGGTGAGGATCTGCGAATTGACGGTGATCTGTGCGCCCGGAGCAGGGGCCGCGATCTCCTGATAAATCATCAGACTGCCGCCGCTGATCTCGCTCCCGACATAGTCGGGGGTGACGGCCGCTCCGTCGATTTCGAGCAGGAAACGGCGCGTGACGTAACGGGCAAAGGCCTCGCGGCTCGCTTCGCTGCCGATGATGTCCGCGACCTTCACACCCTGTCTGCGCAAGGCGTGTTCGGCATCGTGCACCGGCACCTGATGCACCAGTTCGAGCGCACCGGTGCGCGGGTTCACTGTCAGCGTGCTGATCGCAATCTTCTGCTGATGCGCCTGCGCCGGAGCCGCCGGCATCGCGGCCAGCGGCGCCAAGACCAGTGAGGCGATCAGGAGCAGCCGGCGGATCACTTTTTCTTGCTGTCCGGCTCGGCCCCGGCCGCCTCGCCCATAAGGTCACGGCTGACCCGTGCCTTGCTGGATTCGGACTTGAACGCCTCGACCCGGCTCGGGATGATGCGGCGCGGATAGTGGTTGTTCTCGATGTCGGCATCGCCGGTTTCCCAATCGGGATCGACCACCACCTGCACCAGTTCCTTGCCCTTGGGGAACACCAGCAGCTTGGACACCTCGCGCGCGTTGCGGCGCCAGATTTCGGCCGGGATCGAAAGCTTCTCGGTCTTGCCGTCGGCGAAGGTCAGGCCAAGGATCACCGGCATCACCAGCCCGCCCTTGTTGCTGAAATTGAGGACGTAGTAATTCGCGTCCTCCTTCACCGCACGGTCAAACGCCGCGCGCTCCCACGGGGCGAGGCCTTCGAGGAAATCCTTGTAGCCCTTGCGGTCTTTGGGGGTGACGGTGAATTCGTCGTTCTTGTCGTAGAAGTCGGTGACACCGGGGTTTTCGAGCACCCAGATCGGCAGGTTCTGCTGCTTGTTCAGCTCGACCCCGACGAGATCGGGCTCGGCCTCGCGCTCGGCCCGGCGACGCGAGAGGTCGATGTCCGGGTTCTTTGTGTCCATCCGCAGGCGGTAGATCGAATCCAGCGCGATATCGACGTGATCGGTGGTGTAGTACCAGCCACGCCAGAACCAATCGAGATCGGTGCCGCTCGCCTCTTCCATGGTGCGGAAGAAATCCGCCGGGGTGGGGCGCTTGAACTTCCAGCGACGGGCATATTCCTTGAGCGCGAAGTCGAAGCGTTCACGCCCGATGATCGTATCGCGCAGCAGGTGCAGCGCGGCAGACGGCTTGCCATAGGCGTTGGAGCCGAGGTCGGTGATCGAATCCGATTGCGTCATGATCGGCTGCTGGTTGTTCGACACCATATAGGGAACCATGTCGCGCGGCAGGCTGCGGGTCCACGGCATCTCCGGATCCCATTCGTAACCGGCCACGGAATCGAGGAAGGAGTTCAGCCCCTCGTCCATCCACGTCCACTGGCGCTCGTCCGAGTTGACCGTCATCGGGAAGTAGATGTGCCCGATCTCGTGAATCACCACGCCGACAAGACCCATCTTCGCAGCCAGCGTATAAGTCCGCGAGCCGTCCTTGTTGAGGATCGTGCGCGGACCATTGAAGGTGATCATCGGGTATTCCATCCCGCCTACCGGCCCGTTGACGCTTTGCGCGGTGGGATAGGGGTAATCGAAGCTGAAGCGCGAATAGACCTTGAGCGTGTGCACCACCGCCGCGGTCGAATACTTGCGCCACAGGTCGCCGCCTTCCTTGGGCCAGAAGCTCATGGCGAGCACGGTCTCGTGCTCGGCACCGGGCTGCTCCACGCCTTGCGCGTCCCACATGAACTTGCGGCTGGAGGCCCAGGCGAAATCGCGCACGTTCGTGGCGGCGAACTGCCACACGCGCTTGCCGGTCGGCCCGCTGGCCTCGTTGGCGGCGGCTTCTTCGGGAGTGACGATGAACACCGGCGCGGCGGCGGTCTTGGCGGTTTCGAGCCGCTGGCGCTGGGCAGCGGTGAGCACCTGATCGGGGTTCTGGAGCGTCCCGGTCGATGCGACCACGTGGTCGTCCGGCACCGTCATCGCCACCTCGTAATCGCCGAATTCGAGCGTGAATTCGCCGCGGCCGAGGAACTCCTTGTTGTGCCAGCCTTCATAGTCCGAATAGACCACCATCCGCGGGAACCACTGGGCCATCAGGAAGATGTCGTTGCCGCCCTTGCGCGGATCATCGGGGAAGTGTTCGTAACCCGAACGCGCGTTGATCGCGTCTTCCTCGACGATGTTGAACGCCCATTCGATGGTGAATTCGGCGGTCTCGCCATGTGCCAGCGGCTGCGGCAGATCGATCCGCATCAGCGTGCCGACGATGGTGTGCGGCAGGCTTGCGCCGGTGAGGGTCTTCACCGCGCCGATGTCGTAGCCATAGGTGTTGTCGGCCATCGCCTGCTGGCGGCGCAGTTCCTCAAGCGAAAGCTTGGTCGGTTCGCTGGCCGAGCCCATCCGCACTTCCGGCCCGCGCCGGCCGGGGCCGCCGAAAGCATCGGTCAGCTCGGCCATCGAGTCCTTCTTGAAGATGTTCTGGTCGAGCTGCATCCACAGCCACGGCAGGGCATCGGGCGAATTGTTGGTGTAGCGGATGGTGGCCTTGGCGGTCAGTCGGCGCTTGGCCTCGTCCAGCTCGGCGGTGATCTTGTAATCGACCTTCTGCTGCCAGTATTCGTGCCCCGGCGCGCCGCCAGCGGTGCGATAGGTGTTCGCATCGGGCAGCACTTCATCGAGCTGGCGGAACTTGTCTTCAAAGCTCCCCTTGGTCTGTTGCACGCCCTGAGCGCTGAGGGGTGCGTGGGCGGGAATGGCAAACAGCAGCGCGGCAACAAACAGCACGAAACGCAAGGGCGCTCTCCGGCAAGGGGGGTGTGATTGGCAGAGGAACCCCGCTCACAGCCCAAAAGTTCCGGGCACGCAAGACCCGAATTGTCATTGGCCCGCGCTGCGAATATCGCCGCGCCATGACCCAACCCGAATGGCACGCCTTGCACGAAGCCGCCTGTGCGCGCGGAGAGAGCACCTATCGCGATCCGGCGACCGGCTACACCGTGTTCACGCGGGTCGCGCACCTCGCACGCGGAAAGTGCTGCGGATCGGCTTGTCGCCATTGCCCTTACGATCACGAAGCCGTACCCAGCCGCCGCTGACTACCGGAGAACCCGTCCATGAAGACCCGTGCCGCCGTTGCCTTTGAAGCCAAGAAGCCGCTCGAAATCGTCGAGCTTGATCTCGAAGGCCCCAAGGCCGGCGAGGTTCTGGTCGAAATCATGGCGACCGGCATCTGCCATACCGACGCCTATACGCTCGACGGGTTTGACAGCGAGGGCATCTTCCCCAGCGTGCTCGGCCATGAAGGGGCTGGCATCGTGCGCGAGGTGGGCGCGGGGGTGACATCGGTGAAGCCCGGCGATCACGTGATCCCGCTCTACACCCCGGAATGCCGCCAGTGTAAATCGTGCCTCAGCGGCAAGACCAACCTGTGCACCGCGATCCGCGCGACGCAGGGCAAGGGGCTGATGCCCGATGGCACCACGCGCTTCAGCTACAAGGGCCAGCCGATCTACCACTACATGGGATGCTCGACCTTCAGCAATTTCACCGTCCTGCCCGAGATCGCGGTCGCCAAGATCCGCGAAGACGCGCCGTTCCAGAGCGCCTGCTACATCGGCTGCGGGGTGACCACCGGGGTCGGCGCGGTGATCAACACCGCCAAGGTGCAGGTGGGCGATAATGTCGTGGTCTTCGGCCTCGGCGGGATCGGCCTCAACGTCATCCAGGGTGCGCGGCTGGCGGGTGCGAACAAGATCATCGGGGTCGATATCAACCCCGACCGCGAGGAATGGGGCCGCAAGTTCGGCATGACCGAGTTCCTCGATACCCGCGGAATGAGCCGCGAGGATATCGTCGCCAGGATCGTGCTGATGACCGATGGCGGGGCCGATTACACTTTCGATGCCACCGGCAATACCGAAGTGATGCGCACCGCGCTGGAAGCCTGCCACCGCGGCTGGGGCACCTCGATCATCATCGGCGTGGCCGAAGCGGGCAAGGAAATCGCCACCCGCCCGTTCCAGCTGGTGACGGGGCGCAACTGGCGCGGCACGGCGTTCGGCGGAGCCAAGGGCCGCACCGATGTGCCCAAGATCGTCGACATGTACATGACCGGCAAGATCGAAATCGACCCGATGATCACCCACGTGATGGGGCTCGAGGAGATCAACACCGCATTCGACCTGATGCACGCAGGCAAGTCGATCCGCAGCGTCGTGGTCTTCTAATCACCGCATCACGGGGGTGGTTAACCGCGTGGTTACGCGCGTGCGCTATGCCCGCGCGATGAACCAGGCCGCCGCCCCCTCGCTTGCCGCGCAGGTGCGCACGGCCGTGCTGTGGCGTTCGGGCAGCCAGGTCTTCACCCAGATTGTCTCGTGGTGCGCGACGCTGATCGTGATCCGCCTGCTTGCGCCGCAGGATTACGGCCTGTTCGCGATGGCGCAGGTGATGCTGACGCTGCTCAACACCATGAACGGCTGGGGTCTGGCGAGCGCGCTGATCCGCGAGGCCGAGGTGAGCGAGCAACGCCTGCGGCAGACGCTGGGGATGCTGATCCTGCTCAACAGCGGCCTTGCGCTGGTGCAGTTCCTTTCGGCCCCGCTGGTCGCACTGTGGTTTGAACAGCCGCTGGTGGCCGATCTGGTGCGGGTGCAGGCGCTGGCGTTTCTGGCGATCCCGTGGTGCGCGCTGCCCCACGCGATCCTCAGCCGCCGGATGGATTTCCGCCGTCCCGCGCAGGTGCGGCTCGCCGCCGCGCTGGCGGGCGCAGTCACCGCGCTTACCGGAGCGCTCACTGGCTGGGGCGTGTGGACGCTGGTCGCTGCGCCCTTGATGATGCTGCTGACCGAAGCGGTCGGCATGACCTGGGCCGCACGCGCGCCGATCCGGCCGAGCTTCCGCTTTGCGGGCGCGGGCCACATCCTCGGCTTTGGCGGGGTGATGACGATGACCCAGCTGTTCTGGTTCGTGCAGAGCCAGGCCGATGTGGTGATCGCCGGGCGGGTGCTCGATCCGCACACGCTCGGCGTCTATTCGACCGGGCTGTTCCTTGCACAACTGCTCGCCGCCAAGTTCGTGCCGCCGATCAACGAGGTCGCCTATGCCGCCTATGCGCGCCAGCAGGGCGAGGGGGCCGAGGCACGCGCGCCGACCGCGCTGCTGGCGACGATCCGGCTGGTGATGCTGGTGGCGTTGCCCGCCTATGCCGGCCTTGCGGTGGTCGCCCCGGTGCTGGTGCCAGTGCTGCTGGGGGACAAGTGGAGCGGGATTGTCCCGCTGCTGCCGATCCTGTGCGCCGCAATGGCGATGATGACACTCCAGATCCTGTTCGCCCCCGCAACCAATGCGCGCGGCGTGCCGGGCATCGCGCTGCGGGTGGCGATGCTAGGGAGCGTGGTGATGCCTGCCGCCTTCCTGATCGGCTCGGCCTTTGGCGTTGATGGGTTCGCGTGGGGCTGGGTCGGCGGGATGGCGGTGCTGACTGCGGCGACGGTGCGGATGTCCGCGCCGGTGCTGGGGCTGCGGCTCGGGGCGCTCGCCCACGCGCTCACCCCGCCGCTGGTGGCCGCGCTGGCAATGGCGGGGCTGGTCACGCTGCTGCTGGCGCTCTTGCCCGCAAGCCTGCCGCCGCTGCTGGCGTTGATTGCGGTCGTGCCTGCGGGGATCGCGCTCTATGGCGGCGTGCTGCACCTTATCGCGCCCGGGCGGCTGGCCGAGGCGCTGCACTTCGTCCGCCATCGCGGCGAGGCTGAGCCTGCCCCCGAGCCCACCCCTGCCAAAAGCGCCTGATTGACACCCCGCCTCCGATCCGGTTGGGCGGAGCAATGATGTCCAGCCGCCAAGCCCCCGTCACCCGCCTTTACCCCGTCAACGGGATCGACCTTGCCGTCCACCAATGGGCCTCGTCCGGCGGCGGGGTGCCGCTGGTGTTCGCCCATGCGACCGGCTTTCACGGACGGGTGTTCAACGCGATCATCGAGGCCTTCCCCGATCATCCCGCCTTCGCCATCGACCTGCGCGGTCACGGCCAGTCGGGCGGCGGGCCGATCGAAGACTGGCGCATCGTCGCGCACGATGTTGCTGATTTCCTTGAACAAGCTGGGATTTCGGGCGCGGTCGGTATCGGCCATTCGATGGGCGCGCATACGCTGGTGCAGGTCGCGGCGGACAATCCGGGCCGGTTCGCACGGCTGGTGCTGTTCGATCCAGTGATCCTTGCGCCCGAGTTCTATGCCCCCGCCGGGGCGCTCTACACCCCCGACAATCCCCACCCCGCGATCCGCCGCAAGCGCGACTTTGCGAGCGCCGAGGCGATGATCGAACGCTTTGCAGGCCGCGATCCCTATAACCTGTTCGACCCGCGGGTTTTCGCGGATTACTGCCGTTTCGGCCTCGTTCCCGCCGCTTCGGGCGAGGGGATGGAACTCGCTTGTGCGCCCGAAGTCGAGGCCAGCGTCTATGCCTCAAGCCGCAGCAATGGCGCGGTGATCGAGGCGGCGAAGCGGGTCGATATTCCGGTGCTGGTGGTGCGGGCGCAGATGACCGATCTTCAGGATTTCAAGAGCTCGCCGACTTGGCCGGAGCTGGCGCAGGTGTTGCCGCAGGGGGCTGACCTCTACCGCCCGGACATGACCCATTTCCACCCCTTCCAGGACCCGGCGGATGCGGCGCGGATTATCGCGGAATGGGTGGGGTAAAATCGACGCCTGAAAAATGTTCCACGTGGAACATTCCGGTTTTTCTATCCGGCAGCATCCAGCAAGTCCCTGATATCGCGTCTGATGTTGGAAAGCGCCGCAGCGTCGGGTTGTAGGAGATTGGCTCCGACCTGCGCTGCCAGCCCGCCATAGAACTGCGTCAAACTGGCATGCAGCGGGTGGCCGGGGGCGACCGAGCGGGCAAGGTACACAAGGATCGATTGGGCACGGGTCAAAGAGGGTCTAACCACCCCCATGCCCCGGTCTAGCTGGACCAAGGCACCCCCTAAAGCGGCCCTCACAGCCCGGAGCCAGCGTGGCTCCGGGCTTTTTGGCGTTTGCGGGATGCTGATAGGTCGTGGGCGGTCTCCGCCCGCCGCTCGTCCCCTCACCCGCCCGTGTTTGCATTTGCCTCGGGCGCTGATCGGTTCCAAGATGCCCTTTCAAGGGGGAGATCGCGTGCAAGCGCCAGTCGGACCGGACCCGGCGCTCCGCAAGGCTGCAGTTGCTAGCCGGTCGTCATGCTCCCCCCGGTGACGGGAGAGGAAGAGGGGGCATGCTTCACGCGATCCATATGGCTTGGCACCGCCTGTTGCTGGTGATGGCGGGCGCCGCGCTGGCCACGACACCGGCAAGCGCATCACCCGGCGAGGACGCGCCACTGCCTCCCGCGCTGGAGGCAACCGTCACGCAGAGCCATGAAGCCTTGCGGCTGATCCTCAACGGCGATCCATCAGGCTATGCGGCGCTGTTCGCCGATCGCGACG
>VFQO010001360.1_pt1 | contig 19148 bp, 18 predicted proteins | sample 3512331 | NCBI WGS metagenome assembly VFQO01 (sample SAMN10412371, study PRJNA504923) | tailings metagenome | isolation source: Replicate 3 from Balatoc abandoned mine | place: Philippines: Itogon, Benguet | collected 2017-08-28
AGCGCGAGGCGCACATAGGCATCCTCACCGATCGCAGGCTCGCGCGTGCCGGCGGTGAAGACCGACCGCACTTCATCGGCGAGCACAAGGGCTTCGGTGTAGAGCGCCTCGATAATCGGGCGGGACAGGTTGGTGGTTCGGGCCATCGTGCGCGGATAAATACGCCCCCCGCAGCCCCTCCGCCACTGGGTCATGGTTACTTTCCAAGCAATTTTTGAATTCGTCCCGGCCCGGAACAGTCGGGCCTTCCGGTAACCATGACAGGTAACTGCGCGGGCCTGCGGTCAGGCGATGATATCGGGCAGCAGGGTGTCCTCGATGATCGCGATCTGGTCCTTGAGGCGCAGCTTGCGCTTCTTGAGGCGGGCGATCTGGAGCATGTCGGCCGAAGCACTGCCGCGCGCAGCCTCGGTCAAGGCGGCAATCGCGGCGTCGAGGTCGCGATGCTCGGTCTTGAGCAGTTCGAGCTTCTTGCGCAGCTCCTCCTCGGTCATGTGTGCCTGTGTCCCCTTCGGATCCCGCAATGCCCCGCCGCGCTACGCGTTCCTGGCCGATTCGGTAAGGTGGCTTGAATATCTTTCCCGCAATCGGTTCACCGCAGGAAAAGACGAAGGCGGCGATTCACACTTCATCAGGCCATTGCATTCCATGCTGCATGTGGTTTGATTGAACCCAGCGGCCCGGCCGCCCCGTTGCCGAGTCGCTGTTTCCGCGGGCATCCCCGCGCACGACAGGAGAACGCAATATGGCATCGACCGCAGTGTCTTCCCACCTCCACGCCCTCCAGAGCAAGCACGCCGGGATCGAAGCCCGCCTGCGCGACGAAATGGCAAGGCCCGTGCCCGACACTGCGACGATCCAGCTGCTCAAGAAGCAGAAGCTGCGGTTGAAGGAAGAAATTGCCGGTCACTGATCGCCGCAACCGGGCGGCGGAGCGAATTACGTCATTCGCGCTTTTGCATTTGCCGTGCGGAGTGAATAGACCCGCATGGTGATGACCGCTGCTGCTGCCGCCCGCCAGATCCTGACACGCCTGACCGAGGTCATGGCATCGCGCCTGCACGCGCAGGGGAAGCTCGATCAGGTGGTCGAGATTATCGGCGAATGCCTGTCGAGCGAGGTGTGCTCGATCTACCTTCTGCGCGAAGGCATGCTCGAGCTGTTCGCCACCCGCGGCCTCAACCAGAGCGCGGTCCACGTTACCCGCATGGCGATCGGCGAGGGGCTGACCGGCGCGATCGCGCAGAAGGTCGAGACGCTCAACCTCGCCGAGGCCAAGGCGCATCCCGACTTCCAGTATCGCCCCGAAACCGGCGAGGAAAAGTTCCACTCCTTCGCCGGGGTGCCGATCGTCTACCGCGAGCGCGCGGTGGGCGTGCTGTGCGTCCAGCATGTCGAGCCGCGCCGCTACGAAGAGGTCGAGATCGAGGCGCTGCAGACCACCGCGATGGTCCTCAGCGAACTGATCTCCAATGCCGAACTGGTCGACGAGGAAGAAGCGCGCGGGCTGACGCAGGAGCAGACCGGCCCGCAGACCCTCGCCGGGCTGACCCTCGTCAAAGGTCTGGCGGCCGGATACGCCGTCTATCACCAGCCGCGGGTCGAGATCACGCAGGTCATGGCCGATGACATCGAGGCCGAGCGCCAGCGGGTCTACCGCGCCTTCGACCGGATGCGCGAGCAAATCGACACGCTCGCCAGTCAGGCGGAGTTCGGCGTGGGGGGCGAGCACGAGGAGGTGCTCGAGACCTACAAGATGTTCGCCTACGACGAAGGCTGGTCGCGCCGGATCAACGAGGCGATCGACAGCGGTCTGACCGCCGAAGCCGCGATCGAGCGCGTGCAGCAGCACACCCGGATGCGGATGCGCGAGATCGACGATCCGTTGCTCGCCGACCGGATGCACGATCTGGAAGACCTCGCAAACCGACTGCTCCGCATCGTCGCCGGGCAGGTCGGGACGGCGGCCTCGCAAGGCCTGCGCCGCGACACAATCCTGATCGCGCGCAACCTCGGCCCGGCCGAACTGCTCGAATACGACAAGCGCCGCCTGAAGGGCGTGATCCTCGAAGAAGGCTCGCTCACCGCGCACGTCGTGATCGTCGCCCGCGCAATGAATGTGCCGGTGATCGGGCGGGCCAAGGGCGTGCGGACCACGGTACGGGAAGGCGACGAGATCCTGCTCGATGCCACCGTAGGCAGCGCCATCGTGCGACCGCTGCCGCAGGTCGCCGATGCGTTCCAGGCGCGCTTTGCCAAGAGCCGCGAGAAGCAGGCGGTCTATGCGGCGCTGAGAGATGTCGAACCCTTCACCCGCTGCGGCACGCGCATTCAGGTGATGATGAACGCGGGCCTGCGCGACGATATGAGCGCGCTCGCCATGACCGGCGCGGACGGCGTGGGCCTGTTCCGCACCGAGTTCCAGTTCCTCGTTTCGGCCACCCTGCCGCAGCGCGAACGCCAGACGCGGCTCTATCGTGATGTGCTTGACGCCGCTGGCGACAAGCCGGTGATCTTCCGAACTGTCGATATCGGCGGCGACAAGTCGGTGCCTTACCTCGCCAGCGAGATTGCGGCGCAGGATGAAAACCCGGCGATGGGCTGGCGGGCGCTGCGCCTCGCGCTCGAACGCGAAGGCTTGATGAAGATCCAGGCGCGCTCGCTGCTCGAAGCGGCGGCGGGGCGCTCGCTCTATGTCATGTTCCCGATGGTGTCGGAGCCGTGGGAGTTCGATGCGGCCAAGGCGGTGTTCGACGAACAACTCGCCCATTTGCGCGGGCAGAAGAAGCTGCTGCCCGAACGCATCCATTTCGGCGCGATGCTGGAAGTGCCAGCGCTTGCCGAAGTGCTCGATCTGCTGCTGCCCAAGCTGTCGTTCCTGTCGATCGGCACCAACGATCTCACGCAGTTCCTGTTTGCGGCTGACCGGGCCAATCCGAAACTGGCCGAACGTTACGACTGGCTCAGCCCGTCGATCCTCCGGTTCCTGCGACGTGTTATACAGAACAGCATCGGCAGCGGCGTCGATATCGGCGTGTGCGGCGAGATGGGCGGGCGGCGGCTTGAAGCCTTGGCGTTGCTGGGCATCGGCTACCGGCGCCTGTCGATCACCCCGGCTGCGGTCGGGCCGATCAAGGAACTGGTGCGCAAGGTTGATCTGGCCGAACTTACGGCAGCGATGACCGCGTGGCTGGCGGAGCCGGGTCGCAACCTGCGGGCCGAACTGTCGGCCTGGGCCGATGCACGCGAAATCGAATATGATTGATGGCGAATGCGGCTGACTGTGTTCGCCATGCGTCGCAAGGAACGCAGGGCGCTTGACAGTGATGCCCTCGGCAGTCGACTTGAATGCAAGAGCAAAATGCGCTCACGCCAACACAAAAGCCCCGTTACAAGGGGCGGAGCCGGGTCATGAATAGCGAAGACGACAGCAGCGCCGGAGCAGCGCAAGAGATGCCCCTTGCCGGAGTGGGCGGGCGGCTGCGCGCCGCGCGCGAAACGCGTCGGCTTGATCTCGAACATATTGCGGCTGAAACGCGCATCCCGCTGCGCCATCTTCAGGCGATCGAAAGCGGCAATTTTGAAGCTTTGCCCTCGCGCGCCTATGCCATCGGCTTTTCGCGCACCTATGCCAAGGCTGTGGGGCTGGACGAGGCTGCGATCACCGATGCGGTGCGCGGTGAACTGGCCAATGGCTCGATGCAGCGCGTCATTCCCACCTCCGGGATGGAGCCGGGCGATCCGGCGCGCCTGCCGTCGAGCGGTGTCGCCTGGGCTGGCGCGCTTGCCGCGCTGATCCTGGCGGTCGGCGCTTTTGCCTTCTACAACAGCTATTTCGGCGCCGGGACCGAACCCGGCTCGCTGCTCGCTCCCAAGCCCGCACCGCCCCCGACCCCTGCTGCCACGCCCAGCCCGGCGGCAACCGCCGCGGTTCCTGCCGGCCCGGTCGTGCTGACCGCCACCGAGGACGGGGTTTGGCTGCGGCTTTATGAAGAAGGCGGCGAGCGGTTGTTCGAACGCGCCCTCAAGCGCGGTGAGAGCGTCACGGTTCCTGCTACGGCCGCCGATCCGCGTATCAATACCGGGAGGCCCGATGCGCTGGTCATCACCATCGGCGGGCAGGTGGTGCCCGGCTTGGCGGACCAACCGGTGACAATAGCCGGAGCCCCGGTCTCGGCGGCTGCGCTGGTCGCACGGACTGCGGCTCCCACGCCGGCTGTGACGAACTCGCCAGTGCCGACTGCAACGCGCGCTGCTGTCCGCCGTAACAGCACTTCTGCCGCACCCGCTCCGGTGCCTTCGGCAGCTCCCGCAGCCGATCAGGCACCTGCGCCGACCGAAACGTCGGCGCCTGCCGGAGCCGACCGCATCACCAATTGAGCGCGGCCTGCGCGCTTTTTCCGGTTGATTAGGGGCTTGCCGCTCTCGACTTGAGTCATGCGAGGGGGCAGGGATTCGCCTCACGTTCATGTGCGCTGCGACAAACCGGCGCGACCATTGCCAGGGAGCCTGACGAGCCATGACCACCGCCCTCCGGATCCTTCCTCTTCGATTTGCCGGCATAGCGCTCGCTGCCGCCGTGACCGTGACCGCCGCGCCTCCTGCGATCGCGCAGGATACCGCCGCCGAAGCACGCATCCGCAAGATCGAATCCGAGATCCGCGCACTCCAGCGCAAGGTCTTCCCGGGCGGCGACGGGCGCTTCTTCGAGCCGCAGATTGCGCCCGGCAGCACGCCCGCAACCACCGCCGCGCCTGCTGTCAGCACGCCTTCGACAACGGCGGTGACCGATATCCTCGTCCGCCTCGATGCGCTCGAAGCCCAGCTCCAGGCGCTCACCGCGCGTTCGGAAGAGCAGGCCAATGCTCTTGCACTGATGGAGCGGCGGCTCGCCGCACTCGAAACGGCGGCTGGTGCCCCGATGGTTCCTGCCGGCCCGGCCCCGACTCCGGCTCCGAGCACCACAGCCAGCCTGCCGCCGGCGACGACGACCACGACCTTCGCCATCACACCGCCTCCCACCACGCAGGCTCCGCCGCCGGTCGTGCGCGCTGTGACCGGCACCGCGCCGGTGACGACTGCGCCGCCGCCGTCAACACCTGCCGCCGCCGTCGCCGCCCCCAGCGCAACCCGGCTTGCTGCCGTGCAGGCAATCGCCAAGCCGCAGACGGCGGACGCGGGGGATGATGAGTATTCCTATGGCTTCCGCCTGTGGAATGCGGGTTTCTATCCCGAAGCGCGCCAGCAGCTGACCAAGTTCGTCGAGCAGTATCCCAATCACCCCCGGATCAGCTTCGGCCGCAACCTGCTTGGCCGCGCGTTCCTTGACGACAACATGCCCAAAGAGGCGGCGCAGTGGTTCCTCAAGAACTATCAGGCCAACAAGACCGGTGACCGCGCGCCGGACAGCCTGCTCTATCTGGGCGTCTCGATGATCGCGCTGAAGGATACCAAGCGTGCCTGTATCGCGCTTGCCGAGTTCGCGGAGACCTATCCGCTGGTCGCGTCCGGGCGGCTCGCCAGCGATTATCAGGCCAACCGCGCCAAGGTGACGTGCAACTGAGCACGCCCGACACCGGGTTCAGCGCGCGCTTCGCCGCCGATCTTGCGGCGGTGTGGCCGGAGGACGAACGCTCCGGCTCGCTCGGGCTGGCGGTATCGGGCGGGCCTGACAGTCTCGCGCTGCTCTTGCTGGCCCATGCCGCGATGCCGGGGCGGATCGCCGTCGCCAGCATCGATCACGGTCTGCGCCCCGAGGCTGCCGGCGAGGTTGCGCTGGTCGAACGGGTGTCGGGAGAGCGCGGCATTCCCTTCACCCCGATCACGGTCAAGGTGGCGCCCGGCAATGTGCAAGCGCGGGCGCGTGAGGCCCGTTACGCCGCATTGGCGCAGTGGGCGCGCGCGCAAGGGATGGGAGCAGTCGCTACCGCGCACCATGCCGATGATCAGGCCGAGACCCTGCTGATGCGGCTCAATCGTGGCAGCGGGCTGGCGGGACTGGCGGGTGTCCGAAGCCGTTCGACGATCGAGGACAGCGAGACCATTCTGCTGCGCCCCCTGCTCGGCTGGCGCAGGGCCGAGCTGGCCGAGGTCGTCGCCGCAGCGGGGATCACCCCCGCATACGACCCTTCCAACGCCAATGCCGATTTCGATCGCGTCCGCATTCGGCAAGCGCTTGCAGAGGCCGACTGGCTCGACCCGGTGCAGCTGGCCGCGAGCGCTGCCAATCTGGCCGAGGGCTGGCAGGCGCTCAGCTGGTATGCCGAGCTCGATTGGCACGAGATGGTGATGCGCGATCCCGACGCGCACGGCGGGCTCGGATTCACCTATTGCGCCAACGTGCCGCGGGTGATCGCCATCGAAACGCTGCTGAGGATCATCGGCGAACTTGGCGGTCATGCCACGCGGGGCGAAGCTGCAAGAGCATGGGAGCGGCTGTGGGCGGGCGAGAATGCCTCGCTCGGCGGCGTGCTCGCGGTGCCTTCGGTCGAGCGGGTCGAGAAGGTCGGCGTGGCAATGCGCGTCTGGCGCTTCCGGCCCGAGCCGCCGCGCAGCGCAGGCCACTAGGCCAAATTCACATCACCTTGTCGCCGACTCCGATCATCCGGCCGCGGGTGATGATGACCTTGTCGCCGCGCTTGGCGGCGGCGAACAGCTTGGCGGCGAATTCATCCGGCACGCCCACACAGCCGTGGCTGGCATAGCCGTTGAGCACCGGCGAACCATGGATCGCGACGCCCTCCCATGTAAGCCGCAGCGTCCAGGGCATCGGTGCGTTATCATATTTCTCGGAGACGTTGTCGCGTTCCTTGGTCAGGATCGGGAAGGTGCCGAGCGGAGTCGGATGGGCAGGCGTTCCCAGCAATGCCACAGCCGTGCCGATCTCGTGCCCGTCGCGAAAGGCGCTGATCACGCGCGCTTCAAGGTCGACAGTGATCACGAGCTTGCCCGAAGCGGGAGCAGCGCTTTCGTCCCAGTACCAGTCGCCATAACGGATGGTGCCTTCGATCGGCAGGATTGATTTCACCACGAAGGGATCGCCGCCATTGGCCTGTGCGGCGGCAGGCATCGCCATCGCTGCAACAGCGGCCAGAACACTCAGCACCAGCGCGAAAGGACGGGTTCGGATCATGCCCGCGATTATGCCGCGTCTGCCGCAGCGTTACCAGCGGTTTACCATGCCGCGTCCCTCTGGGGGACGGGCAGAGGGCGCGGGTTAACGGCGCGTCGGCGCGATCACGCCGAACAGGTCGTGGGCGTCGGCATCCTCGATTTCGGCGTGGACGATGTCGCCGGGGGCGAGCGTCGCGGGGACGTTGCGCAGATAGACCGCACCGTCGATCTCCGGCGCATCGGCCTGGCTACGGCCGGTTGCGCCGATGTCACCATCCTCGTCCGGCTCGCCGACCTCGTCGATGATCACGGGCAATGTGCGGCCGACCTTGGCGGCGAGCTTGGCCGCGGAGATGCGCTCGGTCACTTCCATGATCCGGGCGTAACGCTCTTCCTTCACCGCCTCGGGCACCTGATCGGGCAGGGCATTGGCTGCCGCGCCTTCGACCGGTTCGAACCGGAACGCACCGACGCGGTCGAGCTGCGCTTCTTCCAGCCAGTTGAGAAGGTACTGGAAGTCCTCCTCGGTTTCGCCGGGGAAGCCGACCACAAAGGAGCTGCGGATCGCGATATCCGGGCAGATTTCGCGCCACGACTTCAGCCGTTCGAGCACCTTCGCCTCATTGGCGGGGCGCTTCATCAGTTTGAGCACTTTAGGCGCCGCGTGCTGGAACGGGATGTCGAGATAGGGCGTCAGCAGCCCTTCGGCCATCAGCGGGATGACCTGATCGACATGGGGGTAGGGGTAGACGTAATGCAGCCGCACCCAGGGCGTCTGTCCGTCCGGCGTGCGAAGCTGGCCCAGTTCGCGCGCCATATCGGTCATGTGCGCACGCACATCGCGGCCGTGCCATTGGCGTTGCTCGTGGCGGATATCGACCCCGTAGGCGCTGGTGTCCTGCGAGATGATCAGCAGTTCCTTCGTGCCCGCCGCGACCAGCTTTTCCGCCTCGCGCAGCACCGCATCGATCCGGCGGCTGGCGAGTTTGCCCCGCAGCGAGGGGATGATGCAGAAGGCGCAGGAGTGATTGCAGCCCTCGGAAATCTTCAGATAGCTGTAGTGCCGCGGCGTCAGCTTGATGTCGGTGTCGGACGGCTGCGGGATCAGATCGACAAACGGCCCCTGCGAAGGCGGGGCGTGGGTGTGCACGGCTTCGACCACCTGCTCGTACTGGTGCGCGCCGGTTACCGCGAGCACCTGCGGGTGGACGGCGCGGATCGCGTCGGCTTCCTCGCCCATGCAGCCGGTCACGATCACGCGGCCGTTTTCGGCAATCGCCTCGCCGATCGCGGCGAGGCTTTCTTCCTTGGCGGAATCGAGGAAGCCGCAGGTGTTCACCAGCACCACGTCGGCGCCCGCATAATCCTCGGCGAAGGCATAGCCATCGGCGCGCAGGCGGGTGAGGATCCGCTCGGAATCAACGAGCGCCTTGGGACAGCCGAGGCTGACCATGCCGATTTTCTTCTGGTCCGGGAGGATCGTGGAGGTGTTCATTGCGGCGCGGCCCCTACACTGTGTAGGCCGTTCGCGCTAGGCTTGACCGCAGGGGGGCTCTGCGGGCATCCATGCGGCCATGATCACAAGGCTTTTCATCGACCATCCGCGCGCCATCGGGGAGACCTATGGCCAGCACGCTCGCACCGCTCTCAGCTTCGGCTGGCGCATGATGGTGGGTGGTATCGCCTGCATGGTTCATGCCGTGGTTCCGGGCCTGTTCGTCAAGACTGCAAGCCGCACGGTGGTGCAGCTCGATGCCGAAATGCGCGGCCGCAAGGCAACGCCGGCCGAAGAAGAATTCGCCTACGTCATCTAGGCGGCGCCGCGCTACACTCCGGGCGCGTCTTGGGTTAGACATCGGTCATGCAGATCGCGATCACCAAGGGCGCAGCGCAGGATCATGTCGCGGTGACGCGGGCTGACGGCTCGCAGGCAGCCTTCGCCTTTCCCAAGAAAGGCCCCTATCCACACGACGCGTTCCACTACTTCATCGAACGCGAACTGGGCATGAATCAAGGATTCTGGGGGCTTGTGGCGAGCGGGATGGAGCCGGATGCGGTGCAGGCGCTCGCGCTGGCGGGCGGCCATGCCAGCGCCAAGCGGGCGGCGGCCCCTGATGCCGGCATCGTCGAACTCTTGCAGGCCGAGCGGCTGGTAGAATGCTTCGAGGCTGCCAGCTGGGGCGGCGGCGCGGACGACCCGGCGATCATGGCCATGGCTGAACCGGCATGGGCCACCTCGCACGTGTCCGTGCCTCAAGGTGTGCCCGAACGGCTTGGCGCTATCCGTGGTGCGATCGATGAATTCTGCGACCAGTGGGCAGCTGCGCCTGAGGGCGCGATGTTCGTGCTGGAATGGCCGGACGGCAAGGGAGACCGGGCATGAGTGATTTTGCCTTGTGGCCAGTGCTGGCCGGGACCGCGGCCTTCTTCGCGGTCGGCGCGATCTGGTACGGTGTGGTGTTCGGCACGCCATGGCAGCGCGCTGCCGGCCTTTCGAACACCCAGCTGCGGCAGGGCAACATGGGCGTGATCTTCGCGCTGTCCTTCGCCCTCGAAATGCTGATTGCGATGGTGCTGTGGCACCTCATCGCCCGCACCGACCCAGCGCCCCATGTCATTATGATGATGGCGATCGGCTTCGCGATCGGCGTGATGATCCCGTCGATCGGGATCAATTACCTCTACCTCCGAAAGCCGTTGGCGCTGTTCTTGATCGATGCCGGCCATTTCCTTGTCGGCATGGCGGCGATGGGGGCTGTGTTCGTGTGGTTCAGGAGCTGAGCGCGGCCTAGGCTTGCTCGCTGCCTGCTGTCGGGACGATCTCCACCACTACGTCTCCCGGCTGGAGTGTCTTGCACTCGTCCTCCCAGAAGCCGATGGGCCGGCCGTTGCGATAGACGCGCAGGCCCTGACCGCCGCTTTTGAGATTGTCGATCGAACAATCGCATTCGTCCGGACCGATCACCCGCTCGACCAGTTGCACCCGGCCGCCAACGCTGGCGAGATCGGCGAGATAGTCGGCGATGTGCGCGCCTTTGACGCTACCGGCGAGCAGCAGCCCGGTAAAGCGCACCGGGTTGATGACAATATTTGCCCCGGCTTGCCGTGCGAGCAGTTCGTTATCGTCGGCGCGCACCACCACGCTGATCGGCACATCGGGGGCAAGGTGCCGCACAGTCAGCACAATCAGGATCGAGGTATCGTCGCGTCCAGCCGAGACCAGCACGCTTTGCGCCTCGGCAATCCGGACTGATTTGAGCGTCTCGTCGCGGGTCGCATCAGCGGCCATTACATTGACGCCAAGCTTCTCTGCCTCGGCGAGGCGATCCTCGGACGGATCGATCACTACGATGCTGCGCGGTTCGACCCCGCGCTCGATCAGTTCGCCCACGCTCTGCGAGCCGGACACGCCGTAGCCCAGCACCACGACATGACCGGTGAGCTGTTCCTGAATCCGGGCCATGCGCCATTTCTCCCAGCTGCGCTTGATGACGAAATCGTAGGCCGCGCCCACGAAGATGAATAGCACGGCGATGCGCACCGGCGTGACGATCACCGCCTCGATCAGCCTCGCCCGGTCGGTGATCGGCGCGATGTCGCCGAAGCCTGTCGTGGTGATGCTGATCATGGTGAAATAGACCACATCGATGAAGCTGATGTGGTTGTCGTAATTGTCCTTCAGCCCCGCACGATCCCACCAGTGGATCGCGATCACCAGCAGGATCAGGCCGAGGGCAAGCCCCATGCGGATGCCGAGATCACCCCAGACGGGGATCTTCACCTGTCGCCGCAAGGGCTGGAACTGGTCGGCCAGCCGCGGCTTGCGCTTGAACGGGTTGCGGCTGGCTGCGTCCGGCATCAGTCGCCGAACCGTTCGGCAAGGATGCCGATGGTCGAATAGTGGGTGAGGTCGAGCTGCAGCGGCGTCACCGCGACATAGCCTTCCTCGATCGCTTCGAGGTCGGTGCCGTGGTCGAGCGTGTGCTCGATCTGGTCGAGCCCGAACCAGAAATAGCGATAGCCGCGCGGGTCACGCCCTTCGACGATGGTGCCGCGCGAATAGTCGTGGAAGCCCTGACGCACGACCCGGATACCCTTCACGTCTTCCGCTGCAATCGCGGGGAAGTTGACGTTGATGAGCGTGCGGTCGGCCATCGGCGCGTCGATCAGCTTGGAAAGCACCTTCGGCCCCCATTCGAGCGCTGCGCCAAAGGGCACGTCATCGCCCATGCCTTCGCGGGCATAGACCTGACTGAAGGCAATCGAACGGATGCCTGCCAGCGCGCCTTCGATCGCGGCCGAGACGGTGCCGGAATAGGTGATGTCGTCGGCCAGGTTGGCACCCCGGTTGACGCCCGACAGGATGATGTCGGGCGCGCCGTCCATCACCGTGCGCAGCGCCATCATCACGCTATCGGTCGGCGTGCCGGTCACGGCAAAGCGCCGCTCGCCGAGCTTCTGGAGCCGCACGGGCCGCGTCAGCGTGAGCGAGTGGCCCGCGCCGGACTGCTCCTCGGACGGGGCGCAGATCCAGATATCGTCGGAAAACTGGCGCGCGATCTGCTCCAGCACCTTGAGGCCGGGGGCGTGCACGCCGTCGTCATTGGTGAGGAGGATGCGCATCAGGCGATGGGCTCCAGCCGGGTGACGCCGCCCATATAGGGCAGCAGTGCCGCGGGCACCGTCACCGAGCCATCCGCGTTCTGATAGTTCTCGATAACCGCCACCAGCGTGCGCCCGACCGCGAGGCCGGAGCCGTTGAGGGTGTGGACGAACTCGGTCTTCTTCTGCTCGCCCGCCACGCGGTAGCGGGTGTTCATGCGGCGGGCCTGGAAGTCGCCGGTGTTCGAGCACGAGCTGATCTCGCGATAGGCACCCTGTCCGGGCAGCCAGACTTCCAGATCGTAAGTCTTGCGCGCCCCGAAGCCCATGTCGCCGGTGCACAGCAGCAGCTTGCGGTATGGCAGGTTGAGGCGTTCGAGGATGGTCTCGGCAGCGCGGGTCATGCGCTGGTGCTCGGCCTCGGAATCTTCCGGGCGCACGATGCTGACGAGCTCGCACTTCTCGAACTGGTGCTGGCGAATGAACCCGCGCGTGTCACGCCCCGCCGCGCCCGCTTCCGAGCGGAAGCACAGGGTGAGCGCGGTGAGGCGCATGGGGAGCACGGCCTCATCGAGAAGCTCGCCCATGACGCTTGCGGTGAGGGAGACTTCCGAGGTTGGAATGAGCCAGCGCCCGTTGGTCGTATTGAAGCTATCCTCGGCAAACTTGGGCAGCTTGTCCGTGCCATACATGGCATCATCGCCGACCAGCACCGGCGGATTGCATTCGGCATAGCCGTGCTCGCCCGTCTGCACATTCAGCATGAACTGGCCGAGCGCGCGGTGGAGGCGCGCCATTCCGCCCTTCAGGAAGGTGAAGCGTGCGCCGGAGAGCCTTGCGCCGGTCTCGAAATCCATGCCGAGCGCAGGCGCAATGTCGGCGTGTTCGCGGGGCGTGAAGTCGAAGGCGCGCTTCTCGCCCCATTCGGCCTCGACCCGGTTGTCCTCTTCGCTCGCGCCATCTGGCACGTCCGCGCCGGGCAGGTTGGGGATGATCTCCAGCGCCGCCTTAAGCTTGCCCGCCAGTTCCTCGGCGCGGGCCTCCAGTGCGGGCATTGCCTCCTTGAGTGCGGCGACTTCGGCCTTGATCGCCTCGGCACCGTCCTTGTCGCCCTTGGCCATTGCGGCACCGATCAGCTTCGAGGCCTCGTTACGGCGGCTCTGTGCCACCTGCACTTCGGTCACTGCCGCGCGGCGTTCCTCGTCGAGCGCGATCAGTTCGGCAGCGAGCGGCGCGAGGCCGCGGCGGGCGAGACCGGCGTCAAAAGCTTCGGGGTTGTCTCGGATCAGGCGGATATCATGCATGGCCCGCGCCTATGCCTGCTCAGGCGAGCCAAGGAAAGAGGGAAGGGGCGGCGGTGAGCGTTCGAGAGAGGCCGCCGCCCCTTCGGGGGAGGGTCAGAAGTTGACCTGCGCGGTCACGAAGATGCGCCGCGGATCGCCATAGAAGCCGGTCAGCGTGCCTTCGCGGCCCAGCGTCGAGACGAACGGCGTTCCCGGAGGCGTGCCGCCCGCAACGAAGTTGTAGCCCGCCACGATGTATTCCTTGTTGAACAGGTTCTTGCCGTGCAGCCCGATCGAGAACAGGCCACTGTCTACGGTATAGACCATGCTCGCATCGACCAGCACGAAGCCGTCCTGATCGAGGAAGGGGTTGGGCACTTCGAACTGGCTGGCATCCGAACGCAGCGATGCAGTGCCGATGAAGTCCAGCATCCCGTCCGCCACCGGCAGGCCCATGTTGAAGCCCATATGCGCGGTCACATCCGGGGTGTTCTGGAACACGCGCTGGTCGGCGACATCGACGCCGAAGGCGTTGATGAAGGTGTTGAACTTGGCATCGAGCACACCCAGCGACCAGTTGACGCTGAAGCGGCTGCCGTCGCCGGCGAAGTCCTTGCCGACCAGCGCGTTGCCTTCGAACTCGATCCCGTTGACGTCGGCATCAGCGGCGTTCGAAGTGATGCCGATGAAGCTTTCGTTCACCCCGTCGCCGTTGGCGTCAAAGCCGACCGATCCGGGGATCTGCACGTCCTTGTACTGCGCCACGAAACCCGCAAGGCTGATGTTCACGCGGTTGTCGAGCAGCGAAGCCTTCCAGCCCAGCTCGAAGCTGTCGACCGTTTCGGGGTCGAACGCCATGAAGTCGAACACTTCGTCTGCGGTGCAGGCCCCGCCGCGGCTGTTGCGGCACGCGGTGGTCTGGCCGCGCGGATCGAACCCGCCGCCCTTGAAGCCCTGCGAATAGGTGAAATAGAGGTTGTGATCGGCATTGGGCTGCCAGCTGATCGAGGCGCGCGGGTTGAAATCCTTGAAGGTGGCGCTGCCGTTGAAGTTGCTGGTCACCGCGATCGGTACGCCCGTCCCGCCGAACAGGTTCGAGAACCCGCCGAGGAAGGTGGTGCGCAGCACGCGGCTGGTGCGCTTATCGTTGGTGTAACGCCCGCCGACCGACACGCTGATCGTGTCGGTCAGGTCATAGGTGAAATCGCCGAACACCGACCAGGTTTCGGTATCGACATCGCCCAGCGTCTGGGCGGTTAGCCCGTTGAGGGTGGTGAACAGCGCCACGTCGAAGGCGGTGAAGGCGTTGGCATCAAGGTAATAGAACCCGAGCACGCCCGACAGGCTGTCGCCTTCATAGAGCAGTTGCAGCTCCTGGCTGAGCTGGTCGTTCTCGTAAATCGCCGGCACGTCGAGATCGACCGCGGCGAGGCTGTCGAAGTCGATCGGGGTGGTCGAGGAGTCCTCGCGGTAGCCAGTGATCGATTTCAGCGTGATCGTGTCGGACAGTTCGAGCGCGATATCGAGCGCGCCGCCATAGGCCTCGACTTCCTGATCGACGATGTTGAGACCCGCGCGGGTGTCGAACACATCGTCCAGCACCGGCGCACCGCTCACGAGGCCGGGGATGAAGCGGTGGCCCTGACGCGCCTCGCTGTTGTCCTTCACGTAATCGCCCGAGAGGCGCACCGACAGCGGCCCGCTATCGAATTCGATCGTCCCGCGCGCGGCCCACACGTCCTTGTTGTAGTTCTCGGTGCCGAGCGTGAGGTTGTCGCCAAAGCCGCCGCGTGAAAGCCGCGCACCGCTGGCGCCGATCTTGAGGCTGTCTGAAATCGGCGTCGAGGCGCTGACGATCAGATCGGCCTGGTCATAGGAGCCATAGGTGCCGCGCACCATCAGGCTGGTGTCGTCAGGCAAAGCGGCGGTGACATACTTGATCGCGCCGCCGATGGTGTTGCGCCCGTAGAGCGTGCCCTGCGGTCCGCGCAGCACTTCGATCCGCTCGACATCGTAGATATCGAGCACTGCGGCCTGCGGGCGGTTCAAGTAGACGTCGTCGACATAGAGGCCGACGCCCGCTTCGAAACCGGCGACCGGATCCTGCTGGCCGACACCGCGGATGAAGGCGGTAAGGGTGGTGTTGGTCCCGCGGCTCACCTCGAGCGTGATGTTCGGCACCTGCTGGGCGATCTGGGTCAGATCCTGGATGCCTTGCTGGGCGAGCGCTTCGCCGGATAGCGCGGTGACCGACAGCGGCACATCGATCAGGCGCTCTTCGCGGCGACGCGCCGTGACGATGATGACGCCTTCTTCCGCCTGTTCACCGACGCTGGCGGTATCGTCCACCGCATCCTGCGCCATGGCGGGCGCGGCAAAGGTGGCGATTCCGGCGCAACCGGCCAGCAGCAATGCGCGGCTGTAGAATGTCTTGGTCATGGGGTTTGGTCCTCTCCTGCCCTCGTATGGGAAGCGTAATATTGAAAGTTGAACCATGTTTCAAGTTTGGACTTGTGCCTGACCCTTGCGCGGCTTACCGAAAGCGTGGAGGGAGATGCTGATGGGCAACACTCAGGGCAACGCGGCGGAGGTCGCACCGGTCGCGGGCAGCGATCCCAAGGCACCGCGCACCGAGCGCGGCCGCCGGACCTTGCGCAAGTTGCTCGATGCCGCTGCCGAGGAGTTCGGCGAGAAGGGCTTTCACGAAGCCTCGGTCAGTTCGATTACCCGCCGCGCGGGCGTGGCGCTGGGCAGCTTCTACACCTATTTCGATAGCAAGGACGCGCTGTTCCGGGCGCTGGTCGCCGACATGAGCGAGAAGGTGCGCACCAGCGCGCGCTCGGCATTGCATGACGGCATGGGCGCGTTCGAGATCGAACGCGCGGCGCTCGCGGCATTCCTGCGCTTCGCGGCCGAGCACAAGGAAGTCTACCGGATCATCGACGAGGCGGAATTCGTCGATCCGGCGAGTTACCGCGAACACTACGAAACCATCGCGGCGCGCATCCACGATCGCCTGCGGGCGGGAAGCGCGAGCGGCGCCTTCCGCGACGGGCTGGGCGAGCTTGAGGCCTGGGCGTTGATGGGGATGAACGTCTTTGTCGGCCTGCGCTATGTGGTGTGGGGCAATGCCGAGCTGACCCCCGAGGATGTCGCGGCCGGGGTCAACCGCCTGCTGGCCGAAGGGATCGCCCGCCGCTGATACGCGCGCCGCTTTCCTTGGGTGGCCTCCCGCGATACAGCCCGCAGCCATGATCCTGGTCATCAACGCTTTCGACGATCCCGAACACCTCGCGGCGCTGCGCCAACGCATCGCCATGCTCGAATGGCGCGACGGGCGCGAGACTGCCGGTTCGGTGGCGCGGCAGGTCAAGCGCAACGAGCAGGCGGCGATGGATACCCCCGCAGGGCGGCGGATGCAGGACGAGCTCCTCCCGATCGTCGCAGAGCATCCGGTGGTCAGGGCCGCTGCCCAGCCGCGCCGCTTCTCTCCGCTGCTGATCAGCAAGACGGGCGTTGGCGGCGGCTACGGCGCGCATGTCGACAACGCTTTGATGGGGACGGGTAAGGCCCGGATCCGCACCGACCTGTCGTTCACGCTGTTCCTGTCATCTCCCGACGAATATGACGGCGGCGAACTGGCGATCGATGCGTCCGGCATGACGCAAGAGGTCAAGCCAGAGGCAGGGCAGCTGGTGCTCTATCCCTCGACAAGCATCCACGAAGTAAGGCCGGTGACCCGGGGCGAGCGGATCGTGTGCGTTGGCTGGATCGAAAGCCTGATCACCGATCTCTCACAGCGGGAAATGCTGTTCGATCTGGAAAACCTGCGCGCGTCATTGCGCGCGAGCTTGCCTGCTCAATCGGCCGAATTGCTGACGCTAGACAAGACCATCGCCAACCTGTTGCGGATGTGGGCGCACCCCTGATGGCTTGGGCGTGTTGGCGCGTTTGCCCTTGATGGTGAAGTAGAGGATCAGGCTGACCCCGATCACGCTCGGCCCGGCCCAGATGGCGGGGTTAAAGACGTGCTCGGGAATCAGCCGGATCAGCCCGACCGAAAGGAACGCGGTGTAGGCGGAAATCCCCATGCCGATCAGCGCGCGGAAATGTTCGCCGACGTGGGTGCCGCGCGGAAAGTCTGCCGCCCGCCAGATGTAACGCTGCTGGATCAGCATTGCGACGATGCCGATGAAGGCGACCAGCACCATCAGCGGGTGTCCGACCTTGACGCCGAAATAGCCGCACCACGCCCCCGTCGTCACCACCGCCACTATCATCGCCTGATAGCGCAGGCCGCGCAGTGCTGTGCGATTCCGCGCGTGGCGAACCACCGCCAGGCCATAGTCGACAAAGCCGATGGTGAGCGTGCCGAGATAGAGCATCATCCACCCGAACAGGCCGTCGAACAGCGTCCGGTCGGCGATTTCCGGGTGGCGGTATTCCGGCCCGTAGAGCGACAACAGGGCCATCGCGATCGCCAGCGCGCCCGCGCCCAGAAAGCCGTAGCAGGCCGCCTTGCCCCACCTGCGATGATTGGCCGCGCCCTTGCGCGTGGCGATGGGCCCCCAGAATGCGGTCAGCCCCACCACGCCGGTGATGACGTGACCCACAACAATGACTTCGAACAGCGTCATGCAAGCCAGCATGACACATTAAGTGTCCAGTTCCTAGATCATCCCCGAGGAGCGTCAGCGCATCATCGCACCCGTGACGGGGCGACCAGCACCGCATTGGCAATCATCAGATCGAGCCCTTCGAGATAGGCGCGGGTCGAGGGATCATGCGCGAAGCCGATCACCAAGCCGCGGCCCTGCGGCTGGGCCATCAGGTAGGGCTTGTAGGCGAGCTGGCGGCGGTTCTCGTCCCACACATAGCCGCTGGCGATCAGCTTGCCGGGCGCAGCGAAGCGCAGCACGTTGAAACCCTGTGCCCGATCGAGCGGGGTGAAGATCTGCGTCCCCGTCGCCAGCACCACTGCGCCATCATCATAGCCGGCCGAAAGGAAGTGATCCGGATCGGCGACGGTATTGAGCAGAGCGCCCGGCAGGGTATCGGGCAGGGCCTGCTCGTCCTTGATCGCCTCGCGATATTCGGCATCGCTGGTGATTTCGCGGGCGGCTGCAAGGCTGCCCTTGTCGCCGCCTGCCGCTGAAGGTTCACGCCCGAGCGCTGCCTCGCGCTTGACCGCGAGCAGCGGATTGTCGCCGCTGCTGAAGGCTTCGAGGCTCTCGCCCACCGCCACCAGCACCCCGCCGCGCTGGACGAAGCTGCGGAGTGCGCGCTGCCCGCCGTCGCCCAGAGCCGCCGCAGGGTCGCCCTCGGGCATCAGCACCACGTCATAGTCCGATAGGTCGGTCCGGCCGAGGCGGCTGGTGCGGATCGGCACCACCGGCAGGCCGAGCCGCTGTTCAAGCACATAGCGCATCGCGCCGGCGCTAAGCTGCGAGGTGCCATCGTCCCACGCCATCGCGACGCGGGGCAAGGTCAGGCGGACGAAGTGTTCGCTGCCGAGGTTCGGGCCGCTATCGACCCAGCCGCTGTCCAGCGCCGCAGTCTCGGCGCCGACTGTGCGGGCGAGTTCGGCGAGGCGTTCCATCTTGGCGGGCGTGTTGGCGCCGGTCGGGAACACCACGGTGCCGCGCGGGAAGGTGCGCCCCGCCGTGACGAAGGCGCGGTCGGTCACGCGCCCCTCGATCCCCTCGCGCAGTGCGAGTGCGACCAGTCGCGCCTGACCGCTATCGGTCCACGGCACGGCGATAGCAAAGGTGCCGCTGCCGTCCTGCTTCGGCGCAATCGGGGCATCGGCGCGCAGCGGCTCACCGGTTGCCGCGCCAGCGCAGAGGGCAACGTCAACGCCCGCCATCGGGCCGACCGACCAGGCGGTCACGTCGTAGAGTTCGTGCGGCAGATCCTGCGAACGGCGGCGTTCCTGCTCGGCAAGGAAATCAGGCGGCAGCGGGGTATCGCGGTCGAGCAGGCTCTTCACCAGACGCGCGGCGGGCTGGGCCTGCGGCACGGCCAGATAACCCGCCGGATAGGACTTGCCACACAGCGTCGCCGCGCCATCGCGGCGCAGCACGGTGATGCCCTGCTCGGCAAGGCGGCGGCCCAGCCGCTCGGCATTCCAGCGCCGCTTGGCGAGATCGA
>VFQO010001362.1_pt1 | contig 19124 bp, 17 predicted proteins | sample 3512331 | NCBI WGS metagenome assembly VFQO01 (sample SAMN10412371, study PRJNA504923) | tailings metagenome | isolation source: Replicate 3 from Balatoc abandoned mine | place: Philippines: Itogon, Benguet | collected 2017-08-28
GGCGATTATTTTGATGATGTGGAAGAGCAAAAAAGAAGAGCTGCAGAAAGAATTCAAAAATTGCGTAATCTTTCTTTTAACATGAATAATGCTTCTGATTTAAATGGAGAGTTTGACGCCGTTCCTGCTTACGTTAGAAGAAATATGGAATTATTCGGAAACACCCTTACTTCTGTAGAAAACTATTATAGCAAATACACGGTAGGGAAAGATGAGAATAACCAGACACAGCTCAACACCCTCAATACCTTTCTGGATGGTAAAAAACCAGACTAGTAAGTTTACTAACCCAACCATTATATTTTCGGATGCCCTACTCGCAAGAGTGGGGCTTTTTTTTACGCAACTTTTTATATGTATGTTTGTTATAATAGAAAAATAGCATATGGCGACGGTTTTAATTACCGGTGGAACGGGAACAGTGGGCACTCGTTTAACTGAATTATTAATGCACAAGGGATATTCAGTTATCATTGTGGGAAGAGGCGGTAATCAAAAAAAAGTGGTGGATACTACCGGTAATACCAATACCTATCTGCGTTATGCAAAATGGAATATAGCCAATCAAACCATTGACGAATGGGCCATTCGTGAAGCCGACTTTATTGTTCACCTGGCTGGTGCGGGAGTGGCCGACCAGAGATGGTCTGCTGCCAGAAAAAAAGAAATTGCAGACAGTCGCATTCGTTCAGGAAATTTGCTGGTGAAGGCCCTCAAAGAAATTCCGAACCAAGTTAAGGCGGTAATCAGTTCTTCTGCTATTGGCTGGTACGGTCCCGATCCCCTCAATAACCCCGGGTTTTCAGAAGAAGCGCCAGCCTATTCTGATTTTTTGGGTACTACCTGCCAAAACTGGGAAGATAGCATAACCCCGGTGCAGGAATTAGACAAAAGATTGGTGATACTCAGAACAGGTATTGTACTCAGCAACGCAGGCGGAGCATTGGTTGAATTTAAAAAGCCGTTGATGGCTAGAACCGCTGCCATATTAGGGAACGGAAAACAAATGATCAGCTGGATTCATATTGACGACCTTTGTTATCAATTTATCTATGCTATTGAGAATAATAATCTAAACGGAGTGTACAATGCAGTTGCACCATTTCCGGTTAACAACAAAACACTCACTTTAACCCTTGCAAAGAAATATTGCGGTTCCTTCTACCTACCCATTTATGTTCCCGCATTTGCACTCAAAATTGCCTTGGGCGAAATGAGTATTGAAGTATTGAAAAGTGCTACGGTCAGCAGTAAAAAAATACAACAGGCCGGATTCTCGTTTCAATATCCCACCATTAATAAAGCACTAGACAATTTAATTAAATCCAGTACCAGATAAAATGATTTAGTTAGTTCAGATCGCGCTTGCTGTGCACTTTAAAACAAATCATCCAGATAATAATAGTATACAGGATGGTCAATATAATTTGTTCATTCACCAAAGAGATAGAAAGCAGGTAAGCATCTTTTGAGTCTTTACCAAAGTTGCCAGTGAAGGTAGGTGCCACCAATATATTGTCGGATACTTCAATGGGCAGAAAACGGGTAATGGGTATCTTTTTGTATTTCAGATAAGCCACTAAAATATTTTCTACCACCAGGTAATAAAAAACAAAAATACCCAATGCAATGAAGGCCTTTTTTACCAGATAGCCCAATAAAAAAGCAATAGATAATTGCGCAAAAGTTTGCAAATAAAACATGGGGATATAATGCAGTTGTTCTGCAATTCTTCCCAGATTATCCGGATCGGTGTAAAAGCCGAAAGCCATCGCCACCAACATGAATACCGTCATTACCACAAATGAAATAATGGCCACATCAATCAGTTTTCCTGCCATGAATTCTTTTCTGCTCCATCCGTCAATAATGTTTTGTTTATGCGTACGATAATTGTATTCATTTGTAATTAGCATAATAACCAGAATGCCTGGCAGTATTACAAAGAAGGAAGAGAAATAGGCAACCGTATGAAAAGTTTCCGGGAAGGCGAAAGGATTACCCAAAAGCATTTTTGCAATGCTATTGGTCATTTCTTTTCCCTGAGTTACCTGTTGGTAAACATTGTAGAACATATAATTGATGCTTGGATAAGTAAGCATCACTATACCTAGCATCCACCAGAAGGCAGGATACTTTTTTATTTTTAACCATTCTATTTTTAACAGCGCGTTCATGTTGTTGGGTATTTAGTCATTGGTTAATTCGAAGAACTTGGTTTCCAGGCTCTTTTTCTTGTTCAATAACAGGTTTAGGGTAATGCCTTTGTTGAAGCAGAATTGATTCACTGCTTCCATATTTGCAGTGCCTGCCGGAAAATGAACCTGCAAACGGTTGTTGTCTTCTTTAATGGATAATATATTGTCCATGCCTGCCAAACAATCTTTTAATGCTGTTAAATCCGCAGATCCAATTTCAACAATGTCTTCATTGCTCAATACTTCATCCACAGGACCACTGGTTAATAATGTACCTCTTTTTAAAATGGCCACATGCGAACAAATTTTTTCCACTTCATCTAGCAAGTGACTCGCAATAATAATGGTGATGCCGTTTTTGGCCAGTCGTTTAATGAGTTCTCTTATTTCTAATATACCTACGGGATCAAGACCGTTGGTAGGTTCATCCAGCAACAATACTTCGGGATTGCCGAGTAAGGCGGCTGCAATAGCCAGTCTTTGTTTCATCCCTAGACTATAGGTACTGAATTTGGATTTTTTTCTCTCAGTGAGTTTCACAATTTCCAACACGGCATCTATATCGGCATCGGTTCCCCTTCCACTGATGGCAGAGGTGATTTTTAAATTATCAACGGCTGACAAATAGTGATAAAAATTGGGAGTCTCCAGCAAAGAGCCAATTCTTTTTCTGGCATTGGCACTGTGGGGTAGATCAAACCACTGATAGGTTCCGGCATCTGCACCCAATACATCCAGCACAATACTCATTAGTGTGGTTTTTCCACTTCCGTTGGGACCTAAAATGCCAAATACACTTCCTTTGGGTATAGTTAAGGAAACGGCTTTTAATGCTTTTATGGAACCGTAAGACTTGCTTACATCGGTTAATTGTAAAACTTTTTCCATCATTTTTATTTTGAGTGCACTGTTTCAGGCACTGGTAAGCCATTAGTCCTTCAGCCAGTTTTTCAGTTTCTTTATCACTTTTTCTTCTTTGAATATACCAAACTTATCATTGTAATCCCATAACATTGTTGGTATATCAAACTGCTGCATCAGGCCCGTGATATCTCTAAGATAAGTAGATTTTGACTTGGCATTGGCTAAATTGATAACCCCCGTTTCTGTACAGATAAGCGGTAAATTCAGCTTATCTGCATCGGCTTTTATTTTCTTGATTCTGCTGTACAAATAATTGTAATTAGATTCTCTGGGGAATCGTTCAAATTCCTTAACAACTTCTGAGTCTGGTGCTGCGTCTTTTAATTCGGGCATTTTTCTTTTTCTAAAGGGATAGGGCAGGCCAGTCATATAGGTTTTTTCCTTGGTCCACTCAGCACCCTGATGCGTGAATACATAAGGTTCATAAAAGTGAAATGTGTATAGGATTTTTCCATCGTCTACAGGAAGTTTTCCCATGGCCAATAGCTCATTGATGCCATTGTAATTGGTGCCCCCAATAATGAATATACGGTCATAATCCTCCTTTCTTAGGGCTTTTACAATGGTATTGGCCGTTTGTTTCCAGGTTTCTGCACTGGTCACAGGTTCATTGTATAGTTCAAAAAACAATTTTTCACTGGAAAATTCCCTCATGTATTGCATTACTTGCTTCCAGATCTGTATAATTCTGTCGGGTTCTGTTTCTCTGTTTTGGTCGGTTAACTTGCCATAATGGTAAACAATTACCAGTTTTAAGTTCAATCTGCGACAGTTCATATAGGTGTCATGCAATTTTTGGAGAATTGCTTCGTTTAATTGGGTGGATCCTTCCCTCATGAAGTAATCAAAAGCCACGGGCAACCGAACTGTTTCGAACCCGGCAGCGGCAATTGATTCCAGCATCGGGCGAATATCAGTTGTTAAAAGTTGTTGTTGGCTGGCCCAGTATTGCTCTAACAATGAAATATTCACCCCCTGTCCCATTGAGCGGGCGATCTTGCGGAGTGCTTCTTGCGGCTGATTTTGATAAGGCGCCGGGTTTTGAATAGGAATGGTTTGATGCGCGTAACCCGAAGCTATTTCAAGTAGTAATAAGCAAGAGATGAGTACTAAAGTTCTTCGCAACACGTTTGACAATTAAATGATTAATATTTTATCAGTAGCAGATAAGAAGTACCCATGATTGATTACCATCGGATTCCTTATGTAAATATAGACCGCGCAAAGCTAAATAATGAGCTGTTGAAGCGGGGTGCTTTCTATTCGAATGTGGCTGTGTGGACCCTGATGTTTTCACTTCCTTTGTTTTGGTTATTGGATGTACTATTCATGAAGGAAGACTGGATGTTTTTATTGGTTATTCGTATTATCTTTTTTTCCATCTCTTATTTCTTTTACATTTTCGGCACCAAAAAAAGATGGGGCCATGAATTGATATTAAACTTAGTGGTAGGGATAAATATTGCATTGGTCTCCATGATTTGTGGAATTGTTCCTGTTACAACTGGTTTGCCTTATTATTTACTAGCTTCTATTATGATGCTACTCCTGAATACTATTTTATTCTGGAGGCCTTTGTTTGCGCAGTTGCATGCGGCTATTTCCTTTACCATCATCCTGTTCATGTACTCACTGAACAATGAAACAGCCAGTTATGCCAGCTTAATTTCAAATGGAGGAGGTGTATATTTTTTGGTGGCTATTTTCTCAATTGTTATTGCCTATAACCGCTACCAGATTGTAAAACGTGAAACAGAAAAAAACCTGATCATTGAGGAATCCAACAGAAGATTGCTGGAGCAGAACGAAAAAATCAATGACCAGCACCATATTATTGAAGAAAAGAACCGACGCCTTAAAGAATTGAGTGACTATCGTCAGAATACCCTCAATATCATGATTCATGACCTGAAAAACTTTATAGGGTCTAATCAGATATCCATTGATCTGATCAATCGTAAGAGCAGCAACCTGACTTCGGACCAGAAGGAAATTTTGAGTTATATCACCATGGGTAACGAGAAACTGCACTACCTCAGTCAGAAACTGGCGGAGTCTGCAGAAGCCGATTCTGGAAAAATTACTTACCGGATGGAGCAGTTCGATATTATTCCTGAGGTAGAAAAAGCAGCAATCACCCTGGTGGATGCCGCCAGCATTAAGCAGGTAAATCTACAGGTTCACCTATCTCCATCCGAAGTAATGGTAAATATTGATAAAATATTTTTACGTCATATATTATTTAAGCTACTTTCTAACGTTATTAGGTTTATCCAAAAGGGTTCCTCTGTTAGTATTCATGCCAATGACCTGGATGGGTCTTGCATTATTGAGATTATCAATAAGACCAATAACCCCATCGGAATGGAAAAACTGGATGAATATTTTAACCGATTAACCAATCCTAACCAGTCTGAATTGGCCATCAACCACTCAGGCATGGGATTTTCTATTGCTAAGCAGCTAACCGAAGACATGGGAGGTTCGCTGACTTACGAAAGCAATATAACGGTTGGAAACTATTTTAAACTCAAATTCAAACTGGCTTAGTTTAAATACCCCGAAATCATGAAAACAAAATCATCCCTGCTCGTACTCTTCCTGCTGATAGCTGGTAGCATAATTGCCCAGGACTTCAAGACCCGCTCCCTGGAAGCAATGGGTTACCGGAATGAATCCATCATGGGTATTAATGGTGCCATTTCCTATTTCTTGAAACTACAGCCAAGAGACGATGTAGACCGAACCAACCTGATACTGCAGGTGAAGCCTTCTCAGGTTTTAAGAGAAGACATGTCTACCATCACGGTTTCGTTAAAAGATGAGCCAGTATATACCACCCGTTTGGTGGCAGACGCCATTGACTCTGTCATGACGATTGTAATCCCCTTGAACAAAAGATATGTACAAGAAGATGGTCGTTTTATTAAGTTGAGAATTGACGCCAAAATGGCCATGTCCGATGAATATTGTAAAGATGTTGACAATCCGGCCATCTGGGTTACCATTCGTAACTCTTCTTATTTAGAAGTAATTAAACAAGAACGTTCTACTTATTATCATAGTTTAAAAGAAACCATTTCTGAATACAATTCAGTGGCTACTCCGGTTAATGCAGATCTGGACGATTTAACGAGCGGTTCTATTCTTTTTGCCTTATTGAAGCAGAAAGGCGGTTTGGAAGATATTGTTACCACCAATTACAGAAATACTGATTCTTCTGTTGGAAATACTATCGTAACAGGATTGTACAACAAACTTCCTGCTTATATTCAGGCGCAATTGCCTGATTTTAAAAACGGTCAGGGCTTAATTAAAAACCTGATATTTCCCAATGGAGATTATGTATTAGTCATTACCGGTAAGGATCCGGAAGGGTATAAAAAAGCCATTTACACCCTGACAAATTACAAAATCATCAATGGTAGTTTCTCTTATACCATGTTAGTAGATCAGGGTCAGCCAGCTTACTTTGACAAGAATCAGTTACCTGTAGTATTCTCGCTGGAAGAGCTGGGTGGTACGCCTAAACTGATGGAAGGTATTGGTGCTTTGAAAACCAACTATGCTTTTTCTTTGGCCGATTACAATGCCATTCCTAAAAAACTAACGTTCCACTTGGAAGCCATGCTTTCTATGTTGAAGGAAGGCGACCGTGGTTTCTTAAACGTATACCTGAACGATAATCTGGTATTCAGTACCGACTTACACGATAAAACCAGTTTCAACGGAGACATAGAACTGAAGCCATACTTACTTACTAAGAATAACTCATTGGTAGTGGAAATGCGTTTTCATGGTGCGGGTGGTATTTGTAAGGAAGGGTTCTCTAACTTCTTCGGATTCATTGATACCAAAACTTCTAACCTGGTGTTCTCTGGTGAAAAAGTAAATGAGTTCTACAACTTCTTTAACTATCCTGGAGAGTTTAGAAAGAAAGCCTTGCGTTGTATAGTAACCCCAAGCCTGATGCCTTATCTGACGGCTTCGCTGGGCGAACTCGTATTCCAGTTGAATACCGCTACGTTGGCTGCAAACTATTTATTCATTCCTGAACTGGTTACTTCTGACAAAGCCAATATGACCGATATGGCTAACATGAATGCCATTGCCTTATTGCACAGAAACGATCCATTGATCAAGAATTTTGAAAAGAATCTACCAGTACAATTCAACAGAGACTTCCAGTTGTATAAAGATATTAGTGGGGAAACTTCTTACTCTATTAACGACTTTTCTAACTCAGGTATCGCACAGATTTTCCGACAGGGTAGCTCTACCTTCCTGCTCGTGAGTGCGCTGGGTGACTCCAGTATCAGTGATGCCTTTGAAGGAGTAATCAAGAGCTTTGGGTCTCAGTACTCTGCCATTGAAAGTAACGTATGTATTGCCAACAGTAAAGGAAAGAGCAATTTCTTCTTTAAACTGCCCGACAATGCTGGTCTGGTTACCTACCGAGGAGATAAGAATAATATGGCTTTGCTTTGGAATAAATACAAGTATTTCATGCTGGCAGGTTTGGGTATCCTATTGGTACTTGGTTTCTTCTTCATCAGAAAGCGTGTGAAAAAATCACAGGAGATTGTTTAATTGGTTCCTTAAAAATCCGTAGCATCTATGCCTGTTTGTGCCTTGAATAATATGATTAGTGTGGGCTTGTTTTCCACGGCCAAACTGGAGGAAATTGATGTTATTGCTGATGAGTTCGATTATGCGCAAATAAAAGCAGCACTGAATTTCGGGTACCTTACCCGTAAAGCCTATGTTGCTTTTCTGGAGCGTTCAGGTTTTCCGCTGGTGGATGTTCGTAACGAAGTATTAGACGAAAGCTTTGTTGAACAATGCGACCTGCTGCACCTGAACGCTTTTTTATATTTACCCATGCGGAACGATGGCAGAGGTAATTTACTAGTTGCTGCTGCCGATCCAATGGATGAAAGATTGCAGGGTTATCTGGAAATGAAGTTTAACACCAAAGTGAAATTGGTGGCCGCTTCAGATTTGGATATTACCTGGATGGTACACAAGCTAAGAGGGGAGTACTATGTAAAGGAATCTGTATTCAGCCTGATGCGCAAGGATCCCGATAGTTCGGGACTAACTACTTTTACGGATGCGCAATTGGTGTTTATTTTTATTGCCATCGCCATTGCTTTTATTTTATTGACTTACAATTTTGTCAATAGCTTTATTTTCTTCAACCTGTTTTTCAGTTTCATTTTTTTATTCTCGATTGTATTTAAATTATACATAGCCTTAAAAGGATCTAAGTACGAGCTGGTAGAAGTGGTTACCAAGGATGAAGTAAAAGCGGTAGATAATGATACACTTCCCGTTTACACCATTTTGCTGCCGGTTTATAAGGAGGATAAACTAATTCGTAAATTGATCTGGAACCTGAGAAGTCTGGATTATCCAAGAGGAAAACTAGACGTTAAACTATTAATTGAGGAAGACGATGATAAAACCCTGAACGCAGTTCGTAACCTCGATTTCCCGGCCAACTTTGAAACCATTGTGGTTCCATTCCACATGCCTAAAACCAAGCCCAAAGCTTGTAACTACGGTTTGTTCTTTTGTAAGGGAACTTATTTAACCATCTATGATGCAGAAGACGTTCCAGATTCTGACCAGTTGAAAAAGGTTGTGAGTTTGTTCAGAAAACTTCCAAAGGATTATGTGGTATTGCAGGGAGCACTTAATTATTTTAATAAGAATGAGAACCTGTTAACCCGTATGTTCACTTTAGAATATTCGTATTGGTTCGATTATATGTTACCAGGTCTTCAGTCACTGGATGTACCCATTCCTTTAGGCGGCACTTCCAATCACTTTAAACTGGACAAGCTAAAAGAACTGGGTGGTTGGGATCCGTTCAATGTTACGGAAGACGCCGATTTGGGAGTGCGGGTATTTGAAAAGAGATACAAGGTAGGGGTAGTAAACAGTACAACGCTGGAAGAAGCCAACAACGAACCCTTTAACTGGATTCGTCAGCGTTCCCGCTGGATCAAGGGATACATGCAAACCCTGCTGGTGCATATGCGCAATCCTCCAAAACTGGTTGGTAAAATTGGATGGAGGGGATTTTTCGGATTCAACTTCTTCGTTGGATTTACTCCGATTACCTTTTTATTGTATCCGGTGTTGTTGGGCTTTTATATTGTTTATCTGGTTTTTGATTTGCAAACCGTTCGTGTGCTGTTCCCGGACTGGGTATTGTATATATCCATTTTTAACTTTGTGGCGGGTAATACGCTCATGATTTATGTTAATATGCTGGCGGTTTTTAAACGCAGATTTTATGAGTTGATTTTGTTTGCGCTGGTGAATCCTTTCTACTGGTTAATGCATTCCATTGCAGCCTATAAGGGATTGTGGCAGCTGATTTATAAACCCTTTTATTGGGAAAAGACCAATCACGGGTTAACCAAAGTTTCACATTCTTCCGCTGCAGCATCAGTGGTAGGCAATGCCAAAGAAAATTAATGAAGTTCAGTAGTCAACAAATACGTATCATTTCATTGCTGCTGGTCATTTATTATGTGATCCTGGCCTGGCTGTTCAATAGAATTGGGTTTGAACACTCAGAACGATTGTTCTATGCAGAAAAATTAAAGTTGCTTTTTGAATACAGCGAGAATACCCTTTTAACGTTGGGTACTACTTTTCCAACAACTTCTTTTTTAATCAATATTATTTTTACTCCCTTCGGATATTTATTTGCACCGGTTGCTTCTTCCATTGTACTAATGTCTTTTCTATTTTTCTTTATGGCAAAAGACATTAATAGTTCTGAATTGCCTGCCCGTACTTTAATGTTGGCCTTGCTGGCTTTGTTCTTGATACATCCCCAGTTTATTTTTGCTGCCACTAGTGGAAGGAATATCGCAGCCATCATGCTTTTTGCTTACATGTTGTTCCGGAGTTTGTTCTTTTACTATAAAAACCAAACAACCTACTACCTGTCACTGGCCAGCTTGTATTTAGGCGCATTGATATTTTCTGAAGTAAAATTTCTCTGGTTGATTTTGGGTTTCCTTCCCTTTGTTGTTTTGGTAAGTATTGAGGGGATTAAAACCGCTAAGGGAGAACCTGTGGTGTTTCAATATTTTCAGGCGCTGAACAATCGCTCACTTCGTCGTAAACTGGTAAACCGAACAGTTTCTTTGTATTTTATTTTGTATCTGTTGCCGCTGGCTGCTATTTTCCTTTTCCGCGTTCTGAATCAGTCACATGCGGGTGATCCAACCTATTTTTTAAGTTCTCAGTATTCTAACTGGAGGGTTACAGGTGTATCAACCATTACCAATATTTTGGAAAGGGGATCTGGTGCCAACCTGAATAAGCAGACTCAAATTATTTTTCCTTTGTTCACTATTTTTCTGGCTCCCATTTTTATTTCGGCCTTGATGTTGTTTAAGGGCAAATTATATGAATTATTAACGCTTTTTACGCCATTGATTTTTCTGTCAATCATTCTGATTGATATTCAGTTTTATTTAACTGTGGAGTATTATATACTGTTGCCTGTTATGGCTTTTGTGGCTTTCAATTTTGCCAGTCAGGTCAAACTCAATCGATTCATGTCTTCTATCATTATTACGGCAGGGACATTTCTTACTTTACTAGGGGGCTATTATTATTTTAGTGAAACTTCCGATTTTGAAGAACAAAGATTTGTAAGAATGGTAAAGGAAACCAACAAATGGTTTTCGCCCAAAAAAGATTCAGAAGAGAAACAGATAGCCGATTATATTGCTTCCGTTAAATCGCCGTCAAGACCTGTTTTAATTGACGATGCTGCAGCTTATGGCATTGTAGCATATCTGCCAACGCTGGATGGACTGGTAATGCCCTTGCAAAAGAATTTCATTACAGTAATTGAAAACCCGGCTTTGTCGGTAGAATACATCCTCATTGCAAAAAGACACAATCTGAAACACAATTATACGGCCATGAACGCCTACAATATGTTTGTAATGAAAGAACGGTTGAACCTGAAGTCCAACCGTGTCTTTGAAACTGAAAACTGGATTGTTTATTCAATTAGATAAGCTGCAAATACTTTTTTATTTAATTTCTAATGGGTCTGCCACTTTTCAATACACTCTGAATTCTTTCGAGTGATTTCTTTTCGCCACACAAACTTAAGAAGGCTTCTCTTTCTAAATCTAGCAGGTATTGTTCGCTTACCAGTGTTTGCGCACTTAAGTCCCCGCCACACATAACATACGCTAATTTGCGCGCCACTAAAGCATCGTGATCGGTTGCATATCCACCTCTCCACATGCCATTGATACCGGCTAGCATGGCTCCCAGACCGGATTTGCCCAATACTTTAATATCGGTTCTTTGTACCGGAGTATTGTATCCTGCTTCGTGTAATTCCAAAACAGATTTTTTGGCTTCTGCAATTCTTCTGCCTATATTCATCACCACTTCGTCCTGACCTTGTCTTAGGATGCCCATTTCAAAAGCTTCCTGTGCAGAGGTAGCCACTTTGGCTGTTGCAATGGAGAAGAATCTTTTCTTTAATGTGTTGGTCTCTGGTTCGTCTTCGTGTAATTCGTCGCTGGCTCTTAATGCAAACTCTTTGGTTCCGCCGCCGCCAGGAATTAAACCAACCCCTAATTCAACTAAACCTATATAAGTTTCTGCTGCTGCACAAACCTTGTCTGCGTGTAAATTCATTTCGCAACCACCACCTAAAGTAAGTCCATGCGGAGCCGTAACAACCGGTACGCTGGAATAACGCAAACGCATCATGGAGTTCTGGAACATGCGGATGGCCATATCCAGTTCATCGTATTCCTGCTCAATGGCCAGCATAAAGATCATGCCTACATTGGCACCTGCACTAAAGTTGGGGCCTTCATTGGCAATAACCAAACCTTTAAAACTTTCTTCTGCTTTGCTGATGGCTTTGTTAACTCCTTCCAGTACTTCGCCACCCATGCTGTTCATCTTGGTGCTCCATTCTAATCCTGCTACACCATCTCCAATATCGTACATTCGGCAGGCACTGTTCTTCCAAATAAGTTTATCACTGTGGTTCTTAAGAATCAGGAAGGACTCTCCACCTGGAATGGCTTTATAGGTTTTGCTGGCTACATCATAACATAGGCGTTTCCCGTTTTCTACTTTGTAGAAATGGGTGGCACCTGTTGCCAACATTTCTGTAACCCAGGGTGCTACGCTATAACCCTTGGCCTGCATGGCTTCTACGGTCTTGCTCACCCCAACAGTATCCCAGGATTCAAAAGCTCCGATCTCCCATCCAAAGCCCGCCATCATAGCATCGTCTACGCGATACAATTCATCACTGATTTCTGGAATTCTGTAAGAGATATAAGAGAACAGAGAAAAATGAAATGCTCTGTAAAACTCGCCTGCTTTATCCGGAGCAGCACTTAACATTTTTATTCTTTGCTTTAAATCTTCAACAGGCTTGGCTGCCTCCAGGCTTGCGAATTTGGGTTTTGTTCTTGCCCCATATTCCATGGTTTGCAAGTTGAGTGTTAAAATTTCCTTGCCCGCTGCTGACTTGGTTTTCTTGAAAAATCCCTGACCGGTTTTATCGCCCAGCCAATTATTGGCCGTTATTTTTTCTAACCAGGAAGGAATAGTAAAAATAGATTTGGCTTCGTCTTCAGGACAATTGTCTGCAACGCCTTTGGCCACTTTTACCAATGTATCTATCCCTACTACATCAGCTGTTCTGAATGTAGCAGACTTGGGTCTTCCGATAATCGGTCCGGTCAATGCATCAATTTCATCTATGGTTAAACCCTGTTTCTCCATAATATGGAAAATGCTCATGATGCTGAACACCCCAATTCTATTGGCAATAAAGGCAGGTGTATCCTTACACAAAACCGTGGTTTTGCCCAGATGTACATCACCGTAGTGCATTAAGAAATCTACTACTTCAGGATCAGTAAAAGGAGTAGGAATAATTTCCAGTAATCTTAAATAGCGCGGAGGATTAAAGAAATGCGTTCCGCAGAAATGCTTTTTAAAATCATCTGATCTGCCTTCCGCCATCATATGAATGGGAATGCCTGAAGTATTGGAAGTGATAAGAGTTCCTGGCTTTCTGAATTTTTCTACTTTTTCATAAATCAATTGCTTAATGTCAAGTCTTTCTACCACCACTTCAATAATCCAGTCGCAACTAGCAATATCTTTCAGGTTATCATCAAAGTTGCCCGTCTTGATTCGGTTTACCACAGACTTGGTAAACACAGGAGAGGGATTACTCTTTACAGCCGCTGCCAATGCATCATTTACCAGCTTGTTTCTTTCTGCTGGTTTAGTGCTTTCTGCTGCCACTGCAGGAACCATGTCCAGCAACAATACAGGCAATCCAATTCCTGCGAAATGACAGGCAATTCTGGATCCCATTACACCACTTCCGAGTACGGCAACTTTTTTGATAGAACGTTTCATTGTTGAAATATTTATGGCGAAATTAGTTAGTTATGCAACTATTTTCGAAGATAAGGTAAATTTTAACCGAAGGGACTTTAATAGGAAAAAAAATATCGTTAAAGCCTGTGACCCTTATGAGCAAAAAAAATATCAAATCTTTCGGTCTGAAAAATTTGATATTAATACGCTGGTTTCTTTTAGAGTTTACTCTTCTGATACGGCGGCACCTTTGTATGCAAAATACAAGCAAACAAGGTAAACCGCTAATAGTACGTATACTAGCATAATCGGGGGGATTTTGATTACTAATTTATATAGAATTTCTTTTCAAAATCAAAATTTATTGTTAACATCTGTGGAAAATGACAAATGCATGGCAATGATTCTAATATTTAACCAAAAAATTCAAGGTTTTGTTCATGGTATCCGCAGAAACGATGTAAGAATGGTAGCACAAACGATTTATCAACCGCTGTTTGGGGAATTTTACCACTCAAAACTTTGCAATCGGCATTCATTGGGTTACACGTATTTTTGAACTATGGAGATTAATGCAAAAACCATTGCCCATCTGGCCAACCTGAGCAGGTTGCATATTGCCGATTCGCAGATGGAGCAATACCAGCTAGACCTTCAGAAGATGGTGGCATTCATTGAGCAACTGAACGAGTTAGATACACAGGAGGTTCCACCGCTTCGCAATATGACAGCTTCATCCGCTTCCGTTACCTCAGCAGCTGCTGAACTTAGAGAAGATATAGTAAAAGGGAGTATCTCTTTGGAAGAGGCTTTAAAAAATGCACCTGCTGCTCATGCACCTTATTTTACCGTACCCAAGGTTATTAATAAATAATTAAGTTTATGTCTACCGAATCTATCATACATCTGGAAGGAATTGAAAAAAGTTATTTCATGGGCAATCAGGCCATTCCTGTTTTAAAAGGAATTAACCTGGATATTTTCAAGAATGAATACGTTGCACTCATGGGACCTTCTGGTAGTGGTAAAAGTACCCTGATGAATATCCTGGGATGTTTGGATTCTCCTACTGGAGGCAAGTATATTCTGAACGGGAAAGATGTAAGTAAAATGGCAGATGATGATTTAGCTGAAGTTAGAAATACAGAAATTGGTTTCGTGTTTCAGCAGTTCAACTTATTGCCACGTTTAACGGCAGCTGAAAACGTAGCACTGCCGTTGATTTATGCAGGGGTATCCAAAAAGGAAAGACATGAAAGAGCCATGGCTGCTTTGGAAAAAGTGGGCCTAGCTGAAAGATCTCATCACAAATCGAATGAGCTTAGCGGGGGACAAATTCAACGTGTGGCCATTGCACGCGCTTTGGTGAATAATCCCTCCATATTGTTAGCGGATGAACCCACTGGTAACCTCGACTCCAAAACTTCTGTAGAAGTCATGCATATTTTTGGAAAACTGCAGGAAGCTGGAAATACTGTGGTATTGGTAACCCATGAAGAAGATATTGCTGCCTATGCTCGCAGAGTGGTTAGATTAAGAGATGGATTGGTGGAGAGCGATACCACAAAATCATAACATTGACAATTCTGCAAAATTGTATATTGCCGAACATTTGAGCAGTTCCTTTGTAATCATTGCTCAGTGTACATACTATGGCTATTAAGATATATACGAAAACAGGAGATTCAGGTAAGACTTCATTGATAGGTGGGACCAAAGTACCCAAGAGTCATATTCGAATTGATACATATGGAACCGTGGATGAATTGAACTCCTGGATTGGAGTCGTAAGCGACCTTACACCCGATGAACATATTAAAGTGGTGCTAAAAGAAATTCAAGATCGTTTATTTACGGTGGGATCTTCCCTGGCTTGTGATCCTGAGAAAGAACCTCTGATGAAAATTCCTGACCTGAAGGAATCCGATATTGTTTTTCTAGAAAATGAAATTGACCAGATGAACGATAGCCTTCCTGCCATGAAATTCTTTGTATTGCCTGGTGGGCATCCGGCCATTTCCCAGACCCATGTAGCCCGATGCGTTTGCCGCAGGGCAGAACGTTGCTGTGTAAACATGCAAGAGCAGGATATTTTTGTTGAACCTCTTGTGATAAAATACCTGAATCGCTTAAGCGATTATTTATTTGTACTGTCTAGATATATTGGCCACCAGATGGGGGTTGCAGAAATTCCCTGGAAACCAAGAGTTTAATATTCTTGCGGCATTTTTAGGGCACAATCAAGCCGTCCTTCATATGAAGTGTTCGGTGGCTTAGCCCTGCTAATTCTTCATTGTGCGTTACAATTAAAAAACTGGTACTCATTTCCTGGTTGATGCGGGTAAACAATTGGTGCAATTCCCTTGCATTGGTACTGTCCAGATTGCCGGTGGGTTCATCGGCAAATACAATCAGCGGCTCGTTTATGAGTGCCCTGGCCACAGCCACCCGCTGCTGTTCGCCCCCAGAGAGTTCATTGGGTTTGTGGTGGGTACGATCCTTTAGGCCTAGTAAATCTAGTAATTGCAGCGCCCTTTCTTTTACAGCGGCGTTGTTTTTATTGGCTATCCAACCTGGTATGCTTACGTTTTCCAGGGCATCAAATTCGGGCAACAAATGGTGAAACTGAAATATAAAACCCATATTCAAATTCCTGAAATGCGCCAGGTCCCTGGTATTCATGCTGAGTAAATCCTGGTCATTTACCTGAATGTTTCCGCTATCCGGACGATCCAGGGTTCCTAGAATATGCAGCAATGTGCTTTTGCCTGCCCCTGAAGAGCCAACAATGCTCACCATTTCCCCTTTGTTAATGGTTATATCCACTCCTTTTAAAACAGCTAGGGTTCCAAATTTTCTGGTAATGGCCGTGGCTTTCAGCATGTAATGGGCTTTTATAGACCGCAAATTAACCTTTTCTGCAGAGATGGGTAAAACTCACATTTGGTGGTATCATTTATACGGTTACTTTTGCAAAAATAATCGAGACTATGTTTTGGACATTAGAATTAGCAAGTTATTTAGAAGAAGCTCCCTGGCCTGCTACCAAGGATGAGTTGATCGATTATTCTATCCGCAGTGGTGCGCCATTGGAAGTGGTAGAAAATCTTCAAGAGTTGGAAGACGAGGGTGAAGTGTATGAAAGCATTGAAGATATCTGGCCTGATTACCCAAGTCAGGAAGACTTTATGTTTAACGAAGACGAGTACTAATACGCTACACAAAATAAAAAGATGGCTAACTGATTCTTCAGATAGCCATCTTTTGCTTGTATTCAACCGTATTGACGGCTGTAATTTTACTTCTTTATTGCTTGGGTTTTGCAGGGAATGTCATTTTGAAATAGAACAACATTAATGCTAGTGCCAGTACAATCATATTGGCCGCCAGCACAGGGCCACTTTTTACATTCACGGCATAAATTAACCATACAATACAGCTGGTAATTACAATAAGAATCATCCAGATACTTAAATCACCCACACTTTTGCTTTTCCATGCCAACCAAACCTGAGGCATAAAAGTGATGGCACTTAAGAAAGCTCCAAAATATCCTAACAGATCTACTAAATTCATACACTTCATTTAATGTATCCTAATGGATACGGTTGATATTACTTGGGTTTGCTTTATTCTTTTGCTTGTTGTTTATTCTTGGTTGGCAATCCCTAATTTCTCCATTACTTCCATGCTAACCCCTGTGGTAGAATATCCTCCATCGTGGAATAAATTCTGCATGGTTACCATTTTGGTTAAATCGGAGAACAAAGTGATACAGTAGTTGGCACAATCTTCTGCACTTGCATTACCCAATGGGGCAACGGCTTCAGCAAAATCATAGAAATCGCCAAACCCTTTGATACCAGTGCCTGCCGTGGTTTTGGTAGGGGATTGTGAAACGGTATTGATACGTACTTTTTTCTCTAATCCATAATGATAACCAAAGCTTCTGGCAATGGATTCTAGCATGGCTTTAATGTCTGCCATATCTGTATAGAAAGGGAAAGTTCTTTGTGCTGCCATATACGTTAAAGCAACTACAGATCCCCATTCATTAATGGCATCCAGTTTTTTGGCAACAGCCAGCATTTTGTGAAATGACATAGCAGATACATCAATGCCTTTCATGAAATAATCGTAGTTGGATTCGGTATAAGGAATCTTCTTACGAATATTTACACTCATTCCAATGGAATGAAGTACAAAATCTATTTTGCCACCCAGGATTTCCTGTGACTGTGTAAATAAATGGGTAAGCTCTTCTGTACTGGTTGCATCGGCTGGAATAATCTGTGAACCGGTTTTTTCTGCCAGTTTATTGATTTCGCCCATGCGCATGGCAATAGGAGCATTGGTTAGTACAAAAGTTGCCCCTTCTTCGTGTGCTTTCTCTGCTACTTTCCATGCAATTGAGTTTTCATCCAGCGCTCCGGTAATAATACCACGCTTACCTTTTAATAAATTGTAGGCCATACAAGTTTAATTTAAGTGCCGAATATACGAATCATTTCTTTGGCATTCTCCAGGGCTGCGGCAGTTGGCTTTTCGCCGCTCAGCATCTGTGCAATGGCTTGTATACGTTCTTCGGTACTGAGTAATTTAATATTGGTCTTGATTTGGTTGTCTTTGTTTTCCTTGTACACAAAATAATGTGCATTGGCTTTCCCTGCAATCTGCGGTTGATGGGTAATGCAGATGATTTGTCTGTTCCCAGCCAGTTCCTGCATAATGATGCCTACCTGTTTAGCTGCTTCCCCGGAAATACCGGTGTCTATCTCGTCGAATATAAGGGTAGGTAAATCTATTTTCTGTGCTACCAGTGATTTTATGCAAAGCATGAGTCTGCTTAATTCACCGCCACTGGCCACTTTTCGGATGGGTTCGAATCGGTTGCTTTTATTGGCATCAAACAAGAGTTCTACATTCTCTACTCCGTATGCGGATAGCGGTATTGTTTGCAGGTTCACTTTAATTTGTGCATTCGGCATACCTACCTGTTTCAATAAGGCATTCACAGATTTTTCAAAACCTTCTGTTACTGCTTTTCTGGAAGCCGTTATTTGTTTGGAAGTCTGTTTTAACTGATGCATTAAATCATTGGCAGCTACCTGCTTAGCCAGAATAGCTTCATCAATGGCAACGGCTTCAAATAATTTATTGGAAAGATCTGTTTGAATTGCCAGCAACTCCGCTGTGGTTGTTACGCCATGTTTTTTCAACAGTTTATATCCCTCACTAAGTCGCTGATTTACCCAATCAATTTTTGCCGCATCAAAATGAACATGGTCGTTGATTCTCTCCAGTTCATCAGCAATATCCTGCAGCTCAATCTGACTTGCTTTTAATCTTGCCGACAGGGCTGGAACTTCTGCTATCAGTGCTTCCAGCGACTGCAAGCTATTGTTCAATTGTTTAATGCGGGCAACAATGGGTTCCTCCGAATTGGCAATTTCATAGGATACTTTTTCTAAAACCGTTTTAATTTCTTCGGCATTGGTCAGCAATTTTAACTCTTCTTCCAGCTGCTCTAGTTCATTTTCTTTAAGCGATAAAGATTCCAGTTCATTGCACAGGTATTGATGGTAATCG
>VFQO010001365.1_pt1 | contig 19071 bp, 16 predicted proteins | sample 3512331 | NCBI WGS metagenome assembly VFQO01 (sample SAMN10412371, study PRJNA504923) | tailings metagenome | isolation source: Replicate 3 from Balatoc abandoned mine | place: Philippines: Itogon, Benguet | collected 2017-08-28
GCGGCCTCAGCCTCATCAAGGGGCTCCAGAACGCCTATAACGACCTCGTCCACAACAAGGGCATGGTCAGCCAGGTCGACAAGCGCCCGTTCAAGATCGGCGAGAACATCGCGACCTCGAAGGGCAACGTCGTCTACCGAGACGAGATCATGGAGCTGCTGCAATACGCGCCGACAACCGACGAGGTCTACGAGATCCCGCAGCTGACCATCCCGCCGCAGATCAACAAGATGTACATCAACGACCTGTCGCCCGATAAGTCGGTGATCAAGTGGCAGGTCGATAACGGCATCCAGACCTTCGTGATTTCGTGGCGCAATCCCACGAAGGAGCAGGGGCGCTGGGGCATGGCCGATTACATCGCAGCCTGCGAAAAGGCGCTCGAGGTAGTCTCCGACATCACCGGATCGAAGAAGGTCAATGTCTCGGCCGGCTGCTCGGGCGGGCAGACCGCATCGGTGCTCGCGTCCAAGCTCGCCGCCACGGGCAATCCGATCCTTGGCACGCTGACGCTGATGGTCTGCGTGCTCCACCCCAAGCCGACGGACATCGAAGCCGGATCGCTGGTCAGCGAAAACGGCATGCAGCTTGCCCGCCAGCGCGCGATGAAGGCGGGGATCATCAAGGCCGACGACCTCGCGCGCGGCTTCGCCTGGCTGCGCCCCAACGACCTGATCTGGAACTACGTCATCAACAACTACCTGCTCGGGCAGGATCCGCCGGCGTTCGATGTGCTGTTCTGGAACGCGGACGCCACCAACCTGTCCTCGAGCCTGATGGGCGACTTCCTGACGCTGTTCGAAACGCTCGCCTTCACCAAGAAGGGCGAAGTCGAGATGGCGGGCCACAAGGTCGATCTGAGCAAGGTGACCGCCGACCTGTTCATCCTCGGCGGGGTGACCGATCACATTACCCCGTGGAAGGCGACCTATCGTTCGACCCAGCTGTTCGGTTCGAAGGATGTGACCTACGTCCTCTCGCAGAGCGGCCACATGCAGGCGATCCTCAACCCGCCGGGCAACCCCAAGGCGAAGTATTTCGTCCAGGCCAAGAAGGGCAAGCTGCCCGAGACCGCGGACGAATGGCTGCAAGGCACCGAAGAGGTCAAAGGCAGCTGGTGGCCGCTGTGGATGGAGTGGGTGCAGAAGCGTTCGGGCAAGAAGAAGACCGCTCCCGCAGCCGTGGGCAACGATGCCTTTCCGCCGATGGAAAAGGCACCGGGACTCTACGTCGTCGAAGAAGTCTGATATTGCAGTGCAGCGCAATGACCGCCGGATGCGGCGGAAACGTTGCGCAAAGCTTGTGGGCGCGCGCGCTATGGGATCGGTGTGCGCGCCCAACCCGCCCCTTGATCGGGGCGTACGAAAGGACGTGAATACGTGACCAATCCCATGGACGACGCGGTCGTCTCGATGGAGCAAGTGGGCGGCCGGACGCTACGGACTGCGGCCTGGCGGCTCGATATGCCCTCCGACCATCTGCCGGTTTTGTTCTTCAACGGCATCGGTGCGAACATCGAAGCGGTGGCCCCGCTGGCAGCCGCCCTGCCCGAACGCGGCTTCATCATGTTCGACATGCCGGGCACGGGCGAATCGCCTGATCCGCTGGTGCCCTACAACCCGTTCACCATGAGCTGGACCGCGTCCCAGTTGCTCGCGAAATACGGGATCGACCAGGTCGATGTGATGGGCGTTTCGTGGGGCGGCGCGATGGCGCAGCACTTCGCGTTGCAGCATCCCGGCCTGACCCGGCGTCTCACACTGATCGCGACCACGCCGGGGATGGTGATGGTGCCGGGCAACCCGGCCGCCTTCACCAAGATGGCCGATCCGCGCCGCTACATCGATCCCGACTTCATGAACGAACACTTCGCCACGCTTTACGGCGGCGTCGACAAGGACGGGGCGCAGCACCAGAAGGACAGCCATATCGGCCGGCTCAAGCCGCCCTCCCCGCGCGGCTACATGTACCAGCTGATGTGCATGCTTGGTTGGACCAGCCTTCCCGCCCTGCCCTTCATGACCAAGGAAACCCTGATCATGATGGGCGAGGACGACCAGATCGTCCCCGTCATCAACGGCCGGATCCTGAAGGCGATGATCCCCAATTCGCGCCTGATGACCTTCGCGGGCGGCGGACACCTGTTCCTTCTCACCCATGCTGACGAAAGTGTGGCGGCGATCCGCGAATTCCTTGATGCGCCGGAAACGGACAAGGAAGCGCGCCGCTCGGCTGCCTGAAACGACCAGTCATGACACCCGAAGCTGTTGCCGATTACCTGCTGGGCGACCAGATCGCGTTTGATGCGGTTGCCCTTGCAGAACTGGTCCATCAAGCGGGTGTCAGCCTGCCTCAGGATTACATAGCGTTTCTGAATCTCCGCAACGGGGGCTTCACCTCGCCCACGGCAAGTGAACAGCCGTCGCTGGTGACAAGGGACGGTCACGCGATCGAGCAGTTCTACTGCGTCACTTTGCTTGAACCGGATTGGAACGAAACCTCCATCTGCAACTACAGGGCCATGACCCTGGGGCAATGGCTGGAAGAGACAGGCCGTGACCCGGCCAACGTGCCGGCGCACTGGATTGTGTTCGGCGGCAACTGGGATGGTGATCAGTACGCGCTCGATCTGTCAGTGCCAGGCGGCGAGGTGGTCTGGTTCGATCACGAAATGCTACCCTGCGAAGACGACAACGGCTTTCCTCCCGAAGACGGAATGGAACGACTTGGCCTGACGTTCACGCAATTCCTCGCGGCGCTCAGCCCGCACGGTTCGCCCGCCCCTAGCCGGAGCCTCGTAGAGCGGCTGCTGGGGCTTATGGGGCGCCGGTCCGGCTAACTCCGCATTGCCCCGCAGTCGGCAGGCGCCCAGCCTCAGCGAGAGCGGCTGCCGCTTCGCGCGGGCGGTCGGTGGCGAGGATGTCGACGCCTTCCTTGCCGAGATCGGCGTAGCGCTCGTCCATGCCGAGCCGGTCGATCACCGCGTCGATCGAGCGCGGCGGGCGGCCGAGTGTGCCGAAGATCACCTCGATGTTCTGGCGATCAAGCTCGCGGTAAAGTTCGGGGCGCGGCAGGCGGGTCCCGGTGAATGCCACCATGCGATCCTCGGGGATATTCGCTGCCTTGAGTGCGGCGACATCCTCTGGCGCATCGACCGATACCGAGATCAGCATTTCGGGCGCGGCGCGGTGGAGATTGGCGGCTTGCTCGACCGAATAGGCGATCAGGATCACGCTGTTCGCCATCCCCGCCTCACGGATCGCGGCGACCACGTCATCCACCTTGGCCGAGCGCTTGAAATCGATCTGGAGCACCGTACGCCCCTTGGCCCAGGCCAGCGCCTCGCTCAGCTTCGGGATCGCATAGGGGGTGACCCAGCCCCAATTGTCCTTGAGCTTGAAGGTGCGGAGGCTTGCCCATTCCATTGCGGCAGCCTCGCCCACACCGGTCGTGGTGCGTTCAAGCCGGTCGTCGTGGAGCAGGAACAGCACGCCGTCGGTGGTCTGCCCGACATCCACCTCCATGATCGCCGGTTGCGCCGCGAGCAGCGCTTCCATCGTCGGTATGGCATTTTCCGGCAGGCCCGGCCCCGGCCCGCCGCGATGGGCGGAAATCAGCGTCTGGCCCTTGGCCTCGAAGCAATCGAGCATGGCTGACAGATCAGTCTCGGGAACCAGCGCCCACGCGCCTTGCTCCTGCCGCCGTTCCTGCGCGCCAAGCGGCGCTGCGAGCGCAGCCCATCCGGCAAGTCCCAGCACACCGGCCCGGAGAAAGCGCATTTGGCCCATTGCATCATTCCTTGCTCGTCACAGTGTCAGATCGACCCGCGCCCACCCCCTTGTGGGTCTGCGCGCTTTGCGACATCATCGCCCCCATAAGGGAGAGACAGAATGGCGCAATATGACCTGATCATCCGGGGCGGCACGATTGTGGATGGCACCGGGGCTCCGGCCTTCACCGGCGATGTCGCGATCAGCGATGGACTGATTGCCGCAGTCGGCCAGATCAGCGGCAGCGCCGACAAGGAGATCGATGCGAGCGGCAAGATTGTCGCGCCCGGCTTTGTCGACATTCACACGCATTACGACGGGCAGGCGACGTGGGACCAGGAAATGGCGCCGTCGAGCTGGCACGGCGTCACCACCGTCGTGATGGGCAATTGCGGCGTCGGCTTTGCACCTGCCCGCCCAGACCGGCACGAGTGGCTGATCAGCCTGATGGAGGGGGTCGAGGACATCCCCGGCACCGCGCTCGCCGAAGGGATCACCTGGGACTGGGAAACCTTCCCCGAATATCTCGACGCGCTCGAGAAACTTCCGCGCACGGTCGATATCGGCACCCATGTGCCCCACGGCGCTGTGCGCGCCTATGTGCTGGGTGACCGCGAGCAACCCGGTGCTGTCCCCACCAACGAGGACATCGCCGAAATGAGCCGGATCGTCGAGGAAGGGGTGCGCGCCGGTGCGCTGGGCTTCTCGACCTCGCGCACCGTGCTCCACAAGTCGGTCGATGGGGAACTTGTCCCCGGCACCACGGCGACGCCCGAGGAACTCATCGCCATCGGCAAGGCCATGGGCCGCGCGCAGGCAGCAGGCGGGCACGCGGTGTTCGAGATCACCAGCGACCTCAAGCACGAATGGAATGAGTTTGGCTGGATGGGTCAGCTCAGCCGCGAGGCCAGAATCCCCGTCACCTTCTCCGCGCTGCAATCGATCGCCAAGGAAATGACCTTGGACGAACAGATCGCCGCCATGCGCGCCGAGAACGATAATGGTGCGAACATCGTCGCCCAGATTGCGCTGCGCGGCAACGGGATCGTGATGGCGTGGCAAGGCACCGTCCACCCCTTCCGCTTCCGCCCGAGCTGGATGGCGATCGCCGACCTGCCGTGGGATGAGCAGAAAGCCAAGCTCCTCGATCCCGCCTTCAAGGCGCAGATGCTGGCCGAACCCAATGATTACACCGATGCCCCCAAAGACATTGGCGGCGTAGTCATGGCGATCAGCATGGGCTGGACGCTGCAATACGAGATGGATCCCGATTTCGATTACGAGCCCGCCGCCGATGCCAGCATCAATGCCCGCGCGCTGGCCGCCGGGGTGGCACCGCAGGAATATGCCTATGACCTGCTCTGCCGCGATGAGGGCCAAGGGTTCATCTACCTGCCGATCCTCAACTATGCAGATGGCAATCTCGATTTCCTCGTGCCCCTCCAGCACGCCGATGACACGGTCAATTCGCTGTCGGACGGCGGCGCGCATTGCGGGACCATCTGCGATGCGGCCTCGCCCACCTTCATGCTCGAACACTGGGTGAAGAACCGCAAGCGCGGGGCGACGATCACGCTGGAGCAGGCGATCAAGCGCCAATGCCGCGATACGGCGTTGCTCTATGGCCTCGAAGATCGCGGGGTGATTGCGCCGGGCTATCTTGCCGATATCAACGTGATCGATCTGGACCGTCTGAAGCTCGGCAAGCCGTGGCTCGCTTTCGATCTGCCTGCGGGCGGCAAGCGTCTGCTGCAGAAGGCCGAAGGCTATGTCGCCACGATCAAGAGCGGCGTCGTCACCTTCCGCGACGGGCAGTGGACGGGCGAAACGCCCGGCGGCCTGATCCGCGGGCCGCAGCGCGTGGAACTGGCCGAGGCGGCGGAGTAACCCGCCGCCGTCCGGCTCACGGCTCGATCACGATCCCCTTGGCCGGATCCACGGTCCCGCCGATCATGGTGACGAATGTGGAGCGCGCGGCTTCCAGGCCCTTGAGCCTGACGATGTCGATCGTGCCTTCGACGGCGCCAAGGAAGCCATGCCACGTCGCGGCGACCATCTTGCCGCCTTCGACCGCCCCATGCTGCTTGAAAAAACTGACGAAGTGGTGCGGCGCGAAGAACAGTTCAGGCTTGGGACCGGCAAGGCCGCCCGACTGTCCGAAACCCGCACCGCGCTCCTCGATGTGGGTTGCTCCCACCAGGCACGAGTATTTCAGCGCATCCGTGAAATGGCCATGGATCGCGGCCAGCAGCGCGGGATTGCCGGCAAAATCGACCGACACCGTATCAACCACCGGCAGGTCGGCGAGATCATCATAGGCCACGACCTGATCGTACAGCCCGGTGCTTTCGACAAAGGCGACATTGCCGCGCGAGGTCAGCCCGATCCGCCTGATCTGCGGCGAATTCTGCCTGGCCACACTCGCCAGCCCCATCGCGGTCTTTGACGAAGCGCTGGTCAGCAGGACTTGCCCAGCCCCAAACCAGTTTTCGGATCGCATGAAGTAATCGATCATGAAGCCGGTTTTGAACAGCGGCCCGTAAATCATCCGCTCGGCCTCGCGCGCGGGGTCATGCTCGGGGTCGGCGGCAAGACGGTTGTAGCTGTTGTAGACCGGGCTCATCGGCTGGCGATAATCGGTCATGTCCGAGAAATTGCTCGCAGATACCTTGCCCGGCCGCACATCGAGATGGCTCGCCATCGGCAGGTAGCCATAGACCCGCTCGCCGACCGCAATATCGGGATGGTTGCTCTCGATCACCCGCGCATGGCCCCACATCGGCACGATGCCGAGGCCTTCGGGCGCCGGGAAGAAATCCCAGTATCTGAACCCGTCGCCGACCACCGCATAGGTGACGTTGTTGGCGGTGACCGAGAAGCTCTCGATGGCAAGCCGCACCGCGCCTTCGGCCAGCGGGGCCAGCGGCAGTTCGACAAGCGCGGCATCGCTCAATGCGTCCTTGCGGACATGAACCTGAACAGCATTCATTGGCATTCCCCCTCCCTGCGGGCAGGGATCACACCCGCATCGGCATCAGCACGTAAAGCGCGCGGCTCTTTTCGTTCTCGCGGATCAGCGTCGGTGCGCCGGCATCGGCGAGGTGCAGTTCGACCGTGTCGGCATCGATCTGGCCGAGGATGTCCTTGAGGTAATTGGCGTTGAAGCCGATCTCCATGCTCTCCGCGCGGTAATCGGCTGCCAGTTCCTCGACCGCGGTGCCGTTGTCGGGCGAGGTCACCGAGAGCGTCACACGGTCATTGTCGAGCCCGATCTTGACCGCGCGGGTCTTCTCGGTGGCGATGGTGGCGACGCGGTCGACCCCCGAGTAGAACAGCTTGGGATCGACCTTGAGGAGCTTGTCGTTGGCGGTCGGGATGACGCGGCTGTAATCGGGGAAGGTCCCGTCGATCAGCTTGGAGGTGAGCACCACCCCGCCCTCGCCGCCGAGCGTGAAGCGGATCTTGCTGGCGGAAAGGTCGATCAGCACATTGCCGTCGAGCGCCTCTTCGAGCAGCTTGCGCAGCTCGCCCACGGCCTTCCTCGGCACGATCACATCGGGCATCCCGGCAGCGCCTTCCGGGCGCGCGATGGTGAAACGCGCAAGGCGGTGGCCGTCGGTCGCCGCAGCCTTGAGCAGCGGCTCGTCCTCGTCGGTCACGTGCAGGAAGATGCCGTTCAGATAGTAACGGGTTTCCTCGGTCGAGATGGCGAACCGGGTGCGGTCGATCAGCTCGACCAGCAGGCGGGCGGGCAGTTCAAAGCTGGTCGGCAGATCGCCTTCGACGATCACCGGGAAATCGTCGCGCGGCAAGGTCGGGAGCTTGAAGTTCGAGCGGCCCGCCTTGACCTCCAGACGGTTGTCATTGGTGGTCAGGCTCACCTGGCTGCCTTCCGGCAGCTTGCGCGCGATATCGAACAGCAGGTGCGCCGAAACCGTGATCGCGCCCGGCTGATCGACCGAGGAAGCCGACATCGTCTCGACCACCTGGAGATCGAGGTCGGTCGCCATCACCCGGACGTTTCCGCCATCGCTGGCATCGATCAACACGTTAGACAGGATCGGAATGGTGTTGCGCCGCTCCACCACCGATTGCACGTGGGAGAGGCAGCGCAGCAGCGTCGCGCGTTCGATCGTGGCCTTCATCGCTTTCGCCTATCGTTCCTGTGGGTGGCGGTGAAGGGAGAGGAATCGCCTCCAAGCGCCGGAATCTATCGCAAAACCTTAGCGCAGGCGACGATACGGGCAAGTTGACGTTGTTGCGAGGGGCGACTCGGCTGGGGATAAGGGCCAAACTGGCCCGTCCCAATCACCCCAGCATCGCCATCCCGCCGTTCACGTGGAGGGTTTCGCCGGTGATGTAGGCCGCCTCGCGGCTGGCGAGGAAGGCCACCGCAGCGCCAATTTCCGCGCCCTCGCCCATGCGACCCATCGGAATCCGCCCGTTGATCGCGGCCTGCTGCTTCTCATCGAGCGCGGCCGTCATGGCGGTGCGGATGAAGCCGGGGGCGACGCAGTTGGCAGTGATGCCGCGGCTGGCGACTTCCTGCGCGAAGGCCTTGGTCATGCCGGTAAGGCCCGCCTTGGCGGCGCAGTAGTTCATCTGCCCGGGATTGCCGGTCGCGCCCACCACGCTGGTGATGTTGATGATCCGCCCGAAGCGCGCCTTCATCATCGGCTTGGCGGCCGCGCGCATCAGACGGAAGCTGGCTTCAAGGTTGATGCGGATCACCTGATCCCACTCATCGTCCTTCATCCGCATGCCCAGATTATCGCGCGTGATGCCGGCGTTGTTGACGAGGATGTCCATCGTGCCGAGCGTGTCGATCATCGCCGGGATCAGCTCCTCGACCTGGGTCTGGTTGCCCAGATCACAGGTGATTTCGACATGGCCATCATGATCGTGGTGAGGATAGGCGTCGTTGAGCTCGTCGCGGAAGGCCCGCAGCTTGGCCGCGTTCGAACCCGACAGCGCCAGACGCGCGCCTTGCGATGCAAGCGCGTGGGCGATCGCCGATCCGATCCCGCCGCTTGCGCCGGTGACCAGCGCATTCATGCCCTTCAATGAAAACATCATGCGATCTCCTTCGCGAAGGCTTCGAGGTCGGCCATTGTCACCAGACTGGCGACCTGTGCGTCCTTGTCGATCCGTCCGACCATCGGGCCGAGCACCTTGCCGCCCAGTTCGACGAAGCTTTCGACCCCATCGGCGCGCATGGCAAGCACGCTTTCCCGCCAGCGCACGCGGCCCGTGACCTGTTCGACCAGCAGGGCGCGCTCTTCTTCCGGATCATCGACCCGGGCGGCGGTGACATTGGCATAGATCGGCAGAGTGAAAGCGGCAGGCGGGGTTTCGCCCAGCGCCTCGGCCATCCGCGCGGCGGCAGGTGCCATCAGCGAGGAATGGAACGGCGCCGAAACGTTGAGGATCATCCCGCGCTTGATCCCAAAGTCCTTCACCAGCCCGACTGCGCGCTCGATCGCGGCGGTGTGGCCCGAAATGACGACCTGCGAGGGATCATTGTCATTGGCGACTTCGCACACTTGTCCCTGCGCAGCGGCTTCCGCGAGTGCCTTGGCCTGATCGATGTCGGCCCCGAGGAGCACCGCCATTGTGCCCTCGCCCAGCGGCACCGCCGCCTGCATCGCCTGCCCGCGCAGCTTGAGAAGTCGAGCCGTATCGGCCAGCCCGAATGCACCGACCGCACACAGCGCCGCATATTCACCGAGCGAGTGGCCGGCAACGCAGCCGCCCTTTTCGGCGAGCTTCACGCCGAAATCCTGCTCCAGCACCCGCAGCGTGGCGATGGCGTTGGCCATGATCGCCGGCTGGGCATTTTCGGTCAGGGTCAGTTGGTCGTCCGGCCCGTCGCGCATCAGCGCCGAAAGCTTCTGCTTGAGCGCCTCGTCGACCTCGCCGAACACTTCGCGCGCTGCCACGCTTGCTTCGGCAAGTTCGCTGCCCATGCCGACTTTCTGGCTACCCTGCCCCGGAAAAATGAATGCGCGCATCATAGACCCCGTTATGCGGTGATTTTGGCGCGCGCCGTTACGTCTGCGCGGGCGGACTGGCAAGGCCGAAGGGCACAACCCTGTTGGCAGAATTGTGCCCGATCAGCGCGCGGCCAAGGTAAGGGATGCCTGCACGCGCGCACCAGAAGCGGGCGATGTCTTCCTCGCTCTGGCCGAATTCGACGTAGTTTTCCGGCACATCCGTGATCGCGCCGAGCCGCAGGCCCGCAAGCCGCGGAAGCGTCGCGGCAAGGTGGAAGAACAGCCGGTCGACCGAATACAAATGTTCGGCCACTTCCTCGACCATCAGCACATGGCCAGTCAGATCGGGCATCATCGGTGTGCCCGACATCATCGCCAGCGTGATGAGGTTCAAAGCCGCCGCCGGGGTAGTGCCGTCGACGCTCGGCTCGACCCCGCTGGTGTCGCCCGAAAGCCAGTTCAAAACACGCCGGATCGCCTCGCGCCCGCCTTCCGAACGCGCACTGACCGGCATCGAGCCGTGAACGCTCTGCCCGATGCCTGCGCGATACAGCGCCCCCAGAAGATAGCCGGCATCGGAAAAGCCGACATAGGTCTTGGCCCGCGCGGCGCGGTTCATCTGCGCGACGGCCGCCTCGGCGATGCGGTTGGAGCCATAGCCGCCCTTGGCGAACCAGACGACATCGAACGCCGGATCATTGGAGCATTCGAGCAAGGCCGTCAGCCGCCGCAGGTCATCGCCCGCAAAATGCCCTGCCCGTTCGAAGCACTGTTCGTGGAACGTCACGCGGTGCGCCGGGTACTCGGCCGCGACCAGTTCCTCGAGCGCAGCCGCCTGCTCGCGGGTGATCGGTGTGGCCGGTGCACAGATGGCGATATTCGTCATGGCGCGCAGCCTATGGCGCTTGTCAGGGGTGGCGCAAGTCCATAACCACGCCGCCTATGGATAACGGGACCACAGCCGGGACGCTTTCGGGGCGCCCGCTTTTCTTTTGCGGCATTGGCGGATCAGGGATGCTGCCGCTCGCGCAGATCGCGCATGGCTTTGGCCTGGCAGTCGCTGGTTCGGATCGCAGCAATGATGCCGGGCGCACGCCGGAGAAGTTCGCATGGCTCGCCGCCAACGGCTTTGCGCTGTTCCCGCAGGACGGCAGCGGGATCACGTCGAGCGATCAGGTGCTGGTGGCCTCGGCCGCAATCGAGGACAGCGTGCCCGAAGTGGCCCGCGCCCGCGAACTCGGATGCCAGCGGTTGAGCCGTGCGGAATTGCTCTCGACCCTGTTCAATGATGCAGCCACGTCGGTCGCCGTCGCGGGGACTTCCGGCAAATCGACCGTGACCGGCATGATCGCATGGATCCTGCACGAAGCGGGGCGCGACCCGACGGTGATGAACGGCGCGGTGATGAAGAACTTCATCGGGCCGGACAATCCTTTCGCCAGCGGGCGCGTCGGCCAGCCCGGCCTGTTCGTCAGCGAAGTCGACGAAAGCGATGGTTCAATCGCGCTCTACCGCCCGACCATCGGCGTGCTGCTCAATGTCAGCCTCGACCACAAGAGCCTCGAGGAGCTGCGGGTGCTGTTCGGTGACTATCTCGCAGCCTCGGGCACCGCGGTGGTCAATTGCGACAGCGCCGAAGCACGGCTGCTGGTATCGCGCGCCAGGAAGGTGGTGACTTTCGGGCTCGACAGCGCCGATGCCGATCTGACGATCGATCCGGCCTCGCTGGAACTGCGCGCGCTGGGCAGCAGAGCGGTGGTGGTCGACAAGCGCAGCGCCGAGACCTTCGCGCTCGATCTGCCGATGCCGGGGAGGCACAATCTCTCGAACGCGCTGGCTGCCATCGCTGCGGCGAGCGCCGCCGGGATCGCGGTCGGCGATGCCGTGCGGGCGCTGGCCAGCTTTGCCGGTCTGGCGCGGCGGTTCGATGTGATCGGCACGAGCCCGCAAGGCATCACCGTGATCGACGACTTCGGGCACAATCCGGAGAAATGCGCCGCGACCCTGCGGACGCTCAAAGCCACACCGGGACGCGTTATCGCGTTCTTCCAGCCCCACGGCTATGGCCCGCTGCGGCAGATGGGCCACGAGCTGGCGCAGACCTTTGCCCGCGAGCTGGAGCCGGACGATCTCACGATTATGTGCGATCCGGTCTATTTCGGCGGCACCGTGGACCGAAGCGAAGGCAGCGAGCGGATTGTCGGACTGATCGAAGCGGCAGGGAGCAACGCCGAATACATCGCTGCGCGTGAGGATTGCGGCGAGCGCATCGCCGCTCTGGCCCGCCCGGGTGACCGGATCGTGGTGATGGGTGCGCGTGACGATACGCTAACCGAGTTTGCGCGCGCGATCCTCAAGCGGCTTGGCTGACCCACAAAATCGCTGATGGATGAAGGGGCGGCGTGCGGCTAGCCTTTGCGCCATGCACCCCCGCGATTTCTCGCTCGATACGCTGCTGGCGAATTGCGCCGCACGCTACGCCCACCACCTTGCCACGGTCGATGGCGCCCAGCGCCTGACCTGGGCCGAGCTTGACGCAAGGGTGACCAGTCTTGCGCGCTGGATGCTCGCGCGCGGGGTTGCGCCGGGCGACCGGATCGCGCTGCTGCTGACCGACGGCGCGCCGTTCGTCACCACACTGCTGGCTTCGGCACGGATCGGGGCGATTGCGGTGCTGCTCAACTGGCGGCTGGCCCCGGCTGAGCTCGCGTGGATCATCGGCAACGCCGAGGTTGCGATGACCTTCGTCAACCCGCGCTTTGCCCACCTCATCGCCGAGGCCGAGGCCGGCGAGGTGATCAGGGTGGACGAGCGTCACGATCCGCAAGGCGCTTTCGAAACCGCAGCAACAGCTACCCACGGCCCGGTGAGCCACGTCTACGACCTCGCCCTCGACCTTGCCCCTGATCGCCCGGTCTACATGATGTACACCAGCGGCACGACCGGACGGCCCAAGGGCTGCCTGCAGGCCGGAAGCGCGGTCGCGGCGAGCGCGCTCGGCTTTGCCCAGCACCGCGGGTTCCGCCACGACGAGGTGCTGCTCTCGGTCAACCCGCTGTTCCATGTCGTGGGGATGCAGCAGGTCGCCGCCATGCTCGCCTGCGGAGGCACCAGCGTGTTCGCCGGCCGCGACGATGATAACGCCGCGATCCTCGATCTGCTGCACCGCGAAGGCTGCACCACCACCAGCGCCTTCCCGACCATCTCGTTCCCGTGGCAGGCAATGAACCCGATCCGCAATGGCGTGATGCCGCTGACCAATTACACCGGCGGCGCAGGCATGGGCCGTCCGCAGATGTACGAGTTCATCGAGAAGGAATGGGACGCGCGCGTCGTCGGCGGCTACGGCCAGACCGAGATCTGCGGTTTTGCGACCTTCATGGACTATGCCGACATGCTCGAAGCCCCGCGCTCGATCGGCTGGACGCTCCCCCATGTGACCATGACGGTGCTCGATCCCGAGGGCAACCACCTGCCCCCAGGCGAGGAAGGCGAGCTGTGCCTGCGCGGTCCTTCGGTGATGCTCGGCTACTGGCGCAATGCGGAAGCAAGCGAGGCCGCGCTCGGCCATGGTTGGCTGCGCACCGGCGATCTCGGCACGATGGACGAACGCGGGCGCGGCTACCTGCTCGGCCGCGCCAAGGAGCTGATCAAGACCGGCGGCGAAAACGTCTATCCGGCGGAAGTCGACGCGGTCTTCGCCGCCATGCCCGAAGTGGCGGACGCAGGATGCTGCGGCGTGCCCGACAAGCACTGGGGCGAAGCGGTGAAAGCCTTCGTGGTGCTCAAGCCCGGCATGAGCCTCACCCGCGAGGAAATCACCGCGCGCTTCAAGGGCCAGATCGCAGGCTACAAGCGCCCGCGCTATATCGAGTTCGTCGACCAGCTCCCGCGTGACCCGATTGGCAAGCTCCTGCGGAGGGAACTCTCGGCAAGGCCGGTCACGCCCGATCAGGCGGCCTAAGGCTTCGCCAGCCCCGCATAGGTCGCCCGCCGCCAAAGCGCCTCCATCGGCCCCTGTTCGTGGCGATCCAGCCACCACCGGGAGAACACCATCTGGGCTGCGAAGATCATCACGGCGATGGCGTAGAACTGGAGCGGCGTAAACCGGCCAGCAAGGCCAAACCCGATGCCATAGAAGAACACCAGACCGATCAGCGAATGGGTGAGATAATTGGTCAGCGCCATGCGCCCCACCGGCGCAAGGTGGCGCAGCACACCCTTCGCCTGCGGCCATGCCAGAGCAAATCCGGCGGCATAGGCCAGCGCCAGCGGCACCGTGCCGATCAGCGAGGGCAGGCTGTCCTGCCCGCTATGCCCGATCAGCGCATAGGCAAGGCTGCCCGGCACGCCGACCACCAGCCCGCCCGCCAGCACGCGCCACAGCAGCGCGCGGTTCTCTAGTAGCGTGCCCGTCACCAACCTGCGGCCCACCACCAGCCCGATCAGCATGATCCCTAGCACCTTGGGAATGCGCCAGGTCTCGAGCTTCAGCGCCCAGGCATAGATCCATCCCGTGCCCTGCCAGGCCGCCCAGCCGCGAAAGTCGTCGCGCTGGAACCATTCCAGCACCTTGTCGGTCGCGGGATCGATGCCCATGCCCCTGACAATCGCGTCGGCGAACCCATAGAGATACCGATGGGGCGCAAAGCCCAGCGCGTCGAACAGCGCGATGCCGAGCACCGGAACCACGAAGATCAACAGCCCCGCGGCGATCAGCAAGCGGCGCTCGCTCCACCCGTAGAACAGCGGCAAGAGCATGCCGAGCAAGGCATAGAGCGTCAGGATATCGCCGTCCCAGATCAGCAGCGAATGGGTCAATCCGATGCCCAAAAGCACCAACACGCGGCGGCGATAGATCCGCATCCCGTCGGCTCCGCGCGCCTGCAACCGCCCGATCTGCAGCGCAAACCCCGCGCCGAACAGCAACGAGAAGATGGTGTAGAACTTCCCGTCGATCAGCAGGTGATTGAACCGGTATTGCCAGACCACCCCGTCCACCCCGGCAAGGGCTTGCTGCTGCGCGGCCGGCATAAACGACCAGCCCGACCAGTAGAGAATATTGGCCATCAGAATGCCGAACAGGGCAAGCCCCCGGAGGGCATCGAGCGTGTCGATGCGATCCCTGCCTTGCGTCGCCGCCACCATTGTCGATCCCCCCGGGCGGTCTGCCCGCACAGGGTGTAACAGCTTGCCCGCGCAATCCCAAATCGGTGCGCCGCCCGCCGCTATCCCTTCTTGGTCTCGAGCGCCTTGCGCCCCGCCTCTTCGCGTTCCATCGCCCGCTGGTAGACCGGTCACGCCCGATCAGGCGGCGTGAGGCCTTGCGCCGCGCACCAGCCCTGCCCTATCGTCGCATCGGGAGAGTGGGATGAGCGCATTTCCGGCGCATCCGGATGACATCACCGATGATTGGTGGAACGCGGTGCTCGGCCGTGTTCCTGATCGCTGGCGCTGGGAGCCGATCGGCACCGGCCAGGTCGGCGATTCTGTGCGCTTCACGCTCGATTTCGCGGACGAACAGGGCATCACACTGGCGGGCAAGTTTGCGGCGGCCGATCCCACCAGCAGGGCGACTGCCGCGATGCTCGGCCTCTATGCCAAAGAGGTGCGCTTCTACCGCGACCTTGCTCCGCAATTGCCGATCCGGACACCCCGCACCCTCGCCGCCCAAATGGCCGAGGACGGCACAAGCTTCGTGCTGTTGTTCGAAGACCTCGGCCCCGCGCGCGGCGGCAACCAGCTGGCTGGCTGCACTATCGACGATGCCCGGGAAGTGGTGCGGCAAGCCGCAGCGCTCCACGCACCAAGCTGGAATAACCCGGCGATCCTCGATCTCGACTGGTTACAGCCGGATCCGGCCGCCGCCGCGCAGGTGAAGGCGCTTTACCCCCGCGCGCAGGCGGTTTTCCGCGAAAGATATCGCGACGCGCTTGAACCCGAATTCATGGCGCTGTGCGAAGCGCTGGCTGAATACACCACCGCCACGGATCGCACACATGAGAAAACCAGCCTCGTCCACGGCGATTTCCGGCTCGACAATGTGCTGTTCGATATCAAGGGCGGGACCGAAGGCGTGGCGGTGCTCGATTGGCAGACGCTGACCATCGGCAATGGCCTGACCGATATCGGCTATTTCCTCGGCTGCGGGATCGGCGACAGTCTGCGCCGCGAGGCCGAGCGCGAATTGCTCGATCTCTACTGCGCCGAAATGACCGCGCGGGGCGTGCCGCTGACGGTGGAGGCGATCTGGCGCGATTATGTGGTGGGCGCGCTCCACGGGGTTTCCACCGCCGTGTTCAGCAGCGCCTTCGTGGTGCAGACCGAGCGCGGGGATGCCAATTTCCTGTCGATGGCGCGCGGTGCCTGCGCGCTGTGCCATGAACACGGCAGTCTCGATCTTCTCAAGCAAGGATAGCGTGATGGCATTGAGCCGGGGCGATGATTACCCGATCCACCAGACCCCGGACCCGGTCGCCTTTTCCGGCACCGACCGCAATTTCTACGACCGCTATTTCTTCAACGGCTATGCGCCCGATGGCAGCAGCTTCTTTGCCGCGGCCTTTGGCGTCTATCCGCATCTTGATGTGGCCGACGCGCATTTCTGCATCGTCAGGGACGGAGTGCAGCATTGCCTCCACGCCAGCAGGCGGCTGGGCATGGAGCGGATGGACCTTGCCTGCGGCCCGATCCGCATCGAAGTGGTCGAACCGCTGCACGCCTTGCGCGTGATCGTGGACGGCGAAGGGATCGCCGCCGACGTGACCTTCACGGGCCGCGCCTTCCCGATCAGCGAACCGCGCTTCACCTGGCGGGTCGGCCCGCGCACGGTGATGGATTACACCCGCCTCACCCAGAACGGCCATTATCAGGGCTGGATCGCGGTCGACGGGGTGCGCGAGACGCTGGCGGCGGGCAGCATGGGCACGCGCGACCGCAGCTGGGGCGTGCGCCCGATCGGTGCGGCTGATCCGCAATTCGCCGGACGCGCGGTGCCGCAGTTCTTCTGGCAGTGGACCCCGATCAACATGCCGCGACGCAGCCTGTTCTTCCACCTCAACGCCCACGCTGACGGCACGGCATGGAACACCCGCGCCGTGATCGCTCCTGATGGTGCCGGGGCTGATGGTTTTACCGAACACCACGAACCCCGCCTGACGACCCGTCTGGCAGACGGTACGCGCTGGCCTGCCGCAAGCGAGCTTGCCATCGGTGCGGAGACGTTCCGGATCGAGCCTGTCAGCCGCTTCCAGATGCGCGGGCTCGGCTACACCTCGCCCAAGTGGGGGCATGGTCTCGACCATGGCGCGCTGGAGGTCGAGCGCGAGGATATCGATCTGGCCGGCATCGATCCGGCGCGGCCTGACAATCTCCACGTGCAAATGCTTGCCCGCGTGACGGGGCCGGATGGCGAGGCGGGGCTCGGGGTGTTCGAGCAGCTAGCGATCGGCGACTATGCGCCGCTCGGGCTTAAGGGGCTGGCTGGACGGGACTGAGCGCTTTCCGGCCGGCTTCCTCGCGTTCAAGCGCGCGGATATAGGCGGGGCGCGCAGTCAGACGGGCGCGATATTCCTTGAGGCTTTCGGGCACGCCTTCGTCGAGGCCAACGCTCTCGGCAAGGATCAGGGCATAGCCGACGCAGATATCGGCGACGGTAAAGCGGTCGGCGCAGAGGAATTCGCGGCCTTGAAGGCGCTCCTCGACCTTGATCAGCCGCTTGTGGAACCACTTGGCATAGGCGTGGCCCGCCTCTTGCAGTCCCTTGTCCTTCTCGAACAGGCAGAAGCGCATGTAGACCGTCTGCGGGAAGGTGATCGTCGCATCGGCGTGATAGGTGTAATCGAGGTATTCGCCGTAATCGCGTTCCCCCGGCGCGATGGCGAGAGGCGTGTAGCCGCCGCGGGTCGCGAGATAATGCGCGATGGCGCAGCTCTCGGTCATCTTTGTATCGCCATCAACCAGCATCGGCACCGTGCCGAGCGGGTTCACCGCCATATACTCGGGCGCTAGGTAGCGCGGCGGGAACGGCAGGATCCTGAGGTCGATTTCGACCCCCGCTTCCTCGGCGGCCCAGGTTGCGCGAAGCCCGCGCGAACGCGCGCAGGTGTAAAGGACAGGAACAGTCATCGGCTGGGGCTTAGTGCCCCTCGCCCGCGCCCACACCCAGCACTTTGTGCAGGACGAAAGCGATTACGCTGCCGAGGATCAGGCCGACCGCCGCCGAAAGCGCGGTCGCCGTCAGCCAGCCCAGCACGCCGCCGGCCGAACCTGCCATCTCGTGCACCACATGCTCGGCAGCATGGATCGGCCCATAGAGTCCGTCCCATCCGAGCTTGTGCAGGCTGTCGACGATGATGTGCCCGCCGACCCAAAGCATCGCCACCGTCCCGACAATCGAGAGCGTGGTCAGCAGCTTGGGCACGAAGCGCAGCAGAAAACGCCCGAAGGCCTGCGCGCCCTTGCTCGCTTTCTCGGTCAGGTGGAGGCCGATATCGTCGAGCTTCACGATCAGGCCCACAGCGCCATAGACCGCAACGGTCACGGCAACAGCGACCAGCGCCAGCACCGCGCCGCGCATCACCAGGCTCTCGTCGGCGACCTCGGCCAGCGCGATCGCCATGATTTCGGCCGAGAGGATGAAATCGGTGCGGATCGCCCCGCCCACGCGTTCGTTCTCGAAGGCCACCGGATCGGTGATTTCGTCTTCAAGCGTCTCGCCATGCTTGCCGAAGCCGAGCTTCTCCATCACCTTCTCCGCCCCTTCGTAGGCGAGGAAGGAGCCGCCGATCAGAAGCAACCAGACAATCGCCGCCGGCAGAAACTCGGATAGCAAAAGCGCTGCCGGGAGCAGGAAGATGAGCTTGTTCTTGAGGCTGCCCTTGGTGATCTTCCAGATGATCGGCAGTTCGCGCGCCGGGGAAAGGCCGGTGACATAGCTCGGCGTCACGGCCGCATCGTCGATGACCACGCCCGCGGTCTTGGTTCCAGCACGCCCTGCGGCGACCGCCACATCGTCGACCGAGGCCGAAGCCGCCTTGGCAATTACCGAAATGTCATCAAGCAGCGCGACAAGTCCTGAAGGCACGGCGAAACCCCTGTTGCGAATCGTTCAACCCAAACCCCTCGCCTGCCCGTCCGGTTCCCTGCCGACAAGACTTGCAATTCATCGCCAAAGCTGTAAGGGGCCGCGCTTCGCATGGGAACCGCCCGGCGATGTATCGAAGAAAGCCGGAGGGGCCCCGCGTATCTGACGCGGATCAGCCAGCGATCGGCAGGAAGTGAAAGGACGCAAGATGGCGCTCTACGAG
>VFQO010001366.1_pt1 | contig 19064 bp, 8 predicted proteins | sample 3512331 | NCBI WGS metagenome assembly VFQO01 (sample SAMN10412371, study PRJNA504923) | tailings metagenome | isolation source: Replicate 3 from Balatoc abandoned mine | place: Philippines: Itogon, Benguet | collected 2017-08-28
CATCGATGATTTTTCCCAGTCCAATAAAAAATACTACCCACTTTCCTGCTTGATAGATCTCCCGATTGGGCACGAAGTGGTAAATCTGATCGATATTGACCCAAATCATCGCAAAAAGAAACACACAGATGTACAGTTGTCGATTGGAAAGCTGTCGATATAGCACTTGAATCTCACCTAGCTTTTCCTTGGCGAAATGATCTGCAATCACCGGCATGGCTACCTGCGAAATAGCCCTGCGTGGTAGCTCCACGACCAAAGCCATATAAAAAGCTATGGAATAAATCGCATTGGCCTCCAGGCTGACCATCGAGCTGACCATGATAGAGTCGATTTTCATAATCAACGTGGATGCAGCAGTCGCCAAAAAGGTCACCAGACTGAATTTCACAAATGAGCTCCGAAACCCCACAGGAAAGGAAGACCAGCGAAAGTCCAGCACCAGAACTTTTAACCAAATCAAGTAAACCAATACCCCCATCAAAGCGGCCCCGTATACGAGGACTAAGCCCCGCATCACCCAATCAAAATCGATCCATCCGATCAGGTAGACCGCTACGAGTATGGAGGTGAGAAACCTCAGAAAAACCTCCCTGAAGAAGGTCGGAATGGCGACTTTCAAAAACGACCGACTATAGGCATCCAGCACACTACTCAGCAGAGCAAACAGGGTGATCAAAATCGCAATACCCAAAAAATCAATAATCTCAGGTGAATTTGATGCGAAAAGGCTTATCACTTGACTTTTGAACCCGAAAAACAGGGTGGAAACCAGTAAAAAACCAAGTAAAGAGATGACCAGGCTATAACTCAGAAAAGCGGATTTTTGGTTTTCCAGCTGTGGAAAATACCGGGTGATCCCATGACCCACTCCCAGCTGTGCAAATGGGACTATGAGCAACCCCAGGTCTTGGATCGTGCGGAAAGTACCCAGCTCTGTAGCATCCAGCGCATAGGGATATAGCCAAAGAACATTAACATAGCCCAAAACCACCCCGATATAAGAAAAGATCGTGGTTTGGATACTTTGCTTGGCCAGTTTGCTCATGTACGAATATGGGGTAAAAAAATCGGGAATTCCACGAATTCCCGAGTCTGATTAGGGTTTGGCGCACTTATCACAGCCGGGGCTTGTCTTGGGTTTAAGCAAAAGCTTTCTTCCAAGATAGGCGAGGGCCGAGACGACCAATAGTCCAACGATGATTTCCTGTATCATTTAAGCAAAGAGTTGATACGTGATCAAGGCCATCAGATAGGCCAATCCACTCATGTATATCGTCTGGATCAACGGCCATTTCCACCCTTTAGTTTCCCGCTTGACCACGGCTAGGGTACTCATGCACTGCATCGCAAATACATAAAACACCATCAGTGAAAAGGAGGTAGCCTTATTGAAGGTTTTTTCACCGGTATTGGCATTGATTTGTTGGTCCAGTTTTTCCCGTATGGTGAGCTCGTCCTCGACGTCACCGCCGATCGAGTAGATCGTAGCCATGGTGGAGATAAATACTTCCCGTGCAGCAAATGAGGTGATCAAAGCGATGCCGATTTTCCAGTCATATCCGAGTGGCTTGATGACCGGCTCGATAGCTCTTCCCATGATCCCGATGAAGGAATTTTCCAAGAGAAGCGAGGAGGTCTCTGTTTCGATTTCTGCGATTTGATCTTCGTCCGTCAGGCCTGCAAGCTTGGCTTCACTTTCGGTCCGGATTTGATCCATGGTGGCAGGTGGCCCATACGAAGCGAGAACCCAAAGTACAATCGATATAGCCAAAATGACCTTTCCCGCTTCGAATACGAAGGTCTTTGACTTTTCTACCATCGTGATCCCGACATCAGACCATCGGGGTAGGCGATAGGGAGGAAGCTCGGTCATGAGGAAGCTTTTCTCGGAGGTTTTCAAAATGACCTTCAGCAAAAATGCTGTAAAAAACACCCCGACGATTCCCAAGAAATACAAGCCAAGCAAGGCGAGAGCCTGCATATTGATAAATCCTAAAATCAGATCATCCGGGACAGTCAAGCCAATCAAAATCACATAGACAGGCAATCGAGCGGAGCAGCTCATCAGTGGAGTCACCAAGATCGTGATCATTTTCTCTTTCCAATTGGAAATATTCCTGGCGGCCATCACCCCGGGAATAGCACAAGCGACTCCTGATACGAGTGGTACTATACTTTTGCCATGCAGTCCAAATGGTCTCATCCAACGATCCAACAGGAAAACCACCCGGGACATGTATCCGGTATCTTCCAAAATGGCCAAAAACCCAAATAGCATTGCGATCTGTGGAATAAATATCACCACACCTCCGATTCCCGGTACTACACCCTCAGCCAAAAGACGGGTCAAGGGGCCATCTGGAAGTGAGCTCATGACTAGCCCGCTGAGGTCTGCAAAAATCCCGTCAATCCAGTCCATCGGCACCGAAGCCCAAGTGAAAATCGCCTGGAAAATGATCAAAAGAATACCGATGAAAATCAGGTAACCAAAAACTGGATGAAGAAAAATTTTATCCAGACTTGACTTCGGTTTGGGCGTTTCCCGCTTGATTAGAGAGCGATTGACTAGGTCGGTGATCTTTTTGTACCGTTGTTTGGTCTCTTCGAGTTGAGCCTCTTCGAGATTAAAGCTGGACTGCTTAGCGAGGTGAGCGACAAAGTCTCTAGTTTCTTGTGGTAATCCTTTGTCTTTGGTTCCAAATCGTAAAAGCTGATAGGCCTGATAGGAATTGTCGAGGTTAAAACGGCTTTGTAGTTTTGCCAGCAATTCGCCAGGTACCAGTTGGGTAATGTCGATGAAAGGTTGAGCTTTTGAAAAATTCCGCTGACTGATCAAGTCTCTGACTTGATCCATTCCTTTGAGATTTCTAGCGTCAGTGTTCAGAATCGGCACTCCCAGGGCTTTGAATAGCTCGAAAGCTCTGATTTCCAGTTTTTTCTTTTCTGCCACATCAGACATATTCAGCAGAATGGCCATGTTCAAGCCTAGATCGATCAACTGAGTAGCTAAAAATAGTCCTCTGGAAAGCTGAGTCGAGTCGATTACCATCAGCACAAAGTCCGGCCTATCCTCAGGGTTGGGCTGATTGAGCACCCGATGTGCGATGATCTCATCCTCTGAGTTGGGAAAAAGACTATAGGTGCCCGGAAGATCCAGGAGATTAAACTGTTCTCCATTGACATGGAATGATCCGGTTTTTTTATCCACGGTCACACCGGGATAATTTCCGATTTTCTGATTCTGTCCGGTCAGGAAATTGAAAATCGTCGATTTTCCGACATTGGGATTACCGATAATGGCGATTTTCGGTGTGGTAGCAGCAGGAGGGGAGGTTACTTCGGACATGTGGGTTTAGATCATTTCTACCTGTATCAGCGCAGCTTCGGCAGTCCGAAGGGCTAGCAGGGTTTCATCCATTTGGAATGCCATGGGGCCGCCCGAAGGGGCTTTGTGCTGCAGGGTGATATACTTGCCCGGAAGAAAACCTAACTCCATCAAATTGATTTTCAGGGGAGAGGATTGGATCTCGATGATTTTTCCGGTACGGTTGAGCGGGAGATGATCTGCAGTCATGGATTTATTAACCAAGCTACAAAAGTACGCCCATTTGGAATGAATCTAAAGAAAAATAAGAAGATTTTTGTCAGTTTTCGGTAGTGATGGTAAAGGGCTCCTGGTCAAAAGTAAACTCTGTGCCACCTTCCAAAATCAGAGAAATCTTAGTGGTAAGCGTCAATTCTTTACCTGGGTCTTGAAGAAATCCGACCTTGAGTTTTCTGTCCAAATAAAGAGGTAATCCACCCGAAAAGTAGTTGTCTATAGGCTCAAGTCCAATTGCAAAAAAGTCATTTACTCCAAACAAATCAGAAATATCGTCACCAACTTTCAGTACGCTGCCATCACCCAGTGAATTTTCGGATAAATTGATGATCTTCAGATCGATGACCTTTTTCTCATTTGACGGCGGGACAGGATCGCAGGCCAAAGCGATCCCAATTGAAGACCAGCTGGTTTTGCTAGTGGAGAGAAAATCAAAATCTTTGATTTCTAAGCCCTTAAAATATTCATCCCATGGACGAATATCATCAGGGAAAATCCGCTGTCCGTCAAATCCCACCGTGATCAATTCAAACGATATGATTCGAAACTTCTGCGGAGGAAAGGTCGGCCCGCAGCCACAGGAATCTCTGCAAAGTAGTCCACAACTCATCGGTACCAAAGCTAACATCAGGTAAAGGATCGCGGTGATGCCAAGAGTTTTTTTGCTGAGATTCATAGCCTGCTGAATTGTTTGAAAAACCGTAATTCAGAGCAAAAGTTGCAGGGCTTGCACTTTAATTCCAAATTAAAAGTTGGCTTTCAGTGTCAACGTGAAATTTCTACCCGGTGCTACTATACCCGAGCTGTAGGGTCGATATTGCTGATCGAGGATATTTTCGATTCCACCGGACAAAGTCAAAAAATCCACAACCTGGTATTGAAAATTGAGATGGAGTACCATCCAAGCCGGAGAGTAAAGATTTCCATTTTCATCGGTCGCATAGATGAAAGGTTTTCCTTTTTCCTCCTCAGGCATGTCTTCAGCACTTCGTTTGGCACTGTACATCGAGCTTAGGTCAGCTTTGAATTTATCCTTTTGAAATGCTATCCGAGTGAGTCCAAAGGCAGGTGCCGCATGTCTGGAGGGGCTTTGCGTTTCGTCGTCGAGCTCCTCGACCCCTTTTTGAAGATTGTATCGCGAGGTCAAAGTCCAGTTTTTGGTGAGTTGGACTTCAATGCCTGCCTGGATTCCCTGAATCCGTGCAAAGGCTGCATTTTGGATCGCCAATACTTGGCTCAATTCACCTGAATAGTCTATTTGAGGCTGTCCATCCAGTAGAAAAGGCCTCCTGACCATGGCTTGGTCTAGAAGGGTATAAAATGCCGTGAAGTCAGTTTTAAAGGATGATCCGATCATTTTATTGATGTTCAATTCGGCATTGTAGGCATATTCTGGCCTTAGACTGGGGTTTGGTACCAAAACCGACCCAGGTTCGGAATCGAAGATCTTGCCGATATCATCCACATTGGGAGCCCGGAAGCCTGTGGAGAGTACAGGGGAAATAGTCAGCGTCTCATCCGGCGTGAAAATCAGTCCCAAGTTTCCGGTGAGCGAATGATGCGTATTGACTGAAGTGGTGAAAGGAAGCGGGAAGAAAGGCGAATTGGTAGAAAAGTCAGATTTGATCTCCGTAAAATTATACCTCAAGGCAGTCTGAAATCTCACTTTCTCGGTAAGCTTTTGGTGAAAACTACCGTATATGGCCCAAGAATTCCAATTGGCACGGGGGTATCGGGCAGAGGCCGGAGAAATTTGACCTGAGAAAATATCTTTTTCTATTCCGGAGGACTGAACGTGATTGTGGACCCATTCGACCCCATAGCTGAGGTAGTTGGATTCTGAAAAATTTTTCAAAAAATCCGCATTGACCGAATAGGCATTGACACGCTCCCTGCGCTCATATTCTCGGGAGTCTCCAAAGCGCCGATCGATCCGGCTTTCTGCGAAAAATTGGTGGGCAGCGATGAGCTTGACTTGGTCAAACCATCTCGAACTGCCCCGAAAGGTCCATTTCAGGTTGTTCATTAACCACTCCTGAGGGCCATAATCCCATCTTGCAAAGCGCAGTTGATCATTTCGCTTTTCGACTAATCGATCATATCGGGGTACATCCGAGGTGGTGGAATAATGAAAACCGTAGTCAAACGTGGATAGCTTGGTGGGTTTCCACTGGATTTTTTGCAGGAGATTGAGCTGAGTATACCCAGTCTGCACTTGACGATAAGGGTCTGGATTGAGTGAGATTTGGTCTTGGCCATTTTCTACGGTTACCAAGTCCGGTCGAAGATAAGATTCTCGACCACCCTTTTTTCCCATTTTCAAATCACCAAAATCAAAATGACTAATGCTGGTCAAAAATCGCCAAGCTTTGCTGCCGTAACTGAGGTCAGTGTGGATGGTTTTTTCTCTCATAGCTGATGAAAAACGGGTCAAAACACTACCTGAAGTTCCCTCCGAGGTAGGGGTAAGGGTCTCAAAAACCATCACTCCTCCGATAGCATCCGAACCATACATCACTGAACCTGGACCAAACTGTACCTCTGTAGTCTGCACTGCAAAAGGATCGATGGAAATTACATTTTGGAGATTTCCGCTTCGAAAAATAGCCGTGTTCATTCGGACTCCATCCACCGAATAGAGCAGGCGATTAGCCGAAAAACCCCGAATCATAGGGCTGCCGCCACCCAATTGGCTTTTTTGGATAAATACCTCACCTGAAGACCCGAGCCAATCAGCACTCGTGGCAGGACTTCGAAGCAAAAACTGCTCTGAATCCATTCTCCGCACGCGCTCAGCCACATCGCTTTGATTTTGACGCCAGCGGGTAGCCGAGATCACGGCTGACTGGAGTTCTATTTCAGAGGATTGCAGCATCACCCTCAACTGATCAGCCTGGAGATTTTCCCAGGTGATGGACTTGGTGAGATAGCCTTGGATTTGGAAAATCAGTCGTTTTTTGTCATGGATTTCCTGGAGATTCGCTTGACCATTTTGGTCGGTGAGGAGCATTTTTTTTTCAGATGGGGAAAAAATCATGACCCCTTCGATTGGCCTGAGGCTTTTGAGGTCAACTACGCTAACGATTTGCCCAAAAGTCATCCGAGCAAAGAAAAGTGAAAGTAAAAGCCCAAAGGCCAGGATTCTCATGAGTATTCTTTTTTGCAAAAAACTGAAAAATAAAAGCTGCTTACATGGTAAAAGTGATAAATGGTGAAGAATTACCTAACCTTACTTTTTGGTGAGTTGAGTATGGAGGTTAGTTTGAATAAATTATGATTTTTTGCAAATTTTTTTCTTGGCATTCTGAATTAGAATTGCCTAGCTTAAGTGTCTATTTTTCAGATTAATCCGGGAATAGTTGAAGATATTTTTAGTGAAGGAGCCCCAGCCTTTTTTTGAAGAATAGGTCAACCTTTAAAACTACTTTTATCATGGAAAAAGATCAACTCAGTGCTCTTTTGTCTGAGCTATTAGGGCATCTCCAACTCAGCCCCAAAGATGAATCCCTCTGGAAAGATGACTTTCCTGTTTTGGCAAGAAGTCTGCTCACATCCTCGGATATTACTCAGCCTCGAAACTCTTTCAGCTTTGAGCAGTCTCAGCTTTTTGCCAAAGAGACCATCCCGCCCGCTCAAATGGAAAAAATCAGGGAATTGGTAGACAAAACCGTAGCAAAAGAGGAGGTTAAAAAAGTCGAATCCACAGATAGATTCAGGGCGGTGGTCAGAGATGTCCCGGTACGAAGCACCCAGATCGTCAACAGTACGCCCCGCTGGGCCGCCGGCGCCAAAGTGGACAAAACCATTGGCCCGATTACCCAAGTGGATGGCAGGGAAGTTTTGATCGACCTGTATCGAGTGATCAGGCTGGTGGGGCTCTATCAGCAAAATAACCCGCTTCCGGTTTTACTTTTTCAAGCAACGTTCCAATCCCTACAGCCCATTGTCAGCGGTCAATCTGTTTCGGTGGCCAAAGAATACAATCTGGCCAAAGGAAGTATTTGGATCAGAGCAGATCTTTTTACTGCTCAGGCCCCTTCCACTAGATATGCCGGACTGAAAGTCAGTGGGGGGAAAATTCAATTATCTCAAAATCCTGTTCTTCAGGGAGAAAAACTGGTGCTGGGCGCTCAGACCGGTGTTCAGGTGTCTCTCAATCTGAGTCCTTCCGAAAGAAATCAGGGAAGTCCCTCCAAAAAGTATGGAAAAGATGGCGCAGATATTCAGGCAGATACACCGGATAGATTAGAGTTTTCTTTTTCAGGAACGTCAAAGGCTCAGATTACTACCCTATCCGATAGCAGGCTGAGAATGTATGGTCAAAAGTTCAGTTTTAGTCGTAAAAATGCTGCTCCAACCTATAGTGGCCAGCTCAGCCGACTTCTCTTTCCGCTCATTTCTGACCAAAACCAACTGGCTCCGCAAAAGCAGAAGAGTCCACTAATTACTTTGAACGAGTCCACTTCTCTCAAAAATGCCAGCTGGGCGATCCCTTGCGCCGAGTTGGATGTCAATCAGCCATTGGAAGCGGCTGGAAGCGGGGGATTTTTGCTCGAAGGAAATTCGGGGATCAAGCTCGAATGGAAAGGACTTCAGGGCAAAAGAGTGACGCTCGGAGCTCCCTTGTTTTTGGCCGAAAATGACCGGATCGGGATCACGGATTTGCAGTCTGTAGGAGAGGGTGCCTATCAAGAGTTTGAACACTGGCATAGTGAAGAAAAAGATCACCCTACCAAACTTCGAGTCAGCATTTCAAAGCATTCCAGTATCCTGTATAATTCACTGGGTGAAGGGGTAGAGTTGCTCGTCACCCGAGTAAATGGCGTTCATGAGATCGACAGGCCTGTTACAGTTTCTGGGCTTCCGGTCGCGGTAAAGACCAAAGAAAGTATGCTTGCCTTGGCTGCTGCTGAGGACAAGCATTTGCTCTATTTCATTGATGATAATATTTTATGGGACAATAAGCTGCCATTTGATAAAGTGCCGAGATTCAGGAATATAGCCTTGGCATTGGAAAATGCTCTTTTTTCATTGACACCTGTAAACGGTTCCATGATTTTTGGACAGTGTAGTGAGGATTGGAGTCAAATCACCCGAAGCCAGACCTTGCTGGTGTTTGGACTGTTGAGTTACCTGCCTACCCTTCCTGATCCTTATCTGGCCAATCTTACTGTGTTGCAGCGAATGGCCATGCAATCCGGCAGTAGGGGACAGGCAGGAATCATCAGTTGGCTGGTCTGCCAAATCTCACAAATACCCGGTGAAAAAGATCGGGACAAGGTGAAAGTTGCTTTCCATTTTGGTCCCAATACCAATCAGTCGACTCAAAATGATGGTGGCGGAATGGCTGTGGCAAATCCATTTACCAGATCGGCAGCGATGACGGATCTTCAGATAGCTGATATAAATGTACCCCAGAGTTCTTTAGTGGGTGAAAAGTTAAAGGAGCTGGAAAAATCAGTACAAACCCCACTTCCTGATTTTCAAACTCAGGCCAATTATCATTTGGGAAAATATCAGGCAGAGTATTTCAGCCTGCTAGACGTGAGCTCCCATGCCAATCAACTGGGTGTGAGTTTAGGCCCGGTGATTCCCATGCGGAGAGTTGAAACTGGCAGGATTCGTGAAACAGGGGAGCGTCAAGCGCGAGTAGAGCCAAACTCCAATCAGTTTTTTGGAGTAGAGGGCATGCAGGTCGTGGTCCAAGGTGCTGCGGCCAGATTGTATATGCTGCCCCAGGTCGCTTGGGAACCAGTCATCAATCTCACTCCTCCGGGAGAAAATGTGAAGGGAGACCCACATCAAGGATTAAATCTCTATCCCAATGACGGTGGTCCGACTAGACTAGTCAACTATCACCAAGGCAAGGTTCCCTTGATTCCAAGAGATTTGGTAAAGTACACGCTGGATAAATATCTAGCTGACAAGAGCCCGATTGATGCAGTTTTTACACTTCCATTTGGCCTAAAAGCCAAAGCTGAGCTTACACATACAGAATCTCGTGAGAGCGCTCCTCCTGAATTGAATCTAATCCAGCCGAAGTTTCCGAATGATCTCCAGGGTGGTCTTCAAATCCGGGTTGTGGCCAAAGACTATGGTAAAGATGCCACCGATACGGAAGGTCCAGATGATCCGATGTTCAAGGGATTTACCGTCCAATTGGCCAATATCATACCTCAGGATGTCACTAATCCAGTCAGTACCTTAGGACGAAGTGTCACACGAATTTTTAACTCCGAATTTTTCACCAATCCCTCTACCCCGACCGAACTCAAGGATCGAGGAGTTCCGCTTTCCTACATTGACTTTTCAGGCTATGGGGCCAGTACATTTAGCAATTGGCTGAGTCCTCGGGCAGCTATTGCAGAGACGAGTCAGGCGAGATTTGATATTTTGATTGGTCGTACAGCGCATGAAGTGATACAGGTGAAAAGCATTCTGTATCCTTGGGGAATAAGAGTGGTGCGGACGATAACTTTGTTTCGGACCGCATCCGGAAAAGTATTCCGTACCGATAGTGGTTGGCAGGCGGAATCTGACGGGCTGTTTGATTTTACCTACAAGTATCTGGATAAAAGTATTGTAGTGGATTATGATGAAAATAATGATCCAATTTATAAGACAGTCACCATTACCCCCTATGAACTACATACCGGGTCTATTCGCGGATTATTTAATATTACTAATATCCAGGAAGACGGAAGCGTAGCAGAGTACAATGAGCCAGCTGCAATTCAAATTTACCCTAATCATTACTACGTGGACACTTTTGGCGAGTGGGTTGAAAATAAAACCGGATTAACCATAAAGTATGATGCGATCCTCACCCCAGTCTGGTTTGATGCAGATGTAGAGCTCGATCATCTAGTCCAGGGCCACAAAAATGGGAGAACTCCTTCCAAAAAGATTCTGGGCTATGTACAGATTTCTCCTCAGGGAGTCACCATACCCAAAGAGGATTTTAAGAAACTTCTTCAAAGTCAAGGAGGTCAAATCGGAGGCGATATTGATTGTGTGATGGACCTGAATAAGTCTGGGCAATTGATGCGAATCACACGATTTGATATCTCACCTTCTGTAAACCAAACAAATAACTCAAATGATCCCATTTTTGTGGCAGCGGCGAGAGGAAATGTCCTGCTTCCCAAAGACGGTAGCTGGGCGATGGTGCAGCATGAGACCGGTACAGGAGAAGTGACCCCACTCGACCCTTATGTACCGATCCCGATCATAAGGGAAGGGGTGTGGCAGCCCAAAAACAAGCTTGAGCCTTCCATTCTTACTGGTAAACTCCTTCGGATAGCACATCCGATGGAAATACTCCGGAACCCCGTGGCTGACACGATCAATTTTGGATTTTTGCAATCCACAGCGACTCAAAAAACGCTCTTTTTGACCCCGAGCTTCCAATACGATGTGCTAAAATTACTTAGCAAAACCCCACCTGCTTATGCGGATGCGTACAGGTTGATGAATAGCAATTCGATTTTCCCAAATATCGGTGATGGATACTCCGGTCTAGGCAAAGCAGTAGCCTTGGCCTCTGCAGTGGATAGTCAAGGAAATGCAGTTAATCCTTTTAAAATTAATGGGTTGCAGGATGCAGGTCGGGAGGTTTTTGAATTGTTAGCTACGGTAAAAAAAGACGATCAGGGAAATATTATCGATCGCGGGTTTAAGCTTTTAGCAGAAAAAGCCAACAATGCACTGGATGAAGCCATTGGATTTGATTTTCCGAGTTTGGATCCACCGCTCTATTTGGTCGATGAAGATGCTTTGAAAATCTACATTGAATACAAGGCAAATGAGACCAAAAAGGGTGAGGTTACACCTTATGTAGATGCCAAGTTGAACTTTGATATTGATTCTTTTGCCAATGACTTAAAAGATACCTGGAAAAGTCGGGCAAACAACCTCGCCATGGTGGTGGATTTGGGGTCATTTACCCGGCTGATGACAATCAAGGGAAACTTTGATGCTCAAAAAGGAAAGGAGTCAGGCTATGAAGGCGGAAGCGAATCTCAACAAAGCTTACTCAAGGGCCTTCCCACCCCTGAGATAGAGTTTAGCAAAGAGCTACAGCCTGTGGTGGACTTACTGCAACTGCTGGCTTCCCTCTCCACCGGTAACTATGCGGCCGTGATGAAAAAGGGACTACAGATCGCGATGAGTAATGCAGGTGAGATCTGGGAGTATAAGTTTGAAGCGATCAAGGAGATTCCTCTGGTTAGATTTCCGCCTGAGGATCACCTCTATAATTCACCTCAGTGCCCACTCCGATTGGAAGCTGGACTTTCGCTGGGTGTGTACTTCAATGCCGCTCTGAAAGTCACTAATGATGCCAAAGAATTGCTTCCTACGGCGGGTGCATTTATTCAGTTCAAAGGAGGTCTGGAAGTGATGTGTGTGACCGTGGGTGGCGCGACGATCTATGCCATCGGTTCGGTAGATCTCAAGCTAGCCTGTGATACCAAAGTGGGCCCAAGTGTCCGGATGAAGTTTGGATTTGGAGCTTCTATTTCTGTCGGACTGCCGGTGGTTGGCAATGTCAGCGTGACTTATATGGTGGGCTGTGAAGTCTACGCATCTTCCAAAGAAATCGCGGTGACGGCATTCATGCTGTTCAAAGGTAGAGCAAGTCTGGCGGGGGGACTGGTCAGTGTGACGATCTATATCGAAGCCAGTGGTACGGTCAAGCGAATCGCCGATGTGGGACCGAATGGAGAAGGAGTGACTGAGTGTACCGCCTCGGTGACCTTTGGTCTGGATATCAGTATTTGCTTTGTTATAAATATCAACTTCGAAGAAATATGGCAGGAAAGCCGTCAAATCGCTTGATTTTTTACTCAAACACTTTATCAAAATGGAACCAAGAAGAATTTTAACTCTGATGACTTTTCCTCAACGATTGGAGGGAAATATATTGACTGTAAACATTGTCCTAATCCCCAGAAATCAAGATCCATTCGCTCCTTGGCCGACCGGACTTACTTCACCTTTGCCCACCTCTGTGCCTGGTTTTGCTGATTTTGAACCCAAATTCAGGTTGGCAGTGGTCAGAGGGACAGATGATTTTCCTCTCAGCAATGCCACGGCACCTGGACGTCAACCGATTTTTGAGCCGGTCGAGGTAATACCGGCAACAAAAAAGGCGGAAATTATCAAACAGGTGGTCGAATCACTTAGAATGCCAATTTCAGATACTTCGGATAAACTGCCCGATCCCGTCCCGATTCAGGAATCGAGCAAAAGGGGGATCAAAAAATACCTTCCAAAATCCTATCGCCAAAAGTTCAATTTCACTGTGCCCAGACATCCCAATGCAGTCACAGATGATTCGTACCACTGCGCTGTAAGAGACAAGGTGGAGGTTTTTGAAAATTATACACCGAGGACGACTTTGAGCTGGGGAAAGGTCTTCGCGCACATCCTTCGGCAGCCCTTACTGGCAAAGGCTTGTGGGATGATCTATGAGGTTAAGTTCAAAATTGACCCAAGTTGGTTTGATCAAGGAGGATACCTATACGCCGATATCATAGGAGGTGTCCACGAATCTGCTCAAAATGAATTGCTGAATGACTCAGATGGCCCCTTAATCAAGCGCTACGCAGCTAAAATTCCCCGATTGAAAATCGGAGAAAATCGCCCCGTTTTTGCCCCGGTTCTATTCCCTGTATTGTATCAAAAGGTCGGAGATCCAGCAGATTATGTGCCCCCAGGTCCTTGGGATGAACTTTTCCTTGAAGCTCAGATCTACAATGATGGCTTTGCAAAGATCGTCCACGCCAATCAGGCAGTAAGTGGAAACCTAATGGAAGAGACACCCGATGGGCTTCCTCCTCAAGCAGATTCGGGTATTCGTCTGGCTTGGGATGATGAGCAGATACTGATCTGGTACCTACGGCAAATGGTGGAAAATTCGGCAGCCCCCGGCTCCAATAAGCGATTGGACGCACCTTTGGGCGTACTGGGTTACAATATCGATGTGAAAAATCCCGATGATACCAGTGAATGGGAAAGTCTAAATGTGGTCACAGTCAATTCCTCTACAGATCAGCTAGTAAATGGTTTTTCTGGTCAACAGGTGGAATTGCCCTATCAAGTCTATCCGACAAAGATCGCAGGGCCAAACAGTGCTGGCTATTGGTTGCCCATGTATTATGCATATTGGATCGGCAAAAGTCTATCTACCGAAGATCAGGACGCACTCGAGATCTATAGGAATCATGAGAGTAATGGCAATGGGATTTGGAGATCGCAAAGCGGGAGGGTTTCGCAAAACAAGTCTCTTTTGCCTCCCCAGTTCAAAACCCTGCTTCGCTATGGTAACACATATCAGTTTCGGATTCGATTGACAGACATTTCCGGAGGAGGTCCCAGCCTAACTGATGAGCCGATCAATCAAGGCTCGAGCCCAGAAACGACCGTGGCCTTCAAGCGGTTTGTGAATCCGGGAATGCTCGAAATTGACAAGCCGGAGGAGTTTGTCTCCGCCAAACATGGTTATTTCAATGCGACCTCGGTTGATGATTTGAGTTTTTCGGATGATGTGGTTCTCACTATAGGTCGGCCATTATTAGAATATCCCGCTGTAGTATTCACGGATAAATACCAGCAAATCGGCCAAGATCCAGTGGCTATGCTCAAAGCCTTGCAACCCATAGGTGAGGGGATACTTAGACCAGCACTTCCTGATCCCGATGTGACCAAAATTCAAGTCGTGGTGGAAGTAAAATCCCTTCGAATGGATCATCAACTCAGTCGTTCAGGTCAGGATAGTTATATCCCACTTTTCAGCCAGGAGTGGACTTTTCCTGCCGCTTTTGATGGGAAAATCAACTTGCCCGTACGATTTATCGATGTGCCTGTGCTCAACCTGGGAGAGGCGGCAGATCCATTTTTGGATCAAAGAGAGCTATTTGATTCCCTTTCGGTCGATCATTTGGTGTTGCCGACGGGACGCCACATTCGTGTCTCTCTGCGTGCTGTGGCCGAATCCACCATGCCTGCGCATGAATATTTCGGAGAAATAGACGCTGATTTGGAAAAGGACAGTCGGTATGGCAAGGTACAGCAGCTTTCTTTCTACAAAGAAACCGAGAGTGAATCTGACCTGCTGATTCCTTATAAAAACATTCCTGAACTCCAGTCGCTTTATCTCAAGCCTGAGCCAGTTCCTGTCAAAAAGCACAATTTTAAAAAACTCAACCTGCGGATCACCGCAGAGCAGGATCAGCCCGATGTCGTGAAGCGGCTGGCTGATGCCTTAGGTTTGGAGTCAAAGGGATTGACGCTTATGGCAAAGAAAGGAGAGCGAGTGGCTTTCGGGTGCAGTCCGAGAATCAGGCACTCGATGGCTCCGGATGGAAGTAGCATCACCTTTTCATCCAAATCCGATCTGTACTACCATTGGGTGACCTGTCTGAGCTATCAACTCAATAGAGATTGGACTTGGGATGGGCTCGAGGATGTGGGATTTGAGATAGAGCGGATTCATCGGTTTAGAAGAGAGGAGGCCAAAGAGTTAAGAGTCAACTCCTATTTGGATGATATCGAAATCAAGCATACCGTATCATTTGAAGCAGTCCAAGAAAACGGCTTTGATCGGGTCAATCGAAATTATACTCGCATTATCTATATCGATGCACTGGAGCCAAAAAATGAACGGTTTATAGGTCAATCCTCCGAATCCAGGTATCCGGATGAGCTTTGGGCGAGATATACCATCAAACCTAAAATAAAACTTGGTCACGCTCAGGCTTCAGCCCGTACTACCGAAACGATAAAACTCCCAACGACCCTGAATCCTAGTCAAATCCCGAAATTAGTCAGTGTCGGGATTGCATTTTCACCGTATCAGCGGGCCGAAGATTACAGCACCACGGAAACCCGGAGAAAGTACCTCTGGGTGGAATTTGCCGAACCTATCCAAAGTCCGGATGATGCCTACTTCTGTAGAGTCTTGGCAATCGCCCCAGATCAATTACTTGCAAAAAATGAAAAGAATCTAGAGGACGAAATTCCAGTGGAATCCGGGCTAAGTCTTGATCCCGAGCAGATTAGACGCATTATTCCCGGCCAGAGTGATGACAAGGCCGGACTGGATGCGATGCAGATGATGATACCGTCCATTGATAGTGATAGACACTTTTTGGTTCCTCTTCCTCCTGGATTACATGCGGAGAGCCCAGAGATGTTTGGGTTTTTTACATATGAGTTTCGTGTGGGCCATGCACATTTTCCTGATCGAGCCCCAGAGGATGATCAGCTGAATAAGTTTGAAATCACTTTCACTCCAAATTACCAAATGGGCACTACCCAACCAAAAGGGAATCTCTGGTCCACCTCCCAAGCTAGATTTGGCCGGCCGCTACGTGTCACCGGAGTGCAGCATCCTGCGCCGACTTTACTCTGCTCACTCAATCGGGATGAAAACCATATGTACGTGTCCTCGCCCTTTGCAAAAGCAGTAGATCAAGGAAAAAATGTCACAGCAAAGCCACCACGAACTACCCTCTGGGCGATCCTTTATGCTCAGGTTCATCAGGCTGATGGGCTCGATTTTAGAAATATCCTGATCATGGAGCGCATGATGCGAATAGATGTAAGGGCCAATACCGAGCGGAAAAGAATGGATCAAATCAAGGACTTAAGCAAGGCGGTCTATCAGGGCTTTCTTCCTGACTATACCTTGGGAAAATTTGAGGTTAACCAGCAAAAAATCGCTCAAAATGCACTTCTGGCGAGTATCAGGGAGTCCCATCCTGTTGGCACAGCCATATTTTCATCAACAGAAATTGCTGACGCGTTGGTGGATTTGGGATTGCCGGAGGACAGTCCTTTGAGTGTCCTAGTCGTAGAGATTTTTGGTAACATCACTTCCGAAATGGACTATTTATCCATCATTCGCAAAGAAACGACCATCGCAGGTGTGGCCCATCAGGAAATGTCTCAACGAAATCCAAACAGAGAGCCTGAGATGCAGCGGGGTGGCTTGGGACAGCGCCTCGGGGAGTTTAGGATTTTGAGGACCTCTCCATTGACCAAAGTGCCCTTTGTATGCTGTCCGACTTGTGAAAAATAGAAGTAGTACAAAAAACCGGTCTTGAACTTCAGGACCGGTTTTTTGGAATAATGAATTAGGCTTTTCCTCTCAGCATCAGATTCCAATACATAAATGGAAGTCCGTACTTTTTCAATAGCCACATGCTGTACTGCTCCTTAGTCGTATCCACAAAGGTTGAGATCATCGGATCGCTATCTTTTACATTGTCATATTTAAACTCACAAAGGAGCATTTTTCCATATCCAGTTACGATCGGGCAGGAGGAATATCCCTCATAGGATTTTTGGCCTACTTTTCCCTCATTAATCAACTGGATAAGGTTTGCTACGAGTACAGGTGCTTGTTTTCGGATAGCTGCCCCAGTTTTAGCAGTAGGCAAGTGAGCCACGTCTCCGATGGAGAAAATATTCGGATAGCGCTTGTGCTGCATGGTATGGATGTCCACATCGATCCATCCTTTGCCGGGGCCTTCCTGAATGGATACCTTGGACTCTTGGATAAATTTGGGGGCCATCTGAGGAGGAGCGATGTGAAGCATGTCAAAGTGTACCTTAATATTCAAATCACCAATTAGCTCTTCGCCCATAGGATTCCCTTCCATGATGGTACAGTTGCTCTCTCCCGGCTTGGAGTATTGAAAATAAATCTCATGCTTCTCCGCATCGATTTTTACCGGAGCATAAAATGGCTTGAAGATGATATTACGGTCATGAATAATCTTGTTCAATGTTTTTGCAAACTCAGGGACGCCAAATATCACTGTGCCAGGGGTAGCATAGAGCACGTTTGATTTGTTTCGGATTCCGTTTTTGCGGAAGTAATCCTCAGCCATGTACATGATTTTCTGAGGTGCACCACCGCATTTGATCGGAGTAGTCGGCTGGGTAAATACAGCGTTTCCACCTTTGAAGTTTTTAATTACATCCCAAGTATGCTCAGGATCAGTATAATTGGAACAGACCACACCTTTATCCATAGCTTCAGTCAAGCCGGGTAGTAATTCTGGTGCCATGATTAATCCGGGTACGGGGATCAGATAATCGTAAGTGATGGTGCCTGAATTGGCTGTGCCCACTTTACTAGCGTCAGGGTCGATTGAAGTTGCTCTATCTTTGATCCAGACTACTCCCTCAGGGATAAAGTCTGCCTCCTCCCTCACAGTTTCCTGAAAATCAAAGGTGCCAGCCCCAACAAGCGTCCATGCAGGCTGATAGTAGTGTTTGTCCGATGGCTCTATGATAGCGATATCCAGAGCAGCGTTTTTTCGCCTCAGTTGCGCTGCAACGGTGATTCCAGCTGTACCGCCACCGATGATTAAAATCTGATAGTGAGTTTTCATAAACTTGGGATTAAAGATGCCTCAAGGTATCAGGACTAGTTTAGAAATTAAGTGATTTCTGTCACCTAGCCCCATCAGATCAAATGATTTGAAAATGGCTGTTTGATTGGCCTATGTGATTTATGTCACTAACTTGGGTAAATGCTTATTTCACTTTTGTTTTTTGAAAAATGATGACCTTAGAAAAACTCAAACAGGCCCTACCGAATCTAACTGACCCTAAATTGCTTGCCGCCATTCTGGAAAAAGGTCAGGTCGCCCGCTATGAATCTGGGAAAGTGTTGATGGAACCGGGCCAATTCATCAAAGCTGTGCCGCTCGTGATCGATGGTTCGATCAAAATCATGCGCATGGATGATGAGGGTAAAGAGCTCTTTTTGTATTATTTGGAGCAGGGGGAGACTTGTGCCTTGTCCCTGACTTGCTGCTCCGCGGCAAGGCCCAGTGAGATCAAAGCGGTAGTCGAGGAGCCTGCCACCCTTATTTTTGTACCGGTGCAGCTGCATGAGCAATGGTCGGATGAGTTCAAGCAGTGGAAGGATTTTGTCTCCAGTACGTATCAACAGCGATTTCAGGAGATGCTAATTGCACTCGATGCAGTTGCGTTTAAGCGTATGGACGAGCGACTCATGCGATACATCGTAACTAAGATGAAGCAGCTCAAAGCAAATGAACTTCATACTACTCACCAGGAAATAGCCAACGAACTCGGCACTTCTCGCGAGGTAATTTCCAGACTACTCAAACAGCTTGAGAAAAAGAAATGGATTGAGTTGGGCAGAAATGTGATCTACATCCGAGATGATTTTGAGGAGTTGATTAATAAGTAATCATACCATTATCAGAATGGGAATGGGAGCAGTGTAAGTTAGGTGAAGTGACTCACTGCTTTCCATCAGCTGCTCCCAGAGACTGCGATGTTTGTGGCAAACCATAAGGATCGATTCTTCATGTTCCTGCATGTATAGTTCCAGTCCATCGCTGGGTGTTTCAGCAAAAAAAGTATGAATCTTGACAGGAAACCCAGGGAATTTGCCTGTAATGTATTTTTCCAA
>VFQO010001367.1_pt1 | contig 19051 bp, 19 predicted proteins | sample 3512331 | NCBI WGS metagenome assembly VFQO01 (sample SAMN10412371, study PRJNA504923) | tailings metagenome | isolation source: Replicate 3 from Balatoc abandoned mine | place: Philippines: Itogon, Benguet | collected 2017-08-28
TCGACGAGGACAAGCGCCGCATCTCCCTGGGCATGAAGCAGTGCAAGGCCAACCCCTGGGATGATTTCGCCATGAACCACAAGAAGGGCGACAAGGTTTCCGGCGCCATCAAGTCGATCACCGACTTTGGCGTGTTCATCGGCCTGCCCGGCGGTATCGACGGTCTGGTTCACCTGTCCGACCTGTCCTGGAATCTTCCCGGCGAGGAGGCCGTGCGCAACTTCCGCAAGGGCCAGGATGTGGAGGCCGTTGTGCTGGCCATTGACACCGAGCGCGAGCGCATTTCCCTGGGCATCAAGCAGTTGGAAGGCGACCCGTTCAGCTCCTTCGTCGGCAGCCACGAAAAGGGCAGCATCGTGAAGGGCACCATCAAGTCGCTGGATGCCAAGGGCGCCAACGTTGACCTCAATGGCGAGATGGAAGGCTATCTGCGCGCTTCCGAGGTTTCGCGCGACCGCGTCGAGGACATGCGTACCCACTTCAAGGAAGGCGATGAAGTCGAGGCCATGATCATCAACGTGGACCGCAAGAATCGCGTGATCAACCTGTCCATCAAGGCCAAGGATTCGGCCGAACAGGATGCGGCAATGAAGAAATTCAGCGCCGAGTCCGCCGCGGCTGCCAGCGGCGCCACCAACCTCGGTGCGCTGCTCAAGGCCAAGATGGACAACAAGAACGCCGATCAGTAAGAAGTCCTGATCCCCTTGAGCGGCATGACCAAATCCGAACTCATCGCGCGGCTCGCCGTTCGCCACCCGCAGTTTCAGGGTGCGGACGCCGAGCTGGCCGTGAAAACCATCCTCGATGCCATGGTCAAGACCCTGGCGTCGGGTGGGCGTATCGAGATACGCGGGTTTGGCAGCTTCTGCCTGAACTACCGGCCCGCGCGGATGGGCAGAAACCCCAAGTCGGGCGAGAAGGTGGAAGTGCCGGCCAAGCACGTGCCGCACTTCAAGGCCGGCAAGGAGCTCAGGGAAAAGGTCGATTACCATCAGCCCTGAACCGGTGTTTTTGACGAAGAACGGCGCAGCAGTGCGCCGTTTTTCTTTTGCGGAGTACAATCTCGGCATAACGGATAATTACAGAAAGACATGCGCTATCTAGGCTTGGCCTTGAAAATCCTGATCTTTGTGGGGGTGCTCGGCTTCGCCCTGCAAAACAGCCAGCCGGTCACGGTCCATTATTTCCTCGGCAATATCTGGGAAGCGCCGCTCGTCGTGCTCCTGCTGGCGGCCTTCGTGCTGGGTGCACTGCTCGGCCTGCTTGCCTTGTTGCCCGCGCTGTTCCGGCTGCGCCGCGAACAGGCCAAGCTGCGCCGCGAACTCGACGGCCTGATCGACGCGAACATCTCTTCCACGACCTCCGGCTGAGCGCGCATGGAATTCGAATTCTGGTGGCTGCTGGCCTTTCCGCTGTTTTTTGCCCTCGGCTGGCTGGCCGCGCGCATTGACATCAAGCAGGTCGTCACCGAGTCGCGCACCGTTCCCAACTCCTATTTCCGCGGCCTGAACTTCCTGCTCAACGAGCAGCCGGACAAGGCGCTCGACGCCTTCCTCGAGGTAGTGAAGCTCGATCCGGAAACCATCGACCTGCATTTCACCCTGGGTGCACTGTTCCGCAAGCGCGGTGAACTCGACCGTGCCATCCGCATGCACGAGAACCTGCTCGAGCGCGAGACCCTCGCCGAGGAAGACCGCCTCAAGGCCCTGGTCGAACTGGGGCAGGACTACCTCAAGGCCGGCCTGCTCGACCGTTCCGAGGAAGTCTTCACCCGTCTGCTGGAAACGCCTTTCGCCGGCCAGGCGCGCCGCTACCTGCTCGAGATCTACGTGCAGGAGAAGGACTGGCACAAGGCCATCGCCGCCGCCATGGATCTGGACCGGCAGTCGGCACGGCCGATGAACGCCGAGATCGCGCATTTTCACTGCGAGCTCGCCGCACTGGCCATGGTCAAGGGTGCCGCCGACGAGGCGCAGCAGCATCTGGACCAGGCGCTTGCCATCCACAACCAGTGCACCCGTGCCAACATCATGCGCGGCGATCTGCAGGTCGGCCGGGGACTGCATGAAGAGGCCCTGGCGACCTGGCGCCTGATCGAGGCGCAGAGCCCGGCGCACATGGTGCTGGTGGTCGACCGCATGCTGGAGAACTTCAGGAAGCTCGGGCATCTGGAGGAGGGCCTGGACTGGCTCAAGGGCCTGCTCACGCGCCATCCCTCGCTCGACATGTTCAATACGCTGTACCACGCGGTGATGGAGGCGCAGGGTGCGGAAGCCGCCTACCAGCTCGCGCGCGACGAACTGCGGCGCAACCCCAGCCTGCATGCGCTGGAGCGGCTGGCCGAGGCCGAACTCATCACCGCGCCCGAGAATCGGCGCGAGGTGATCCAGAATGCCAAGAGCCTGATCCAGCGCCATGTGCAGCGCCTGACCCGCTACCACTGCGCGAGCTGCGGCTTCAAGGCCAGCCAGTTCTTCTGGCGCTGCCCGGCCTGCGGACGCTGGGACAGTTTCGACCCTGCACGGCACGAAGAATGAAAACTGCAAACACCGACCCGCGCGTCATCGTCGCGCTCGATTACCCCGATGCCCGTCCGGCGCTGGAGCTGGCGGCAAAACTGGACCCTGCCGTCTGCCGCCTGAAAATCGGCAAGGAGCTGTTCACCGCGGCAGGCCCGCAACTGGTGCGCGAACTGGTCGACAAGGGCTTCGGCGTGTTCCTCGACCTCAAGTTCCACGACATTCCCAACACCACGGCGGCGGCCTGCCGCGCGGCGGCTGAGCTGGGCGTATGGATGATCAACGTGCACGCCAGCGGCGGAAGCAAGATGATGGAAGCGGCACGCGAGGCCGTGGACAAGGCATCGCACAGGCCGCTGTTGATCGGCGTCACCGTGCTGACCAGCATGGACGAGGCCGGCCTGCATGAAATCGGCGTCGTCCGCAGCCCGCGCGAGCAGGTGCTGCACCTTGCCGGGCTGGTGCAACAAAGCGGTCTCGATGGCGTGGTATGTTCGGCGCAGGAAGCGGCGGACCTGCGTACACGCTTCGGCGCGGGCTTTGCCCTGGTCACGCCGGGCATCCGGCCAGCCGGGACGGATGCCGGCGACCAGTCGCGCATCATGACGCCGGCAAGAGCCATACGCGCCGGTGCCGATTACCTGGTGATCGGCCGGCCGATCACACAGGCGGTTGATCCGCCGGCGGCATTGCAGTCCATCCAGGCGGAAATCAACTCCTTGCAAGGAATGCAGTAATGAAAATCGCCATTGCCGGAACAGGCTACGTTGGGCTGTCCAATGCCGTCCTGCTCTCGCAGCACAATGAAGTCGTCGCGCTCGACATCGTTCCCGAGAAGGTGGCGAAGCTGAACCGCAAGGAATCGCCCATCATGGATGCGGAGATCGAGGACTACCTCCGGCACAAGCCGCTTAAGCTGCGCGCCACGCTGGACAAGCGTGAAGCCTACGAAGGAACCGACTTCGTCATCATCGCCACGCCCACCGATTACGACCCGGAAACCAACTACTTCAACACGCGTTCCATCGAGGCGGTGATCCGCGACGTGATGGCGATCAATCCGAATGCGGTGATGGTGATCAAGTCCACGGTACCGGTCGGCTATACCGCCAAGACCCGGGCGCAGCTGGGCTGCGACAAGCTGATCTTTTCGCCCGAGTTCCTGCGCGAAGGCCAGGCCCTGCACGACAACCTTCATCCTTCGCGCATCATCGTCGGCGAGCGCTCGGAGCGGGCAAGGGTGTTCGCGGACCTGCTCAAGCAGGGTGCGATCAAGCAGGATATTCCCGTCCTGTTCACCGATTCGACCGAGGCCGAGGCGATCAAGCTGTTCGCCAACACCTACCTGGCCATGCGCGTGGCGTACTTCAACGAGCTGGATACCTACGCCTCGACCCATGGCCTGGACAGCCGCCAGATCATCGATGGCGTCTGCCTCGATCCGCGCATCGGCAGCCATTACAACAATCCTTCGTTCGGCTATGGCGGGTACTGCCTGCCCAAGGACACCAAGCAGCTGCTGGCCAATTATCGCGACGTCCCGCAGAACCTCATCCATGCCATCGTCGAATCGAACACCACGCGCAAGAACTTCATCGCCGATTCCATCATCCGCATGAGCCCTCGCGTGGTCGGCATCCATCGACTGATCATGAAAACCGGCTCGGACAATTTCCGTGCGTCCAGCATCCAGGGCATCATGAAGCGCATCAAGGCCAAGGGTATCGAGGTCATTGTTTACGAGCCCGTGCTCAAGGAGTCCGAGTTCTTCCATTCCCGGGTGGTCAACGATCTGGAGGAGTTCAAGCGCCTGTCGGATGTCATCGTCGCCAACCGCATGACCGACGACCTGCGGGACGTGGCGGACAAAGTGTTTACCCGCGACCTTTTCAGCAAGGACTGAATTGAAACACCCGGATATGCCGCACGATTGCCGACAGACGAGAAACCATCAATGATCGACGCCTCCGCCCTGCAGCGTACCCGCATCCTCGTGGTCGGGGATGTAATGCTGGACCGCTACTGGTTCGGCGACGTCTCGCGCATCTCGCCGGAAGCGCCGGTGCCGGTGGTGAAGGTGGGTCGCAACGAAGAACGCCTCGGCGGCGCTGCCAACGTCGCGCGCAACATTGCCGCGCTGGGCGCCAATTGCGCATTGCTGTCGGTGGTGGGCACGGATGAGGCCGGGCAGGCGCTGCTCAAACTGCTCAAATCCGAAAAAATCGACGCCAGGCTGCACGGTGATGACAGCGTGGCGACCACCATCAAGCTGCGCGTCATCGGCCGCCAGCAGCAACTGCTGCGCATCGATTTCGAGACCCAGCCCAGCCATGAAGTGCTGGCTGCCAAGCTGGAGGAGTTCGAGCGCCTGGCGCAGGACTGCGATGTGGTGGTGCTGTCCGACTACGGCAAGGGCGGCCTGCTGCACATCAGCCGCATGATCGAGCACGCCCGCCAGATGGGCAAGCGCGTGCTGGTCGATCCCAAGGGCGATGATTATGCGCGCTATGCCGGCGCCACGCTGCTGACGCCCAATCGTGCCGAATTCCGCGAAGTGGCGGGCAGCTGGAAGAGCGAAGAAGAATTCAAGGCCAAGGCTGAAATCCTGCGCAGGGAATTGAAGCTCGACGCCCTGCTGGTAACACGCAGCGAGGAGGGCATGAGCCTGTTCCGCGAAGGCCGGGCTGACCACGTGGCGGCGCAGGCGCGCGAGGTCTATGATGTTTCCGGCGCCGGCGATACGGTCATCGCCACGCTGGCGGTCGCGCTGGCCGCCGGTGCGGATTATGTCGAAGCGATGCGGCTGGCCAACAAGGCGGGCGGCATCGTCGTTGGAAAACTGGGTACGGCGGTGGTCACGCCGGACGAACTCTTCGGACAGGAATGAACATGTATTACGTAGTTACCGGCGCGGCCGGCTTCATCGGCGCCAACATCGTCAAGGCCTTGAACGAACGCGGCGAGACCCGCATCATCGCCGTCGACAATCTGACCAAGGCCGACAAGTTCAAGAATCTGGTCGATTGCGAAATCGCCGATTATCTCGACAAGAAGGACTTCATCAGCCTGGTCGAGACCGGCGTGCTCGACGGCAGCGTCGAGGCGGTGTTCCACGAAGGTGCCTGCTCCGACACCATGGAGACCGACGGCCGCTACATGATGGAGAACAACTACCGCTATTCGGTATCGCTGCTGAAGTTCTGCCAGGACAACGACGCGGCTTTCCTGTATGCGTCTTCGGCCAGCGTGTACGGCGCCGGCAGCGTATTCCGCGAAGAGCGCGAGCATGAAGGCCCGCTCAACGTCTACGGCTATTCGAAGTTCCTGTTCGACCAGTATGTGCGGCGCATGTGGGACGAACGCAGCGCGCAGATCGTCGGCTTCCGCTACTTCAACGTCTACGGCCCGCGCGAGCAGCACAAGGGGCGCATGGCCTCGGTCGCCTTCCATTTCTTCAACCAGTACCGCGAGCACGGCAAGGTCAGGCTGTTCGAAGGCTGCGAAGGCTATGCCGACGGCGAGCAGCGGCGCGATTTCGTGTCGGTCGAGGACATCGTCAAGGTCAACCTGTGGTGCCTGGACAATCCCGAAGTCTCCGGCATCTTCAACCTCGGCACCGGCCACTGCCAGAGCTTCAACGACGTCGCCGTGGCGACGGTGAATGCCTGCCGCGCGCGCGAAGGTCATATGCCGCTCACCCTGGCCGAGATGCAGGGGCAGGGCATCATCGAGTACATCGGTTTCCCCGAAGCGCTCAAGGGCAAGTACCAGAGCTACACCGAGGCCGACATGGGTGCGCTGCGCGAGGCCGGCTATGACGCGACTTTCTATACGGTGGAAGAGGGCGTGGCGCGTTACGTCGACCACCTGGCAGGAGCCTGACATGTGGAAGCATATTGAAGATTTCGTCGGCAATACCCCGCTGGTGGCGCTGAAGCGGATTCAGGGCAAAACCAGCAACACGATTCTTCTGAAGCTCGAGGGCAACAACCCCGCCGGCTCGGTGAAGGATCGACCGGCGCTGTCGATGATCAGGCGCGCCGAGGCGCGCGGCGAGATCCGGCCCGGCGACACGCTGATCGAGGCAACCAGCGGCAACACCGGCATCGCACTCGCCATGGCCTCGGCCATGATGGGCTACAGGATGGTCCTGGTCTTGCCCGAGCACCTGTCCATCGAGCGCCGCCAGAGCATGGCGGCCTACGGCGCCAAAATCGTGCTGACGCCGAAAGAGGGCGGCATGGAGAGGGCGCGCGACATCGCCGACCAGATGGTGCGCGAAGGCCAGGGCATCATGCTCGACCAGTTCTCCAACCCCGACAATCCCATCGCGCATTATGAAGGCACCGGCCCGGAAATCTGGCGCGACACCGAGGGCAAGATCACCCACTTCGTTTCCAGCATGGGCACCACCGGCACCATCATGGGCTGCTCGCGCTATTTCAAGGAAGTGAACCCGGCCATCCAGGTCATCGGCGTGCAGCCCGAGGAAGGCGCGCAGATTCCCGGCATCCGCAAGTGGCCCGAAGCCTACCTGCCGAAAATCTGCGACTTCAAGATGATTGACCGCATGATCTATGTCGGCCAGCAGGCGGCCGAGGAAACCACGCGACGGCTCGCGCGTGAGGAAGGCATTTTCGCCGGGGTTTCGTCCGGCGGCGCGCTCGCCGCAGCGCTGAAACTGTCGACCGAGGTCGAGAACGCGGTCATCGTGTCCATTGTCTGCGACCGTGGCGACCGTTATCTTTCCACTGGGATTTTCCCGGCCTGATGGCCAAGGCCAAGACCCAGTACACCTGCACCGAGTGCGGCGGCAGTTCGCCCAAGTGGCAGGGCCAGTGCCCGGCCTGCGGCGCCTGGAACACGCTGGTGGAAACCGTGGTCGAGAAGGCTGCAGCGAGCCGCTTCCAGTCGCTGGCCTCTTCAAGCGAGGTGAAGTCGCTGGCCGAGGTCGAGGCGGTCGAGGACGAGCGCATCCCCACTGGCATCATTGAACTCGACCGCGTCCTGGGCGGCGGCATCGTCCGCGGCGGCGTGGTGCTGATCGGCGGCGATCCCGGCATCGGCAAGTCGACATTGTTGCTGCAGGCGCTCGCGCACCTGTCCGCGACTTTGCCCACGTTGTACGTCAGCGGCGAGGAGTCCTCGCGCCAGGTGGCATTGCGCGCCAAGCGCCTGAACCTCAAGGCGGACGAACTGCCCTTGCTGGCAGAAATCCAGCTGGAAAAAATCCTCGCCGTGCTGGAAGAACGCAAGCCGCAGGTCGCGGTGATCGACTCGATCCAGACCGTTTATTCCGAGGCGCTGACTTCGGCTCCGGGCTCGGTGGCGCAGGTGCGCGAATGCGCGGCGCAACTTACGCGCTATGCCAAGCGCAGCGGCACCAGCCTGTTCCTGGTCGGCCACGTCACCAAGGAAGGCGCGCTCGCCGGCCCGCGCGTGCTGGAACACATGGTCGACACCGTGCTGTATTTCGAAGGCGACACCGGCTCGAGTTTCAGGCTGGTGCGCGCGTTCAAGAACCGCTTCGGCGCGGTCAACGAGCTCGGCGTGTTTGCCATGACCGAGACCGGCCTCAAGAATGTCACCAATCCGTCGGCGCTGTTCCTCTCGCGCCATGGCCAGCCGGTGCCCGGCGCTTGCGTGGTGGTGACGCAGGAAGGTTCGCGTCCGCTGCTGGTGGAAATCCAGGCCTTGGTGGACAGTGCCTACGGCGGCAATCCGCGCCGCCTTTCGGTCGGCCTGGAAAGCAACCGCCTCGCCATGCTGCTGGCGGTGCTGCACCGCCATGCCGGCGTGGCCTGCTTCGACCAGGACGTATTCATCAATGCGGTGGGCGGGGTGAAGATCGCCGAGCCTGCCGCCGACCTCGCGGTGCTGGCGGCGATTGTTTCCTCATTGAAGAGCAAGCCGGTGCGTGACAAGCTGGTGGTCTTCGGCGAAGTCGGCCTGGCCGGCGAGATCCGCCCGGTGCAGCGCGGTCAGGAGCGATTGAAGGAGGCCGCCAAGCTGGGCTTCACCCACGCCATCATTCCGGCGGCGAACCAGCCCAAGGCCAAGATCGCCGGCATCGAGGTGATTCCGGTCAACCGCGTTGACGAGGCACTTGGCCAGTTATTCTGAGAGAGAAAACATTTAACAGGGAGGAATGGGAGGTAAGGGAGTAAAGCGGGAGATATCCCTTTTGGTTTTCCTCCCTTTCCTCTCTTACCTCTCTGTAATTGCTTTTCAGGTTTCTCGCAGTTCTGCGTTTATTTGGTTTTTCCGCACTCGATGACCTGCCCGCGCACCTCGCGGCCCTCGGGCCCCATCAGCCACAGGTACCAGGGCATCAGGTCGGCCATTTGCGGCAGGGTGTCGGGGTCTTCGCCGGGATGGCTCTTTCGCCGCAAAGGCGAATTCACCGGCCCTGGAATCAGTGTGTTCGCGCGCACCTGCGGGGTTTGTTCCAGCTCTTCGCTCAGTATCGTGGTCAGCGCATGCAGTCCGGACTTGGACACCGCATAGCCGCCCCAGTAGGCTGCCGGCTGTTTGCCGTGGGTTTCGCCGGTGAAGATGACCGAAGCGTCAGGCGAGGCCTTGAGCAGCGGCAGGCAGGCCTTGGTCAGCGCAAAAGGCGCGGCCAGGTTCACTTTCCACAGCGTGTTCCACTGCTCCAGGGTTTGCAGGTGCAGCGGCGTCAGGCTGTAATAGGCCGCGGCGCTGTGCAGGATGCCGTCCAGCCGCTTGAGATGATAGGAGATCGTGCCCGCGAGGCGCTCGAAGCCGTCGTCGTCGGCGGCGGCGAGGTCGAAGGGAAACATCGCGGGCTCGGCGCCGCCGGCAGCGACGATCTCGTCGTATGCCATTTCGAGATTCTTTTCTTTGCGCCCCAAGAGTGCGACGGTAGCGCCGTGTCGCGCATAGGCCAGCGCGGCTTCGCGGCCGAGGCCGGAACCGGCGCCGGTCACCAGGATGACGCGGTCTTTCAGGGAGTCGGGGGCGGATTGGGCAGGTTCGGTCATGGTGTGGCCAGGAGGGTTTGTGCGCATTGTACCCCGCTGATGGCCGCGCCTTCGATGGTGGCGGGGTAGGGGCCGTCTGTGTAGTCGCCGGCGAGGAACAGGCCGTCGCATGGCGTCTTTGCCGGCGGCCTGAACATGCCGGGCGTGCAGGCGAAGGTGGCGCGCTTTTCCGTGATGCGCCTGATGAGGCGCGGCGGCGGCAGCGGACCGAAGGCCTGCTGCATGCGCGCCTCGATTTCCTTCAGCCAGCGCGCATCGTCCCATTCCAGGTGAGGCCCCTCGGCGCTGGCGACGACGGCAATCGTGGCGGCGGTGCCGTTCTGCAAGTCCGGCCGGCTGACGCGCATGTCGAAAATGAACATCGGTACCGGCCTGGTCCAGCCGATCAGCGGGGCCGGGAATTCCGGCAGTGCGGGGTAGTCTGCGTAAACGGTGAGAATGGGCTGGTAGCTGAGTGTGCCGAGACCGCGGACAAGCGTCTGGCAGTCGTTGAGCGGGCCCAGCAGATCGATGGCGTGCGCCGGCGCGGTCGCGACGATGAGCCTGTCGTGCAAGGCCTCGCCGCCTTCCCACGATACTTTCCAGCGCGTCCCGCTGCGCTGCAGCACAGTGATGCGGGCGCGGGTCCTGACCTCGCCGCCGTTCTGCGCCAGCCACCTGGCGGCAGGGTCGGGGAACAGGGCGCTGAGGTCGCGCGCGGGGATGAGGAAATCGCTGTGGGCGGCCTTGCCGGTCAGCGCATCCTTCAGCACGCGCGCGAATACGCGGAACGAAGCCACCTCGACGGGCGTGTTGAGCGCGGCGACGCAGATCGGCTCCCACAAGTATTTGTATGCGGCTTCGGGCTGGCCGGCGAGCGCCTCGGCCACGGTCCTGTCCGGCATCGGCTGGAAATCGGTCTGCTTCATGGTCTGCATGAAACGGATGGCGGAGAGTTTTTCCGCAAGCGTCAGCCCGCGCGCGAACAGCAGTGCAAAAGCCAGGTGCAGCGGTGCCGGCAGGCGCGGTGCGCGAATGGAAACGCCGTCCGGGTAAACCAGAGTCAGCGGCAGGCGCAGGAACCCGCTTGCCGAACTGCCCGGCGCGACGATTTCCATCAGGCGCAGGGTCTCGCCGTAGGCGCCGGCGAGAATATGCTGGCCGTTGTCGAGCGTCAGGCCGTCCGCGGCAAGCCGACGCGCCCGCCCGCCCAGCACCTTGCCGGCTTCGTAAACCGTGGCCCGATGGCCTGCGCGGGTGAGTTCGATGGCGGCGGCAAAGCCCGCCCAGCCGCCGCCGATAATGCCTACATTCATGCGAACGTCATCGCCTTCCACGCCAGCCACAGTTTTCTCAGCGGCGTGAGGGAAATCTTGCCGTCCAGCACATGGAAGCCGTCACGGCGGATTTCCTCCAGCAGTGCGCGGTAGATGGCGGCCATGGCGAGGCCTGCACGCTGGGCCTTGCAGTCCTCCTGCGGCAGCCAGGCGAGCGCCTGTTCATAAGCCTGGGCCGCGCGCTGGTACTGGAACTGCATCAGCTGCTCGAAGCGTTCGGAGTGCTGGCGGTTGAGGATTTCCGCCGGCTTCACGCCGAACTGTTCGAGCTCATCGAGCGGCAGGTAGATGCGGCCGCGGCGCGCATCCTCGCCGACGTCGCGGATGATATTGGTGAGCTGGAAGGCGAGCCCCAGCTCGTGCGCGTATTTCAGCGTCTGGCGGTTGCGGTAGCCGAATATTTCCGCGGCCACCTGGCCGACCACGCCGGCGGCGCGATGGCAGTAGAGCAGCAGCGACTTGTAGTCTTCATAGCGCTGCTGGTCGAGGTCCATTTCCATGCCGTCGACGATTTCCTCCAGCCATTCGCGCGGAATGCTGCGGCTGTGAGTGAGGGGCAGCAGCGCCTGGGTCACGGGGTGCTCCGGCTGACCCTGATACAGGCGGCCGATTTCCGTGCGCCACCAGGCCAGCTTGATGCGCGCTACCTGGGGATCGCTGCATTCGTCGACCACGTCGTCGAGCTCGCGGCACAGCGCATAGAAGGCGGTGATGCCCTTGCGCACCTCCGGCTGCAAGGCGCGAAAGCTGTAGTAGAAGCTGGAGCCGCTGGCGGCGGCCTTGTCCTGGCAGTATTGGTCGGGCGTCATGCTTATTTCTTGAATAGCGCTCGCAGGATGATAACAGCCCAGTCCCAGGCGTTGAGCCTGACCCGGCGCTTGAGGGGCGCCACCGGGTCGTTGTAGAGCTTGCGCAGGATGCGGTCGCCGCCGGCGATGATCATGCGCGTCTCGAAGCCCATGCGGCCCCTGAGCACCAGGCCGAGCGGGGCGCTCGCCTGCAGCATGTTGCGCACGCGCCTGATCTGGCCGTGCATGAAGCTGCGGAAGCGCTCCTCGGGCGTGGCAACGGCGGACACCACGGGGATGCCGCCGAGCGGAGCGGGCGCGGGTGTTTGCCCTTCGTCGCCGGGCTCGTCGCCGCAGAGCCTGGCCAGCAGCGCATCCGACAGGCCTGCGCGTGCGAGTTCGTCCTGCGGCAGATACACGCGGCCCTTGCGGTAGTCGATGGCGACGTCCTGCAGGAAATTGATCAGCTGCAGGCTGCTGCAAAGCCCGTCGGCATAGGCCAGGTGGCGCGAATCGCCGTCCTTGAACAGGGCCATCAGCAGCCGCCCGACCGGGTTGGCGGAACGCCGGCAGTAGTCCATGACCTCGCCGAAGTTCGCGTAGCGCGTTTGGATCACGTCCTGGCGGAAGGCGGACAGCAGGTCGCGGAACGGCTGCAGCGGCAACTGGTGCTCGCGCACGACGGCGGCAAGGCGCTCGAACAGAGCGTCCCCGCTTGCTTCCTTGCGTTCGATCCGGTCAAGCTGTGCCTCGTAGGCGTCCAGCGCGGCGATGCGTTCCGCCGGCGAGGCATCGCCTTCGTCGGCGAAATCGTCCGCCGTTCTGGCAAAGGCGTAGATCACCTCCACCGGGCGGCGCAGGTGCGCAGGCAGGACAAACGAGGCGACAGGAAAGTTTTCGTAGTGATCGACCGGCACGGGGGAAAAACTGGGAGATGAAACGCCCCGGGAAGGGGCCAGGAAACTGGCGGCGGCGACATGATTATATTACTATTGCCGGCCCAAAAACGGTTTGAGTCAAAGCCCGCAAACCGGCTAGCACAGCGAAAGTGGCGGAATTGGTAGACGCACTGGATTTAGGTTCCAGCGCCGCAAGGCGTGGGGGTTCGAGTCCCCCCTTTCGCACCAGGAATTGAGATATTCAACAACCAGACAAGCATTTGGATTTCGGCCGGTTTCGCCAATCATGCGGCAATGGCGAAATAATCCTGGCTCTCTTTCGCGGGCCATGTTTGCTTGTCAAATGAATTTACAGATGCTGGCTGTTCGGTATCACGCTTAAACCAGAAAAACCCCGATGCCATGTTCCTCCGAATGGTTAGAGAAGCCAGTGCGGCATTTGATCAAAAAACAGCAGGACAAAAAAAGCCGGAACAAGTCCGGCTTTTTTCATGGCTTGGCGCTGTGATTCAGAACGTCAATTGATATGAAGCAGCCAGCCAGGAGCTTGGCGCGCCACCCTCGGTAGTGCCATTCAGCATGACGGAGAGCTTGCCGTCGCCCAGCTTGCCTTCAACGCCGATTCCGGCCTTGAGCCAATTGTCATTGAGCTTCTCTCCCTGAAGGTTGAAGCCAAACATGCCAATGACCTCGCCAGAAGAGCCGGCGCCACGGTCATCGAAACGGTGAGCCGCTTCGAGATTGGCCACAAAATCAAAGCCTGAAGACTTGATCGGCGTCGCCGTATTGATGCCGGCACGCAATTCGGTGACGCTGTCTTCACGGCTGTCGAAGCGTGCGGGGAAGCTTCCGCCGGTTTCCGTGTAGCCGTCCAGCTTGCTCTTGCTATATGACAAGTCGGCGTAGGGGCTGAAGCGCATGCTCTGCGCCGAGAATGCGTTTTCCCAGTCCAGGCGCGCCCTGACGCCCCATGTGCGCGCGTCGGGGCTGGCGTGGGAGTATTCCTGGCTGCCTGCATTCAGGTAGCCGCGGCGAACGTCGGCTTCGCCCCAGTGGTGGAAGGCGCCGAGGGTGGCATAGATGCCCCGTGATTCGGAAACCGGGAAGATGCCCTCGACCATCAGGTACTGGCGATCCATTTCGACGGAACCGTTATGCACAAGGTCCTGGTTGACCCAGGTTTTGCCTGCGGAAAGGTTGATTTGTGCCGGCCCGAAGTTCTGGCCAACAGCGATTTCCGCCAGGCCGGTCGTGCCGTCACGGTAGTCATGGTTGTCATGGCCCCAGTCGCCAGCGATCCAGAAGGTTTTCTGGCCGGCTGCAACACGGCGGGACAGGGGGCGGCTGTGTGCGCCATTCACGATCAGGCTGCTGCTTGTGATGGAGCTGTCGATTGCCGCCGAGGTCGAACGCAAACTGCCAGCGACATCGGACAGGGTCAGGAGAGAAATCCTGAATGCGTAATTGACGCAGGCCCCCGAGCACCAACCATCACCTACATAGGCAGACGCGTCACCGGTCGTGTTGTAGCCAGGTTCGCCTGCGTCGGCCTTGAAGTCCTGGGCGTAAGTGATCGATACGTCTGGATCGCCGCCATAAGATTCATACCACGCCTTGAAATCGATCAGGGCCGGGTCGTTGGAAACGCTTGAAATGACATAATCGCTGGCGTTGCCGCCGAACAACAAAGCGGCAGCTTCCTGCGCCGTGTACACCGGCGGGTTCGTGGCTCAGCCAGGGCCGCTGCCCGGATCCCATGAGCCTACATATACATAACTCGCAGCGCTGGTGTAACCCGCTGCCATTGCACCGCATACTGCCAAGGCGATTCTGGAAAATTTCATGGTGTCGATTTGTTTTGTTATTGGGGTTATGACGCAAAGCACGGTCCGCAAGGACCATGCATTGTCACAAAAGAAAAACGGCGCAGCAACACGGGATCAAAAGGTTTTTTAAGGAATTTTTTCGTTGTTGCACGAGCCATACAGCAAGCTGCGGGGAACGGAACGACCTGCCCGGTTTACAGCCTGCCCCGATAAGTGATGCGGTAGATCGCCCCCGCCCTGTCGTCCGACACCAGCAGCGAGCCGTCCGGCATCTGCTGCAGGTCGACCGGGCGGCCCCAGGCGTTCGTGCCCTGCAACCAGCCATCGGCGAAGGTTTCGTAGCTCGCGGGCTTGCCGTCACGCAGTTTCACCAGGGTGATGCGATAGCCCAGCGGCGGGCTGCGGTTCCATGAGCCGTGCTCGGCAATGAATATCTGCTCGCGGTAGGCGGCGGGGAACTGGCTGCCGGTGTAGAAGCGCATGCCCAGCGAGGCGACGTGCGGGCCGAGCTCGATGGCGGCGGGGGTGAAGTCCTTGCAGGCGCGCTCGCCGCCGAACTCGGGGTCGCGGATGGCTTTGCCGTGGCAGTAGGGATAGCCGAAATGCATGCCGGTCCTGGGCGCGTGGTTGAGTTCGTCGGGCGGAGCGTCGTTGCCGAGCCAGTCGCGGCCGTTGTCGGTGAACCAGAGTTCTTTCGTCTGCGGGTGCCAGTCGAAGCCCACGGTGTTGCGCACGCCGCTGGCATACCGTTCGATGCCGCTGCCATCGGGCTTGAGCCGGAAGATCGCGGCGTAGCGCGCGGGGTCGGGTTCGCAGATGTTGCAGGGCGCGCCCACCGGCACGTAGAGCAGGCCGTCGGGGCCGAAGCGGATGAATTTCCAGCCGTGGTGGCCGTCGCGCGGAAAGCGGTCGAACACCACGTGCGGCGTCGGCGGGCTGGCGAGGCGCGACTCGATGTCGTCGAAGCGCAGCACGCGGCTGATTTCCGCCACGTACAGCGCGCCGTTCCTGAAGGCGACGCCATTCGGGCTCCTGAGTCCGGAAGCGAGTGTGTAGAGTTGGCCGCCGCTGACAGCGTAGACCTTGTCGCCGCGTGTGCCGACGAACAGCGTGCCCTTGTCGCCCAGCGCCAGCGAGCGGGCGCCCGGCACGCGGGCATGCAGGCTGATTTCGAAACCGGGCGGCAGCTTGATCCTGTCCAGGGGCAGCTCTGCGGCGAAGGCGGGCAGCAGCGCGAAGGGCAGCAGCAGGGCGGCGAGAAACCGGAGCATGGTCTTTTCCTTGGTCGACGGCATGCGTTCATTCTAGGACCTGCATTTCGACTGGTGAAACCGAAAGCCGTTCGCCGCGGCTGACGGCAGGCAAATTTTGTGTCAGATTCTCGGCTGAATTCCCGTTTTCGATTCTCCCAATGCCTCACTCAAGCAATTCCGTCACCACCCGCATCTGCTTCGTGCGCCACGGCGAAACCGACTGGAACGTGGAAAAGCGCATCCAGGGCCTGACCGACATCCCGCTCAACGAAAAGGGCCGCGGCCAGGCCGTGGCCATGGCCTTCAACGCCGCCCATGTCAGTTTCAGGGCCATTTACAGCAGCGACCTGGTGCGCGCGGTCGATACCGCCAAGGCGCTGGCCGAGCGCGAAGGGCTGGAAGTGAAACTGCTGCCGCAACTGCGCGAACGCAATTTCGGCATTTTCCAGGGTCTTACCGCGGCCGAGGGCGAGCAGCGCCACCCCGAGGCCTATCAACGCTATGCCGCACGCGACCCGCACTACGATTTCGAGACCGGCGAGAGCCTGCTCGACCTCGCCGCGCGCGTGACCGAGGCGGTGGACTGGATGGTGCGCCACCACAGCGGCCAGACCATCGCGGCGGTGACGCACGGCGGCGTGCTCGACATCCTGTTCCGCAAGGCCACCGGCCGGCCGCTGTCCACGCCGCGCGACTTCAAGATTCCCAATTGCGGCCTCAACTGGTTCCACTTCGACGGCCAGGGCTGGCACCTGGAAAGCTGGGGCGACCGCCATCACCTGCAGAACGTGCTCACCGAAACCCCGGAATAGCATGAAGCCTGCGCTGGTTCTGCTGCGCCACGGTCACAGCGAATGGAACCTCACCGACCGCTTCACCGGCTGGACCGACATTCCGCTGACCGAGGTCGGCCTGGCGGAAGGCGCCGAGGCCGGGCGACGGCTCGCCGCGGCCGGCTTCCGTTTCGATGAAGTGCACATCTCCGTGCTGCAGCGCACCCGCCAGACTGCCGAAGCCGTGCTCGGCGCCATGGGCACGCCGGCGGTGCCGGTGCATGCCAGCTGGCGCCTGAACGAACGCCACTACGGTGCGCTGCAGGGACTCAGCAAGCAGGAGATATTTTCCGCCTGGGGCGAGCAGGCATCGCGCAAGTGGTGGCGCGGCTACTACACGCCGCCGCCGCCCGTGGAAGCGAACGACCCGCGCCATCCGCGAAATGATCCGCTGTATGCAGAACTGCCGCGCGAATGGCTGCCGGCGAGCGAGAGCCTGCAAGAGTGCCAGCGCCGCAGCTTGACGTACTGGTTCGACGTGCTGGCGCCGCGCCTGCGTGCGGGGAAAAGCCTGCTGGTCATCAGCCACGGCAACACCCTGCGCGGCCTGATCATGCACATCGAGGGCCTGAATGCGGAAGCCATGGAGCATGTGGAGATCGCTTCCGGCGTGCCGCTGGTATGCCGTTTCGATGCAAACCTCGCCTGGCTCGGCAAGCAATGGCTGCAGTAGTGGACAAGCCTCTTGTGCTATATAGAGCCATGCATGAAAAAGCGAAGCCGGACGCATCCGGCGCCAGAAAGAAACCTGCATTGCCGAAGAAAGCGCTGGCCAGCCTTGCTCTCGCCCTCGCCCTGGGCGGCTGCGGCGTGACGCCCGAGCCGGACAGGTCGGCGAGTGTGCATCGTTACGACTGGTCCAGCGAAGGCATACGGGCAAGCCTCGAATACCGGACCGTGCAAACGCCGCCATCGGGCAGCACATGCGCGGGCAAGCTCAGCATCGAGAACTACGGCAAGCGGAGTTACTCGGTGCTGCTGTTCAGCGTGAATGTCTTTTCGGCCACCGGGGAAGTTGTCGCTACCGACAGGTTTTCCCTGTCATCCAGCCTCAATCCCGGTGGCAGGGCCGAACTGCCTTTTGATCCGCGCAATCCGCTCAATCCGGTCGTGGTTACCCGCAGTTACAGCGAGTGCCCGCGAGACATGGCGGCAGTCGACGTGAAACTGGAAGCATTTTGATGACGCCCCGGCCCGGTCGATGAGGCAGCAAAGCAGGCGCGCGCCTGCCGGCTGCGCTAGCTGCCGAGCTTTTCCTGTGGCTGGTATGAAGCCAGAAAGCCTGCCATGTCCTCCGCCGGCATCGGCCGGCTGATCAAGTAGCCCTGGATCGCATCGCATTGCAGCGAGCGCAGGTAGCTGGCCTGTTCCGCTTCTTCTACTCCCTCGGCGACGACCTCCAGACCAAGGCTGTGGCCCAGCGCGATGATTGCCTTGACGATGGAGGCATTGCCGCGATTGCTGGTCATGTCGCGCACGAAGGACATGTCGATCTTGAGCTTGTGCACCTCGAGTTGCTGCAGGTAGGCCAGCGATGAATAGCCTGTGCCGAAATCGTCTATCGAAATGCGCACGCCCATCTCCTTGAGTTGCGACAGCGACCTGAAGGACTGGTCGCGGTCGGCGATGACGAAGCTCTCGGTGATTTCGAGTTCCAGCTGCTCGGGCTCGATGCCGCTTTCCTGCAGCGCTCGCTTGACCGAGTCGACGAGGTGCCCGCGGTTCAGCTGCACGGCCGAAACATTCACTGCCGTCTGCAGCGGCGCCAGGCCGGCCTCGCTCCACTGCCTGATCTGGCGGCACGCCTCGCGCAGCACCCATTCGCCCAACTGGGCGACCATCCCGCTTTCCTCGGCCAGCGGGATGAACTCACCCGGCGGAATCATGCCGCGCTCCGGGTGCTGCCAGCGCAGCAATGCCTCGATGCCGACGATCCGGCCGCCAGACAGACCGACCTGGGGCTGGTAGTGGAGGCACAGTTCGTTGCGCTCGAGCGCAACGCGCAGATCCGCCTGAAGCGCCAGGCGTTCCCTGGCCTGACGGCTCATTTCCGGCGAGAAGAAGCGCAGGACGCCGCGGCCTTGCGCCTTGGCCTGATGCAGGGCTGCATCCGCGCAGCTTTGCAGGGTGGCGGTATCCTGGCCGTCGGCAGGATAAAGCGCGATGCCGATGCTGCAGCCGACATAGATGCTTTTCCCGTCGATCGTGTACGGTGCCGACAGGGCATCGATGATGTTCTGGGCCAGCAGGTCGACCGGCATGGTGTTGCTGCGTTCCAGGATGATGTTGAACTCGTCTCCGCCGATGCGGGCGACGTCTGGCGCATGGGCCAGGCCGCGTATCCTGCGCGCGGCCTCGAGCCCGTCCATGACCGGCATCTGCACGTCCATCAGCACGGCATCGTAATCCTGCTGCTGAACCCTGGCGAGCGCGATCTCGCCGTTTTCGGCCTCGTCGACCTGCATGCCCTCGCTGCGCAGCAGCTCGGTGGCAAACTCGCGATTGATCTCGTTATCCTCGACCAGCAGGATGCGGGCGCCGGCCAGATGCCCGCTAGTTGTGTAAACCCACCAGGTTGTTCATTGAGGGAAGCCGGCTGATTGGAGGCAGGTA
>VFQO010001368.1_pt1 | contig 19045 bp, 14 predicted proteins | sample 3512331 | NCBI WGS metagenome assembly VFQO01 (sample SAMN10412371, study PRJNA504923) | tailings metagenome | isolation source: Replicate 3 from Balatoc abandoned mine | place: Philippines: Itogon, Benguet | collected 2017-08-28
TGCGGATCAAGACCAAGGGCGTCCACGTCAACGATTTCTCCAGCTTCATCGAGCGCGAGACGGGCCGGGTCGATCTCGATACCGTCAATCCCAGCTGGCTGATCTTCTCCGACGGCTTTTCCAGCTCGCGGATGTTCTCGAGTGCGGTGAAGCGCATCTTCGATATCACCGCGAGCCTCATCCTGCTGGCGCTGACCTTGCCGGTGATCGCGCTGTTTGCCGCGCTGGTGAAGCTCGACAGCAAGGGGCCGGCCTTCTTCCGCCAGCAGCGTGTCGGCCTGTATGGCGAGCCGTTCACGCTCATCAAGCTGCGCTCGATGCGCACCGATGCCGAGAAGGACGGGGCCAAGTGGGCCGAGGAAAACGATCCGCGCATCACCCGTCTGGGCCGCTTCATCCGCAAGGTGCGGATCGACGAGCTGCCGCAGGCATGGAGCGTGCTCAAGGGTCAGATGAGCTTTGTCGGCCCGCGCCCGGAAGTGCCGGCCTTTGTCGAAAGCCTGGAGGAAGAGATTCCGTTCTACGGCGAACGCCACATGGTGAAGCCCGGCATCACCGGCTGGGCGCAGATCAACTATCCTTACGGCGCTTCGGTGGAAGATAGCCGGCGCAAGCTTGAATATGATCTCTACTACGCCAAGAACTACACGCCCTTCCTCGATTTCGTGATCCTGCTCCAGACCGTGCGGGTGATCCTGTGGCCGGAGGGCGCGCGGTGAGCGGGCTGCCGGAACAGATCGCGCTGATCGCAGGGGCGATCCTGTGCGGCGGTGCGCTGGTGTGGATCTGGCATTGCGGGGATGCGGCGCGCCCCGATCGCAAGCCGCTCGCACTCGCGAGTGTGCTGGCCTGTGCGGCCTGTGCTCTGGAAGCGATGCTGGGGCCGGATCACGCCGCAGGCGCGCTTGCGCTGATGGCGCGTAATCTGGCGCTGATCGCCGCGATCTATAGCATGTTCAGCGCGGATGGCCGCGCGGCCAGTCTCAAGCCGATCCGGCCGGTGATCATCGCGCTGGTGCTGGTGCAATCGTGCCAGCCGCTGATGCTCGCCCTGCAATTGCGCAGCGATACCGGCTCTACGGCGGCGCAGGCGGCTTTTCTGGTGCGGATGCTGTTCGACATGCTGGTGGCGATCGGCGCGCTGATGCTGCTGCACAATCTCTACGCCGGTGCGGCGCTCGGTTCGCGGCTGCTGCTGCGCTGGTCGGTGATCGCGCTGGCGGGGATCTTTGCCTATGATCTCAACCTTGCCACCATCGCCTATCTGGGCGGGGAATATCCGCTGTTGCTGCGCGATCTGCGCGCGGTGTTTGCCGGGGTGATGTGCGTGCTGTTCGCGCTCGGCATGAGCCCGGCCGGACCGCGGGTGCAGTTCAGCCCGTCGCGCGCGGTGACGTTTCGCACGCTGTCGTTGCTGCTGATCGGCAGCTATCTGGCGCTGATGGTGCTGGTAGCAAAGTCGCTGCCGCTGATCGGCGGCGATTTTGCGCGCACCAGCCAGGTGGTGTTTCTGGCGCTGGCAGCGGTGGCGGTGATTGCCGCCCTGCCATCGCCACGGCTGCGCGGCTGGCTGCGGGTGACGGCAACCAAGCACCTGTTCCAGCACCGCTACGATTATCGCGAGGAATGGCTGCGTTTCACCCGCACCATCGGGCGCGGCGGGGCGGGCAGTGCCAGCCTTGAAGAACGCGCGGTCAAGGCGCTGGCCGACATCACCGAAAGCCCGGCGGGCCTGCTGCTGATGCCCAACGAGGAGGCGCAGCTGGAACTCACGGCGCGCTGGAACTGGCCGACCATCGCCGTGCCCGCAGTGGCCGCCGAACACCGGCTTGCCGGGCTGCTCGAACAGCACAATCTCGTGCTCGCGCTCGATGAAGCGCGCAGCGGCATCGAGCATCATGGCGAGATCGCGCATCTGCCCGAATGGCTGATGGAGGCCGAGGATATCTGGGCGCTGATCCCGCTGATCCACTTCGAACGGCTGGTCGGCGTGATCGTACTCGCGCGTCCGCGCACTCCGCGCCGGCTCGACTGGGAGGATTTCGATCTGCTGCGCGTCGTCGCCCAGCAGTTGGCGAGCTATCTGTCGGAGCAGGCGGGGCAACAGGCGCTGATGGACGCGAGCCGGTTCGACGATTTCAACCGCCGCATGGCCTTCGTCATGCACGACATCAAGAACCTCGCCAGCCAGATGGCACTGCTGGCCGCCAATGCCGAAAAGCATGCCGACAACCCCGCGTTCCGCGCCGACATGCTGGTGACCTTGCGCAATTCGGCCGACAAGCTTTCGGGCCTGCTGGCGCGGCTCGGGCGCTATGGCGCAAGTCCGGTGAGCGATCTGCGCCGGATCGATCTGGCAGCGCTCGCCCGGCAGGTGGCCGAGCGCTTCCGCCCGGTGCACCTGGTCGCGCTGACCCGCGAGGCGAGCGTCGCGGTGATGGGCAACCCCGAAGCGCTCGAACAGGTGCTGGTGCATCTGGTGCAGAACGCCATCGATGCCAGCACGGAGGATATGCCGGTGTTCCTTGATGTTACCGCCGAGGGCCTCTCCGGCACGATCGACGTGATCGATTCCGGCTGCGGCATGAGCCCCGAATTCGTACGCACCGGCCTGTTCAAACCCTTCGTCTCGTCCAAGCCCGGCGGCTTCGGGATCGGCGCTTTCGAGGCGCGCGAACTGGTCAAAGCGATGGGCGGCCGCGTGGCGGTGGAAAGCCGCGAAGGGCTGGGCACGCGCTTCAGCGTCGTGCTGCCGCTGGCCGAGGCCGCGCGCCTGCTCGGCGGATGCGGCGAAAGCGACGAAACATCATCAAGGGAGGTCGCCTGATGGCTGACAAGAAACCCCCGCTGCTCGTGATCGAGGACGATCCGGGCCTGCAGGCGCAGCTCAAATGGGCCTACGACGATTTCGAGGTGATCGTTGCTGGAGACCGCGATTCCGCGCTTGCCGCGCTGCGCGCCGAAATGCCCGCGGTGGTGACGCTCGACCTTGGCCTGCCGCCCGATCCCGACGGCACCAGCGAAGGCTTTGCCGTGCTTGATGCGATCATGGCGTTGAAGCCCGATACCAAGGTCGTGGTCGCCAGCGGCCACGGCGCGCGCGAGAGCACGCTGCAGGCGATCGAGCGCGGGGCCTATGACTTCTACCAGAAGCCGCTCGATATCGACGCGCTCGGCCTGATCGTGCGGCGCGCCTACAATCTGCACCAGATCGAACAGGAAAACCGCCGCCTCGTCGCCTCGGCCAGTGCCGACAAGACGGTGCTGGGCCGGCTGATCACCGGCGCGCCGGAGATGGTCAAGGTTGCGCGCACCATCGAACGTGTCGCCAAGACCAGCGTTTCGGTGATGCTATTGGGCGCAAGCGGGACCGGCAAGGAACTGCTGGCGCGCGGCCTGCACGATGCGAGCGACCGTGCCGACGGGCCGTTCATCGCCATCAACTGCGCCGCGATCCCCGAAAACCTGCTCGAAAGCGAGCTGTTCGGCCATGAAAAGGGCGCCTTCACCGGCGCGGTGAAGACCACCGAGGGCAAGATCGAAAGTGCCCATGGTGGCACGCTGTTCCTCGACGAGGTGGGCGACATTCCCCTGCCGTTGCAGGTCAAGCTGCTGCGCTTCCTGCAGGAACGCACGATCGAGCGGATCGGCGGGCGCCGCGCGATTGCGGTCAACACCCGGATTGTGTGTGCGACCCATCAGGACCTCGAAGGCATGATCGCCGCGGGCACCTTCCGCGAGGATCTGTTCTATCGCCTGGCCGAGATCGTGGTGCGCATTCCGGGCCTTGCCGAAAGGCACGGCGATCCTGTGCTGCTCGCCAAGGTGTTCCTCAAGCGTTTTGCTGCTGAGATGAATCCCGCAGTCACTGGCTTTGCCCCCGATGCGCTTGCCGCGATCGATGCGCATGACTGGCCCGGCAATGTCCGCGAGCTGGAAAACCGGGTGAAGCGCGCGGTGATCATGGCTGATGGCAAGCTGGTGAGCGCCGAGGATCTCGATTTCGGGCACTCCGAGGAGGAAAGCTCCGATGTGCTCAATCTGAAGGCGGCGCGCGAGGCGGCCGATCGCAGAGTGATCCGCCATGCGCTCGCTCGCAGCGAAGGCAATATCTCCAGCACGGCCAAGCTGCTCGGGATCAGCCGCCCGACGCTGTACGACCTGATCAAGCAGTATGACCTTCAGACCTAAGTCTCCGGCCGCACTGATCGCGCTGGCACTGGCGCTGGCAGGCTGCGACGGATGGGACGGCGCTGCCAGAACCGGCAATGGCGCGGTCACTGGCAGTCCAGATTTCGTGCGCCTGCTCGGGCAGGCCGATGCGGCGATGGTGGGGGGCGCCTTGCCTGAAGCAGGCAGACTGCTCGACAAGGCGCTGCAGCTGGAGCCCGACAATCCCGCTCTGTGGGTCGCCATCGCGCGCCTGCGCTATCGCGGCGGCGAACATCTGACGGCCCTGGACGCGGCCGACCGCGCGCTGGCGCTTGACCCTGATCATGCCCCGGCGCTGCTGCTGCGGGCACTGATGGTGCGCGATGCGCATGGCTTTGCCGATGCCCTGCCGTGGTTCAGGGCGGCGCTGGCGGCTGATCATGGCTATGCCGATGCCTGGGCGGAATATGCCGCGACGCTGGGCGATATGGGACGGCATGGCGACATGCTCGATGCGGTGCACGAACTGGCGCGGGCCGCGCCGGACGATCCGCGCGTGTTCTATCTTCAGGCGGTGCTGGCCGAGCGCGGGGGGCAGCCGGTGCTGGCGCGCAGTCTGCTTGAACGCAGCGGATTGGCGACAAAGGGTGTGGCGGCGGCGGTGCTGCTCGATGCGCTGATCCAGCTCGATCAGGGCAATCATGCGATCGCGGCCGAGCGGCTCGCGGGGCTTGCTGCACGTCAGCCTGCCAATGAGCGCGTGCGGACGCTGCTTGCCCGGGCGCTGCTGCTGGACGGGCGTGAGGCGGAGGTGGTCGAGCGCTTTGCCGCGGAGGCTGCGCGTCCGGAGGCCTCGCCCTATCTGCTCACGCTGGTGGGACGCGCCTACGAGCGGCTGGGGGACCGGGCCAGTGCGGCACCGCTGCTCGAACGCGCAGCCCGCGGAGCCGGAGCCGCCCCGGTTGCGCTTGCCGATCGGGCGGGCCTGCCGCGGCTCACCGCCGGATTGCGTGCCGCCGGAACAGCCGGAGCCTGGCCCGCCGCACAAACCGAGGCGCAGGCGCTGCGCCAGCGGCTTCCGGCATCGGCCGATATTGCGCAGCTCGCCGGCGATGCGCGGCTGGCGGGCGGCGATGCGAATGCGGCGCTTGAGGCCTATGCGCAGGCTGCACGGGTGCGCCGCGCCTGGCCGCTGACCCGCAAGGCGGTGTTTGCCTATCGCCGCATCGGCGACAATGCCGCCGCCGATACCCTGCTCGCCCGCCATGTCGCAGGCGAGCCGCAGAACATTGCCGGCCTTGCAGCGCTGGCGCAGACGCTGGGTGAGCGGGGCGAGTGGGAGCGCACGGCGCTGCTGCTCGATCACGCCATTGCGCTGGGCGGCGGGCATGATCCGGCGTTGCTGGCGCTGCGCACCAAGGCGGCCAAGGCGCTGGGCGAAAGCGGGGATGCAACCCGCTTTACCGAGGCGCTGGCCGAACTGCGGCCCGCCTCGCTGATCGAGCGCTAGCAAAAGCCGCCGCTCGACAATCGCCGCACGGACGGGCAGGGCACCGCGCCATGCTGCTGCGCCGTATCCCGTTGCTGAACGATCCGATGATCGCCGTGCTGGTGTTCTCCACCGCGCTGGCGCTGTTGCTGCCCGCCACCGGCGAGGGGCGTGAATGGGCGCGGCACGTGTCCAATGGCGGGATTTTCCTCCTGTTCCTCGTCAACGGCATGCGCATCCGCCGCAGCGAGATCGCGCGCGGGATCGCCAACTGGCGCTTCTTCGGGCCGCTGATGCTGTTCGTGTTCGGCGGCATGGCGCTGGCCGGAGTGGGTTTTGCCGGTGTTGCCGCAGGCGTGCTGCCGCCGCTGGTGGCGCTGGGCTTCATCTATCTTGGCTGCCTGCCTTCGACGGTGCAGTCGGCCACATCCTACACCAGTCTTGCAGGCGGCAATGTCGCGCTCGCGGTGGTGGGGGCGGCGCTCGTCAACATCGCGGGTGTCTTCGTCAGCGCGCCGCTGTTTGCACTGCTGGGTGGAGGCGGAGCCGGGGAGATCGGGAGCGAGGCGATCGTCCGCATCGGCCTTATCCTGGTGCTGCCCTTCGTGATCGGGCAGGCGGTGCAGGACCGGGTGATCGAGCGCGTGGCGGCGCAGCGGGCGCGGATTGCCTGGCTCGATCGCGCGGTGATCGGGCTTGCGGTCTATGTCGCCTTTTCCGGGGCGGTCGAACAGGGGCTCGCACGGTTGTTTGCGCCGGGTGACTGGGCGGCGCTGGCCGGGCTGGTGCTGGTGCTGCTGGCGCTGGCGCTCGGGGCGGCGTGGGCGGTCAGCGGGTTGCTCGGCCTGCCGCGCGGCGACCGGATCACTTTCCTGTTCGCAGGCTCGCAGAAAAGCGTTGCGGTGGGCGCGCCGCTCGCTGCGATCCTGTTTCCGGCATCGGCAGCGGGGTTCGTGATCGCCCCGCTGCTGCTTTATCATCTGGCCCAGCTGGTTCTGGCCGCGCCGCTGGCGACCCGCCTGGCGCGCGGTTAGCCGGCCGCGTTTTCCGCCTTCTGGTGACGCACCGACCACCAGAAGGACAGGCCGATCAGGATTGCGCCGATCAGGCCGGTGATCGTCTCGGGGATGTGGAACACCGCCGAGACCAGCATGATCGCTCCCAGCACCACGATCGCCCAGAAGGCGCCGTGTTCGAGGTAGCGGTATTCGGCCAGCGTTCCCTGCTTGACGAGATGCACCGTCATCGAGCGCACGAACATCGCGCCGATCGAGAGGCCCAGCGCGATCACGATCATGTTGTTCGACAGCGCGAAGGCCCCAATCACCCCGTCGAAGCTGAAGCTCGCATCGAGGATGTTGAGATAGAGGAACCCGCCAAGGCCGCTCCTCACCACTGCACCTGCGAGCCTTGCGGCTTCCTCGCGCATTTCGAGCCAGTGGCTCACCGCCTCGACTGCGATGAAGGTGACAAGGCCGAGCATCCCGGCAACGAGGAAGGTGTGCGCCTCCTCGACCGGCAGCATGGTCGAGATGCCCCACATGCCCAGCAGCAGCAGCGCGATTTCGATCGCGGGCAGGTTCGACACCTTGGACAGGGCGCGCTCGATGCTGCCGATCCAGTGCACATCCTTGTCGGCGTCGAAGAAGAACTTCATCCCCACCATCGCCAGAAACGCGCCGCCGAAACCGGCAATGCCGATATGGGCGGAGCTGACGAGCTCCTCGTACTTCGCGGGATCATTGAGCGAGAGGTTCAGCGCCTCCATCGGGCCGATATTGGCCGCAATCGCCACAATCGCCAGCGGGAAGACGATCCGCATCCCGAACACCGCAAAGGCAATGCCCCAGGTGAGGAAGCGCTTCTGCCACACCTCGTCCATCTCCTTGAGCACCGAGGCGTTGACCACGGCGTTGTCGAAGCTGAGCGAGACTTCCAGCACCGAGAGGATCACCACGATCCACAGCACCTGCGCCATGCCGACCAGCGTGCCGGAACTGACGAAGCCGTACCATCCGGCCAGACCAAGGCAGATGGCGGTGAAGATCAGCGAGAAAGTATAATAGCGAAGCAGCGTCTGCATGGCAGTGGCCTGGAACCTTGTGATGGGGAGAGAAGGGAGTGTTCAGCCCTTGGGCTGGTAGGTCTGGTCTTCGCCGGGGAAAACGCGGGCGCGCACTTCCTCGGCATAGCGGGCAACGGTGCGGTCGATCACGCCGGCGATGTCCTCGTAACGCTTCACGAAGCGCGGCACCCGTTCGAACATGCCGAGCATGTCTTCGGTGACAAGCACCTGTCCGTCGCATTGCGCCGAGGCACCGATGCCGATGGTGGGGCAGGACACCGCCCTGGTCGCGGCGATGGCGATGGGTTCGACCACGCCTTCGATAACGATCGCAAAGGCCCCGGCAGTATCGAGCGCGACGGCATCGGAGACGATTTTCTCGGCTTCGGCATCGGAACGCCCGCGCGCGCCGTAGCCGCCCAGCACATTGACCGCCTGTGGGGTCAGCCCGACATGGCCCATCACCGGAATGCCGCGCTGGTTGAGGAAGGCAACCGTGGGCGCCATCGCCGCACCGCCTTCAAGCTTCACGGCCGCCGCGCCCGTCTGCTTGAGCAGGAAGGCCGCGCTCTCGAACGCCTGCTCGGGCGAGGCCTCGTAGGAGCCGAAAGGCATGTCGACCACCACCACGGAATGATAGGAGCCGCGCACCACCGCCGCGCCGTGATTGGCCATCATCTCCAGCGTGACGGGAATGGTCGAGGGCAGGCCATAGATAACTTGCCCGAGCGAATCCCCCACCAGCAGCAGATCGCAATGGGCATCGAGCAGCTGTGCCTGTCGCGCGGTGTAGGCGGTCAGCATCACCAGCGGCTGTGCAGTGACGCCGTCTGCCTTGCGCGCCCGGATGCCGGGCACGGTCAGCCGCCGCATCGGCGCCGGGGTGGGGTTGGCACGGCTGGTGCTGGTGTCGAGCTGGAAGGTCGTGGACATGGGGAAGCGTCTAGCCGCAGTCGGCGACGGGGGAAAGAGCGCGCATTACGGCTTGTGTTGCGAGCCTGTTGCGCTAGCGTTGCGGTCTGACGATCGCGCGGGGGATCTGCCGCGATCAGTGGGAGATCTATTCCAGATGTTTCTTGACAGGATCAAGCCGCGCGCCGCGCAGGCGTGCAGGGGGAAATTCTAATGGCAAGCAAACCCAATCAAGGCGTGTTCGAACGGATGTTCGCACGCAAGTCGATTACCCAAGTCCAGCGTGAGAGCGAGACCAGCGAGCTCAAGCGTTCGCTGGGCAAGTGGAACCTGCTGCTGCTGGGTGTCGGCTGCATCATCGGTGCGGGCATCTTCGTGCGCACCGGGAGTGCGGCGGCGCTGCACGCAGGGCCGGCGGTGCTGCTGAGCTTCGTGGTGGCGGGTATCGTCTGCGCTTTTGCCGGGCTGTGCTACGCCGAACTGTCCTCGACCTTGCCGGTTTCGGGCTCGGCCTATACCTACAGCTACACCACGCTCGGCGAATTCGTGGCGTGGATCATGGGCGCGCTGCTGCTGCTCGAATACGGGCTGGCTGCCTCGGTGGTCGCGGTCGGCTGGTCGGGTTATGTGGTCAGTCTGCTGGCCGACTTCGGGATCGTCATCCCGCCGCAATTGACCGGCCCTGCGGGCTATGAACTGGTGCGCGACGGCGTGCCGGTGCTGGTCGATGGCCAGCCGGTGGTGACGGTGTTCAACCTGCCTGCCTTCCTCATCTGCGGTCTGCTGGCCGCGCTGCTGGTGGTGGGCGTGTCGGAATCGGCCAAGGTCAACAACGCCATCGTCGCCATCAAGGTGAGCGTGCTGGCGGCCTTCATCCTCGTTGGCGGGTGGATCGTGCTGTCGAATCTCCCGACGCTGGTGAGCGAGAACTGGGTGCCGTTCATTCCTGAAAATACCGGTCCCGGTGAATTCGGGGTCGACGGCATCATGCGTGCCGCCTCGATCGTGTTCTTCGCCTATATCGGGTTCGAGGCGGTCTCGACGGCCGGTCAGGAAGCCAAGGACCCGGCCAAGGACATGCCGTTCGGCATCATCGGCAGCCTCGTGGTGTGCACGGTGATCTACATGCTGGTTGCCGCGATCATGACCTTGCTGGTGCCTTACAACACGCTCAACGTGCCCGATCCTGTTGCGGTGGTGGTCGACAATTTCGGCCCCACCTGGGGCTGGCTGGCGAAGATCATCAAGGTCGGCGCGATCATCGGCCTCACCTCGGTGGTGCTGGTGCTGATGTATGCGCAGACCCGCATCTTCTACACCATGGCCCGCGACGGCCTGCTGCCCAAGGTGTTCAGCCGCGTGCATCCGCGCTTCCACACGCCGGCGGTCAACACCGTCGTGGTCGGCATGGTGACGGCAGTGGCTGCGGGCTTCTTCGATATCAACGTGCTGGGCGACATGACCTCGGTCGGCACGCTGGCAGCGTTTGCGATCGTGTGCCTTTCGGTGATCTACCTGCGCCGTGCCGCGCCGGAACTGCCGCGCGGGTTCAAGGTGCCGCTCTATCCGGTGCTGCCGGTGCTGGGCATCCTCTCGTGCGTCTATCTGATCACGACCGTTCCGTACAATGTGCTGATGTTCTTCGCCTATTTCATGGTGGGGGCGCTGGCGCTGTACTTTATCTACGGGATGCGCAACTCGAACCTCCAGCATGGCGACCCGCAGGACGATGCGCCCGATATGGGCGAGTTTCCGGGGCCGGTGATCGACGAGTAAGCCTCGTCCGAGGCTGACATTGGAGGGCGCGGGGAGCGGATATCGCTTCCCGCGCCCTTTGCATTGCACTTGCGCCAATGTTGGAACATAGTGTGAACATATGAGTCGTTCACCCATGCTCCCACAAGTCTCGCCCGCACGCGTTCTGTCCCGCGCGCTCGCCGATGCGCGCTGGCAACCGCGTCTGGCCGATGCGCCGTTCCACTCCGAAATCTTTGCTCCTGCCAACGACGCGAGCGGAGCGGGTCTGGCACTGGCGCTGGCGCGTGACGCGCTGACATCATCTGCCGGGGAGGGGGAGGACACCCGCCATATCTTGTGGGTGCAGGATCGCAAGGCGGTGCAGCTGGCTGGCCGGCCGTTCCTCGCCGGACTGCCACCCGACTTTCGCCACCGCCTGATCCATGTCGCGGTCAAGACGCCCGAGGATGCGCTGTTCGCGCTGGAGGAGGGGCTGAAGTGCCGCGATCTGGCCTGCGTGATCGGCGAGATTGCGGGCAACCCCAAAGCGCTCAGCTTCACTGCCTCGCGCCGCCTCAGTCTCACCGCCGAACGCCACGGGGTACGGCTGTGGCTGGTGCGGCTCGATGCCGAACCCGATTTGTCCTCCGCGCGGATGCGTTGGAACGTGCGCGCCGCCCCCTCACTGCCACCGCGCTGGAACCCGGCCGCCCCCGGCGCGGCGACATGGACGGCCGAACTGTTCCGTGCCCGCCGCCACCGGCCGGGGCAATGGATGCTGAGCGATGCCAATGGAAGCCTGCACATCGTCGAGCCTCGGGACGAACCCGCCATCCGGAGCACTGCCACGCCAGATCCTCGCCATCTGGTTCGCCCGACTGTCGGTCGATCGCTGGCGGCTCGCGCTCGCGCCTGAAGAACGTGCGGCTATAGATAGCGCGCCCACCGCGCTGATTGCGGACACCGCGCATGGGCCGCGCATTGCCGCCGCCAATGATGCCGGGCTCGCCGCAGGGGCACTGCCGGGCATGCTGCTCGCCGATGCCCGCGCGCTGTGCCCGCAGCTGACGACGACACCGGCCGATCCGGCGGGCGATCTCGCCATGCTGGAAAAGCTGGCCCTGTGGGCGCAGCGCTGGGGGCCGTGGAGCGCGCTCGATCCGCCCGATGGCGTGCTGGTCGATGTCACCGGGGCAGCACACCTGTTCGGGGGCGAGGAGCGGCTGCTGGCCGATGTCGCGCGTGCCTTTGCGGGCCGCGGCCTGAACGTGCGTGCGGCACTCGCGCCCACCGCCGGAGCGGCCTGGGGATTGGCGCATTTCGGCCCGCCCGCAGCGATTCTCGCGCCCGGCGCCGATCCGCTAAGGCTGCTTGCCGACCTGCCGGTCGCGGCGCTGCGGCTCGATGCCGATGTGCTTACCGTGCTGCGCCGTCTGGGGATCAAGCGGCTCGGACAGCTCGCCGGGGTGAGCGGGGCCGGGGACGATGATCCGCAGGCCGAGGCCGCCGCCCGTGACGCGCTGCGACGCCGGTTCCGCAATCGCCATTCGCCTGCGGCCAATCCGCTGCTGCGGCTCGACCAACTGCTCGGCCGGGTGCCCGAGCCGCTGTTGCCGGTGACCCTTCGCCCCATGCCCATGGTCCAGCGCCGCCTGCTGGAGCCGCTGCGTCACCGCAGCCTGCTGGACCGGGTGCTGGAAGACCTCGCCCAGGACATGGTGCGTGCGCTCGAGGCGCGGGGGGAGGGGGCGCGGCGGCTCGAACTGGCGCTGTGGCGGGTCGATGGCGAGGTGCTCATGCGCCGGATTGAACTTGCCGCCGCGACCCGTGAAGGTGGGCACATCACCCGGCTGTTTGCTGCGCGGCTCGATGATGTCGAGGCCGGGTTCGGAATCGAGATGGTGCAGCTGCGCGCCAGCTGGAGCGAGCCGTTGGCGCTGGGCCAGGCCGATCTCGATGCCGCCGCCGAAAGCCACGGCACCGCTCTGGCAGCCTGTATCGACCGGCTGAGCGTGCGGCTCGGCGCCAAGGCTGTCACCCGTCCGGTCGCCCGCGCCAGCCACATCCCCGAACGCGCGCAGGGCTGGCAGGCGCCGCTCGATCCCGTTCCGCCTGCCCAGCACATGCTTGCCTTCCACGCCCGGCCCTTGAAGCTGCTCGACCGCGCCGAGCCGATCGCGGTGCTCTATGCCTCGCCCGATGGCTATCCGCAGCGCTTCCGCTGGCGCGGGAGCGTGCGCGAGGTGGTGCGGGTGGAAGGGCCGGAGCGGATCGCGCCCGAATGGTGGCGCGAACGCTCGACTGCGCGGCTGCGCGACTATTACCGGATCGAGGACGAGGCCGGGCGACGCTACTGGATCTATCGTTCGGGGCTGGCGGGCGACGGGCGCGGCGGCGTGCCGGACTGGTTCCTGCACGGCATTTTTGCCTGACGCCACCTGCCCGCGCGCTCAGATTTCCTTTACCGCTTTGTGCGATAGCGCTTCGCATGAACCTGGACTCGATCCCGCGCGCCTCTGAACGTCGTCCCCTCAGTCTGCTGGTGAAAGGACGGGTGCGTTCGCGCGTGGTGTATGTCGACTTGATCGACATTTCCGAAGGTGGTTGCAAGCTCCGCGGCAAAGCAGGATTTGCCGATCTCGGCGACCGGGTGACGATGAAGGTTGCCGGGATCAATGCGCCGCTAGGCATCGTCGCCTGGGTTGAAGGGGAAATGGCAGGTGTTGCCTTCGAAGGCACGATACACCCTGCCGTGCTCGATCACCTATCAGCGCACGCGGGTTCAAAACCCTCATCGAGTCGATCCTAGCAATCGGGGAAGTCGCACCCGGCCGCGCGCCGGAACAGCCAGCCTGCAAACAGCCAGCCGCAGGTCCAGAGGCCGGTGAACACCCAGGTGAAGTGCCCGTAGGATTGCATGATCGCGCCGACCAGCAACTGCGCTGCGGCCGTCACCACCATCGCCACCGCCATCCCCCGCGCCCGCAGCCGGGCGACAATGGCTCCGGCCAGCGCCAGCGGTGGGACGAGGTTGAACCACAGGTTGATGGCCTCGTCCTCCGATCCGACAATCCCCACTGCGGCATTCGCCCATAACAGCAGCAGCGACAGCCCCAGCGCCACTGCCGCTCCCGCGCGGTAAGCCCACGCGCCGCTCGCCCGCACTGCCATCTCGAAGCCGAGTCCGACCCCCCCAAGCAGGATTGCTGCAAAGACGAAATCCGCAGCGGTCCAGTTGACCTCGGTGGTGAACTGCATCGCTATGGCAGGCAGCGCCACCAGCGCGGCAATCGTACCCCAGCCGATCACGCGCCAGGGGTTGAGAAAGGTGTGATTGCGTTCTGTCTGTCCGTTCATGCTCTTGCCTCCTTTTCGCAAGCTGTCCATCACTGGCACTTGCCGCCGTGAGCGGCATGAGAGGGTGATGAGCATTTGCTGAAATGAACCATGCGAGCTTCCATTTCGGCCCGTTCCGCCTCGATCCGCACGACCGCAGGCTGTGGCAGGGCGCGCAGGCGGTGGAGCTCAATGCGCGCTATCTCGACGTGCTGATCCTGCTGGTCGAGGCACGTGGCGGACTGGTCACCAAGGATCGCTTCATGGACGAGGTGTGGCGCGGCGTGCCGGTGACCGACGAGGCGCTCACGCAGGCGATCCGCACCCTGCGCCGCGCGCTCGGCGATGATGCCGCCAATCCGCGCTATGTCGAGACCGTGCCCAAGCATGGCTACCGTTTCGTGGCTGCGGTCGAGGGAGTCCCGCCTGCGGCGATCCCTGACACTGACGCCTCGGCCCTGCGCCACGGCTTCATCCGCACTGTGCTGGCCGGAACGGCGGGCGCGGCGCTCGCTGGAGCGGGGATCGGGCTGCTCTACGGCTTTCTGGCAGCCGCCACGCTGCCGGCGAGCGGGGGAGGCGGGGCGCTTTCGCTGCTGCTGGTGCTGGCGCTGGTCACAGTGTTTGCTGCGGCTGTCGCCGGGCTCGGCATCGCCGCCGGAATAGCCGCGGCTGATCGCATCACCCCGCAGGCGTGGTACTGGAGCCTTGGTGGCGGTGCGCTTGGCGGGCTGGTGCTCGGCGGCTTTGGGCATCTGCTCGGGGCCGATGCCTTCCGTCTGCTGTTCGGCGGCCAGCTTGATCAGTTCGCGGGCGCAGGCGAGGGCGTGATCATCGGCGCGGCGAGCGGGCTGGCGGCGGCGCTGGCGGGACGGGTGCGCCTGCCGCTGGTGCTGGCCGCGGCGCTTGGGTCCGCTGGAGGCTTGGCGGTGGCGGCGATCGACGGGCGGATGATGGCAGGCAGCCTTGAAGCGCTGGTGCTGGCCTTCCCGGATTCGCACCTGCGGCTTGACGCGATCGGCGCAGCGTTCGGCGAGCGCGGGCTCGGGCGCACCGGGCTTGCCGTGTCGACGGCGCTGGAGGGGGCAGTGTTCGTCGCGGCGATGGTCTGGGCGCTGCGGCGTTTCGGCAAGGCGCGCTGACCGCGCTGCTTGCAAAGAACGCACTGGCCTGAGGGCTTGTTGGAACATATAAGGAACGAATGTCCGTTCCAACGCTCCGCCAGAAGCTCGAAATCCTTGCCGATGCTGCCAAGTACGATGCCTCCTGCGCCTCCTCGGGCACAGCGAAGAAGAACTCGCTGGGCGGGAAAGGCGTGGGCTCGACCGAGGGGATGGGGATCTGTCACGCCTATGCGCCGGACGGGCGCTGCATTTCGCTGCTCAAGATCCTGCTGACCAATCACTGCATCTTCGATTGCCACTACTGCATCAACCGCAAGAGCTCGAATGTGCGACGCGCGCGCTTCACCCCGCAGGAGGTGGTGGACCTGACGCTCAATTTCTATCGCCGCAACTATATCGAGGGGCTGTTCCTGTCCTCGGGCATCGTGCGCAGCGCCGATCACACCATGGAGCAGCTGATCGAGGTGGCGCGGATATTGCGCGAGGAACACGACTTTCGCGGCTACATCCACCTCAAGACCATCCCCGAGGCCGATGCCGGGCTGATCCATCAGGCCGGGCTCTATGCCGACCGGGTCTCGATCAATGTCGAACTGCCGACCGATACCGGCCTCACCCGGCTTGCGCCTGACAAGAACGCCCGCCAGATCGAAGGCGCGATGGGGCGGACGAAAGCGCGGATCATCGAGGCCAAGGACGAACGCAAACGCTTCCGCCACGCGCCGCGCTTTGCCCCGGCGGGCCAGTCGACCCAGATGATCGTCGGCGCGGATGATGCCTCGGATAGCGCGATCATCGGCAAGGCGAGCCGTCTGTATGACAGCTTCGGCCTGCGCCGCGTCTATTACAGCGCCTTCTCCCCGATCCCCGATGCCAGCGCCGTGTTGCCGCTGAAGCGACCGCCGCTGCTGCGCGAACACCGGCTCTACCAGTCCGACTGGCTGATGCGCTTCTACGGCTTTGCCGCGCAGGAAGTGGCCGATGCCGCCGAAGCGGACGGGAACCTGCCGCTCGATATCGATCCCAAGCTGGCCTGGGCCTTGAAGTTCCGCGAGAGCTTCCCGGTCGATGTGAACCGTGCGGCGAAGGAGCAATTGCTGCGCGTGCCGGGGCTGGGGACCACGGCGGTGGGGCGGATCCTTGCGGCGCGCCGACACCGGCGGCTGCGGCTTGACGATGTTGCGCGGCTGACGGCCTCGATCGCCAAGGTGCGGCCCTTCATCTGCACCATCGACTGGCGCCCGACGCTGCTGACCGACCGCGCCGATTTGCGCCGCCTGCTCGCGCCGAAGCAGGAACAGCTGGAGCTGTTCTGATGGCCGTCATGCAGAACGTCTCCCTCGGCGCGCATTATGCCGTGCATCTGCCTGCGCCCGATGATTTCGCCTTCTGGCGCGAACGGGCGAGGGGGCTGGTGCAATGTGACGTGCCGCCTGATCGTGTCTCGTGGACCCTGCCGGACGGAACAGGCGATCTGTTCGCCTCGGAGGGGCCCGCGCGCGCCGACAAGCGTCTGCCCGTCCCGCCTGCCGATGCCCCGCCGGTGCGCGCCAGCCAGCGCTTCCTGACACTCGCCCGCAGCGCCGCGCTGCACTCCGATCCCGCACGCTTCGGGCTGCTTTACCGCGTGCTGTGGCGATTGCAGCGCAATCCCCGCCTGATGGAGGACAAGGCCGATCCGGAGGTGCGCCGGATCGAGGAGCTTGCCAAATCGGTGCGCCGCGATGCCCACAAGATGCATGCTTTCGTGCGTTTCCGCGAGGTGAGGCAAGAGGACGGCACGCCGCATTTCATCGCCTGGTTCGAACCCGATCACCACATCGTGCGCGCCGAGGCGGGGTTCTTCATGCGCCGCTTCGCCAACATGCGCTGGTCGATCCTGACCCCGCGCGGCTCTATCCACTGGGACGGCGAGACCATGCGCGAAGGCCCGCCTGCGCGGCCCGAGGATGCCCCCGGCGGCGATCCGGTCGAAGATCTGTGGCGTTCCTACTATGCATCGATCTTCAATCCGGCGCGGCTGAAGGTGGGCGCGATGCTGTCGGAAATGCCCAAGAAATACTGGAAGAACCTGCCCGAAGCGGAACTCATCCCGCAGCTGATTGCCGGGGCGCAGGCGCGCGAGGCGGCGATGGTGGCGGCGGGTATGCGGGCCGAGCGGGTGCGGCCAGCCTCGCTCGCCGAAGTGGCGCAGGGGATCGCCGCCTGCCGCGACTGTCCCATTGCCGACTGCGGCACCCGTGCCGTCATGGGCGAGGGGCCATCGCAAGCGGCGCTGATGATTGTCGGCGAACAGCCGGGCGATCAGGAGGACATTGCCGGGCGCCCCTTCATCGGCCCGGCGGGGCAATTGCTCGACGAATATCTGCAAGCCGCCGGGATCGCGCGCAGCGCGGCCTATGTCACCAACGCGGTCAAGCACTTCAAATTCGCATGGAAGGGCAAGCACCGCCTCCACCAGTCGCCCACCGCGAAGGAAATCGACACCTGCCGCTGGTGGCTCGAAGCCGAGCGGGCATTGGTGCGCCCCCGCATCGTGCTGGCTCTGGGGGCGAGCGCGGCGCGCGGGCTGCTCGGCCGCACCGTCAGCGTCAATCGCGAACGGGGGCGGTCAATCCCGCTCGACGGTGGCGCGGAGCTGTGGGTGACAGTGCATCCGTCCTACCTGCTGCGTCTCGAAGGGGAGGCGCGGGTGAGCCAAGCCGCCCTGTTCGCCGCCGATCTGGCACTGGTGCGGGAGCGGTTGGGGGAGGTGTGAGTGCCCGACGCCCCGCTCACCCCTGACAAGCGCACACTCGATATCGACCCGGCAGATATCGCTTCGCCGCCGCGTGCCTCGTTTGTCGAACTGGGGCTGGTGAGCTGTTTCAGCTTCCTGCGCGGGGCTTCGGATGCGGTCGATCTGGTGCTGGCCGCCCATGCCGCGGGCTATGATGCGATCGGTATTGCCGACGTCAATTCGATGGCCGGCGTGGTGCGCATCCATACCGAGGCGCGGACGCTGAAACTCAAGCCCGTGATCGGCTGCCGGATCGAGACAGTCGAGGGTCTCGCCTTCCTTGCCTATCCCGAAACCCGTGCCGCCTATGGTCGTCTCACCCGCCTGATCAGCGCCGGACGGATGCGCAGGCCCGATGGCGCGTGGCAGGACAAGGGGGTGTGCGAGATCACGCTGGCAATGCTGGCGGACCATCCGGCCAAGGAAGGCGAGGGGGACGTGCAGCTGATCCTGATCCCGCCCGATGATCTGGATGCGTGCTTCACCATCCAGGTGCCGAGCAATGTGATTCCCTTCCGTCGCCCCGGACTTGATCCGGAGCCACTGGCCGACAGCGCTCCGGGCCTTCGCCGGGATGACGAAAGGGAAATGGCTTTCGTCGATCTCGTCCCCCACCTTGTCCGCCAGTTTCCGACGCTCCGTCATATCGCCGCGTGCTATCTCTACCGCGGTGACGACATCGCCCGGATCGAGCGGCTCGATGATCTGGCCCGCAGCCATGGCCTCGGCCTGCTCGCGACCAACGACGTCCATTACCACGCGCCTGAACGGCGTGCGTTGCAGGACGTGATGACCGCGATCCGGCACAAGACCACTGTCGCGGCGGCCGGACACCTGCTCCACCCCAATGCCGAACGGCACCTGAAATCCCCGGCCGAAATGGAACGCCTGTTCGCCCGCTGGCCCCACGCGATCAGCGCCGCGCGGGAAGTGGCGGATCGGTGCAATTTCAGCCTCGATGAACTGCGTTACGAATATCCCGAGGAGATCTACCCCGACGGCCAGCCCCCGCAATGCTACCTCGAAAGCGAGGTCTGGGCCGGCGCCGGGCGGCGCTATCCTTCCGGCGTGCCCGAAAGCGTGCGCACCACGCTCACGCGCGAATTGGCGCTGATCGCCAAGCTCGATCTGGCGCGCTACTTCCTCACCATCAAGGATATCGTCGATTTCGCGCGGGCCTGCGATCCGCCGATCCTGTGCCAGGGGCGCGGCTCTGCGGCCAATTCGGCCGTCTGTTATGTGCTCGGCATCACTTCGGTCGATCCGGCCAAGCACCAGTTGCTGTTCGACCGCTTCATTTCGGAGGAGCGCAAGGAACCGCCGGATATCGACGTCGACTTCGAGCACGAACGGCGCGAGGAGGTAATCCAGTACATCTACAGGAAATACGGCCGCGACCGCGCCGGACTGTGCGCGACGGTGATCCATTATCGCCCGCGCATGGCGATCCG
>VFQO010001373.1_pt1 | contig 18997 bp, 18 predicted proteins | sample 3512331 | NCBI WGS metagenome assembly VFQO01 (sample SAMN10412371, study PRJNA504923) | tailings metagenome | isolation source: Replicate 3 from Balatoc abandoned mine | place: Philippines: Itogon, Benguet | collected 2017-08-28
TGCCAGGGCACCTCGGTGTCGTCGGGCAGCCGGCACAGCACGCGCGCCACCAGACGGGCGCCCTGCCCCAGCCCGGCCTGGCGGGCCACCTCGCCATAGCTCATGACCTCGCCGGCAGGAATGCTGCACACCACGGCCAGCACGCGGGCCAGGCGCTCTTCGGCCGGGGTCGGCTGGCCTGTGATCATGCCGTGCTGCCATCGGCCGAGGGCACGCTGCCGCAGCCGGGGCAGAAGCGCGCCAGTGCGGGCATTCGCACACCACAGCGGGTGCATGGCATGAAGACCTTGAGGCCGCAGTGCATGCAGAAGTTGCGCTGCGGGTCCTGCAGGGGGATGGCGCGCTCGCAGCCGGGACACAGGCCCTTGGCAAGACGGGTGTGGGTGAGCTCGTAGTCCAGCTGCTGACGACGCTGGGCATCCGGCAGTGCCTCCTGAGCCTGCTGCTGCTCCAGATAGCGACGCATGGCACGGATGGCGTAGTGCCCGAGCACGGCGGTCAGCAGCAGGCCGACGCCGTAGCGCACGTAGCCGCCGTAACTGGGCAGATAGGGCACCAGCTCGACGAAGAAGGCGAAACCGGCGAAGAAGATGAAGCCCCAGACAAAGGGCCAGTAGGCACTGTGGCGTCGGCGCAGATAGAGCCAGCCGGCGATCACCAGCAGCGGCAGGGTCACCGCCAGCCGCAGCAGGAAAACCTGCAGCTCGTTGCGACGCTGCGACGCCTGCCAGCGTGTCTGCGCCTGCTCCTGCAGGACCTGCAGTCGACGCTGATCCTGCGAGCGACGCTGGCTGATGGCAAGCACGCCCTGCTGCTGCTGTTCGACACGCTGCTCCCAGTCGCGCTCGCTGCGCTTCAGCACTTCGAGGTCACGGGTTCGCACCAGCAGATCAGGGTCACGGGTCGCGGTGGCCGTGGTCTGGCGGGTCTGCAGCCAGGCGGACAGGTTGTCACGGGCAGCGGCGGTCTGGTTGCGTGCCGCCTCCAAGAGCAGACGATCACGGGCCAGGGCCTCCTCGAGATCCGTGATTTCACGCTCGACGGATTTCAGGCGCTGCTGCAGCTGACCGGCCTCGGGCTGAGCCAGGAAGCTGTCAAAGGCGGGTGCCGGATGGGTTTGCGGCAGGTCACCGACAATCAGGCCGCCAAGCCCGATGAGGAAGCTGGCGAAGATCAGGGACAGCAGCCAGAGGCCGCGACGAAACCAGGTTTCAGACCAGCGCAGGGCTCGGCTCATGCAGGTTCAGCGCTCTAGGGCAACCACGGCCCGCCCCTGCTGCAAGGCGCGCTCATAGGCTGACATCAGGTCACGACTGATCGACAGCTTGGCCGGCGTGACGGTTTCGACGTGATCAATGACCACCGACTCCCAGCCTTCTTCCATGGCGGCGGTGGTGGCATCGGTGAAGTCGGTGCGATTGTCATACTGGGCCAGCATGACCACGAGATTCTTGCGCTCGCCGAACCTGCAGAAGGCCCGGGCACGCGGGGTGGCGACGGCATCGCCGGTATAGACCATGACTTTTTTCATGTCAGCGCCCTCATCCTTGAGTGTTCGCGGGTGACCGGCAGGGGCCGGCCATCTTCGTGACGAACCGTGACTGTTCATTTTTAGCACAGCTGCGGACATTTGGCGAACGCCGGTCAGATCAACGATAGACGCGGTCATGATCCCCGATATCGACCGGGACAATCTCGTCATCAGCAATCAGGAAATGAATGACGACACGGTAGCTGAGGTTGATGGATATCGAGTGCAGCTGACTCATGCGCCCTTCCAGCTTGTGCAGACGCAGGGACGGATGAAAGGGATCCAGCTCCAGCAGGCTCATGGCCTTGCGGTATTGCGAGATCAGGGTCGGGTGACGCTTGAGGAATCTGGCGGCGCGGCGGTTGTAGGCATCGGTATAAACGATGCAGTAGCGGCTCATGTGCTGATGCGCGCAATATGCTCATCGACACTGTCGCGATGCACGCGACCCGCAGCGAGATCCGCCTTGGCCTCAGCCAGCGCTGCATCCAGCTCCAGCTCTCGCAGACGGTCGTATGTCTCCATGGATAGCACCACGTAACGCGCCTGGCCACGTACCGTGATGATGGCCTCGCGATGAGCGCTCAGGGCTTCATCTAGTACCGGAACGCCTTTTACCTTGAGGTCATTGGCAGTGATCATGTGCATGGCACACCTCATCAAGCACGATTAGCAGCACGATTGTTCATGCTGACAAAAGTACCCCTAAACGTACCCCAAAACAACCAAGGTACCGTCGTGTATCCGCATGCACAGGCAATGAGCCCCAAAAAGCAGAAAACCCGCACAGGGCGGGCTTTCTGGGTTGTCTCCGTGCATGCTTGAGCATGTGGAGACTGTCATATGGCGCAGCGGACGGGACTCGAACCCGCGACCCCCGGCGTGACAGGCCGGTATTCTAACCGACTGAACTACCGCTGCGCGTCGGTTACACAATGACCCAAGAGCGTGGTGGGTGTTGACGGGATCGAACCGCCGACCCGCTCCTTGTAAGGGAGCTGCTCTCCCAGCTGAGCTAAACACCCGCTGCAGTCGCTGTGTGGGGCGCATTATAGGGGGAAGTTTCAGGCTGTCAAAAGGAAATTTCAGGCTTTTTCACTGACTGCCGCTTTTCTAGCCATGCGCGCCGGCGAGGTGCTCGCGCACGGCCTGTTCCGCCTGTGCGCGGCTGGCGTAGTGCCTGTCCCACTGCTGTCCCTGGGGCTCCACCACCACCCAGGCGGTGATGCGCAGGCTGAAGGTCTGACGATCCAGCTCGCCCCACTCCAGCACGCTGTAGCCGGTGTCATCGACTGGCCAGGCATTGCCGATCATGCCTGCTCCTCGATCAGCACAGGGGTGTTCAGCGGCACCTGGTCGAACAGGGCGATGAGGTCGCGATTGCGCAGGCGGATGCAGCCATGCGACAGCGGCAGGCCCATGGGCTCGCTGTCCGGCGTGCCATGCAGATAGATGTAGCGATGCAGGGTGTCGACCAGGGTGCCATCCGGCAGCCAGCCGCGATTGCGTCCGGATTCGTCGCCGGAGAGCCAGAGAATGCGGCTGAGTATCCAGTCGCGACCGGGAAAGCGGGCGTGCAGCTCGGGCGTCCAGACTTCGCCGGTCGGGCGGCGCCCGCGCAGCACGGCGCCCTCGGGCAGGCCGTCGCCGATGCGGGCACGGACATGGTGCCAGCCACGTGGCGTACATTCGCTGCCGCTGCGCTCGCCAGCGCCATTGCGGGCGGTGGACACCGGCAAGGTCAGCAGGGTGCGGTCGCCATCGCGCAGGCTGAGGCGCTGGCTGGCAATGTCGACATGCAGCCAGCGCCCGGATGGCAACGGGCGTTCCTCAGTGCAGGAGTCGCGGCTCATGGTCTTCGTCGGGATGGGCGAGCTGGTGGGTGGCCATCTGCACGCCGGCACCGACCATGGCGCGGGCGATGTCGCTGGTACGGCTGCCCAGCAGCAGGCGTGCCTCGGGCGAGAAGCGTACGCTCACCAGCGGCTCGCTGTCGGGTGCGTCGCCGCTGCGACGCAGACAGACCTCGCCATCGTCGGTCTCGGTCAGCTCGAGAAAAGCAAAATCAGTCATGAAGGTCCTGCGTCAGAATTCGACCAGCTCGGCGCGAAAATCGCGGATGGCCTGGGTAAGGGCCTGCTGGACATGGTGGAGACCGTCAAGGTCAGACGCGCTGAGGGGAGCATCTTCGCTGGTGTTGAACACCGGAATGGCCATGCGTGACGATGAGTCTTCGTCGATGGCAATGTCGGTCAGCGCCACGGGCAGATAGCAGGCCGCCATGCGCTGGCGCAGCTGCGCCAGCCAGGACCCGGGCTGTTCGGCCAGTTGCAGGAGGATTTCCGCCTCCGGCGAGACCTGGCCACGTTGGGCCATGGCAGCGGCCAGGGCTTCCGGGGTGCTAACCGCCGGCTGCACCTTGTAGAAGCGCGACAGCTCCTGCATGAAGGCACCCAGTGCCGAGTGCAGATGCCAGATCGCGGCTTCGCGGCAGCTGAGTGCGCGCGGCTCGCTGTCAAAGGCGCTGCTGTCGGCGAGTGCTGCCTGCAGCTGCTCCAGCTGCAGGCGCGCGAAATAGATCTTCTGGTTGGTGCGCGCCGGATGGATGTTGCGTTCCTTGCTCATGATGACCTCACTCGTCGCCCTTGGCGGCCTTGCCAGGCTTGGGCGCGGTCACGGTCCAGCGACCGCCATCACAGAAGGCCTGCCAGCCGGTGGCCTTGCCGTTCTCGTCCTCGGTCATGACGTACTGCTCGCGGGTCTTGCGACTGAAGCGCAGCACGTAGGGACGCCCCTCGGGGTCACGGGTCGGGGCATCCAGCAGATAATGATGCTTGGGATCGAGCTGGTCACCCACCAGCTTGAGCTCCTCGATCAGCGGTGCGCGGGTCTCGCGGTTCTTGGGGAACTTGCTGGCCGCGAGGAAGAGACCGCTGGCGCCGTCACGCAGCAGGAAGTGGTCGTCGACCTTGGCGCAGCGCAGCATGGGCATGCTGATGGGCTCGGCCTTGGGTGGCGCCGCTTCGCCGTTGCGCAGCAGCTTGCGGGTGTTGCCGCAGCTGCTGCTGGTGCAGCCGAAATACTTGCCGAAGCGACCGGTCTTGAGCTGCATGTCGGCGCCGCACTTGTCGCACTCGATCAACGGGCCGTCATAGCCCTTGAGGCGATAGCTGCCCTCCTCCACCTCGTAGCCGGCGCAGTCCGGGTTGTTGCCGCAGACATGCAGCTTGCGCTGTGCGTCAATCAGGTAGCTTTCCATCGCCGTACCGCAGAGCCGGCAGCGGTGCTTGGCGCGCAGCTGCAGGGTCTCGGCTTCGTCTTCCTGATCCGCGGTGTCCGCGGAAATGGCAACCGCCTCGTCGCCACGCACCAGGTTGAGGGTGAACTTGCAGCGCTCCTTGGGCGGCAGCGCGTAGCCCGAGCACCCCAGGAAGACACCGGTGGATGCGGTGCGGATCTGCAGGGGACGACCGCACTGCTGGCAGGGCAGATCGGTCTGCACCGGCTGGTTGCGGCGCATGCCGTCCTCGTCCTGACCGGCCTTGTCGAGCTTGCGCTTGAAGTCCTCGTAGAAGCGGTCGAGCACCGCCTTCCAGTATTCCGAGCCTTCCGCAACCTTGTCGAGCTGGGCTTCGAGGTCGGCGGTGAAGGCGTAGTCCATGAGGTTGCTGAAGTTCTCGCTGAGGCGGTCGGTGACGATGTCACCCATCTTCTCGGCATAGAAGCGGCGATTCTCCAGGCGCACGTAGCCGCGCTCCTGGATGGTCGAGATGATGGCCGCGTAGGTCGAGGGACGACCGATGCCGCGCTTTTCCAGCTCGCGCACAAGGCTGGCTTCGGTGAAGCGGGCCACCGGCTTGGTGAAGTGCTGCTTCGGGTCCAGCGCCTGCAAGGCCAGCTTCTCGCCCACCGCGACATCGGGCAGCACGACGTCTTCCTTGTCCTTGCTGATGGCGCTCATGACCCGGGTGAAGCCGTCGAAGCGCAGGATGCGGCCGCGCGTGCGCAGCTCGAAATCACCGGCGGCCACGGTCAGGCTGGTGCTGGTGTACTCGGCATCGTTCATCTGGCAGGCCACGAACTGGCGCCAGATCAGCTCGTAGAGACGCTCGGCATCCTTCTCGAGGCCGTCGACCGTACCCGGACGGGCGTTCACGTCGGAGGGACGGATGGCTTCGTGGGCCTCCTGCGCGCCTTCCTTGCTGCTGTAGGAAATCGGCTTGGCCGGCAGATACCTGTCGCCGAACTGCTTGCTGATGAAGCCGCGCACCGCGTCCAGGGCATCCTGGCTGAGGTTGGTGGAGTCGGTACGCATGTAGGTGATGTGGCCGGCTTCGTACAGGCGCTGCGCCAGCGTCATAGTCTTCTTCACCGAGAAGCCGAGACGGGTGCTGGCGGCCTGCTGCAGGGTCGAGGTAATGAACGGTGCTGACGGCTTGCTGCGCGTCGGCTTGTCCTCGCGCTTGCTGACCGTGTAGGCGGCCTTCTGCAGCAGCGCGACAGCGGCCATGGCCTGCTGCTGGCTCACCGGCTTGAAGGCATCACCGCCCTGCCGGGCCACCTCAAGGCGCAGGGCAGCCTGGCCGGGGGTCAGGGTGTCGGCCCAGATCTCCCAGAATTCTTCCGGCACGAAGGCACGGATCTCGCGCTCGCGTTCGACGACGAGACGCACGGCCACCGACTGCACGCGTCCGGCGGACAGGCCGCGGGCGATCTTTTCCCAGAGCAGCGGCGACACCATGTAGCCGACCACGCGATCGAGAAAGCGACGCGCCTGCTGGGCATTGACGCGGTCGATGTTGAGCTCGCCCGGTTCCTTGAAGGCTTCGGTGATGGCGGTCTTGGTGATCTCGTTGAACACCACGCGCTTGTAGCGGCTGTCATCGCCACCGATGACCTCGCGCAGATGCCAGGCGATGGCCTCCCCTTCGCGGTCCAAGTCGGTGGCGAGATAGATGGTGTCCGCCGTCTTCGCCAGGGCCTTGAGCTCGCTGACCACCTTTTCCTTTCCGGGCAGCACTTCGTAGCGCGCCTTCCAGTGCTTTTCCGGATCGACACCCATGCGCGCCACGAGCGCGGCGCGCTGCTTGCCTTCCTTCTGCGCGGCCTTCTGTTCAGGACTGAGCTTGCGGGTCTCGGCAGCGGCCTTGGCACGTTCGGCCGGATCGCTGGCGGCGCCGCCACTGACAGGCAGGTCACGCACGTGACCGACGCTGGACTTCACGATGAAGTCCTTGCCGAGGTACTTGTTGATCGTCTTGGCCTTGGCCGGTGACTCAACGATGACCAGAGATCTGCCCATGGTGTCGGGAATTCCTTGCGGAGAAGCGGCGGCTGCCACTGAAGAGCGGCATATATAAGGGGGTGTTACGTCCCGGTCAAGCCGGCAGCTCGCGAAGGATGGCCAACATGGCGGGTACCGAGGCCGGATTGCCGTCCTCGCGCCAGTACACGGTGGCGCCATTTATCGATGCCTCCACGCCCAGCCAGCCAGCCGGTGCCGGGGTCGGCCACGGCATGGGCGCGAGCCAGGCCTCGGGCTTGCCGACCGGCTGCCAGTTGCCAAGACCGCCATGCCAGCGCCAGCGTCCGAGACGCGCCGTGGCCATGGGCAGGATGATCTGGTAGTAACCGACCATGCGTTCGCCGATCGGCAGCTGCAGCCACTCCGGGGCCTGGCGCAGGGCGACGCTGAAGCCGGCCTGCTTGGCCTGCTGGCGTTGCGTCTCAAGCGCGCGCTCGCGGGGACTCGGACGCAGCCAGAGCAGATTGCCGATGATGACGCCGAGAACCAGCACCAGCACGATGACGAAGGTGGACATGAACTTCCTTGCAGGAACGGGAGGCTGGCCGACGTGGCAAGCGCAGGGCTCCAGTCTAGCAGACCGTCCCGCCCCGATAGCGCCGGACCGGCTGCGCAATCGCTCCGACCAATGGCGAACTGATCGCAAGGACAGCACTGTACATAAAAACAGCCATGCGCTATGGTCAGGACATGTTCATCTCAAGGAGTGTCCTCATGCAGGCACTGACGACCCGCCAGGCCGAGATCCTGGACTTCATCCGAGAATCCGTGGCTGACACCGGCATGGCACCAACCCGGGCCGAAGTCGCGCTCAAGTTCGGTTTCCGCTCCAAGACGGCTGCTGTCGACCATCTGCGCGCTCTTGAGCACAAGGGCTACATCAAGCTGCATGCCGACGTGTCACGCGGCATCCAGCTGCTGGTCGATGATGAGGAAGACACCGACCTGATTCCGGTGATCGGCTCGGTCGCCGCCGGCCTGCCGCTGGAAGCCGTGGAGAATCATGACCAGAGCCTGCCGGTGCCACGCGGGCTGTTCAGCAAGCGTCCGACCTATCTGTTGCGGGTGCGCGGCGAGTCCATGAAGGATGCCGGCATTCTCGACGGCGACCTGATCGCGGTGAGCAAGACCAGCATCGCACGGGCCGGCCAGATCGTCATCGCGCGCATCGACAACGAGGTGACGGTGAAATACCTCGATTACGAGAAGAAGATGGTCAAGCTGGTGCCGGCCAATCCGACCTTCGAGCCGCAGATCATCTCGCCGGACAAGGTGGTGATCGAAGGGGTGTTCGTGGGACTGATTCGCGACAGCTTCATGACCTGAGCCCTGCCCGTCAGACGCGGCGTACCAACACCGAGCCGATCGAGTAGCCGGCACCGAATGAGCAGATCAGTCCGAGATCGCCGGGTACCAAGTCATCGCGGTGATGATGGAAGGCAATGATGGAGCCCGCCGAGGCCGTATTGCCGTACTCGGCCAGAATCAGCGGTGCCTTGGCCGGGTCATGCCCCTTGCCCAGCACATGACGGGCAATGTAGTCGTTCATGTTGATATTGGCCTGATGCAACCACAGGCGCGACATGCGTTCGGGTGCCACGTCCAATGACGTGAGCTGGTCGCGGATCAGCTCGGCGACCATGCCGCAGACCTCCTTGAACACCTTGCGTCCCTCCTGGCGGAAGAGCTTGTCGCGAGCATCCGGCGGAGTGTCTTCGCAACGATTGAGAAAGCCGAAATTGTTGCGGATGGCATTGGAGAATCGGGTTTTCAGGCGTGCGCCCAGCACCTCGTACTGGACCGGCGAGGTGGCCAGGTCGGCCGGCTCAAGCAGTACGGCCGTGGCAACATCGCCGAAGATGAAATGGCAGTCACGGTCGTCCCAGGCCAGATAGCCGGAGGGAATCTCCGGGCACAGCACCAGCACGCGGGTGGCCATGCCGGAGCGTATGGCATCGACCCCGTTCTGCAGCGCGAAAGTGGCCGAGGAGCAGGCCACATTCATGTCATAGGCATAGCCGGTGCAGCCCAGCTCGGCCTGGACCTCGATGGCGACCGCCGGGTAGGCGCGTTGCAGCGCCGAGGTCGAGACAATGACCAGATCGACATCGGCAGCCTCGACACCAGCCTGCGCCAGCGCCGCACGCGCCGCTTCCACCGCCATTTCCGCCTGCACCGACAGGGCCTCGTCGGGCCGTGCCGCAATGCGGGGCACCAGGCGCTGCGGATCGAGCAGACCGTCGGCGGAAACCACATGGCGACGCTGGATGCCGGACGCCCGGCTGATGAAGTCGGCATCGGAGCGGGGACGCGGCGACAGGCGGGCAGCGCCGATGTCGGCTGCGTGTTCACGGTTCCAGGCATCCGTCGCCGCATTGAAGGCGGCCACCAGGGCATCATTGCCAATGACTGCCTGGGGTACCGAAAGCCCGGTGCCGCTGATGACCACTGCCGTCATGCCACTCTCCTCCACCATGGATGCCGATGATCCGCAGCCAGTGGCTGCTCAGGAATTGGGCGATGGTAGTAGAGGCACGTCCCGGGCATGGCCCGCCCGGGCGCTTCTGTCGGGCACGATGGCTGATTCGTGCGCTGCAGTGACAGGGCCCGGGAAGTGGGGCTCCAGGAAAGACAAAGGCCACGCGGATGGCGTGGCCTCTGGCAGGACGCGCGGGACGGGATCGCCGTCCGCTGCACGAATCTGGTGTGGCGTCCGCAGGCGGACGCCGGCGCTCAGATGCGCTCGATTACGGTGGCGATGCCCTGGCCGAGACCGATGCACATGGTGGCGAGACCGAGCTGGGTGTCCTTCTGTTCCATCACGTTCAGCAGCGTGGTGGTGATGCGGGCACCGGAGCAGCCCAGCGGGTGACCGAGGGCGATGGCGCCGCCGTTGTGGTTCACCTTCTGGTCGATCTGGTCGAGCAGGTTGAGGCCCTTGAGCACGGCCAGGCCCTGGGCGGCAAAGGCTTCGTTGAGCTCGACGGTCTGGATGTCGTCAATGCTCAGGCCGGCACGCTTGAGCGCCTTCTGGGTGGCAGGCACCGGGCCCCAGCCCATGATGGCGGCTTCGCAGCCGGCCACGGCCATGGAACGGATCTTCGCGCGCGGCTTCAGGCCCAGGGCCTGGGCACGCTCGGCGCTCATGATCAGCATGGCGGAGGCGCCGTCGGACAGGGCCGAGGACGTGCCGGCAGTGACGGTGCCACCCTTGGGATTGAAGGCCGGCTTCAGCGAGGCCAGCTGTTCCAGCGAGGCGTCCTGGCGGATCACTTCGTCGATGTCGCAGAGCTGGCGGAAACCGTTGGCGTCATGGCCTTCGATACCGATGATCTCGTTCTTGAAACGACCGTTGACCGTGGCGTCCCAGGCCTTCTGGTGCGAACGCAGACCCATCTGGTCCTGCATTTCGCGGCTGATGCCGTTCATCATGCCGAGCATTTCGGCGGTCAGACCCATCATGTTGGAGGCCTTGGCGTAGTACTTGGACGCGGCCGGGTTGAGGTCGATGCCGTGCATCATGCCGACGTGGCCCATGTGCTCGACGCCACCGATGACGAAGACGTCACCCTGGCCGGTCATGATCTGGGCGGCGGCCGTGTGCAGGGACTGCATCGAGGAACCGCACAGGCGGTTCACGGTCTGGCCCGGCACGGTGCGCGGCAGCTCGGCGAGCATGGCGATGTTGCGGGCGATGTTCATGCCCTGTTCCAGGGTCTGGTTGACGCAGCCCCAGATCACGTCCTCGACTTCCTCGGGGTTGGCATTCGGGTTGCGGGCAAACAGCGCCTTCACCAGCTCGGCGGAGAGGGAGTCGGCGCGCACGTTGCGGAACATGCCGTTCTTGCTGCGGCCCATGGCGCTGCGCACGCCATCGACGATCACGACATCACGCGGATTCAAAGTAGTCATGTCTGGCTCCTGTCTCAGCCGAAGAATTTCTGGTTGTTGGCGGCCATGTCACGCAGCAGCTGCGGCGCCTCGTAGGCCTTGCCCAGGTGCGCGTACTTCTCGCACAGCGCGACGTAGTTGCCGATGCCCATCTGGTCGACGTAGCGGCAGGCGCCGCCGCGGAACGGGGGGAAACCGATGCCCATGATCAGGGCCATGTCGGCTTCGGCCGGCGAGGCGACGATCTTCTCTTCCAGGCAGCGCGCGATTTCGTTGACCAGCGGCAGCATCAGGCGGGCGATGACCTCGTCAGCGTCGAACTCCTTGCGGGCACCGACGACCGGGGCGATCAGCTCGTAGGTGGTCGGGTCGACGACCTTCTTTGGCTTGCCCTTCTTGTCCTGCTCGTAGACGTAGAAGCCCTTGCCGTTCTTCTGGCCGTAGCGCTTGTTGTCGAACATGACTTCGGTGGCGGACTTGTAGTCCGGCTTCATGCGATCCGGGAAGCCTTCAGCCATGACATGCGCGGCGTGCACGCCGGTATCGATGCCGACCACGTCGAGCAGGTAGGCCGGGCCCATGGGCCAGCCGAACTTCTCCATGACCTTGTCGACGGCCTGGAAGTCGGCACCGTCACGCACCAGCAGGTCGAAGCCGCCGAAGTACGGGAACAGCACGCGGTTGACCAGGAAGCCCGGGCAGTCGTTGACCACGATCGGGGTCTTGCCCATCTGCTGCGCCAGCTTCACGGTAGCGGCAACGGCTTCATCGGAGGACTGCTCGCCACGGATGACTTCGACCAGGGGCATCATGTGCACCGGGTTGAAGAAGTGCATGCCGACGAAGTTCTGCGGACGCTTGAGGGCCTTGGCCAGGTGGGTGATGGAGATGGTCGAGGTGTTGGACGCGAGGATGGCGTCCTCGGCGACCAGGCCTTCGACCTCGGCCAGCACGGCCTGCTTGACCTTGGCGTTCTCGACCACGGCTTCGATGACGACGTCGACGCTGCCGAAATCACCGTAGTTCAGTGTCGGACGGATGCTGGACAGCACCTTGCCCATCTTGTCGGCAGTCAGGCGGCCCTTGGCGACCTGACCGGAGAGCAGCTTGGTGGCTTCGCCCATGCCCAGATCCAGGGCCTCGGTGCGAATGTCCTTCATGATGATCGGCGTGCCCTTGCTGGCCGACTGGTAGGCGATGCCGCCACCCATGATGCCGGCGCCGAGCACGGCGGCCTGCTTGACTGCCTTGGCCGACTTGGCCTCGTGCTTCTTGGAGGCCTTCTTGACGGCCTGGTCGGCCAGGAAGAGGCCGATCAGGGCGTTGGCCTGCGGCGTCACCGCAGCCTTGGCGAAGTACTGCGACTCGACCTTGAGGGCTTCATCGCGGCTCAGGTTGGCGTGGGCCTGCATGGCCTGCAGGGCCAGCTTGGGCGCCGGGTAGTTCGGGCCCGCCTTGCCTGCAACCACGGCAGTCGCCGTGTTGAAGGCCATCATCTGTTCCATGTTGTTGAGCTTGACCGGCGAGGTGCGCTCGCTGCGGCGGGCCTTCCAGTCCAGCTTGCCGGCGACGGCCTTGCTGACCAGGTCAATGGCGGCGTCACGCAGCAGCTCGGGGGCGACCACGGCATCCACGGCACCGGCCTTGAGGGCGGCATCCGGGCGCTGTTCGGCACCGGCGGCAATCCACTCGACGGCGTTGTCGATGCCGATCACGCGGCTCAGACGAACCGTGCCGCCGAAGCCCGGGAACAGGCCCAGCTTGACTTCCGGCAGACCGACCTTGGCGGCGCTGGACATGACGCGGTAATCGCAGGACAGGCACATCTCGAAGCCGCCGCCGAGGGCGATGCCGTTGATGGCGACCACGGTCGGCACCGGCAGGTCTTCAAAGGCGTTGAACATGGCGTTGGCCTGCAGCGTCCACTCGGCAACACGGCCCTCGCCTTCGGCGAACATGCCGCCGAACTCGGTGATGTCGGCGCCGACGATGAACACGCTCTTGGCCGAGGTGACGATGACGCCCTTGACCGAGGCGTCGGCCTTGATGGCAGCGGCGGCTTCACCCAGCTCGCGGACAGTGGTGGCGTTGAACTTGTTGACCGATTCGCCGGCGAGGTCGAAGGTCAGCTCGGCAATGCCGTTTTCCAGCGCTTGCACGCGGATGGCGGTTCCGGAAAAAATCATGCAGGGTTCTCCTGTGACAGGGTAATAACGCGTACCCGCCGGCTGCATGCGCCGGTCGTCTGGGTGGCGAGTGCAGCGAGTGTACGCAAAACAGCGGGTTTTGACAGAATCTGTCAGGTTCAAAGCGGCCACATTTTGTGACCGCCCGGTCAATCAATTGGCCTTGGCTTGCGTCAGCGCTTTCGCCGCCGCCGCTTCCTCGGGCTTGTCATCGTCGTCATCGTCCTTCTCGGCGTCATGCCAGACGGCAAAGCGCTCGGCCACGGCCGCAAACACGGAACCCTCCGGGTAGTTGCCTTCCTTGTCCAGCGTGCCGGCCGGCTTGCCCAGCAGCAGCGCCACCGCCTCCTCCACCTGGCTGACGGCATGGATGCGGAACTTGCCGGCACGCACCGCGTCCAGCACTTCGTCGCGCAGCATCAGATGGCGCACGTTCTGCACCGGAATGATGACGCCCTGCTCGCCGGTCAGCCCCTTGAGCTGGCAGGCGGCGAAGAAGCCCTCGATCTTCTCGTTGACGCCGCCGATGGGCTGGACCTCGCCAAACTGGTTGACCGAGCCGGTGATGCCCCATGACTGCCTGACCGGCAGCTTGCCGATGGCCGAGAGCAGGCCGCAGAGCTCGCCCAGCGATGCCGAGTCGCCATCCACGCCGGAATAGGACTGCTCGAAGGCGATGTTGGCGGCGAAGCGCAGCGGATGCTCGGCGCCGAAGCGCGCCTTCAGGTAGCTGGTGAGGATGAGCACGCCCTTGGAGTGGATGGCGCCACCGAGCTCGACATCACGCTCGATGTCGGTGATCTCGCCACCGCCATAGTGCGCGGTGACCGAAATGCGCGACGGCAGGCCGAAGCTGGCATCGCCATAGCTGACCACGGTGAGGCCATTGACCTGGCCCACCACCTCGCCCTCGCACGAGAACAGCTGGCTGCCCTTGCCGATGTCCTCCAGATAGAGACGGCGAATGCGGTCATGACGGCGCTCGCGACCCTGCAGGGCCTGCAGGACATGGCCCGAGGTGATGCAGTCGGCGCCCTGCAGGCCGGCACAGTAGTTGGCTTCACGCAGCAGATCGGCAGCGCTGCGGGCATGCAGCGAGAGCAGGTCCTGGTCATCGGCCGTGCGTGCGCTCTCCTCGATGAGTCGGGCGACGCCGCTGCGATCCAGCGGCAGCAGCTGCTCCTGGCGCGCGATGTCGGCGAGGAAATGGGCGTAGGTGAGCTCGTTCTCCGGCGTGCGGGGCATGTCGGACTCGAAGTCGGCGCGCATCTTGAAAACAGTTTCCAGCTCGGGATCGAACTCCTGCAGGAGGTAGAAGGTCTCGCGATCGCCGAGCAGCACCAGCTTGAGGTTGAGCGGAATGGGCTCAGGCTCCAGCGACACCGTGCCGGTGAGGGTCAGCATCTGCTCCAGCGACGACAGCTTGAGCGACTTGGCACGCAAGGCGCGCTTCAGGCTCTGCCAGGCATAGGGGTGCTCAAGAACCTGCTCGGCCTCGATGATGAGAAAGCCGCCATTGGCGCGATGCAGGGCGCCAGGGCGGATCAGGGTGAAATCGGTGGCCACCGTACCCATGTAGGTGACCTGCTCGACATGACCGAGCAGGTTGTAGTGCGTGGGCAGATCCTCGACGATGACCGGCGCCCCCTGCTTCGGGTCACGACTGACGATGGCGTTGACCTGGTAGCGCACCGGCGGCAGGTACTCGCCAGCTTGCCCCACGGATACCGTGGCATCCTGGTTGTCGCCGGCATTGAGCACCAGCTCGAGGTGATCAAGCAGGTCGCTGCGGTAGGCCTTGAGGTAGACCACCAGTTGCGGATGCGCCTGGTACTTCTCGGTCAGCCGGCTCAGGATGGGGTCGATGACGGCCAGCGCGACTTCCTCGTTGAGGGTGTCGATATGCTCGCGGTTGCGCTCCTCGATCTGGTCAAGCTTGCGCGCCACCTTGCGCAGGCGGTTGTCCATGTCGGTCATGGCCTCCTTGAGGCGCTGCTGGCGCGCCGGAGGCAGCTGTGACATCGCCTCCATGGCCATGACGTCACCATTCTCCGCCATGGGCGAGAAGCCGTAGCCACCGGGTGTGCGCAGCACCAGCTTGACGCCTTGCTTCTCGGCAATGGCGGCGAGCTGGGTCAGGGCATCCTGCTGCACGCGGGCAAGCTCGCCCTTGAGGCCTTCGCGGCGCTCCTGGTAGCGCTCGCTCTCGAAGGCCGCCATGATGCGTTCGGACAGCTTGCGCCAGGCCTTGTGGATGTCCTGCTTGAACGAGGTGCCCAGTCCGGCCGGTAGCTCGATGGCCTGCGGATAGCGCGGATCCTTGAAGTTGTTGACATAGATCCAGTCTGACGGGGCCGTGCGCTGACGCGCGACCGACTCTAGGTAACGACGAATCATGGTGCCCTTGCCAAGGCCGTTGTGGCCGATGGCAAACAGGTTGTAGCCGTCATGCGGCATGGCCACGGCCATTTCCACCGATTCGCGGGCACGCTCCTGACCGAGAAAGTCGGTGACCGGCTTGAGTCGACGCGTGTTGCGGAAGGGCAGATTCTTCAGGGGCGTGGCGCGATAGAGCTGGCTGATTGCAAGAGGCTTGGACAAGAAGAAAGTCTCCGGCAAGGCGACCCTGCGGATCCGGGTCGAATGCCCTGAGTGTAGCCGACACGGGCCGGCGCTGGCACCTGCCGCGGACCGCCGGTGCCAGCGGCAGGTGCCGCCTGCGCGACTCAGCCGGTTCGGGCGGGAATCGCGTAGGTGCCGGTGGCTTGTGCCACCGGCAAATCCTGCCCCTCGGCATGGATGAGCACGTCGATGACCGCCGAGCTGCGGCCAAGACGCAGGAAGCGCGCGCTGGCAACCAGATCGGCATCACGCGGCTTGTTGAGGAAATTGATGTTGAGGTTCTGCGTCACCGCCAGCGCCACCGGGCCAAGACGCGCCAGGATGAGGGCATACATCGCCGTGTCGGCCAGCGCCATCATGGTCGGTCCTGAGACGCTGCCGCCCGGACGGATGGCGCCGGCGTCATAGCGCCAGCGCACCTGCACGGCCTCGTCCGTGACCAGGTCAACGCGGTAGCCGGCGGCACGAAACGCGGGAATGCCGGCATCAATGAAGGCATTGAGCTGGTCGGTGGTCATCTGCATGGTGACGGACATGGCAGGCACTCGATGGGAAAGCATGATGCCGCGGATATTACATAAATATCACCAAAGCGGCATCGCAAATAATTTACTGATGACGCACGCCGCCTGAAGACGACATTTCCGGCTATGCGGGAACACCAACGCTGGGTGGAAGAAGGAAATCACGGCCGGCATGTCCCGTCAGCCATCGCTGACAAATGATGGTCAGTCGCCCCGCCCCTTCGTACAATGCCGGGCTTTCCTCTCCAGCCATTGATCCGGGAACCGTCATGCGCGCCAGTCGCTACCTGCTTGCCACCCTTCGTGAAACCCCGGCCGACGCCGAGGTCATCTCGCACCAGCTCATGCTGCGCGCCGGCATGATTCGCAAGGTCGCCACCGGCCTGTACAACTGGCTGCCGCTGGGCAATCGCGTGCTGAAGAAGGTCGAGCGCATCGTACGTGAGGAGATGGATCGCGCCGGTGCGCTGGAAGTGCTGATGCCGGTGACGCAACCGTCGGAGCTCTGGGAGGAGTCCGGCCGCTACGTGCAATACGGGCCCGAGCTGCTGCGCTTCAAGGATCGCCATGACCGCCCCTTCGTGCTTGGCCCGACGCACGAGGAGGTGATCACCGACCTCGCGCGCAACGAGCTGCAGAGCTACAAGCAGCTGCCGATGAACCTGTACCAGGTGCAGACCAAGTTCCGCGACGAGATCCGCCCGCGCTTCGGCGTCATGCGCTCGCGCGAATTCATCATGAAGGATGCTTACTCCTTCCACGTCGACCAGGCCTCGCTGCAGCAGACCTATGACGTGATGTACGACGCCTACTGCCGTATCTTCACCCGACTGGGCCTGGACTTCCGCCCGGTGCAGGCCGATACCGGCTCCATCGGCGGTACCGGCTCGCATGAATTCCATGTGCTGGCCAGCTCGGGCGAGGATGACATCGCCTTCTCCAACGCCTCCGACTACGCCGCCAACATCGAGATGGCCGAAGCCCTGGCGCCGACCGCACCGCGCGCCGCTGCCAGCGAGACCATGACGCAGGTCGCCACCCCGACGCAGACCGCCTGCGCCGATGTCGCCGCCCTGCTCGGCCTTGCCGTGACCCGGACCGTGAAGGCGGTTGCCGTGGTGGCGCCGGTACCGGTGGATGCCGAGACCCTGAAGGCCAACCCCAAGGCAGAACCGGCTCAGCGCTTCTTCCTGTTCCTGCTGCGCGGCGATCATGACCTCAACGAGATCAAGGCCGGCAAGCTCGACGGCCTCAAGGACTTCCGCCTCGCCACGGAAGCTGAAATCGTCGCCGCCCTGGGCTGCGTACCCGGCTTCATCGGTCCGGTCGGTGTCGCCGCCAATGTCACCGTGATCGCCGACCGCACCGTGGCTGCCATGAGCGACTTCGTCTGCGGCGCCAACCAGGCCGGCTTCCACCTGACCGGGGTCAATTTCGGTCGCGACCTGCCGGAGCCGGCGCTAGTCGCCGACATCCGCAACGTTGTCGAAGGTGATCCCTCGCCCTGCGGCAGCGGCACGCTGGTGATCAAGCGCGGCATTGAAGTCGGGCACATCTTCCAGCTTGGCAAGAAGTATTCCGAGGCACTGAACTGCCGCGTTCTGGGCGAGGATGGCAAGCCGCTGGTGGTGACCATGGGGTGCTACGGCATCGGCGTCACCCGCGTGGTGGCCTCGGCCATCGAACAGAACCACGACGACAAGGGCATCATCTGGCCGGACGCCATCGCGCCCTTCCAGATCGCCATCGTGGCCATGAACTGGGCCAAGTCGGTACGCATCCAGGACGAGAGCCTCAAACTCTACGAGCAGCTCACCGCCGCCGGCTATGACGTGTTCCTCGATGACCGCAACGAACGCCCCGGCGTGAAGTTCTCCGACATCGAACTGATCGGCATTCCGCACCGCATCGTGGTCGGCGAAAAGGGCCTCGATGCCGGCACGCTGGAGTACAAGGGTCGCCGAGATGCCGAATCGCAGGATGTTCCCGTGGCGGGCCTGATGGACTTCCTGGCGGCTCGCGTGGTGTGCTGACGGGTGTTTCAGCCTCATCGCTGACATGAAAAAGGCGCCCCGTAGGGCGCCTTTTTCATAAGCTGAGCGTAGCTGCCGGAGCAGCCAGCAACTCAGCCGCTGCAGCTTGAGCCGGTGAGTCCGACCAGCAGCTCGCCAAGCACCGGAATCTCGCACAGCTGGCTGGGATCGACCAGGTCAGCAGGATCGGCCGGAAGGCCCGGGATCGACGGGGCCGTGCTGCCGCCGTCACCGCAGTCACCACCGCTGGCCGCAACGATCTGCGCACCAATCACGGGAATGGCGCAGAGCGCCGTGGCATCCGGAAGACCAGTGCCGCCACCCGCGCCCGAACAGTCCTCACCGAGCGCGGAGACCAGTTGCGGCCCCAGTTGCGGAATGGCGCACAGCTGGGTCGGGCTGAGCTCGGCCGGCAATGGCGAGGAAGACGGCGCATCACCGCAGGTACCGCCAGCGGCATTCACCAGCGCTTCGCCGATCGCCGGAATGACGCAGAGCTGACCGGCACTGATGGGCGAATCACCACCACCGGCATCCGGACAGGACTCGCCTGCAGCCTGAACGAGCGCCGGGCCGATGCCAGGCAGGGCGCACAGCTGGGTTGCGCTGATCGGACTGGGCTCGGCGTCATCACAGTTGCTGCCCGCACCTTCGGCAATCGCCGGGCCCAGCGTGGGAATCGCGCAGAGTTGAGAAGCACTGACCGTGCCACCGGTACCCGGGGTCACGGCAGGTGGATTGTTGCTGCCATCGTCCGCATTTTCCGGAAGGGTGAGATCATCCTCCTCGGCTTGGCAGGCGGAGAGTGCCAGCACGGAGGCGATACAGAACGACACCGCAATGCGCTTGAACATGGAAACCTCTTCTTGTTGTTGTTTTGTTCGAGCAGGAGCATAGCCACAAAC
>VFQO010001374.1_pt1 | contig 18990 bp, 16 predicted proteins | sample 3512331 | NCBI WGS metagenome assembly VFQO01 (sample SAMN10412371, study PRJNA504923) | tailings metagenome | isolation source: Replicate 3 from Balatoc abandoned mine | place: Philippines: Itogon, Benguet | collected 2017-08-28
AGCGGCACGATCCGCCACATCGCCTTGCGCATCGCCGAAGCGCCGATGTCGTCCGTCTGTCCGGTCACAGCCATGCCCGTGTTCCCCCAATCCCCGACGCGCAGCCTATAGGCTCGCAGGAAACAGGCAATCGAATTCGGGCGGCGGTTATGGCGCCGGTGGGCAGGGTCAGCCGCGCAGGAAGCCCGAGAGGGGCTGCGCGCTGCGCCCCGGGAACAGCCGCGCCATTGCCAGCGACGGATCGAGCCGGAGCTGTTCGGCGACCGCGCCGGCCAGCACGCTTTCGAGCGCGATGGTGGGCGCAAGGTCGCGGCCTTCGTAAAGCTGGCTTTCGGCAAGGCCCGGCCAGTCGGCGATCACCCGCCCGCCGCGCACCGCACCGCCCATCACCAGCGCCGCGCCCGCAGTGCCGTGATCGGTGCCGCCGGTGCCGTTGATCCGCGCCGTGCGACCGAACTCGGTTGCCAGCACCACCATCGTCTCGCCCCAGGCGCTGCCCATGCCGCTGCGATAGGCGGCGACCAGCGCATCGAGCTGCGCTGCCTGCCGGGCAAAGACACCGCGCTGGTTGGCGTGGGTGTCCCAGCCGTCGAGCTCGATCATCGCGATCCGCGCGCCATCGGCCCCGCGCATCAGCGAAGCGGCCAGCTCGCCTGTCGCACGGGCGTCATTCAGATTGCGAAGCCCGTCATCGCCCGCCATCGCCCGCGTCTCGAGCGCGCGGCTCCACAGGCTGCCAAGCTCGGCATCCTGCCCGTAAAGCTGGCTGACGCGCGTCATCAGATCCTCGCTCGGATCGGGCAGGGCGGAAGGCGCGTAGTTGGATACCGGTGCTTCGCCGCGCAGCGCCAGCGGCACCGTGGGGGCAATCGCCAGCGTCTTGAGCGCCGCGCCGCCGGGCGCGCCCTGGTTGAGCATCCCGACCAGTCGGTTGAGCCAGCCGTCCTTCGCCGCATAGGGCGCCGTGCCGCCGGTTTCGAGCAGGTTCTGCCCGTCGAAATGCGACCGCTCGCGGTAGCTCGTCGCAGCAGCGTGGACGAACAGCGCCTCGCCCGCGACCGCCGCCTTGCCGATCTCGGCAAGGGCCGGATGGACGGCAAAGAAACTGCCGAGCTGCGGAGCCTTGTCGTAATCGGCGAGCATCGGCCCGCGCAGGGCGGCAAAGGCGGGGTCGCCCACCGGCGCCAGCATTGCCATCCCGTCCGCCGCGCCGCGCAGCAGCACGAATAGCAGGTTGCGGGAGCCGGTGCCTTGCGCGAAGGCCATGCGTGGCAGGGCAAGGCTGCCGGCCCCGAAGGCGAGGCTTCCGGCAAGCATCGTGCGGCGATCGAACGGGGTCATCATGGCGGCCTACCTCCGCAGCATTTCAGGGGACACCAGCAGCAGCGCGAGTGCCTGCCGCCCGCTTTCGGCGCGGGCGAGCTGGGTGCGAGTGACATCGCCGAGCGCGCCGGGAAAGGCGGCTTCGGCGCGGGCCATGACATCCTCGAGCGGTGCATCACGCGCGATCCGTTCGGCCAGCTCGACCCGCTTGAGCAGCGCGTCTGGCCCGGCCCAGCTGGCGGCAATGTCGTCATAGCCCGCTGGCGATTGCGCGCGCCACGGCACCTGTCCGATCTGTCCGAGCGCCCCGGCGATCCGCCGCCCATCAAGCTGGGTGCTGCCGCTGAGGCGCAGCGCGGCGATGAACCATTCGAATGGGGTGCGGAACTTGACCGGCCCTTCGGCCCAGACTTCGGGTGCTTCGATCAGCGTGCGCGTGAGGCTCGCCAGATCGCCGCCTGTGGCGCGGAAATCGGCTTCGAGCCGGGTGACGAGCGCGGGCGGCGGGGTGTCGCCGGCAAAGTGCCGCGCGAGCTTGGTGGCGATATGCCGCGCGGTCGCGGGATGGGCGGCCAGATCATCGAGGATCGCCAGCGCCTGCTTTGCGCCTCCTTCCGGATAGCGGCGCCCGATCACCTGCCGCGCGCCGGGCTCATGCGCGACTGCGACAAAGGCCGCGCCGCTTTCCTGATCTTCGGCGAACCGGCCGACGCGGCCAAGGCCCGGTACTGTCCAGCCGGTCAGCGCGCGGGCGAACTCGGTCACGTCGGCCTGCGAATAGCCGCCATCCACGCCGAGCGTGTGCAGTTCGAGGATTTCGCGCGCGAGATTCTCGTTCAGCCCGCGCGGGCGCTGGGGATCGCCGCCGCGGCGCCGTGCGGCACGCTGCTGGAACGGGGCATTCGGCCCCAATGACTGGAACTGGTCGAGATAGATCAGCATCGCCGGATGCAGCACCGCCGCTTTCAGCATATCGCCGAAGCGGCCGAGCACGTGCGGGCGGATCGCGGCAAATTCGTGGTGGCCGACTTCGAACTGCGTCCCCGGCTTGCCGACCGAGACGCTGAAGTGATTGGACCAGAAATGCACCAGCCGCTCCATCATCGGGGTGCGGCTGGCGACAGCGACGTTGACGCGCGCGGCGACATCGCTCGCCAGCACACCGCGCGCCTCGATCACCTTGGCGCGGTATTCGGGGGGCAATCCGGCAAGCGCTGCGGCGCGTGCATCGGCGGGGGACATGGCTTCGGCGGCGCTATCAGCCATCGCACCGGCCATGCCTTCGGCTTCGGCCATGGCACCGGCCTCGCGGGTCCGGTCGCGCAGGTCGCGCAGCATCTCGATCATCTCGCCGGTCTTGCCGCGGGTGTTGGCGCGATCGGCGATGGGGCGGGGGGAGGGTTCGTAATCGTCCATCTGGCGCAGCAGGAACTTGCGTGCGTCACCGGGCGCGGTCTGGCGCGGCGCGAAGCCGTAGCCGAAGCGGTGCAGGGCGATGCTGGCCGGGGTCATGGCCGCCGCTCCTTCTGCCGTATTACCTGTATCACCAGATCCTCCCGCTGCGCTTGCTATCGCCGCCCGCCCATTGTCACGGGCAGAGGCTGCATCGTCAACGCGCCAGACGCGCGAACCCTTCGCGAGCGGGAGACAATTTTCGGGAGCGAGGAGGACGGCGGTCAGCCGCCGGCGCGGGCGATCACTGCGAGCGCCTCGGCCTCGCTGATGACTTCGGCATATTTGGCCTGAAGATCGAACAGGTTGGCTTCGTGAGGGGCCTCATGGCGGTCGGCGCAGGCTTCGCGCACCACCAGCGGCACAAAGCCGTATTGCATCGCATCGAGCGCCGAGGCGCGCACGCAGCCCGAGGTCGAATAGCCGGTGATGATCAGCGTATCGATGCCGTCAGCATGGAGCGCGTCGGCAAGCCCGGTGCCGAAGAAGGCGCTGGGATATTGCTTGGTCACCACCCGGTCGCCCGGATGCGGGGTGAGATCATCGGGAAAGGCGCCCAGCGGCGAGCCTTCGTCGAAGGCTTTGAGCACCGGCGCCTTGCGGTAGAACACCCCGCCATCTGCGCCGCCGGGCTGGTATTGGACATTGGTGAACACCACCGGCACGCCCGCCGCCCGCGCCGCTTCGGCCAGACGGCGATTGCTGTCGCGCGCAGCAGCGGCAGTCTCCATGAACAGCGGCGAGCCTTGCGTCAGGTAGGCCGTCACCACATCGACGATCAGCAGCGCCGGACGGCTGCCCGGCTGGAGCCGCCCTTCGAACACCCCGGCGTAATTGTCGGATGCCGAAGGGCCGCCCATCAGATGATCCCCGCCGCAGTCAGCCGTTCAAGCTCGGCCGCATCCAGCCCCAGCCGCTCGGCGAATACCTCGGCATTGTCCTGCCCGGGCGCGGCAGGCGCGGGGCGGCGGATGGTCGAGGGGGTCTTTGAAAGCTTGGGGAAGGCGTTCTGCATCTTGATGCGCCCACGCTTCTGGGTCTCGACCTCGATGATCGCCTCGCGCGCCTGAAAGTGCGGATCGGCGAGCATATCGGGGGCGCGGTAGACCCGGCCTGCGGGGATTGAATATTCGGTCATCAGCGCATCGACTTCATCGACGGTGAGTGTGCTGGTCCATGCGTTGACCAGCGCGTCGAGTTCATCCTGATGGATGCCGCGCGCGATGTGGGTCGAATAGCGCTCGTCCTGCGCCAGTTCCGGACGGCCCATCGCCTGGCACAGCCGCGTGAAGATCGCATCGCCATTGGCGCCGATCATGTAGACGCCGTCCTTGCAGGCATAGACGTTGGACGGGGCAATGCCCTTGAGCACCGAGCCGGAACGTTCGCGGATCACGCCGTTGCGGTCATATTCGGGGACCAGCCCCTCCATCACCTGCAACACCGCTTCGTAGAGCGCGGAATCGACCACCTGACCTTCGCCGGTCTTCTCGCGGTGGTGGAGCGCGGCCAGCACGCCCATGCAGCCGTAGGTCGCGCATAGCGTGTCGCCGATCGAGATGCCCATGCGCGCTGGCGGCCGGTCAGGATCGCCGACGATATAGCGCCACCCGCCCATCGCCTCACCAATCCCGCCGAAGCCAGCGCGTTCGGAATAGGGGCCGTCCTGCCCGTAGCCCGACATGCGCGCGATGATCAGGCCGGGGTTGATCGCGTGGAGTTCCGCCGGGCTCATGCCCCAGCGTTCGAGCGTGCCGGGCTTGAAGTTCTCGATCAGCACATCGGCCTGAGCGATGAGCTTCTTAGCCAGTGCCTGACCTTCGGGCACGCGCAGGTTGCAGGTGACCGAGCGCTTGTTGCGCGCGATCACTTCCCACTGCACCTTCTCGTCGCCCTGACCCCAGTTGCGCATCGGATCGCCCGCGCCCGGCGGCTCGATCTTGACGACATCGGCGCCCATGTCGCCGAGCAATTGGCCGCAGAACGGGCCGGCGAGAAGCTGGCCCATTTCGACGACCTTGATCCCTGCAAGCGCGCTCATTCGGCGGCCTCCCGCATGGTATAGGCGTTGGCCCAGACCGGCTGGATCGGGGCGGGCAGGCCGGTTTCGGCCTCGCAATTGGCGCGCAATGCGTCGATGCCGGGGCCGTAATCGAACAGCGGCAGTTCGCCGCGGCTGGCTGCCATTTCGGCGCGCAGGGCTGCGGTTGCGGCAGCGTCCACCACGCCCGCACCATCCACCACCACGCCATAGGCGCGCGCGCCTTCGGGGGTGACGAGGCCCTGCCGGATTTCGAGGCCCACCAGCTCCGGATCGCGGGCCAGCGGGTCGCCCCAGCCGCCGCCGCCCCAGGTGATGAAGTGCAGCAGATCGCCCGCCTTCACGGCAACGCTTTCGACCTTGTTGCCGACAATCGTCTGCGAGCCATCGGCGCGTTCCAGCACCTTCTTCGCCCGCGCGCCCGGATGCCCGCCATTGACGCCCCACGGCGGCACGAACCAGCGGTCATCATGGATCGCGATCTCGCCATCGGCGAGGAAGCGGTAGGTCATGTGGATGCCGTTGCCGCCGCGATGCAGGCCCGCCCCGCCGCTGTCGGGCGCAGTCGAATAGCGCTCGATGCGAAGCGGGAAGTAGCGTTCGAGGAACTCGTTGGGGACATTGGTGAAGCCCGGCCACAGCGAGTGCCCGTCCGGCCCGTCACCCAGCGGTCGGCCCGGAATGCCGCCGAAGCCGATCTGGAACAGCTGGAACCAGTCGCGCGTACCATCCTCGCGGCTATCCCAGCCGGAATAGAACAGGTGGGGGCTGGAGGAGAAGCCGGCGGCGTTGAGGAATTCCGGCGTCTTCTGGCCGAGCAGACCGCCCAGAATGTCGAAGATGCGCCCCAACGCGTGGGTGCGGCCCGACAGCGCGGCGGGGAAGTGCGGCTTGAGCAAGGAGCCTTGCGGGATGCGCACCTCGATCAGATCGTAGAACCCGTCATTGAACAGGATCTGCGGATCGAACACCATGATCATGTAGATGCCGAAGAACATCTTGAACATGTTTTCATTGAGGAAAAAGTTGATCGAGGCGGCGGACTGCGGGTCGGTGCCCTCGAAATCGAGGATCACGCGGTCCCCGTCGCGCCACATCGTGCAGCGGATCTTGTAAGGGCCATAGCCCTTGCCATCATCGCAGATGTAATCCTCGAAGCTGACGGGCTCCTCCGCTACCGCCATCGCCAGCAGCGCCTTCATGGCGCGGTGGTTGCGGGCGAGCAGTTCCTGCGTGGCGGACACGTAAACGTCATCGCCAAACCGGTCGGCCATCTCGACCACCCGGCGCGCGGCGACCCGGCAGGAGGCGATGAGGGCGTTGAGGTCCGCTTGGCACCAGTCCGGCTTGCGGGTCTGGTGCATCACCAGCTTCATCAGGTCTTCGTTGTATTCGCCCTTCTTCCAGATCTTTACGGGCGGGATGCGGACGCCCTCTTCAAAGATCGACGAAGCGCCAATCGGCATGGAGCCCGGAACGCTTCCGCCGATGTCGCTCTGGTGGCCGAACATCGCGGTATAGGCGAGCAGGCGCCCGTCCTTGAACACCGGCAGCAGCACCAGCCAGTCGTTCGAGTGGCTGACCGCGCCGCCGCAGGAATAGGGATCGGACAGAAAGATCATGTCCCCGTCCTCGATCGTGCCGTCAAACTGCTTGAGGAAGCCGTCGATGAAGCTGCCGAACTGGCCGACGATCATCTTGCCCGCAGGATCGGAGATCAACGGGAAGGCGTCCCCCTGTTCGCGGATGCCGGGCGACATGGCGGTGCGCACCAACGTCGCGTCCATCTCGATGCGGGCATTGCGCAGCGCGTTCTCGATGATGTCGAGCGTCACCGGGTCGATGGCGATCTTCTGGAACGGGGTGGTGTTGGGTTCGATGATGCGAGCTGGCATGGTCTTAGCCCTCCGCCTTGAGAGTAATCAGGATGTTGCCAACCGCGTCGACAGTGGCGCGGCAGTCATGTTCGACCAGCGTGGTCGAATCCATTTCGGTGATGATCGCCGGGCCTTCGATGATGTCGCCCTGCCGCAGCTTGGCGCGATCGTAGATCACAGCCGCGCGCTCCTCGCCGCCGATCCATACCGTGTGGTCGCGGATCTTGGCGGCTGACGGATCGCCGTCACCCTTGGGCAATTCGGTGGCGGGGAGGGCCGGTGCCTGCCCCTGCGCCACCGCACGCAGGTTCACGATCTCGTGCGGGGTGTCCATGTTGAAGGTGAAGAGCCGGAGGTGCTCCTCGTCAAATCGGGCGAGGATGCCTGCGATGCCGTCCTTCTCCAGCACGGCCTGCGTGATCGTCAGCGGCACCTCGAACGCTTGGCCCGCATAGCGCACGTCGATTTCGAATAGCGAGGTGATCTGGTCTTCGGGGATGCCATCAGCCAGCAACTCGTTGCGGGTCTGGGCGGCCATTTCATCGAGGACCGTGACGAGGTCGGCGATGCTGGTGTCCTTGGCGAGGCGCGAGAAACTGCGCGCCGTTTCCGTACGCATCCGCGTGGTGGCATCGCCCAGCGCGCAGAGCACGCCGGGGGAGACGGGCGAGATTGCGGGCCAGCTGCCCATCAGCCGGGCGACGGCGTTGACGTGAAGCGGCCCCGCGCCGCCAAAGCCCATCAGCGCGAATTCACGCGGGTCGTAGCCCTGCTGGACGCTGATCATCCGCAAAGCGCCGAACATGTTCTCATTGACGATATCGATGATCCCGCGTGCGGCCTCCATCAGGGTCACACCCAGCGCATCGGCGATGGTCTGCACCGCCGCCTTCGCGCCCTCACGGTCGAGCTTGAAGCTGCCGCCGAGGAGGTCTTCGGGCAGGTAGCCGAGCACCACGTTCGCGTCCGTTACCGTGGGAAGGGTGCCGCCCTTGTTATAGGCGACCGGCCCCGGCACCGCGCCCGCGCTTTCAGGGCCGACCCGAAGCGCGCCGGTCAATTGCGGCACGTGGGCAATCGACCCGCCACCTGCGCCGACAGTCTTCACATCAAGCGCCGAGGCGCGGACGGACAGGTGCCCGACTTCGGTGGTGCGCTGGCGGCGCGGTTCCAAACCCTGGATCAGCGCCACATCGGTGGAGGTGCCGCCGACGTCGAGAGTGAGGATATTTTCGAAGCCCGCATTCTTCGCCACCCAGAGCGCGCCTGTGACGCCGCCTGCGGGGCCGGACATGAGGATGTTGACCGGATGCTCCTCGGCCTTCTGGCTCGACATCAATCCGCCGTCGGACCGCAGCAGCGACAACCGGCCCTTGAAGCCCTCGGTCGCCAAGCGGTCGCGTAGGTTCGAGACATATTTGCTTACCACCGGCCGAACGGCTGCGTTCGCCACGGTCGAGAGGGTGCGTTCGTATTCCTGCATTTCGGGCAGGACTTCGTGACTCAGCGAGACGGGGATGCCCGGCAGTTCTTCCGCCGCGATCTGGCCGATCCGGGCTTCATGCGCGCCGTTGAGATAGGCGTTCATCAGCGAGACCGTCAGCGCCTCGATCCCATCGCCCTTGAGCTTGCGCAAGGCATCGCGGACCGCGTCTTCATCCAGCGGAGCGACTTCGCGGCCCTGTGCGTCCATCCGGCCCGGCACTTCGACAGTGTGCTCCAATCGCGCGAGCGGCTGCGGCTTGGGCCACACGATCCACGCAGCGAGCCCGCCGGGGACAAAGCTGCGCGCGATCTGCATGATGTCACGGTAGCCCTGCGTGGTGACAAGGCCGACCTTCGCGCCCTTGCCCTCCAGCACAGCATTTGTCGCGACCGTAGTGCCGTGGAGGAAGTAGGTGATGTCCTCGGCAGCAATGCCTGCCTGGCCCATGATCGCCTTCACACCCGTCAGGATGCCTTCCGAGGAATCATGCGGGGTCGACGGCGTCTTATGCCGCCAGAATGCGCCGCTCGCCTCGTCGAACAGCAGGAGGTCGGTAAACGTCCCGCCCACATCAACGCCCAACCTGTAAGTCATGCTGTGTCCTTATGCTCTATGCTGCGCGCGCAACGGCCGAGGGCAATTCGCGCCCCAGCACATCCGCAAACCACTTGTTCGCCGCAATTGCGGCTGCGAGATCGATGCCCGTTTCCACCCCGGAACGCGCCATCATGTAGATGAGGTCCTCGGTCGCGATGTTGCCGGTCGCGCGCGGGGCGAAGGGGCAGCCACCGAGACCGCCCAATGAGGCGTCGAACACGCGCACGCCCGCCTTGTACGCCTCCCAAGCATTGGCGATGCCGGTGCCGCGCGTGTTGTGGAAATGCGCGCGCATCGGGATTTTGCCGCCAAGCACTTCGCCGAGCTTGCCGAACAGCTCGCCTGCTTCCCACGGCGTGCCGACCCCGATGGTGTCGGCTAGCGCGATTTCTTCTGGGTTCTCAATCGCCAGTTCCTCGGCAATGGCGAGCACCGTCTCGTGCTTGACCTCACCCTCGAACGGGCAGCCAAAGGCGGCGCTGATGGTGACCTGCGCGCGCATTCCCTCGGCGCGGGCGAAGCGCAGCATATCACGGGTTTCGGCGAGGCCTTCCGCAATCGTCTGGCCCTGGTTCTTCTGGCCGAAAGTGTCGCTGGCGACGATCACGCAACCGACCTGATCGACGCCGCGCGCGCCATTCTCGCGGGTGGCCAGCGCTCGCATCACGCCGCGCTTGTTGAGGACGAGGCCGATATAGGTGCAGTCGTTCCGGTCGGGCAGGCCGGCGATCACAGCCTCGGCGTCCGCCATTTGCGGGACGCGCTGTGGGTGGACGAAGCTAGCGACTTCAAGCCGCCGTGCGCCGTAGCCGATCATGCGGCTGATGAGGTCGAGCTTCACTTCGGTCGAAATGATGTCGGGCTCGTTCTGGAGCCCGTCGCGCGGGCCGACCTCGACCAGTTCGATTGTGCCGAATGACATCGTGAATCGCCTGTTGCTGCTGCGAAGGACCGGTGGGGGTGAATTACTCAGTTTGTATACAATTGCAATCATGCTTGGCGTAGCAAATGATGCAGGAACCGCAACCGTACGGCAGCGTTGTTACGCCTCTCTACTGTCCTGATCATTGGCCGCGTCATCGGCTCTCGGACCGACCGTCTTGGCAAAGGTGTGGAACGCGCGGCGCAGGTGACTGCCCATCACCGCGCGCGCCCAGTCGCCATCGCGCGCGGCAAAGGCGGCGACCAGTTCATCATGATCGCGCGCAGATTGGCGCAGGTCGCTTTGCGAATAGGTGCGCGCGGTGCGCAGCACCACCGGTGCCTCGACCAGCTTTGCCAGCATCTGCCCCAGCCGCGGCGAATGGGCGGCATCGATGATCGCTTCGTGGAACGCGCGGTTCGCCTCGAGAAAGCGCACCACATCGGGGGGGCTCTGTTCGACGGCCGCGGTCAATTCGCTGTTGAGTGCCTCAAGCGCGGCGATTTGCTCGCGGGAAAGACGCTTGGCCGCACGTTCGGCGGCGTGGCATTCGAGCATCTGGCGCAGCACGAACATTTCCTCGATGTCGTCGCGGCTCCAGTCGGCGACGAACAGTCGCTTGGTGTCGGAGCGGACCAGCAGCAGCTCGTCCTCGAGCCGCCGCACCGCCTCGCGCACCGGGGTGCGGCTGACCCCGGTGATCTGCGCGAGCTGGTCTTCGGTGAGCTGTTCGCCAGCCGCCACCGACCCGCTGAGAAGATGCGCGCGGATCGCCGAATAGGCGCGTTCGGAGGCGCGGCTCACGAGCGTACGATCCGCAGGGCGGAAGAGAAGAGGGCTGCGTCCATGCGCGTCCTTGTGCGGCGAAGCGCCCGTGCCTGCAAGCCTGTGAGGTGACAAAAACACACCTGACAGCCGCTCTGCGCAACATTTGTGTAAAATGCTTGACGGGGACGTTTTGTATACAATAACCAGCGCGCTTCAGGCAATCGGGGAATGCCGTGCAGCGTATTAAGGTCATTGTACCGATCGCAATGGATGAAGCTGGCGTCGCGAATCGCGCGCAGCAGCTTCCGGCCGATTTCGTGCGCCCGGGCTTCGCGCCCACATTTGAAGCGGTGCGCTGGGGCGCGGCCCTGGGCGATTCCTATCACGATACGCTGCTGATGGACTGGACGGTGTTTCAGGCCGGCGTGACGGCGGAGGATGAAGGTTACGCTGGCGTGCTGATCGACACGGTCAGCGATTCGGGGCTGTGGCCGCTGCGCTCGGCGCTTAATATCCCAGTGGTTGGCCCCGGCGAGGCGAGCTTTGCCGCTGCGATGATGCTTGGGAAGAAATTCTCGGTTATCACCATGTGGCCGCAGTGGTTCCCGCTCTACGAGAAGGTGCTGAACCAGCACGGCTGGGAGCATCGCTGCGCCAGCGTCCGCTCGATCGACACGCGGCCTGATGTGACCGAACTGCTCGAAGGCAAGGAAGAGGTCGTCTTCGCCAAACTGAAGGCTGAGGCGATGCGCGCGATTGAGGAGGACGGCGCGGATGTGATCGTTCTGGGCTCCACCACCATGCACCAATCGGCCACCTATCTTCAAAGCGAACTGCCGGTGCCGGTGATCAACCCCGGACAGGTTGCCTACAAGCAATTGGAAACCCTGATCGAACTGGGCCTCACCCATTCAAAGAAGGCCTTCCCCGCACCCGAAGTGCCCAAGCACGCCGATATCCGAAAGGGCTGGTACTGATGAGTGAATGGCAAGAGGGCGGGGCGGGCCAGACCGCGCTTCCTTATCCGGTCTATGTCGATATCGTCACCAAGCGGTATTTCGACGGGGTCGATAACAAGCACATGGACAAGGTGCTCGATTGCTTCACGCCGGACGCGGTGCTGACCGAAGTGACCAGCAACACCGTGCATCAGGGGCGCGAGGCGATCCGGGCGATGTTCGTGAAGCTATTCGCCGACTTTGAAAGCATCTGGCACGGCAATTTCGTCCACACCGCCGACCCAGAGACAAACACGATCTGCTCGCAGTTCACGGTGCTGATCACCCCCAAAGGGGGCGAGGAATTGCGTTATGAGAACTGCAACCGCTTCTACCTCAAGGACCGGTTGTTCCACCGCGTCTATGTCTACATGTCGGGTGACAACCTGCTGAAGGAAGGGGACGTCTGATGCAGTACGAACCCACTCTATCGCGCGCCGAGCTGATCGACTTCGCGCTGAACAAATACTTCGCCCGCGTTGATGCCAAGGACATGGAGGGCGCGCTGGCCTGCTTCCATGACACGGCGCTCTTCTGCGTCCAGACCGCCTTCACGCGCCACGCCGGCAAGACTGAAATTCGCCGGATGTTTGAAGATTTCTTCGGCGCTTACGAAACCATCATCCACCGCGATTTCACCTGCACCGTGGACGAGGCCAATGGCCGCATCACGGCGAGCTTCACTGCCGAGCTGCACGATGCGGCAGGGCAGGTGACGCTGCTGGAAAACACCAATTTCTGGCGGCTTCGTCCCGGCCCGGAAGGTCCGAAGTTCCAGGAAGTCTACGTCTACATGAGCGGGACCAACGTCCTCGTTTGATCGCCTAACCTCTCAATCCTCTTCAGGAGAGCCGTCCCATGAATGTCCGTTTGGTTCTTGCTTCTGGCGCGGCGCTCGGCGCCATTGCCCTATCCTCGCCTGCTCTGGCGCAGGACGCCCCTGCCTCTGAACCTGCTGCCGAGGAGGAGGGCGGGATCGTCGTCACTGCTCGCCGCCAGTCGGAATCGCTTCAGGACGTCCCTGCCGCCGTCACCGTGTTCGGCGCGGAAACGCTCGCCAAGACCGGCGTGCAGCGCGCCGATGACTTCATCCAGCTGACGCCGGGCGTCACCATCGTCACCGGCACCGCCGAAGCGGGCGATACCCAGATCAACATTCGCGGCATCAACGGCGCGCGCGACGCGGAAAGCTCGGTCGCGCTGGTGGTCGACGGGATCCTCAAGACCAACACCGCGCAATTGAACCAGAACCAGGGTACACTTCGGCAGGTCGAAATCCTGAAGGGCCCTCAAGGCGCGCTCTATGGCCGCAACGCTGCGGCGGGCGCCATTGTGCTGCAAACGCTGAAGCCCGGCGATGCGCTGGAAGGCGGGATGCTGGTGCGCGCCGCGCAGGACAATACCTACCTCGCAAATGGCTACATCTCGACCCCGATTGGCGACACAGCGGGGCTGGTGCTCTCGGCCAATTATTCGACCACCGATGGCTTCTTCCGCAACAGCTTTCTCGGCAATTCCAAGACGATCGACGATCAGGAAGTGTTTGGGATCGACGGGCGCTTCGTCGCGGAACTGGGGCCGAATACCGAGCTCGACGTAAAGGCGCGCTATGCTGACCTGCGCGGTGCTTCGATCAACTTCAACGCCAGCTTCCACCTACCCAACTTCGCGGCGGTGAACCCGGCGTTCTTTGAAGATGTGAACGAGCATCCCTTCGGCTTCTATTCGAACATTCGCCCGACCAATGATCAGGTGACCTTCGAAACCTCGGCCAAGGTCGAGCACGAATTTGAAAGCACCACGCTGACGGCATGGGTGCTCTACAGCGATGTCGACCAGTCGCTCACCGCAGACAGCACCTCGGCCGACTTTGCCCGCTTCACCTTCCCCGGCGCGACCCCTGCTTCTGTCGCGGCATCAAACGCCTGCTTTGCCAGCACGGCGGCGCTGACCGGCTTCCCGTTGAATCAGCCGACCTTCATCGGCAACAACCCGGTCCCGTTCATTTTCGATCCGGTTAATGGGTCGACGTTCGGCCCATACAGCCCCACCACCTGTGACGGCACCCAGTTCCAGATCCGCAAGCAGGAAGATGTCAGTGGCGAAATCCGGCTCGCCTCGAACGGGGACGGGGCGATCAACTGGCAGGTCGGCGCCTATTACCTCCACATCGACCGCGAGGTTGGCGTGAGCCTTGGCGCGGACCTTGGCCGAGGGATTATTCGCGAGATGTATAACGCGCCGGGATCGGACAACCCGACCACCCAGCTTTACCATGACGCGTTCAAGACTGACGTTTACGCGGCCTTCGCGTCCATCGATGCCGATGTGTCCGATCGCTTCAACGTTAGCTTCGCGGGCCGTTACGACATCGAGGACCGTCAGGTGTCGAGCCTCGTCCCGGCGGTGTTCGATCCGATCACGGGCGGGCCGATCAATCCCGGCCAAACTGTCGCAGGCGGCGTCGTACAGCCGATCGCGCCGAAATCAGCAACCTTCAAGCAGTTCCAGCCGAAGATCTCGCTGCGGTATGAGCTGACCGACGACATCAACCTCTATGGCAATTGGGGGGTCGGCTTCAAATCGGGCGGGTTCAACAACCAGGGATCGGCAGCGATTGTCGATTCCGCGTTCAACGATTTTATCGGCACCAACGTGCTGATCGACGATCAGTACCGTAAGGAAGTCTCCAGCGCGTTCGAGGCGGGGATGAAGGGCACTCTGCTGGACGGCGCGGTGACCTTCGATCTGGCGGGCTACTACACCAAGGTCGAAGACATGCAGTTCTTCGAATTCTTCGTCGGCGGCTTCGGCCTGTTGCGCGTGGTCTCGAACATCGACGAGGTCGAGCTTTACGGCGCCGAGCTTAACTTGTCGGCGGAAATCCTTGATGGCTGGACGGTGTTCGGTTCGGGCAACGTGACCGAAAGCGAAATCCTGGAAAACGCGTCGCGCCCGGTGACGGTGGGCAACAAGTCGCCCTATACGGCCGATTACACAATCAACGTGGGCACCCAGCTTGATCTGCCGGTTTCGGACAGCATCGATTTCGTGACCCGCGCGGATTACCGCATCACCGGGCCGACGTGGTTCCACACGTTGCAGGATGATCCCAACCCGACCCTGTTCAGCGGGCTGCTGCCGGGTTCGGCGCTGGCGCTGCCGGCCTTCGTGGGTGATGCCGATTACTCGGTCTCGCAGCGCGACACCTTTGGTGTGTTCGATCTGCGCGTCGGGCTGGATGCCGACCGCTGGTCAATCACGGCCTATGCCGAGAACCTGTTCAACGAGAAGTATCTGAACGAGGTCATCACCGCGGTCGAGTTCGGCGGATCGTTCATCTCGCCGGGTGCGCGTCAGCGCTTCGGGGTGGAGTTCGGCTACAAGTTCTAAAACAACAAGAGCCCTTGCGGCCGTCGCAAAACCAATTGAAGCGCGCAGAGACGACCCGCTCTGCGCGCTTCTTTTTTGCTCTGATCAGGGCGCAGGTGTTTCCACGGCCGGGGCGGCAGGCGCGCTCCACCACGACAGGGTCTGGTTGTCATGGGCCGATGTCCACACGCCCTTGGGTGTCCAGCGCAGCGCGCCGCTGCCCACGGCATCGCCCATCCGCGCGCGAATCTTGAGCGTGGCGGGATCGATCACCACCATCGTCTGTTCGTCCGTGGTTCGCAGCCACACCGCGCCGCCATTGGCGTCGATATCACCCCATTTGAGGTTATCGCCCACCTTGGTGCGGCCTGCGATTGTGAGGCTGGCCGGATCGACCTTGGCGACTGTGCCATCGCCCTGTTCCTGCACCCACACCGCGCCTTCGCCCGCTGCGAGGAAGCCGGGCGTATCGCCCAGCGCGGCTGATCCGGTGACGGCATTGGTGGCCGGATCAACCCGCTCCAGCACCTTGCCTTCGCTCGACACCGCCCAGACCGCATCAAAGCCATAGGCGAGATACCAGGTCTCAGGCGTGACGGTGACGATCGCGACGATCGCGTTGGTCGCAGGGTCAATCCGCGCCAGCTTTCCTTCCGGATCGCTCGGTACCCAGACAGAGCCTGCGCCCGCGATCACATTGGTTTCGCCCTTGGGATTGGCGAGGCCGGTGGCGATCTTGGCTTCGACCGCGGCGGTCTTCAAATTGATGCGCCACAGCTCACCATCCTCGCAATTGGCGACCCACAGCGATCCCGCCGCAATCGCCATTGTGCCGCAGGGGCGGGGCACAGGGGTGCTGGCAAGCTTACCCGCAGGCGACCATTGTTCGACCCGTCCGTCATTTGTGACCCACACCGTATCGCCATCCACCGCAAGGAAATCGGCGAAGCCCGGCACTTTCAGCGCGGTTTCGGTGAGGTCGGGCGCGGGGCCGACGATGTCCGTGGGCGGTTCGCTGTCCTCCGCCGCACACGCCGCGACAGCAAGGCTGGCGGCAATGGCGAGAGCAAGCGGGCGGGCAGCGGAATTGCGCATCATGGGTGTCATGGGTCTCTGAGCCTCCACGCATGGCAGGGGAAGGAGAGGAGCGCCGCAAGGGCACAATGCCTGCCAGACTGACGCAACTTTGCGCATATTACTTTTGCAATCAATCGTAATAATTCCCCATAGACAAACGCGGCAAACGAGGGGATGTTCGCACCCGCAACATAGGGGACGAATCATGCGCCACTTGGCCCGCCGCGCGGCCCGCTTCCTGCTTATCGCCCTCGCCCTTGCGGTGGCCGCCTGTTCGGGCAGCGAGGAGGACGCATCCGCGCCCCGCACCGACTTCAACATCGGCTGGTCGATCTATGCCGGGTGGATGCCTTGGCCCTATGCCCAGCAGGCGGGGATCGTGAAGAAGTGGGAAGACAAGTACGGCGTCAAAATCACCTTCGTGCAGGTCAATGACTACATCGAGAGCGTGAACCAATACACCGCTGGCAAGCTGGACGGCGTGACTGTCGCCAATATGGACGCGCTGACGATCCCGGCGGCGGGCGGCAAGGACACCTCGGCGATCATCCTTGGCGATTATTCCAACGGCAATGATGCGGTGCTGCTGAAGGGCGCTGATGGGGTTCCGGGGATCAAAGGGCGGCAGGTGTATCTGGCCGAACTGTCGGTCTCGCACTACCTGCTCGCCCGCGCGCTCGAGACGTCAGGCATGAAGCTGACCGAAGTGAAGACGGTCAATACTTCGGATGCCGATATCGCCGCCGCCTTTGCCTCACCTGATGTGACCGCGGCGGTGGCGTGGAACCCGCAGGTGACCACCATGAAGGGTGTCGCTGGCACGAAAGCCGTGTTCACTTCAGCCGATATTCCGGGCGAGATTCTCGACCTGATGGTGGTCGATACGGCGGTGCTGAAGGCGAACCCCAATCTCGGCAAGGCGCTGGTGGGGATCTGGTATGAGACCATGACACTGATGGCCCGGCAGGATGCTGAAGGTGCCGCCGCTCGCGCTGCGATGGCGAAGCTGGCGGGGACGACGCCGGAGGAATTCGAAGGCCAGCTCGCCACCACCTTCCTCTACGCCGATCCCAAGGCAGCACTGATGGCGATGGCCTCGCCCGATCTGGTCACGACCATGACGAGGGTGCGGGATTTCAGCTTTGCCCAAGGCCTGTTCGGACAGGGCGCCCGCTCGGCCGATGCGGTCGGTATGGAGTTCCCGGGCGGCACAACTTTGGGTGACAAGGCCGCGATCACCTTGCGCTTTGATCCGACCTACATGCAGCTCGCCGCCGACGGGAAGCTCTAGCCTGTGCGCTGGGTGACAGCCCAGCCGGGGCGAGGCCGGGCGATCCTGCTTGGCGCGCTGCCGCTGGTGGTGCTGGCCTTCGCCTACATCATCGCCGCTGCTGCGCGCCATGCCGATAACGCAGCGGACAAAATCCTGCCGCTCCCCGGAGCAATGGCCGCAGCGATGGCGGCGCTGCTGTTCGAAGCCGATCCGCTGTCGGGCCAATATCTGTTCTGGGCCGATACGCTGGCGAGTCTTACGCGGTTGGGGTTGGGGCTGGGTATAGCGACGTTGTCGGCGCTTTGTGTCGGCCTTGTGGTCGGGTCATTGCCGCCTGTCAGGGCCACATTAGGCCCGCTTGTCACTGCGATCGCGGTGATCCCGCCCATCGCTCTGTTGCCGATATTGTTCATCGTGTTCGGATTGGGCGAGACGGCCAAGGTGGCGCTGATCGTGATCGGGGTCGCCCCGTTCATGATCCGCGACGTGGCCGGACATATCGCCGCCTTGCCGCGCGAGCAGGTGATCAAGGCTTTGACTTTGGGCGCAAATTCCTGGGGGGTGATGCTGCGGGTGGCTTTGCCGCAAGCGATGCCGCGCCTGATCGAGGCACTGCGCCTGTCGCTCGGCCCGGCGTGGGTCTTCCTGATCTCCGCCGAAGCAATCGCGGCGGATGTCGGGCTAGGCTACCGCATCTTCCTCGTCCGCCGCTACCTCGCGATGGACGTGATCCTGCCCTACGTCGCGTGGATCGCGATCCTCGCCGTGGTGATGGATTTCACCCTGTCGCGCGGCAGCCGCCGCCTGTTCGGCTGGGCGCATGGGGCCGCGCACTGATGGCGTTGCTGAGCCTCAAGAACCTGTGGGTCGAGTATGGCGAGAAGGTCGTGCTCGAACGGATTTCGCTCGATATTGCTGAGGGTTCGTTCGTATCGATCATCGGGCCTTCGGGCGCGGGCAAAAGCAGCCTGCTGCGTGTGGTGCTGGGGCAGGAGAAGCCGACGCGCGGGACGATCACCTTGGACGGCGCACCGCTGCCGGCCGAATGCGGGCCGGATCGCGGGGTGGTGTTCCAGCGCTACTCGGTCTTCCCGCATTTAACGGTGCTGGGTAACACCTTGCTGGGGCTGGAGTTCTCCGCCTCGCCTTTCACCGCCCGCCTGTTCGGCGGCGCCCGGCGGGCTGCGGTGGCGGAGGCCGAGGCGATGCTGGAATCGGTCGGGCTAGCCGATAGCCGCCACCTCTATCCGGCGCAGATGTCCGGCGGGATGCAGCAGCGCCTCGCCATCGCCCAAGCGCTGATCAAGCGGCCCCGCATCCTGCTGCTGGACGAGCCCTTCGGCGCGCTTGATCCCGGCATCCGCAAGGATATGCACGCGCTCATCACCCGGCTGTGGCGCGAGCATGGGCTGACGATCATCATGGTCACCCACGATATCAAAGAGGCTTTTTCGCTCGGCACGCGGGTGCTTACGCTCGACAAGCGCCGTCACGATCCGCACGCGCCGCAGCGCTATGGGGCGGCGGTCATCTATGACCTCGAACTGACCCGCAAAGTACAGCAAGTTCACGCGGAAGCGGAGGCGGATAACCAAGCTGAGGTCGGCGGTATTACGATTGACACAGTTGGTAATAATTGAAATGATCGCTGCATGAGCTCCCCCGAACCCTCTCGCCTCGCGCGCCTCAGCATGAGCCTGCCGGCAGAACTGTTCCGCCAGCTCGACATGATGGTGGAGGAACGCGGGCTGCCGTCGCGCTCGCAGCTGATCGCCGAGCTGATCCGCCACGCGCTGGCCGAGCA
>VFQO010001375.1_pt1 | contig 18988 bp, 17 predicted proteins | sample 3512331 | NCBI WGS metagenome assembly VFQO01 (sample SAMN10412371, study PRJNA504923) | tailings metagenome | isolation source: Replicate 3 from Balatoc abandoned mine | place: Philippines: Itogon, Benguet | collected 2017-08-28
ATGTTGATCAGCGTCGACTTGCCCGCGCCATTGGGGCCGAGCAGGCCGAAGATCGCGCCTTCGGGCACATCGAAACTCACCCCGCCGAGCGCGAGCTTGCCCTCGGTCACGGTGCCCTTCGCGCCCTTGGCGGCGGCATAGCGTTTGACGAGGTTGTCGATGCGGATGGCGGGCTCGGTGGACATGGCTTCCCGCCTAGGCAAGCGCGGCTGCAAAGGCAATTGCACTCGGGCGCTGGCGGCGTTATCGGCAGCGGCCATGAGCATTGCCCCTCCCGAAGTCCTGCTGGTCGATAGCGCACGCGTTGCCTGCGACGGGGCCAGCGCCATCCGCGGCGGCGCGGGCTATCGTCCGGCCGCGCTTGGTCATCCGCGCGTCTATCTCCAGATCGACGAACACGGCTATGTCGATTGCGGCTATTGCGACCGGCGCTTCGTGCTGCGCGGGGGGCCCGCCGACGGTGCCGATCAGGCGAGCCTGCCCGACATTTCCTCGGGCGCGAGCCCGGCACGCAGCTGAGTTTCGCTCAGCGCCGGTTAAGGCTGGCTGTGGCAGATCGGCAACATTCCTGTTGCGGAGAATCGCCGTGCCCATGTTCCAGACCTCTTTGCGCCCCCTGATCGCCGGGTTTGCCCTCGCCGGTGCTGCAGCCATGCCCGCCATCGCCCAGAGCGACAGCCAGGGCGACGTCGAGACCGCCACCGCAGCCGCGCCCCAGACCGAAGGCGAAAAGCGCCTCGCCAAGCTGCTCGAAGGCCGGGTCGCGGGCGAGCCGCTGCGCTGCATCCGCACCACGCCGAACATGCCGATGCAAGCGATCGAGGGTACCGCCTATGTCTATGGCCGCGGCACCACGATCTATGTCCAGCGCACACAGAACCCCGAGGATATCGACGAGAGCGATGCGCTCGTCTCGCGCCGGTTCAGCGCCAGCGAGGTGTGCAAGCTGGACGTGTTCACCACGGCGGACCGGGTGCTGGGCTTCTTCACCGGTGCGGTGTTCTTCGTCGACTTCGTGCCTTACACCAAGGTCAAGGACGACGGCAAAGAGGGCTGAGGCCTCTGCCGCTCAGCAGCGTTCGGGCATGGCCATGATGGCCGGCGCGGTGCTCGGCGTCTGGCGTGCGACCGGCCCCTGACAGTCCTCGCAGGACGAGGCCGGACAGGTCGGCCGTCCGCTCAGGCCGATAAAGCGACAATCCGCCACGCGAGCGGCGGGCGTCATCATCAGCCACGCATCGACCAGCGGGGCGCGCTGAAGGATCCGCTCCTCACGGCGGATGGCGCTGACTTCGGCATGCAGATCGGCGAGCGAGACGGGACGGTCCAGCAATTCGCGGCGCTCCTCCAGCGCACGCTGCTGGCACGCCGCACCGCCCCCGGCTTGCGCGATGGCCGTCGCCGGCGCGGTGACGGGCGCAGGTGCAGTTTCAGGGGCAGCTTCGGCCAGCACGGTCAGCGTACCTTGGCTGCGGGCAGAGCCAAACCCGCCTGCCTGCATGCGGCCAACAGCCCATCCGGCAAGAGCAATGAGGCCGGCCAGCCCAGCCAGAGCCGCCGGATCAAGATCGAGTCCCATCATGTCCTCCGCCTGCGATGCTGCCGGGCAGCCTCCCGTTGCCTTCCAGCCGCTTTGCGAATCATCACGCCAATTCTCCCAAACGAGCGCGACCACGGACATGATGCCGCAGCCGCACCCACCGGGGAATGCGGAGGTCTACCTAAGCAATGGGCGCAGGCGCGCCGGCGTCAGGCGCGGGCCATGGCCTGCATGCGATCGATGATCTCTTCGGCCTGCCGCATGATCCGATCGATCAGCTCCTTGCAGGTCGGGATGTCATGGATCAGCCCGGCGACCATGCCGCAGCTCCACGCGCCCTTGTCCATGTCGCCGTCCATCATGATCGAAGGATAGACACCCGCGACTTCCTCGACGATGTCCTGGAAGGTGATCGCATCGCCGAACGCCTTTTCCTTCTCGAGCAGACGTTCGACCGCAGAGTTGGTCAGCACCCGCTCGGTGTTGCGCAGCGGGCGCATCACCAGTCGCGTGTCGAGTTCGCTCGCCGCGAGGATCGCCTGCTTCACGTTCTCGTGCACGGGCGCTTCCTTGGTGGCGATGAAGCGGGTGCCCATGTTCATCCCCTGCGCGCCCATCGCCAGCGAAGCGACGAGGCTGCGCCCGTCGGCCATGCCGCCGCTCGAGACGAAGGGGATTTCGAGCTCGTCCGCCGCGCGCGGCAGCAGGATGAAGTTGGGCACATCGTCCTCGCCCGGGTGGCCGCCGCATTCGAACCCGTCGACGCTCACCGCATCGCAGCCGATCTCCTGCGCCTTCAGGGAGTGGCGCACGGAGGTGCACTTGTGGATCACCTTGATCCCCGCATCCTTGAGCGGCGGGAGCAGATCGACCGGGTTGCGTCCGGCGGTCTCGACCACCTTCACCCCGCCCTCGATGATCGCCTTGACCAGCCCCGGATAGTCGGGCGGGGTCAGGGTCGGCAGGATGGTGAGGTTCACGCCGAAAGGCTTGTCGGTCATGTCCTTGCAGCGCGCGATCTCGTTGGCGAGCTTTTCGGGCGTGCCCTGCGTCAGGCCGGTGATGATCCCGAGGCCCCCGGCGTTGGAGACGGCGGCGGCCATCTCGGCAAAACCGACATAGTGCATCCCGCCTTGGATGATGGGGTGCTCGATGCCGAACATTTCGGTGATGGCGGTCTTCATGGCGTGTCGTCTCCCGTCAAACGCTGCGTCGGACGGGGACACAAGCCTGTTTGCCGGGGGCTTTCAAGTCCGCTTTTGAGAGGGGCGCAGGCCGGCATCGCGCGCCGTAGCGTCAGCCATTACAGGATTGCGCGAAAGGAGATGCCGGGGGGCAGGGATACGGTGGGATCGAGTCGCTCCCTAACCACCCGGCACGATCATTCATGCCGGATCTGGCGCGGGGTTACATTGATCCAGCGCAAATGCGCTGAAATCGCGTCTCTAACCGTGTCAGCTGCGGGTGAAGGCGAGGGTGAAGGTCACCGGCACGGCGGGCGTGATCGAGGGCAGCTGCGCCAGCGCACGCAATTCGCCGAGCTCGTCGGTCAGGCCGAACATGTCGGTGGTGACGATGATCGGCGCTGTCGGCACCACGGTCACCCGATCATCGGCAACGCGCGTGACGAGCACTTCGGTCTCGACATCGCCGGTCGCCCCCTTCACCGTCACGCTCGCCTTCAGCGGGCGGGTGAGCGACTGCCCGACCGCGAGGCCCGCAAAGGCTGCCGGATCGAGCTTGGCAGTCACGCTGGCCTTGGGGTTCTCGGCAACCTGGAAGAAGATTTCCCGCATCCGCTCGTTGCGGATGTCGACGCCCGTATTGACCGAGGCGAGGTCGATGTCGAGGCTCGCGGTGCCGTCGGCGGCAACGCTGCCAGCCAGGGTGTCGAAGCGGTTGGCCTCGGCAATCTCGCCCGCCTTGATGCTGACATAGGCAAGGCGCGAGCCCGCCGGATCGAGCGTCCAGGCGCCCGCGGTCACCGGTGCGGCTTCCGCGGCTCCGCCATCCCCGGGCGCGTCGCCCTCAGGCTGGGCGCAGGCGGCCAGACCAAGCGCGAGCGCGGCAGCAAGGGGGGCGAGGAAACGCAGGTTCGTCACAGGCAATACCTTTGAGGCGGAAACGTCGGGGCGCACAGATATGCGATTTGCCGCACCGAGGAAAGAGCGCCGGCAATCACCGGGCGAGGCGGTCAGCCACGTAGCGTCCCACCAGTCTGCTGCCGGTGATGTTGAGATGGTTCTGGTCACGGTAGATCAGCGTCTTGCCCCTGTGCATCGCGCAGCCTGCCGGCGAACAGATCGCCGGGTCGGTCGTGATCACCGGCACGCCGTAGCGCTGTCCCAGCCGTTCCAGTGTCGCCGCGTATTTGGCCTTCTGCCGCTCGACCTCGTCGCGGTCGATCCGGCACAGCGCGGTAAAGGCCTCGAAGGTCTTGTAGGCGCAGCGCGCCGCATCCTGCGGGAAGCCCGGCACATCACCGATGAGAGTGACGGTCTTTCCGGCCTTCTGGAGCGCGGCGATCGTTTCGCCGAAGCCCTGCTCCAGTCCCGTTCCGGCGGGATCGAGACGACCCTCGTAGAACATCGTGAGGAGGACCTGCTGGGGCCGTCCATTGTTCAGGAGATGATCGAGGATCGCCGCGTAATCGGAATTCGAGGCATAGGGCGCGCCATTCAGGATGTAGAAGCCGACATTGTCGTCCGGGCGCCCCTCGGCGAGACCGATGAACAGGTGTTCGGCATGGCTGTCGCCCAGCAGCACGATGTCCGGCAGACCCGGCTGCGACTGCTTGCAGCGTAGGTAGCCCTCCCAGGTCAGGGCCACCGCAGCGATCGCCGGCGGCTCGCAATCCTGATAGCGTTCGTCGATGTATTGGTGAAACTCGAGCTGGCCGATGTCCCCCGCATAGGCCCGCTCGAGCCGCTGGGGGAAGCCGTCCTGCAGGGTTCCAACAGCGCCCAGCACCGAAAAGCCTGCAGCCCCGGCGATCGACAGGCCGAAGATGGTCTTGCGATCGATCCTGCGCCGGTCCCTGAAGGGTGCCTCGACGAACCGCCAGCTCAGATAGGCGAGCACGAAGGTGGCCGCGATCAGCGCCGCAAACACCGCGACCGATGGCTCGATCGGGCTTCTGTGCCGGGCGAAGGCGAACAGCGGCTGGTGCCACAGATAGGCGCTGTAGCTGACGAGCCCGATACCGACGAACACCCGGTTCGCCAGGAACCGGCCGGCCGTGGTCCCGGCATCGGCAAACAGGATGATCAGCGCGGTCCCCACGGTCGGCAGCAAGGCATAGATGCCGGGGAAGGGGGTCGTCTCGTCGTACAGCACGACCGCGCCTGCAATCGCCGCGATCCCCGCCCAGGCGAGCAAATCGCGCGAGGTCTGGCCGGGCCGCAATTGCGGGCGGTAGGCCATCAGCATCGCGCAGCATGCGCCCAGCAGCAGTTCCCACCCGCGGGTGGGAAGCAGGAAGAAGGCCGCCGCCGGCTTTGCGAGGGACGCCCATTCGGCAAGCACCAGACTGACCACCGCCATCACGATCATGGCACCGAACAGGATTTTCTTCCCGAACCGCCAGACGAGCGTGATGAACAGCGGAAACAGGACGTAATATTGCTCTTCAACCGCAAGGCTCCAGGTGTGCAGGAGCGGCTTCAGTTCGGACGCGGTGTCGAAATAGCCCGTCTCCTGCCAGAACAGGATGTTCGAGGCGAACACCGAGACCGCGATCAGGCTCTCGGAGAAATTGGCGAGATCGTTCGGCAGCAGCCAGAACCACGCGAAGGGCAGGCAGGCCAGCATCACCACGAACAGCGCCGGCAGGATCCGCCGGGCGCGGCGTTCGTAGAAATTGACGATCGAGAATTTCCCCTGCTCATGCTCGTTGAGCAGGATGGTGGTGATCAGAAAGCCGCTGATCACGAAAAACACGTCAACGCCGACGAAGCCGCCGCTGAACGCCGAAAGTCCGGCGTGGAACAAGACCACCGGCACGACGGCAAGTGCTCTGAGGCCATCGACTTCTGGACGGTACTGCATCATTTCCCCCGCTTCGCAGCCATCGCAGCTGCGCCTATCGGCTCACTCCCATTCGATCGTGCCGGGAGGCTTGCTGGTGTAGTCGTAGACCACGCGGTTGATGCCCTTCACTTCATTGACGATGCGGGTCGCCACGCGGGTCAGGAAGCCGGCATCATAGGGGAAGACATCGGCCGTCATCCCGTCGGTCGAGGTCACGGCGCGCAGGGCACACACGGAATCATAGGTGCGCCCGTCACCCATCACGCCCACGGTCTTGACCGGGAGCAGCACCGCGAAGGCCTGCCAGATCGCATCATAGAGGCCGGCGTTGCGGATTTCCTCAAGGTAGATCGCGTCGGCCTTGCGCAGGATGTCGCAGCGTTCCTTGGTGACCTCGCCCGGGATGCGGATCGCAAGGCCGGGGCCGGGGAAGGGATGGCGGCCGACGAAGGCATCGGGCAGGCCGAGTTCGCGGCCGAGATCGCGGACCTCGTCCTTGAACAGCTCGCGCAGCGGCTCGACCAGCGCCATGTTCATGCGCTCGGGCAGGCCGCCGACATTGTGGTGGCTCTTGATCGTCACCGAAGGCCCGCCGGTGAAGGACACGCTTTCGATCACGTCGGGATAGAGCGTGCCCTGCGCGAGGAACTCCGCGCCGCCGATCTTCTTCGCCTCGGCCTCGAACACGTCGATGAAGGTCTTGCCGATGAACTTGCGCTTGGCCTCCGGATCGGTAAGGCCGGCAAGGCCGCCGAGGAACAGCTCCTCGGCCTCCACGTGCACCAGCGGGATGTTGTAATGGTCGCGGAACAGGGTGACGACCTGTTCGGCCTCGTTCATGCGCATCAGACCGTGATCGACGAAGACGCAGGTCAGCTGGTCGCCAATCGCCTCGTGGATCAGCACTGCCGCGACCGCCGAATCGACCCCGCCCGAAAGCCCGCAGATGACCCGCTTGTCGCCCACCTGCGCGCGGATTTCGGCGATCTTGGTCTTGCGGAACTCCGCCATGGTCCAATCGCCCCTGAGGCCGCAGACATGGCGCACGAAATTGGCGATCAGCTTGCCGCCGTCGGGGGTGTGGACCACCTCGGGGTGGAACTGGGTGCCGTAGAAGCGGCGCGCTTCGTCCGCGATCACCGCGAAGGGCGCGCCGTCGGAAGTAGCGACGATTGCGAAGCCGGGCGCGAACTGCGTGACCTTGTCGCCGTGGCTCATCCAGACCTGGTGGCGGGATCCTACGTCCCACAGCCCGTCAAACAGCGCGCAATCGGCCGTGACGGTGAGGAAGGCGCGGCCGAACTCGCCGCCCTCTCCGGTCTCGTGCCCGGGGCGAACCTCGCCGCCGAGCTGGTGGGTCATCACCTGCTGACCATAGCAGATGCCGAGGATCGGCAGGCCCGCGTCGAACAGCGCCTGAGGCGCGCGGGGGGAGCCGTCGTCAGGCACGCTGGCGGGCGAGCCGGACAGGATGATGCCCTTGGGCTTCATCCGCCGGAACGCGGCCTCGGCCTGGGTGAAGGGGGCGATTTCGGAATAGACCCCGGCCTCGCGCACGCGGCGCGCGATCAATTGGGTCACTTGCGACCCGAAATCGACAATCAGGATCGATTCGGGGTGGCCGTCAGGGGCCGGGGAATCGCCCGCTGCGGGGCTCGGAGTGTGCGCGCTCATGGGCGCGGATTACGGAGCGCACCCCCCGCTGTCCAGCATCGCCGCACCGGCATCGGTGATTTTGCGATGCAGCAAATCTTTTCAGCCGTAATTTCCGATGGTTCCTGAAAAAATATAGGTTTCACGTTGCAATCTTTGGAACCATTTTCGCGCTTTTCGCATTTGCACAGTTCTCTTGTGCACTGCACCAGAGTTTCAAACAGCAACCGAATGCCGGTCAACGGCATCGATCTTTCTGACACCCTCTCAACCCCGGAGTATTTCCATGCGTTTCATCCTTCCCCTGATCGCCCTCGCAGCCCCCGCCATCGCTCTCGCTGCGCCGCAGGCCGCGGAAACCGTCACCCTGCGCGTCGCCTATGGCGATGTCGACGTGACCAGCGCCGAAGGCCGCGCCATGCTCGAAGCGCGCATCGACGCCAAGCTGCGTCAGGCCTGCAAGCGCGAAGGCGCCGGTCGCTACACCTACGGCCGCAGCCTCGTTGACGAGAAGTGCGTGGCCGACGCCCGCGTCGCCGCCCGCGCCGAAGTCGAGCGCGTCGCCGCCGCCGAAGCGCGTCGCGGCCGCGCGGTTGCCGCCAACTGAGCCAAGACAACCCCCTGAAAACACGGGCGGCCGTCGGAGAAATCCGGCAGCCGCTTGCGTTTGACGCGCGAAGTTAGATTGCAATCCATGCAACTGACCTTGGTGTTTTCTCATTTGCATTCGATTGCGTCGAACACCAGATAGCCGCCACGCAATGCGCGCCGGGCTCCTCTCTCCTCCCCGGCATCCCCCACGCGGGGCCATTGCAAGGCAGCACCAGGCCGAACACGGCGGGTCTGTCAGCCTGCCACGCCCGGCACGGACGGCCTCCTCCCCCCCTTTGGCCCTCCTGCCCTCGCCGGGTGCCCCGCCGCCAATGGCCGGGCAAGCAGCACGCGAGACGCGGCCATCATCCTCCCCCTATCATTGGTGGCCGCGTCTCCAGCGGCTGCCGCGCGGTCGTCGGGGCGATGGCGGCGCCCGCAATTTCCGCTTGGGACGCTGAAACATTTTCATTCAGCACGGCGATTGAATATTACGCGCACCAACCCATATGATGCGCAAGCCCGGGCGGCGAGCCCTCTCCCCCCTCTCCCTCGCCGCACCGGGCCCCCAACCACAACAGAACAGGGAACCAGAACCATGCGCATGATCAGTGAAAGGGCGATCGCCCTCCTGCTTGCCCTCTTCATGAGCGGCACCGCGTTCAACACGTTTATCGTCTAGGGCCTCAAGCCTCCAATATCGTGTAACGCGCAGACAGGCCAAAGCCTCGACCGGCCCGGTTCCTCCTCCGAGGAGCCGGGCCGAGCTGATTCAGGGCCGGATCATTCGACCCCGCCCAGCCGCTCGGCTTGCTCGCGCAGCTCGGTCTTGAGCAGCTTGCCGATATGGCTGCGCGGCATTTCGTCGATCGCGTGGAGCGCGGCGAGGCGCTGGGTCTTGCCGAGCCGGGCGTTGGCCGCGGCCATGATCGCGGGCGGATCGCCAGCGCCATCCTTCAGCACGACGAAGCCGACCGGGCTTTCGCCCCACTTGCGCGACGGCACGCCCACAACCGCCGCCTCGGCCACCCCCGGCTCCTTCAGCAATTCGACCTCAAGATCGGAGGGGTAGATGTTGAACCCGCCCGAGATGATCATGTCCTTGGCGCGGCCGACCAGTTCGACAAAGCCTTCCGCATCAACCCGCCCGATATCGCCCATGCGCTGCCACACGTCACCCGTCGCGGGATCGATCCAGTAACCCTCGCGCGTCTTTTCGGGCTGGTTCTGGTAGCCGCTCATCATCGTCTGGCTGCGCCCGACGAGGTTGCCCGGGGTGCCGGGGGGCACTTCGCGGTCTTCGTCGTCCAATACCTTCAACTCGCTCCCCGGCGCGGGGCGGCCGACGGTATGGAGCTTGTCGGGGAATTCGTGGCACGGCAGCAGGCAGACCACCCCGCCCTCGGTCATCGAATAGATCTCGATCAGCCCGCCCGGCATCCGCCCCAGCACCTCGCGCTTCAACTCCGCCGAGAAGGGCGCGGAGGTGCAGTATTTGAGCTTGAGGCTGGAAAGGTCGAAGTCGTCGAAGCGCTCGAAATCCATCAACCGCTGGTATTGCACCGGCACCAGCATGGTGATGGTGGTGCGGTCGGCCTCTGCGTGGGCGAGCCACTTCGCGCAGTCGAACTTGCCCATCACCCGCACGCAGCCGCCCGCCAGCAGCACCGGCAGGAAGGCGACCATCGTGGTGTTCGAATAGAGCGGCGTCGAGGCAAGCGAGCGCACTTCCAGCCCCGCCCCGAGATAGCTCAAGGCCGTCGCCGCGAATTGCCGCCAGCGCATCTGGTGGGAATGGACGATGCCCTTGGGGATGCCGGTGGTGCCGCTGGAATAGATGATGTTGAACGGGTCTTTCGGCTCCGGCACGAAATCGGGTGCGCGGCTGCCGGGAGGGGCCATCCACTGGTCGATGCTCTCCAAGGGCACGCGGATCAGATCGGCCATGAAGTCCGGCCCCAATTCCGCCGCCTTGGCGGCGTCGATGAACAGATGGATCGCGCCCGAATCCTTGGCCATCCCCTCAAGCTGCTCGGGGCTGGCGCTGGTGGTGAGCGGCGCGGCCACCCCGCCGGCGCGCACCGCGGCGAGAAACACCAGCGCGTATTCCACGGTGGACGTCCCGAGGATCGCCACCGACTGTCCGCGTTGCAGCCCGGTCTCCACCAGCCGCGCCGCCAGCCGCTCGACCAGCCCGACCAGCTCGGCCCAGTAGACCTCGCGATTGTCGTCGCGCAGCGCCAACTCGTCGCCCTTGAGGCGCGACCATTCCATCAGGATTTCGGGGAAGCTGCCGAAAGGCTCGGCAAGGCGGTTCATCATTGTCTCTCTGCTCATGGCGGCCATGCATAATCACCGGCCCGCATGGCGCAAGGATTTGCAAGGCGGCTGGCACAAGTGGCAGGAAACGCCGCGAGAGGAGAGGGACCCATGAACACTCGCGCCGCCCTGATCGCGTTCGCCGCGCTGCCCTTGGCTGCCTCCGGCACCGCTGCCGAACCGTCCCGCCCGGTGATGGTGGTGGTCGCCCATCCCGATGACGAGCTGACCATGGCTCCGGCCATTGCATCGCTGGCGCGGCAGGGGCGCAAGGTGACGATCCTGTTCGCCACCACCGGCGATCAGGGGCCGGGCGTCACCACCCGCGAACGCGGCCCCGAGCTGGGCGAAGTGCGGCGGGCCGAGGCGGAGTGCTCGGCCAAGGCATTGGGCACAGAGGCGCGCTTCCTCGAAGGCGTGGTTGACGGGACGATCGCCCTGTCCCCACAGTCGCCCGATGCACCGGCCCAGCGGTTTCTTGCGCAGTTTGCGCAGGCCTATGTCGAACTCGATCCCGGACTCGTGCTGACATGGGGGCCGGATGGCGGCTATGGCCACGCCGATCACCGCATGGTGAGCGCGCTGGTGAGCCAGACGATGCAGTCGCTGGCGACCGAATACCGGCCGCCCCTCCTCTATGTCGGGATCCCTGCCGGGCGCCTGCCGCCGGTGCCCGAGATGGCGCAATGGGCCGAAACCGATCCGAAACTGCTGACCGAGACCATCCGCTACACCCCCGAGGACCTCGACGCCGCCAAGGCCGCCGCGCAGTGCCACGTGACCCAGTTCGACGCGACCACGCGCGGCGCGATGATGCCACTGTTCGATGCGACGATGTGGCAGGGCAAGGTGCATTTCCGCTCCGCCTTCTGAAAGGCTCGACGAACCGCCCTTGTCACCCGTGGAAAAGCCCCGCTAGCGGCCCTCCCGCAGTTGGGTTTCCGCGCCCTAGCCCCTATATGATGGGCCATGGACGATACCACCCCTGACACTGGCAACCAGACCCCCGCCAAGCTGCCCAACGCCAACGAATATGGCGCGGATTCGATCAAGGTTCTGAAGGGCCTCGATGCGGTCCGCAAGCGGCCGGGCATGTATATCGGCGACACCGACGACGGGTCGGGCCTGCATCACATGGTCTTTGAAGTTTCGGACAACGCCATCGACGAGGCGTTGGCGGGTCATTGCGACCTCGTTCTGATCGAATTGAACCCCGACGGCTCGGTTTCGGTGGAAGATAACGGCCGCGGCATCCCGACGGGCATGCACCCCGAAGAAGGCGTTTCGGCCGCCGAAGTCATCATGACCCAGCTCCACGCGGGCGGCAAGTTCGAGAACACCTCGGACGACAACGCCTACAAGGTCTCGGGCGGCCTCCACGGCGTCGGCGTGTCAGTGGTCAACGCCCTGTCAGAATGGCTCGAACTCACCATCTGGCGCGATGGGCTTGAGCACTGGATGCGCTTCGAGCACGGCGATGCTGTCGCGCCGCTGGTGGTGAAGGGCGATGCGCCGGCTGGCAAGAAGGGCACCCGCGTGACCTTCAAGGCGAGCCACGACACCTTCAAGAACGTCACCGAGTTCGATTTCGAAAAGCTCGAACACCGCTACCGCGAACTGGCCTTCCTCAACTCGGGCGTGCGCATCTGCTTGCGCGATCTGCGTCACGAGGAAGTGGTCGAGCACGATCTCTATTACGAGGGCGGGATCGCGGCCTTCGTGAAGTATCTCGACCGCAACAAGCAGGCGCTGATACCCGAGCCGATCGCCGTGTCGGCCGAGAAGGACGGCATCGGCATCGACGTGGCGCTCGAATGGAACGATTCCTACTACGAGAACGTCCTCGCCTTCACCAACAACATCCCGCAGCGCGACGGCGGCACACACCTCGCCGCTTTCCGTGCCGCGCTGACCCGCACGCTCAACAATTATGCCGAGCGGTCGGGGATGCTGAAGAAGGAAAAGGTCAGCCTTTCAGGCGAAGACATGCGCGAGGGCCTGACGGCCATCGTCAGCGTCAAGCTTCCCGACCCGAAGTTCTCCAGCCAGACCAAGGACAAGCTCGTCTCCTCCGAAGTGCGCTCGCCGCTCGAAACCCTGATGGGCGAGAAGATGACCGAGTGGCTGGAGGAAAATCCCAATGATGCCCGCGCGATCATCCAGAAGGTGATCGACGCCGCCGCCGCGCGCGAGGCTGCCCGGCGCGCGCGCGAGATGAGCCGGAAGGGCGCGATGAGCGTCGCCTCGCTCCCGGGCAAGCTCGCCGATTGCCAGGAACGCGATCCGGCCAAGTCCGAACTGTTTCTGGTCGAGGGCGATTCCGCGGGCGGATCGGCCAAGCAGGGGCGTGACCGCAAGACGCAGGCAATCCTGCCGCTGAAGGGCAAGATCCTCAACGTCGAACGCGCGCGGTTCGACCGGATCATCAGCTCCAAGGAAGTCGGCACGCTGATCCAGGCGATGGGCACCGGCATCCGCGACGAATTCAACCTGGAAAAGCTGCGCTACCACAAGATCGTCATCATGACCGACGCAGACGTCGACGGGGCGCATATCCGCACGCTGCTGCTGACCTTCTTCCACCGCCAGATGCCCGAGATCATCAAGGCCGGGCACCTGTTCATCGCCCAGCCGCCGCTGTTCAAGGTCTCCAAGGGGCGCAGCGAGGTCTATCTCAAGGATCAGGCCGCGCTCGATCGCTATCTGGTCGATGCGGGCCTTCAGGGCCGCGTGCTGGAAACGCAGGGCGGCGCGCGCGGAGGCGAGGATCTGCGCGCGATCGTCGATGGCGCGCTCAGGCTCAAGAACCTGCTCGGCTTCGTGCCGCGCCGCTATGACTTGGGGCTGGTCGAGCAGATGGCACTGACCGGCGCGCTCGAACCGGGCCTGTCGGGCGATGCGCTCGCCGCCGCACTGCAACGCGCGGCCGGACGGCTCGGCGCGGGTGACCGCGAGGCACGCTGGAGCGCCTCGCAGCGCGAGGATGGGACGGTGGTGTTCGAACGCCTGTGGCGCGGGGTCACCGACGTGCACGAGATCGACGCGCGCTTCCTTGCCAGCACCGAGGCGCACAAGCTCCACGGCCTCGCCGCCGCACAGGCCGAGACCTATGCGACCCCCGTCAACCTCGTGCGCGCGGGCGACGCGGCCGAAGAGCCTGAAGCCGAACCTGCCGCCCCCGCCGACCCGCTCGCCGGCGAGGCCGAGGAGGCAGCGCCCGTGTCGGTCATCCCAGTCGACGGGTCGATCAGCCGCCCGACCCAGCTGCTCGACGCGATCTTCGCCGCCGGGCGCAAGGGCCTCTCGATCAGCCGCTACAAGGGCCTTGGCGAGATGAACGCCGAGCAGCTCTGGGAAACCACGCTCGATCCCGAAGCCCGCGTGCTGCTGCAGGTCAAGGTCGAGGACGCCGACGTCACCGACGAGATCTTCACCCGCCTGATGGGCGACGTGGTCGAACCGCGCCGCGAGTTCATCCAGGATAACGCGCTGAACGTGGCAAACCTCGACGTCTAGCCGCACAAGGACACCCGCTTAAGCCCATGGCCCACAAGCCGCACCGCACCGACGAACTGCAGCACGCCAGTTTCCTGCTGATCCTTGCGGTCGTCAGCCTGATGATGGCGGTGATCGTGTGGCCTTTCGCCACCGCGCTGCTGTGGGCGGCACTGGCGGCGATCATGTTTCAGCCGCTCTACCGCTGGATGCTGCGCAAGATGCGCGGACGGCGCAATCCGGCGGCGATCACCTCGTTGCTGGTGATCTTCTTCGCGGTGCTTGTCCCCGGCCTGTGGCTGGCAACGCTGGTGGTGCAGGAAGCGCTGGTGCTGGTCGCCGCGCTGCAGGCCCAGCCCATCGATCTCGCCACCACGTTCGACAATGTCTACGGCATGCTGCCGCAGGCCGCGCAGGAGGCGGTCGACCGCTCGGGCTGGGCCGATGTGTCGAGCATCCAGACCAAGCTCCAGGAACTGCTCACCCAGAGCGCCGGGATGATCGCCAGTCAGGCGGTGTCGATCGGGAGCGGCGCGCTCAGCTTCATGCTGTCCTTCGCAGTCGGGCTATATGTGATGTTCTTCCTGCTGCGCGATGGCGAGCGGATCGGGCGGACGCTGCTCAACACCGTGCCGGTCGAACGCTCGATTTCCGAGCGGCTGGCCGAGCGCTTCCTCGGCATCGTGCGCGCCACGATCAAGGGTTCGGGCGTGGTCGGGCTGGTGCAGGGGGTGCTGGCGGGGATCAGCTTCCTGATCGTCGGCCTCGAATCCGCGCTGTTCTTCGGCGTGCTGACGACGGTCTTCGCGCTGGTTCCGGTAATCGGCGCAGGGGCGGTCTACATCCCGGTCGGGCTTTGGCTGCTGCTGACCGGCGCGATGTGGCAGGGCGTGTTCGTGCTTGTGGTCGGCGTGGTGATCATCTCCTCGGCCGACAATGTGCTGCGCCCGATCCTGGTCGGCCGCGATACCGGCATTCCCGACTGGATCATCCTCGTCACCACGCTGGGCGGCATCAGCTTCCTCGGCTTTTCGGGCATCGTGCTGGGGCCGCTGGTGGCGGGACTGTTCCTCGCCAGCTGGTCGATCCTGCAGGAATACCGCGAGGAGGACGCGCGGGCCGGGGAGGAGATCGATCGGATCACAGTCGACGCCTCGGGCCGGGTGCCCGGCGCCGCCGCGGACTGAGCCGCGATGCAGTCGCTCGTGCGCCCCGGCAGTCAGGCCGAACAGGCCGGACGTCTGGTGCTGGCGGGCCTGGTGGTGGTGATGCTGCCCTCCCTGCCTTTCGGCAATTACCTGATCTATCCCTTCGTCATCCTCACCACCTGGTTCCACGAGATGGGACACGGCCTCGCCGCGCTGGCGAGCGGGCAGGATTTCCGCCAGCTGATGATCTTCGCCAGCGGCTCGGGCGTGGCGGAAAGCCGGATCGTCGCCGATGCGCCGTTGTGGGTGCCGGCCGCGATCGCCGCCGGTGGCCCGCTTGCGCCCTGTGTAGCGGGCGCGCTGCTGATCATTGCCAGCGCACACCGGCGGCTGTGGCGACCGGTGCTGTGGCTGACGGCGGCGGCGATCCTTGCCAGCGTGATCATCTGGGTGCGATCACCGGTGGGCTATGCCGTGCTGCCGCTGGTGGGTGCCTGCCTTGCGCTGGTGGCGTGGCGCGCCGGCGACGCTCTGACCCGCTTCACCCTGCAATTCCTCGGCGTGCTGGCGGCGATGAGCATGCTGCGCGACTTCCGCTACCTGTTCACCGAGCAGGCAGTGATCGAGGGGCGGGCAGTGCTGTCCGACACCGGACAGATCGCCGCGGTCACGGGCCTGCCCCATTGGCTGTGGGCGGGGCTGATCCTGCTTGGTTCGGCGGTGATGGTCGGCGGGGCGCTGAAATATGCGCTGGCCGAAAAGCGGCTCAAGCCGCCCGCGCCCAAGCTGCCCGCCAACGTGCTGCAGTTCCGGCGGGACTAGAGCTAGTGCCAGTTCGGAAGCGCACGCCAGCGCGCTAGACTGGCGCGCATGGACATCACCGAAGTCGCCGACCGGCTTGCGATTGCCGAAACCCTTGCGCTCTATTGCCGCGGGATCGACCGCTGCGACGGTGAGCAACTCGCCGCCGTGTTCACCCCGGATGCGCTGATCGACTATGGCGACGGGGCGCGGCCGGTTGCCGAGGTGATTCCGGGGCTGATGGCGGGTCTCGGCGGGATGCGGCTGACCCAGCACAACATCTCGAACACTGTGATGCGGATTGCCGGGGACACCGCAAAGGCCGAGACCAACTGCGTCGCGCTGCACCTGATCCCGACCCCTGAGGGCGAGATCGAACTGGTAGTCGGTGGCCGCTATCTCGACCGGCTCGAAAAGCGCGAGGGCCGCTGGCGGATCGCCGAGCGGCTCTACGTGATGGACTGGAACCGCACCGCGCCCTCGACCATGGCGCTGGACGGCGGATTGTTCGATGGTCTTCAGCGCCGCGGGGCACGGGGGGCCGATGATCCCGCGGCGGCGTGGTGGGCTGAAGGTTAGGACGCGACCTTCAGCGTGTTCACCCCCGAAGCATCCGCCCCGGCCTCGCCCGACAGGCCGATGAACATGGTATCGACGATCCGCGCCAGCTTCTGCTCGGTCAGCTTGTCGCCGAGATAGATCAGCGCGTCGGGCAGGGTGTAGTTGCTGATCATCTGGTTGATCAGCGACAGCGCCTCGTCGATCTCCAGCCCGGCAAAATATCCATCGGCCTGCGCTTCGGCGATCAGCTCGCACAGGTAGTGATCGGCCAGATCGACGTAGCTGCGCACGCGTTCGAAATTGGCGGCACCCATCTCGCACAGGATGGTGAAATGCTCGGGATCCTCGCGGAAGCGCGCCTGCGAGATCGCGAAGCGGCGGCGGAAGAATTCGTACATCTTGCGCGGCGGCGGGAGGTTCGCGGCGAGCACTTCCTCCATCACCGCCAGGTGCGGCGCCAGCCACAGCTGCGCGACGGCATCGAACAGATCGTCGTAATCGGCAAACAGCGCCTCGAACCGCGCGCGGGTGAGCCCGCTTTCGGCCATGGCGATGGTCCACGGAATCTCCGATCCGCGTTCCTTGACGAGGTCGAGCACATGGCGCGCGACCCGTTCGCGTTCCTGCTCGCGCAAGGTGGGGTTGAGAGCCATGGGCAAGCGCGTCTCCTTGATCGGGCGCAACATAGGCCAATCGGACGCAGGCTTAAAGGGCAGCTCGTCGATTTTTGTGCGGCGCAACAAGGCGGTTCGTCGATTAGCCCTGCCTCAGGTCCGCGTCAGGGACGCGGGAACCACGGGAAGAAGGCCGGGGTGCGGCGCTTGTAATCGGCGTATTTGTCGCCCTTGGTCTTGTCGAGGCCCTTTTCCAGCAGTGCCGCGCCCGACCATTTGGTGAGCGTGAAACTGAGGAACAAAGGCCCGATCACGGTGGCCGCGGCATATTCCCATCCGGCCGCGGCACAGGCGAGCCAGATCCCCCACCACGCCGCGAAGTCGCCAAAGTAATTGGGATGGCGGGTGTAGCGCCACAGCCCGGTGTCGAGCACCTTCCCCGCATTCGTCGGATCGGCCTTGAACCGCGCCAGCTGCCAGTCGCCGACCCATTCGAAGAACACGCCCACGCTCCACACGCCCAAGCCCACCCATGCCAGCGGCGGGATCGGCGCGGGCGCGGGGCTGGCGAGAATGCCGACCTGCGCCGGGGAGGAGACCATGAACAGCAGCGCCGCCTGTAGCAGCCACACCTTGGTCAGCGCAGCCTGCGCGAATTTGCCCTGCTCGCGCGCTTTCCTGAGGATCAGGGCATAACGCTTGTCCTCGCCATGGCTGCGCCAGCGCCGGAACAGGTAGATGCCGAGGCGAAAGCCCCAGGCCGCGGCCATCGCCATGATCAGCGTGGCAAGTGCGCCGGGGCCGCCGGGCACGTGCAGCCAGCTGGTCACCGCGAGCACGCCCATGCCAGCGCCCCAGAAGGCGTCAATGAAGCTCACGTCATTGATGCGCACCGAGATCGCCCACTGGATCAGCACCAGCGCGATCAGGATGGCGGCATTCACCGCCAGCGCTTCAAACATCGTTCTTGCCGGCGATGATGTCGCGCGCCTGCTGTTCCAGCACCTTGAAGCGTTCGTAATCGGGCAGCTGGGCGCGGAACCACTCGGCGATCTTGAGCAGGTCTTCGCCATAATTGCCGGTCGGCACCATCGGCGGGCCGAAGCGGATGATCTTGCGCAGATTGTCGGCAAAGGCGGGGACGATCGGCACATTGGCCGCGCGGGCGATGTGGTAGAAACCCGACTTCCACTTGCCGTCGGTCTTGCGGGTGCCCTCGCAGGCGATCACCAGCGCAAGATGGTCGCGGCGGGCGAATTCGGCGGCGACCTGCTCGGTGGCGTTCAAGCGGCTGCGGCGGTCGACCGGAATGCCGCCCATGTCGAACATGAAGTTCTTCATGATCCCCTGAAACAGGGTGTGCTTGCCCATGAAGTTGGGGCGGATGCCCTCTTCGTGGGTGGCGCCGGTAAAGAACACGAAGTCCCAGTTGGTAGTGTGCGGCGCGCCGGCGATGACGTATTTCTTGAGGTGCTTGGGCAGCGGGGAGTCGATCTTCCAGCCCCGGATATACCAGATGGCGAGGATGATCCGGCGCACGATGCGCGACAGCAGCGTGGGCTTGCGGTTAAGGTCGTGCGGCAATGTATGTGATCCCTCTCTCCCTTGCGTTTCTGCCCGCAATCGGGGGAGTTACGCAAGGGAAAGTGTGGGGGTTTCAGACAGGACCAATCACATCCGGAACACGCCAAATGCAGGGCGTTCGGCAATCGGGGCTTCGAGGCAGGCGGCGAACGCCAGCCCCAGCACATCGCGGGTCTGCACCGGATCGACCACGCCGTCGTCCCACAGCCGGGCGGTGGCGTAGTAGGGGTTGCCTTCGTCCTCGTATTTCTGGCGGATCGGAGCCTTGAAGGATTCCGCCTCGCGCTCGTCCCACTTGTCGGCGTCGCGGTGGACGGTGGCGAGGACGCTTGCCGCCTGCTCCCCGCCCATCACCGAGATGCGCGCATTGGGCCAGGTGAACAGGAAGCGGGGGCTGTAGGCGCGGCCGCACATCCCGTAATTGCCTGCGCCGAAGCTGCCGCCGATCACCACGGTGACCTTGGGCACGGTGGCGGTGGCAACCGCGGTGACGAGCTTCGCGCCGTGCTTGGCGATGCCCTCCGCCTCGTATTTCCCGCCGACCATGAAGCCGCTGATATTCTGGAGGAACAGCAGCGGAATGCGGCGCTGGCAGGCGAGCTCGATGAAATGCGCGCCCTTCTGCGCGCTTTCGGAGAACAGCACGCCGTTGT
>VFQO010001377.1_pt1 | contig 18955 bp, 16 predicted proteins | sample 3512331 | NCBI WGS metagenome assembly VFQO01 (sample SAMN10412371, study PRJNA504923) | tailings metagenome | isolation source: Replicate 3 from Balatoc abandoned mine | place: Philippines: Itogon, Benguet | collected 2017-08-28
CTACGACAACGAAGGGCAGCTTCCAGACACGTTGCCAGATTCACGCTCTCGGCCAACAAGCGGCCAGTCGCTGATGGTGTCGCGTCGCGCCTGCTACCGGTCGTGCGGCTCAATCAGCCAGCGGCCTTGATGAGTTGCAGGACCTCCCGGAACTTCGGGTGCTGGCAATTGCCAAGCCACTCGAACAGCACCATTTCGTGGGTCACGACCGTGGCACCCGCTTGCGACAGCCGGGTCATGGCCGCTGCGTGATCTGCCTGCCGTCGCGAACCGCTGGCATTCGCAACCACCCAGACGCGCTTGCCCGCACGCAGCAAGCCCAGCGCCGTCTGCATCATGCAGACATGGGCCTCGCATCCGGCGACGACGACCTGATCGCCCGTCGGCTTCGCGTCATGCAATGCTTCGATCAGTCCATCGGCACAAGCATCGAAATGCGTCTTGGCCAGCGTGGCCTGGCACTCGGCCCGGATCTTCACGACGTTCAGACCTAGGCCCGTGGGGTTCTGTTCGGTGCCGAGGACAGGGATGTCCAGGACGCGGGCCGCTCGTGCCAACAGGACGCCGTTGGCAACCACTGCAGCCGCGTCGTGGATGGCTGGCATCAGTCGGGACTGGTAGTCCACGAGTACCAGCGCACAGTCCCTCGCTTTCACGGCGTCCATGTTCATGCCTCCCCTGGACGTTCTCCGCGACCCGACGCGCGGCCCAGCAGTTGCCGAAGGTAGGTGTCGAAGAGATCCTGCGACGCCTGCTTGAACATGCGGATCCGCCCCGTGTGGCTGAGCACGAGCAGGCCAACCGAGTGCGCAAAAAGCGCCGTCACTTCTTCCAGGGCGCGCTTCGGGGGCTGCCCCAGTGCCTGCAGGGCATCCTGGACCGGCTGCAACGCGTCACGAAGACGCGCGTTCAGCTTTTCGTTCAGCTCGGGCGTCAACCCACGAGGATTCATGCCCTGGAACAGGTAGAAGCCAAGGTCCAGGTCACGCGGGTTCTCGCGGTAGAAGTCGAAGAACGCTGTTGCCGCAAGTCGCACATGCTCGGCGGCGCCGGTGCGGCCGTCGAGGGCGGCCTGCACCTGCGCATTTAGCCGCTCCAGCGATTCCGACAGCAGGGCACCGTACACCTCTTCCTTGCTGGCGAAGTAGCTGTAGATCGCGCCCACGGTGTAGCCGGCACGCTGAGCGATCTCGCGCATGCTGGTCTTCTCCATGCCCAGGTCGAAGAACGCCGAGCGTGCCGCGTCCAGCACCGCGCGGCGCCGAACGTCGGCCAGCGCCTGCTTGAGCACCTCGCGCGGCTGGGCCGCAGCCCGCTTGGCAGCCGGGCGGCGGGAGGTCGTCGTCGATGTAACCATGGGCCATTGTAAACGTTGACCATTTGCATTGAACAGTGTTTAATTGAGATGCTAAATGTTCAATCTGCCTGGAGACAACCATGCCTGCCGCTTCCTCCGACGCCGTCACCAAAGTCAACCTGATGTCCGGCGACGCCTACCGCGAGTCGCTGCGCCGCTACAAGCCGAAGGTCTTTGTCGATGGTCGCGAGGTGACCAGCGTGGTCGATGACCCGTCGCTGCGCCCCGGCGTCAACGCCCTTGCATTCACCTACGACTACGCTCTGCGCGATGAGTTGGAGCCGATCGCACTGGCCACCCAGACCAGCCGCAACCGGGTCGTCAGCCGCATGCTGCACGTCAACGAGTCGGCAGGTGACCTGCTGAACAAGCTGGAAGCCGTGCGGGTGCTGTGCCAGGAGACCGGCTGCGCACAGCGCTACCTGGCGCACGACGCGCTGAACGGTATCGCCCAGGCCACGGCCCGCATCGACGATGCCAAGGGCAGCACCGAACACCGCGGCCGCTTCGAGGCCTACCTGGCCCATGTGCAGGACAACGACTTGTCGCTCGGCATCGCAATGACCGACGCCAAGGGCGACCGCAGCCGCAAGCCGCACCAGCAGGCCAACCCCGACACCTACGTTCATGTCGTGGAGCGCAGCGCCAAGGGCATCGTCATCAGTGGCACCAAAGCCATCGTCACCGGCGGCCCGTACATGCACGAGTTCCTGGTCATGCCCAGCCGCAACATGGGCCGCGAGGACGCTGACTTTGCGGTGTGCTGCGCGGTGCGTGTGGACGAGCCGGGCATCACCATCGTGTCCCGCCCGGCAGGCCGACCGGGCGAGAAGGTCGAGCATGGCGAGGCGCTGTTCTCGCGCAAGTACGGCCAATCGACCGCCGTCGTGATCTTCGACAGCGTGTTCGTGCCGTGGGACCGTGTGTTTTTCGCCGGCGAATGGGCGTACAGCCATGTGCTGACCTACAGCTACGCCACCCACCACCGGCACAGCTGCATCGCCGCCCGGGCCGGCTTCGGTGACCTGCTGATCGGCGCGGGCGCGCTGATGTGCGAGGCCAACGGGCTGGACCCGAGCAAGAAGAGCAACCTGCGCGACCCGATGGTCGAGCTGATCACCATCACCGAAAGCTTCTTCGCATGCGGCGTGGCGGCCAGCGTCTACGCGGAGAAGGACCCGCACAGCGGCTCGTTCATGCCCGAGCCGGTGTTCAGCAACATTGGCAAGCTGCTGCTGGCGACCAAGATCTACGACATGCACCGCATCGCGCACGAGGTGTCGGGCGGTCTGATCGTCGCTTTGCCCGGCCCGGACGAGGACCACAACCCGGCCACGGCCGCGAAGTTGTCCGAGGTGCTGCAGGCGACGCCGGACATCCCCTACGACAAGCGCATCCAGACGGCGCGCTTCATCGAAGACCTCACCGCTTCCTACCAGGGCGGCTGGTACTCGGTGATCAGCCTGCACGGCGGTGGCTCACCGGCGGCGATGAAGCAGGAGATCTGGCGCAACTACCCGGTGGGGTCGAAGGTAGAACTCGTGGAGCGTCTGCTGGAGCGCGGCGTGCTGCATGACGAAAAGCGAGGCATAACGAAGAACCGGCAGCCAGGGAAGTGCTGCGACACCGGCTGCACCACGCCGGGCCAACCGGTGATGGTGGCGTTGCCCGAAAGTCGGCGCGCCGGCGTTGCGGAATGAATGACGGCTCCGGCGGGTCGGCCCACTACAGCGAACTTCCGCTGGGGGTCGAGAGGACCCGTTCACACACGTTGGAAGCCGCCATTCCCGGAAGTCTCACAAGTCTCCTCCCGCCAAGTGACCGGTTCAAGTGGTAGACCGGTCTCTTGCGGTACTGACCGATGAAATCTCTGCTGTGGCACTTTGAACATGGCACGACGCCGAAGTCGAGCGGCAGCAACCAGCCTGAGGCTGTCACAGCGGCGGCCCGCTCCGCAGCGATTGCGGACGACCTAGTTCGAAAAGCCTACTCGCGCAGACTGAGGCCCAAGCAGTCGTTGAGCCCGCGACAAATGCTGGGATAAAGGCCGGGATAGAGGGTGTGCAGAATTTTGTGTAAACGGACAATCAACCACCGGCGCAAGCCGGCCTGTCCGTAAGCACAATGAGCACCAAGAAACACGACGTACCCGAAGAACTGCTGTCTGGCCTGCTAGCCAACTACAAGAAGCCCGAAGACCTCATCGGCGAGAACGGTCTGCTCAAGCAACTGACCAAGCTGCTGGTCGAGCGAGGCGCTGACCAAGCTGTTCTACCTGGCTCTGCGCAACATCAGTCAGAAGTGGACCCTGCCCATCCGAGATTGGAAGGCTGCCCTGACCCGCTTTACCATTCAGTTCGGAGACCGCATCTCCGTCAATTGAAGTCCGACCCGTTTACACAAAAATTCGGACACGCCCCCAACAGGCTTGCCTGGCTTTGCACAGCATGCGCCGGCAGATGATGAAGATGCGCATCATGCAGACCAACGCCTTGCGCGGCATCCTCGCGGAGTTCGGCGTCGCCATGCCCATCGGACACCGCCAGTTGCTCAAAGTGATCCAGGCTGAGATCGCCCAAGCCCAGACGCAAGGCCTGCTGCCCTGCGATCTGGTCATCTGCATCCAAGAGCAGCTCAAGCGCATCGATGGATTGCAAGACGACATCGACCACATTAGTCAGAGGCTGGTCGCCATGATTCGAGAGGACAGACAGATGCAGGCCATTCAGGAGATTCCTGGAGTCGGGGACTTGACGGCCTCGGCACTGGTGGCGGCCGTCGGGGACTTCAGCACGTTCAGGTCCGCGCGGCAGTTTGCGTCTTGGGTCGGGTTGGTCCCTCGTCACGTGGGGACTGGCGGCAAGACACAGCAGTTGGGCATCTCCAAGCGTGGCGACACCTACTTACGAACCTTGTTGATCGCCGGCGCCAGGGCCGTGATTGCCCGGTCCGGAAACTCCGGCTGGATTGAACGTCTGCTGCAGCGCCGTCACTACAACGTCGTGGTCGTGGCGCTGGCCAACAAGATGGCGCGCACCGCGTGGGCGGTTCTCGCCAGGGGCATGGCCTTTGATCGGAACCGATGGAATCCGCTCGAGGTTGAGGCTGCCTGACCCATCAGTGCGGCGCACCGCTGGCTTAGCGTCCCAGTTTTGAAGGAGAACCTGCCCACAGCGTAATGATGGAATGACGGTCAAACCGGGTTGGGAAATTCCGATGAATCGCCAGTACCTCGAGTACATCCCGGAGATAGGAACCCCAGCCGCGAATAGCCATCATGGGCAGCAGCACCAACTGCACGAACAGCCCGGATGTAAGGCAGCAAACCCTTCAAACCATCATGATGCACAAGCTTGATCTCCTTGGGCGGACCATGTAGGCGATTCAATGGAATGCCAGCAACCGTGGAGAGCACGCGTGTAAGTGCGTCCCCAAGGGGAAACGGTCCCAGCGGGGCATCCGACGCCAAAATTCAGTGCCAATGCGCACCGCGACTGGCGGTCGAAGCGGCTTCGCGAGAACGCTACCGCCAATCTGGTCGCTTTTCTTGTAGACAGGGTTTTGCAGATATTTCCCTAAATTTCTTTCAACGGCGGGCTGACCCTAGCTTGAAGTAGCCGAGCGGTCGACCCGCGGCTGCGAAGCCGTGTATCCGTCCCAGTCTCCATTCGCACGAAGACCACACTGCGGAAAACCTGGGGCAAAAGCCCAGATTTCAAATCCAGCCCCTAGCGACCAGACCGTCAGCGCTGTCGGCGTTGAACCAGACCACCTCACCATCCTTAATCACGCCACACAGATTGTCCAGCGTGTCGATGTTGTCAAGTGGATTGCCGCGCACGAAAATCAGGTCGGCGAACAGCCCCGGCTGGATGCGGCCAATCTTGTCGCCCATGCCGATGGCCTGTGCGGCCACGTGGGTTGCGCTGCCCAGCGCGCGCTCGGCCGACAAGCCGGCCTGCACCATGAACTTGACTTCGATAGCGACCGAGCCGTGCGGGTTGCCCGGTGTGCCGGCGTCGGTGCCGGCGACGATGGGAATGCCGGCATCGGCCGCCTTGCGGAAACTGTCCAGCCAGGGTTCGGAGGTGCGGCGCATTTTCTCTACCGCATAAGCCGGCAGACCAATCTCGTCGTTCTCCTGCAGGATGCGGCGCATGGGCGTGAGCGTGGGCACCAGCGCCGTGCCCTGGCGCAACATCTGGTTCATCAGCGCCTGCGTCAGGTAAATGCCGTGTTCGATAGTGTCGACGCCAGCGTCTAGCGAATTGGCAATGCCCTGCTCCCCCTGGGCATGGGACGAAGCGTGTTTGCCGCAGTTGTGCGCTTCGTCGACAGCGGCGCGCATCTCGGCTGCGCTGAGCTGCACGTGTTCGGGCTCCACACCCGAGGTGATCACACCACCGGTGGACACCACCTTGATCAGGTCGGCACCCAGCTTGAGTTGCTGACGCGCGGCCTTGCGCGCTTCGTCCACGCCGTCCACCTCGATGCCGATGAAACGGTTGTGGCCACCTGTCATGACGATGCAGGCGCCCGAGGCCATGATGCGCGGACCCCGCACAAACCCTGCGTCGACCGCTTTTTTCAGGTGGATGCCGATGGCGCCCGAACACCCCAGATCGCGCACGGTGGTGGTGCCGGCACGCAAGGTGGCTTCGGCGGCCGACGCGGCCTTGTAGGCGGTCGTGAGATGCGCTTCGCGCAGCAGGTTGGCGACACTGTCGGCACTGCCATCGAGGCTGAAATGCACATGGGCATTGATGAGCCCGGGCAGTACGGTGAGGCCGACGGCATCGATGACCTCGGTGTCCGGCGGCAGGCTGGCCGGGTCCACGAACAGCTTGTCGCGGATGCCGATGTCACGCGCTTCCAGCGTGCGGCCGCCGTCCCATACGCGTGCGTTCTTGATGATCTTCACAAAAAACTCCTCTGGCTAAAAACGGGTTCAAACGGTCAGGGTGTCGGCAGGCGCACGCGCCTGCCGGTGTTCGGCGCTCACCACATGGCAGGCCACCGAGTGCGATGGACCCAGCTGGCTCAGCGTCGGGCGTTCCTGGCTGCAACGCGCCACGGCTTGTGGGCAGCGGGGGTGGAAAGGACAACCGCTGGGCGGATCGATCGGGCTGGGAATCTCGCCCGACAATCGCGTGCGTTGCTGGCGCCGCGCCGGGTCCACCGCCGGCACGGCAGAAATCAGGGCCTTGGTGTAGGGATGCAAGGGTCGCGTGAGCAGGCTCTCGGAATCACAGACCTCCATCACCTGCCCCAGGTAGAGCACTGCGATGCGATCGCAGAAGTACGCACTCAGCTCCAGGTTGTGGGTGATGAACAGGTAGGTCAACCCAAGCTTCTGCCGCAGATCACTCAACAGATTGATGATCTGCGCCTGCACCGACACATCCAGTGCCGAGACGGCTTCGTCGGCCACCACCAGCTGAGGCTCCACCGCCAGTGCGGCGGCAATTGCCACACGCTGTCGCTGACCGCCACTTAGCTCGTGCGGAAACCGCTCGGCCGCGCTGGCTGGCAAACCCACCAGATCCAGAAAATGCGTCACCCGTTCGGCCACATTGCGGCTGTTCGCCAGCTGGTAGTTGCGCAGTGGCTCTTCGAGAATGGCACCCACGCGCATGCGCGGGTTGAGCGAGCTGAACGGGTCCTGGAAGATCATCTGCACGTTCTTCCAATAAGCGCGCAACTGCGCGGGCTTCATCTGCCCGACCTCCGTGCCGTTGAAACGGATGCTGCCCTGCGTCGGGCGCTCAAGCCCCTGCACCACACGCGCGAGCGTGGACTTGCCGGAGCCCGATTCGCCGACGATGCCGAAGCTCTCGCCAGTGGCGATCTCCAGCGACACGTCATTGACCGCGTGCACATACTTGCGCTCGGCGCGCAGGCCCTTGCGCTGGGTCAGCGCAAAGCTCTTCTTCAAGCCTTCGATCTTCAGCTGCATGTCTGAAGCTCCTTCCATTTGAGGCAACGGATCTGCTGGTCGCCCTCAAGCAACTCCAGCGTGGGATGCACGGTGGAGCAACTGGTCGCCGCATCGGCACAGCGGGGCGCAAAGCGGCAGCCTGGCAACTCCTTGGGATGTGCCGGTGGTCGGCCTTCGATGGCCGTCAGGCGCGTGCCACGCGCGGCATCGGGGATGCACGACAGCAGGCCCCGCGTGTAAGGGTGGCGGGGCTGCGAGAAGACCTGCCGCACGGGCCCCTTCTCCTGCACCTCGCCGGAATAAAAAACGGCCACCGAATCGCAGAGCTCGGAGATCACGGCGAGGTCGTGCGTGATGAAGAGAATGGATATGCCCATGTCGCGGCGCAGCTCCTGCAACAGGTCCAGGATCTGCGCCTGGATGGTCACGTCGAGTGCGGTGGTCGGCTCGTCGGCGATCAGCAGGTCGGGCGAGCAAGCGATCGCCATGGCGATCAGCGCGCGCTGGCGCATGCCGCCGCTGAGCTGGAACGGATAGGCATCCAGGCGTTTTTCCGGCGCCGGTATGCCCACCCGTTGCAGCAACGCGATAGCGCGGGAACGCGCTTCGTGGCGCGAGACCTTTTCATGCGCAAGGATGGCCGAGACGATCTGAGAGCCGATGGTGAACACCGGGTTGAGCGCGGTGAGGGGCTCCTGGAAGATCATGCCGATGCGCGGGCCACGCAGCTGGCGCAGTTCGCGTTCGGGCAGTGCCAGCAGGTCCACGCCGTCTAGTTCAATGCGCCCGCCACTGGGCTGCGCAATGCCACGCGGCAGCAGGCCCATGATAGCCAGCGAGGTGACGCTCTTGCCACTGCCGGACTCACCGACCAGGCCCATGATTTCGCCACGCTGGATGTCGAAAGACACGCCTTCGATGACATTGACCGGGCCGGCGTCGGTGCGGAAACTGACGCTCAGGTTCTGCACGCTCAGAAAGGGTTTTGGCTGGGGTATCAAGATTTCTCTCCTCACAGCTTGAGCCGGGGGTCCAGCGTGTCGCGCAAAGCGTCGCCAAACAGGTTGATGCCGAGCACGGTGACCATGATGGCCACGCCGGGCACGACCGAGAGCCACCAGGCAATGGTCATGTAGTCCTTGCCTTCGGCCAGCATCCAGCCCCAGGTCGGGGTGTCGGGCGCCACGCCCAGGCCGAGGAAGGTCATCGCCGATTCCATGATGATCATGAAGGCCACCTCCAGCGTCATGACGACGATGATGGGCGTGGACACATTGGGCAGGATGTGGCGCAACAGAATGCGCCACTGGCTGTTGCCACGCACACGAGCCGCCTCCACATACTCCTTCTCGCGCACCGACAGCGTCTGCCCGTAAACGATGCGGGCGAACTGCACCCAGCGGGTGCAGGCCAGCACCAGGATCAGGTTGAAGATGCCGGCCCCCAGTGCGCCCACCACCGCTACCGCGAACAAGATGTAGGGAATGGCAAGGAAGATGTCGACCAGGCGCATCAGTACCGCGCGCAGCATGCCGTCGTAGAAGCCCGCCAGAATGCCGACCACGGTGCCGATCAGGCCAGCGATGGCGGCAGTGACGAAGCCGACGAAAAGCGAGACACGCGCTCCGTGCATCAGGCGGCTCAGCAGGTCACGACCGAGGTGGTCGGTGCCCAGCAGATGGTTCCAGCTGCCACCGGCAAACACCGGTGGCTGGTTGCGCGCCATCAGGTCCTGCGCATTGGGCGCGTGCGGCGCCAGCCAGGGCGCGAGCACGGCCATCAGGATCACCGCCAGCAGAATGGCAAAGCCGATGGCGCCGCTGCTGCGCGACAACAGCTTGCGCAGGAAACCGGGCTTGCGCGCCGGGCGGGCCACGGCGTTGTTGTTGTCCAGAGAGATGCTTTGGCTCATTGACGTGCCCCACCCTCGCGCACGCGCGGGTCCATGTAGGTGTAGAGAAGGTCGACCGTGATGTTGATGGCGACGAAGATCGACGCGAGCACCAGCACGATGGCCTGCACCACCGGGTAGTCACGCGCAAAGATCGACTCCACCGCCAAACGCCCCACGCCCGGCCAGGAAAAGATGGTCTCGGTGATCACAGCGCCGCCCAGCAGCACGCCGAACTCCAGACCGATCACCGTGACCAGGGGGATCGCGGCGTTGCGCAGGCCGTACTTGCAGATGACCAGCGTGTTGGGGATGCCGACCGAGCGCGCCGTGCGGATGAAATCCTGGCTCAACACATCCAGCATGCCCGAGCGCGCCATGCGCGCGATACGCGCCATGGAGAACACCGCCAGCGTGAGCGCCGGCAAGATGATGGAGGTCCAGCCATCACGACCGCCCGACGGCAGCCACTGCAGGTTGACCGAGAACAGCAGGATCAGCATCAGGCCCAGCCAGTACACCGGAGTGGCCTGACCGAGCAACGCCGCGGTCATGGTGAGCGAATCCAGCCAGCTGCCGCGGCGCACGGCGGCAATCATGCCGATTGGCAAGGCGATGGCGGTTGCCAACAGCAGCGCCACGCCGGCCAGTTGCACCGTGGCCGGCAAGTGCTGCAGCACCAGGGGCAAGGCGGCCTCGCCATGGCGGTAAGAGAAGCCGAGGTGGCCGGTGACCACATCGCCGGCAAAGCGCAGGTACTGCCAGACCAGCGGGTCGTTGAAGCCCATCTGCTGGCGATAGGCCTCGCGCTCTTCGGCCGTGGCGTCAAGGGGCAGCAGCAGCTGGGTCGGGTCGCCCGAGAGATGCAGCAGCACAAACACCAGGGTCATCACACCGAACAGCACGATGATCGCCTGCAACAGGCGTTTCAGGAGGTAGTGAAGCATGGGAGTCTTGCAAAGGCCGGGCGCTGCAAAAGTGCGCCCGGTGATGGCCTTCAGTTCAGCTTGATGTCCACCAGACGGATGCCTTCGTCCGATCGCGGCGTCCACTTCAGTGCGGCGTTGATGCCGTACAGATCCACCTGCTGGTGCAGGAACAGCCACGGTGCTTTCTCGTGCACCAGGCGGTTGAGCTTCTTGTAGCTCTCCACGCGCTTGGTTTCGTCGAGCTCCTGTCGTGCGGCAGCAATGGCCGCATGCACCTCGGCATCGTCAAAGTTCGACACCGGTTCGTTCGCACCCAGCATTGGCGTGGCCCAGTGGTCCGGGTCCATGCTCGGCAGCGACCAGCCCAACAGGTACATGGGCGCCACTTTGTGGGTGGTGAACATCTGCGAGTAGGTTCCCCACTCGTGCACCTTGACGTTGACCTTGATGCCGACCGCACCCAGTTGCGAGGCGACCACCTGGGCAATGTCGCGGTCCATCACGTAACGTCCGTTGGGCGTGTCCATGTCGATCTGGAAACCGTTCGGATAACCGGCTTCGGCGAGCAGCTTCTTGGCCTTCGCCGGGTCATAGTCATACAGGCTGGACTTGAAGTCGACGCCCAGCAGACGCAAGAGGTGACCGTTGACATCACCCGAACGGATGCCATTGCCGAGCAGCAGGCTCTGCACGATGGCGTCCACGTTCACCGCGTGGTTGATCGCCTGGCGCACGCGCTGGTCCTGCAGCGGGCCAGGACGGTTGTTGACCAGGCCGATGAACAGCACGCGTGGACTGCGGGTGGACGCCACCTTGAGATCGGCGCGTTTCTTGATCGGCTCCACATAGTCGGGTGGCAGGTTCGTGATCAGGTGCACGTTCTTGGCCTGCAGCGCAGCGATGCGCGCTGCCACATCGGGAATGGCACGAAAACGCGCGCGCTCCACGCCCGGCTTGCCACCCCAATAGTTGGCGAAGGCGTCCAGGTCCACATAGTCACCACGCACCCACTTGCCCACCTGATAGGGGCCGGTGCCCACCGGCTTGGCGGCCAGGCCTTCGCTGCCGACCTTTTCGACATAGGCCTTTGAGACCATGGCGATCAGCGTCAGCCGCGCGGGCAGCACCGGGTCGGGCGCGCTGGTGATCAGCCGCACGGTCTGCGCGTCCACCACCTGCACCGATTCCACCGTGTTGAGCCAGCCGCGCTGGGGCGACGGTTCGGTTTTGCTCAACACACGTTCGATCGAGTACTTCACATCCTTGGCGTCAAACGGGTCGCCGTTGTGGAAGGTGACGCCCTTGCGCAGCGACAACTCGAGCGTGGTCGGGTTGACGCGCTTGAAACCCGACGCCAGCGCAGGAACGATCTGCATCGCCTGGTCGCGCGCCAGCAGCGTGTCGTAGATGTTGAAGTTGACCGTCATGGAGGTCACACCCACATCACGGTGTGGATCGAAGCTCACGGGGTACACCCCCTGGGCGACCACCACGCGGTCGATGGCGCCCGTTTGCGCGTGCAAAGGCGCCAGGCAGGCGCCGCCGAGGACCAAGCCGGCGAACAATCGGGTCAAGAATCTGCGTTTCATGGGCACTGCCTTTCTTTTGCAATCAGAGGGCTGTTCGACATGCAAAAGGCATGCCTTGCATCCAAATTCACTTCGGAGAATTTAAATATAGTTCATGTTGGAACTAACTTGTCAAATATTTTTCTCAGGGTTTACACCCATGCAGAGAACATATCTCGTCGGATAAAGGCATCCTTTTCCTAGGCGAATCGCACCATTCTTGTGCATGAAATCCTGGTGTGTTTCGCCAAAAATGTGCGTTCTAAATCTGCCTTTGTCGTTTTCGCACCATTTATGTTGTTCCATATGGATTTAATTTACTAAAATTCCTACTATGAAACAAAAGGCATCTCCTTGAAGACAGAACACATCCTCATCAAGAACCCGACACCGTTTGCGTACCGCGTGAACTTTCTTAGCAACAGCTACACCGGTCCGCAGGGTCGGCGGTTGGAAACCGAGCACGGCCTGTTGTGGCACGAATGGGTGGTGGTGTTCTGCCTGGGCCATGGCGGCGACTGGAATGCCAAAGACATCAGCCTGGCCACCGGTCGCCCCAAGAACACCATCAGCCGTGCGGTCTCCAAGCTGATCGCGCAGGCCTACATCGCACGCAGCACCCACCCGGACGACGCACGCGTGCAGGAACTCACCCTGACCGCCAAAGGCCGTCGGCTGTACGACACCGTGGTGCCGCAGTTGCAGCAAGCCGAAGCGGAGATCTACAGCGGGATTCCGGAAGAAGAGCGCACGCGCTTTTTCGCGACGCTGGACAAACTGGTTCACCTCGCTATCGAGCGCGAGCGCGAGCGCTAGACCGCAGCCCTGCGCCACGGCGCAACACCCCCCGTTCCCATCGCCATGACGCAAGGAGTTCGCTTGTCTTCGCTCACACAGTTCTCACACGACGCCGGCGCGATTGAAGCCTTGCAGGCCAGCTTTGATGCCGGCAGCGCCGACCCCGTCTCGCTGTTGCAGTCGTTGCTGCAGCGCATCGACGCGGTCGAGCCACAAGTGCAGGCCTGGACATCGCTGGACCGCGACGGCGCCCTGCAACAAGCGCGGGAAGCCCGCGACGCACTGCAGCGAGGCGCACGGCGCAGCCCGCTGCACGGCATTCCGGTGGCCATCAAGGACGTCATCGATGTCGCCGGCTGGCCCACCCGTGCAGGCAGCCGCAGCCGCACAGGGCAAGCGCCCGCATCACGTGACGCGGATGTGGTGCGCGCGCTGCGCGCGGCCGGCGCTGTGATTCTGGGCAAGGTGCACACCACCGAGTTCGCGTACTTCGACGGGCCGCCGCCCACGCGCAATCCCTGGCACACCGGCCACACACCAGGTGGCTCCAGCGCAGGGTCGGCGGCGGCCGTGGCCGCCGGCATGGTGGCGGCCAGTATCGGCACACAGACGGCGGGATCGGTGGTCCGCCCCGCGGCCTACTGCGGCATCGCGGCATTCAAACCCACCAGCCACAACACGAGCATGCACGGCGTGGTGCCGCTGGCGCCCGCTTTCGACACCCTGGGCTGGTTTGGCCAGCGCTTCAGCGACGTGGCGTGCATCGGCACGGCGCTGCACGCTCAGCGCTTCGTCGCCCCTGCACGTCCGCCGGTCTTGCGCGTAGGCCTGCTCGACGACAAGCTGCTGGCCGACGCCAGTCCAGCCGTGCACGACAGTCTGCAGCAGGCCGAGCAGGCGCTGGCACAGGCTGGGCACCAGCTGGGCCGCGTCTCGGCGCCAGTGCCACTGTCGGCGCTGCTCGCGGCGCACAAAACGGTGCTGGAATACGAGCTCTCACGCCTGCACGCGCAGCTTGCGATCGAGCACGCGGCTGTGCTGGCACCGGCCTGGCTGGCGGCGATCGAGCGCGGTCAACACATCCACGACACCGATCACCTGGCCGCGCGCCAGCTGCTGCAGCACGCGCAAAGCGACAACTGGGCGGCGTGGTCCAACTGGGACCTGTTGCTGTTGCCGGCAGCCCCGAACGTGGCACCAGCGGGCATGGCCACGGGTGACCCGCGTTACATCATTCCCTTCACTGCGCTGGGCGGCCCGATCAGCACATTGCCGCTGCCGTTGGCGCCCTGTGGTCTGCCATTGGGTGTGATGCTGTGCGCAAGACCAGGCGCCGATGCGGCGCTGATGGCCGACAGCCTGAAGATCGCCAGCGTGATCGAAGCCCCACGCCTGCGCTGACAAGCGTCGCTGCTAACGCCGGCAAGTTGAACTGCTGCTGCACAAAATCGAGGTGGGCACTGGCCGCTGCATACGCATGCTGCCCTTGCTGGCGCAGCACGCTCTGGTAGATCGCGTGGTGCTGCGCCAAACGTGACGCAGCCAGTTCCAGCGCATCCGTGCGGCCCTGCCGGGCCTCGAAGGTGTTGGAGCTGATGTGGCGGCGAATGGCTTGGTCCAGGCCTGCATACAGTTTGGTCAGCACGCTGTTTTTGGCCGCCACCACCAGCAGGGCGTGAAACTCCGAGTCGGCCCGAGCCTCCTCTTCGACATCGCTCGCATCCACCGCGGCGTCCATGCGTTGCAGCACATCGGCGAGCGCGGCACGGTCCTGCACCGACGCGCGCTCCGCCGCCAGGCGCGCGGCCGAACATTCGATCATCTTGCGCACCTCGAACAGCTCCGCACGGTCAGAGCGCGTCTGCATGCCGGCCCACACCGACAAGCCGTACTGCGCACCGCTGGGGGCGATGAAGACACCGCTGCCCGGCCGGCTCTGCAGAACGCCACGCGCCACCAGTCGCTGCACACCTTCGCGCACCATCGAACGCGACACGTTCAGCTGCGCCGCCAGGGCGCGTTCGGACGGCAGGCGATGGCCGGGCGTCGCGCGCCAGCGCAGCGCCAAGCCTTCGAGTTCGGCAGTGACACGTGCGACGACGCTCTGGGGCTCACGGACTGGGGGCATGGTGGTGAAACTGGTTGGACCAATTTGCCGGTGGGCCGGCGTTTTTCGATCATGGGCGCCGGTCCGAAAACCGGCATACCACCCCCACAGTCTAAGGAAATTCATGAGCCACGCCTCTCTCGCCCTGCAACTTCACGCCAGCGACAACATTGCCATCGCGCGTCACGCCATTGAGGCCGGCGCGGTACTCGCGGAATTCAACGGCTTGTGCCTGAGCCAGCCGGTGCCGGCCGCGCACAAGGTGGCGCTGGTGGACATTGCCTCCGGTGACGCGGTGCTGCGCTACGGCCAGATCATCGGCTTCGCGACACAGGCCATCAGGGCTGGCGAACACGTGCACACGCACAACCTCGCGATGGCCAACTTTGAGCGCGAGCATGCGTTTGGCGCCGACGCACGCACGCCCTCGGTGGCAACGCACAGCGCCACATTCCAGGGCTTCGTCCGCGCCGATGGCCGGGTGGCGACGCGCAACTACATAGGCATCGTCAGCACGGTCAACTGTTCGGCCACTGCCAGCAAAATGGTGGTGGAACACTTCGCCAAGACCGACGCGCTGAAGGACTATCCGAATGTCGACGGTGTGGTGCCGATCACACACAGCTTTGGCTGCTGCATCGAACACAACGGCGAAGGTGTGCAGCAACTGCGTCGCACGCTGGGGGGGTTCGTCAAACACGCCAACTTCGCCGGCGTAGTCGTCATCGGCCTGGGGTGCGAGGCGAACCAGATGGGCGCGCTGTTCCTCGCCGAGGGCATCGAAGCCGGTACACAGATCGCACCGCTGGTGATCCAAGACCTGGGCGGCACACGCAAGACGGTCGATGCGGCCATCGCGGCAGTCGAGGCCATGTTGCCACGCGCGAATGCATGCCGCCGGGAAACCGTACCGGCCTCACACCTCACTGTCGCGCTGCAATGTGGTGGCTCCGACGGGTATTCGGGCATCACGGCCAACCCGGCGCTGGGCGTCGCGGTGGACATGCTGGTCGCAGAAGGCGGCACCGCGATCCTGAGCGAGACGCCGGAAATCTATGGCGCCGAACACCTGCTCACGCGGCGTGCCGTTTCACCCGAGGTGGGCCAGCAACTGGTGGACTTGATCCACTGGTGGGAAGCCTATGCCGAGCGCGAGCACGGCAGCATCGACAACAATCCCACGCCCGGCAACAAGGCCGGAGGCCTGACCACCATTCTCGAGAAGTCTTTGGGCGCCGTGGCCAAGAGCGGCAGCTCGGCGCTCATGGGCGTGTACCGCTACGCCGAGCCGGTGAAGGTGAAGGGCCTGGTCTTCATGGATGCGCCCGGTTACGACCCGATGGGCGCCACCGGCCAGATCGCCAGCGGCGCCAATCTGGTGGCCTTCACCACCGGCCGCGGTTCGTGTTTTGGCGCCAAGCCCGCGCCGTCGATCAAGCTGGCCACCAACACCCGCATGTACCTGCGCATGCAGGACGACATGGATATCAATTGCGGTGATGTGATGGACGGTGGCGCTACTCTGCAACAGAAGGGCCGCGAAATCTTTGAGCTCATGCTCGCCGTGGCGTCAGGTCAGGAGTCCAAGAGCGAAGCGCTCGGTATGGGTAACGAAGAAACCGTGCCATGGATGATCGGCGCGCAAATGTAAATGTTGTCTGGCTAGCTCGCCGGTGACTCATGTATTGCCACCAGGGAATGAACGTCAATCTCACGGCGCTCCAAGATTAGAACTTCTAGCTTGGTAGTTACTTGCGCGTGGCACATCATCACCTGGTCGGCAACACGCGTTCAGGCTGGACTTCTTCTTGTAGAGACTCCATTTGGGAAAAGCTCTATATTTCGGGAGGTTCAAGTTTTCGAGGGGCCTTCAAAGTGACAACAGCTGGCCGAGCCCCTTTTTGATGATGGTGAGAGGCAGTTGCCATAAAGCGCTTCAAGTGGCAAACACCCGTCGTCATCAGCTGCCAGGCTCGCCGAGCAGCAATTCTTTCGCCACCACTCTCGTAGTATGTCCTGTCAAGCTGCCGCCGTCCACGCAGCGACCTCTGCAAGACGAGTAACCGTGCACCATGTATCGGCAGCAATGCATGTTCCGCGGCCAAGCGACAACCGAGCGGACATGCACGCATAACAATAAGGATGGGATGAGCCTGCAGCGACTATTTTGCAGTTCAGCTCGCCAACTTATCAACTAGCCATGGACATCCTGGCACCGCCTGACACTTCAATACTCTGCCCCGTCACCCAGCGGAAATCGTCCGATAGCACTGCAGCGATGGCTGCGCCCACATCGTCCGCCTGCCCCAGACGTCCAAGCGCCGTCTTGTCGACGATGCCCTGAATCGGGCGTGTCCGAATTTTTGTGTAAACGGGTCGGACTTCAATTGACGGAGATGCGGTCTCCGAACTGAATGGTAAAGCGGGTCAGGGCAGCCTTCCAATCTCGGATGGGCAGGGTCCACTTCTGACTGATGTTGCGCAGAGCCAGGTAGAACAGCTTGGTCAGCGCCTCGTCGCTGGGGAACGAGCCCCGGTTCTTGGTCAGCTTCCTCAGGCTCATGTTCACCGACTCGATGGCATTGGTGGTGTAGATGACCTTGCGGATTTCCGGCGGGTAGTCAAAGAACGGGGTCAAGCGGCTCCAGTTCCTGCGCCAGGACTGGCCGATGGGCAGGTACTCGGCATCCCAGCGGGGCTCGAATTCCCCGAGCATGAGTTCGGCCTCCTCGGCGGTGGCGGCCGTGTAGATGCGGCGCAGGTCGGCAGCCACTTCCTTGCGGCGCTTCCACGAGACGTAGTTCAGACTGTGACGCACCATGTGAACGATGCACAGTTGCACCACCGTCTTGGGGAAGACGGCCTCGATGGCGTCAGGGAAGCCCTTGAGCCCATCGACGCAGGCGATGAAGATGTCCTGCACGCCACGGTTGCGCAACTCGGTGACCACCTGCAGCCAGAACTTGGCACCCTCGGTCTGCGCCAGCCACAGGCCCAGTACCTCCTTCTCGCCCGTCATGGTGATGCCGATGGCCAGGTACACCGCCTTGACCCGTACCGCGCCCTCGCGCACCTTCACGTGGATGCAGTCCAGATAGACGATGGGGTAAATCGGCTCCAGCGGCCAGGCCTGCCAGGCCTTGACCTCATCGGCCACGGCATCGGTCACCGAGGAAATCAGGCTGGGTGAGACCTCGGTGCCGTACATCTCTTCGAGGTGGGCCTGTATCTCGCGCACCGTCATGCCACGGGCGTACAGCGAGATGATTTTGTCGTCGAAGCCGGCCCATCGGGTCTGGTGCTTGGGGATGAGTTGGGACTCGAAGCTGCCGTGACGGTCGCGAGGCACGTCGATGGGTAACTCGCCGAAATCGCCCTTGAGGGTCTTCCTGCTCTTGCCGTTGCGGGTGTTGCCAGCGGGGTTGGCCACCGCCTCGTTGCGTTCATGACCCAGGTGCTCAGTCAGCTCAGCATCCAAGGCTCGCTCGACCAGCAGCTTGGTCAGTTGCTTGAGCAGGCCGTTCTCGCCGATGAGGTCTTCGGGCTTCTTGTAGTTGGCCAGCAGGCCAGACAGCAGTTCTTCGGGTACGTCGTGTTTCTTGGTGCTCATTGTGCTTACGGACAGGCCGGCTTGCGCCGGCGGTGGATTGTCCGGTTACACAAAATTCTGCACACCCTCCTGCCAAAATTCGTCTGCGAACCTCGATTGGCTACAACCAGCTTGAAGTCGATGTTTGCCTGCCCAAGAAACTGACCTCACGACGCCACGCCGTTGTTTCCACCCGGCTCTCGTACCAGTCCCTCGCCTTGGGCAACATCGCCAACACAGTCGGATCCGGCCTATCGTCATCACTAGATCGAAGCCGACAAACACATGTTTCATGTGTGTGCTCAGGTCCTGTTCTTTCGTGCGATTCGCTCCCAGTCACGCAAGGTTTGGAGCAGGCGGTTGCGTGAGCCGGGGTGACCGCCACTGAAGGCCTGGGTCAGGCGCGCTTTCATTTCCTCACCAGGTTGCGGCGCACCGGTGGCTTTGAGTTGATCGATCAACAGCATCAGTGACTGGAAGTCGCGGGCGTTCACTGACGGTCTAACCTCCAGGCTTGACTGCCTAGCAGCGCCCACTCCACTACCACAAGGTCTGCAGAACAAACTTCATGTGCATCATTTTGTAACTAGGCACAGTGTTTGTGTACGGTCTGGCGCTTGATCCAACAAGTGCCACGGTGCCCGGATGCGCGCTTCAGGCCCGCGGAAACAGCGCAAAGTTGAAAGTTGAGTGGCGCATAGTGCAAACATGAGTGGCGTTCCGCAGCGAACATGCGGGCAGCTTCATGCGGGGGCCGCGCTGCGTCAGTTGCAAAACG
>VFQO010001378.1_pt1 | contig 18941 bp, 19 predicted proteins | sample 3512331 | NCBI WGS metagenome assembly VFQO01 (sample SAMN10412371, study PRJNA504923) | tailings metagenome | isolation source: Replicate 3 from Balatoc abandoned mine | place: Philippines: Itogon, Benguet | collected 2017-08-28
TCGTCGCATCCCACTAGATCAGAGATGTATGGATATGAAGACCGTCACCGCGAACCTGCCATGCGAATTCATAGATGCACTCGATAAATGGCGTCTCACGCATTCCGATCCGCGAGTTACTCGTGGGGATGCTTTAGCTTACTTCGTTGCCAAGGGTCTGGGTCTGGAACCTCCCAACTTAGGCAACAGGCGACGTGTCGTGACGAGGGAGGAAATAGAAGAGCGCGGTGAGCACTATTGCGAACTATATGCTGAATTGAAGAGTTTTGCAGCGGTCGCGCGTGAGGTCGGGTTTTCAGTTTCGACCGTTACCAAGGTCATTTCCCGTCATCAGCGGTCAGCGAGAATTGGCCTTCGCCAAGAAGTCACGGACCAATCACCCGGGCATGGAGGCGATTTCGATGCTCAGGGGCGCTGACGCACCGAACGCGAAAGAAATGAAGGTGCTGCGCGGGCTCTGCCTGGGTGATGTTGAGGACGAGGCTCATTTCGCCGGCGTGGGACCAAAGACTTTCGAAGGGCTCCTAGCCAAGGGCTGGATCGAACACGCCACGGACGAGACATATGGCACCATCGGATTTCGGATCACTCCCGAGGGCCAGGCGGCGTTCCAGTTGGGGCACGAAGCTGGCTTGTGATGGGCAGCCGCCCCGCTCGGGGACATGAACGAGGGCATTGCTCGAAGCGATGAGAGGCAAGGAGGCGCACATGATCCACATCGATCCCGAACTGCTCAAATCGACCTGGCTGGCTCTCAGCGAGCCGATTTCGAACCGGCACGCATTCTCTTCCAAAGCAATCCTGGAGGAGGTTGCGGACGAAGGGTGGATGCATGGATATCAACTCGACGATCTTGTTCACGACAGCGAACTCCGCCTCGCGCGATCGTCTTCCTGCGTTGATCTCAGGGCATTATCCGAGGCCATGGGCTATCGCTGGTTGTCGACCTACCGCCGTCCAAACATGCGATCAAACGGCGCCGTCGGCACCCAGTCGCTCAGCGCAGTTGATGCCGCGGCCTTTTTGCTCGACCTGCAGACGCTCGGTTTTGCAATTGATCCATGGCCACTCGTTGACCGCCTGCGACCCGCCATCGCGCGGAAAACGCGCGTCACCGACCCCGAACTCCAAATATTCTGGGCTCCCAGAGTGAAAGACCGAGGCCACCTCGTATTGGTGTCCGAGCAAGAATGGTACCGAGGAGAGTTTAAAAGGGGAAAGCTTGCCAGCGGCCATCGCTATGAGGTCTGGCTTGGTCCGGAAGACGCAGTCTACAAGCTTGAGGTAAAGGCGCCGAAATACCGTCAGGCCCGCTCGCCAGTGAAGACTATTTGCCCCGATTGCGGGGACACATGGTATCGCGGCGATCCGGACTCCAGCGCGGCGCATCGCCGCGAACACAAGCAGCGGTTGCATGTGCTCGATCCAAAGCCATTGGCGGACATGTTGTCTGCGCGTCTCTCCATGAACGATCCCGAACTGGTCAGGTCAACGTCTCCGAAGTGGAAGCACTTCGAGATGTATGAACGCGCCCGCGCGTTCCGCCGCGAGGAGGGATATGACTTCGTGCAGTGGAATTCTCATGACGGCGATGACGATCCACATGTCCACGGCTTCCTGATGAGCGACGCGGAGGGCCGCATTCTTGGCGCGATATCCTTTCGGTGGCGTGAGCCTCGGGACGAGCCCGCCTTCTGGGGTCTCCAGTGGGTCTGGATCGCGCCAAAGATGCGTCGGCGCGGTATCCTCTCCAGCCGCTGGGCCGTGTTTCGCGAGCGCTTTGGTGATTTCGTGGTGGAGTCACCGGTTTCCGAAACCATGCAGGCCTTCCTGAGCAAGCACGGTGACACGCACCTAATGGACTGGCCATCTGAGCGAGCGCTCCGGCACAGTGCGGCTTGAGCACAACTGCGGTGCGCAACAGGAGCTTGTTATCGGCGCCCTATCCTCAGCAATTCGTATCGACGTCCCACAATCGGTTCGAGGCAATGACATGACCGACACGCTCTCGAAGGCCGCGCGATCCGCGCGCATGTCCTTGGTCAGGGCCAAGGACACCAAGCCCGAGCTACGGGTCCGCCGCCTCGTTCATCGCATGGGCTATCGCTACCGCCTGCATCGCCGGTCGCTGCCGGGTAAGCCCGACCTCGTATTCGGCCCGCGCAGGAAGCTGATATTCGTTCATGGCTGCTTTTGGCACCGGCACGACGATCCGACATGTCGGCTTGCGCGCGTCCCCAAGTCACGCACCGATTTCTGGCTGCCCAAGCTGGAAGGCAACAAGGCGCGCGATGAGCGCACGATGATTGAACTGCGGAAACTGGGTTGGGACACCTTGGTAATCTGGGAATGCCAAACTAGGAGCGAGGATGTGATGAAGCGGACAATCTCGCAATTTCTGGATGATGCGCAATGAAGGCGATCGAACTGTTCGCGGGGGCTGGTGGCCTCGGCATCGGTATAAGCAGGGCGGGCTTCAAGCCTCAGCGGATTGTCGAATGGGAGGCGAATTGCCAGCGTACCCTTCTCGCCAATCGGCATGCTCGCCAGGCCGACGCGAAACGTTGGCCGCTCGAAATCGAGCGTGACGTTCGCGACGCCAACTTCACGGCGCACGAAGGCAAGATCGAGCTGGTTTCCGGTGGCCCCCCTTGCCAACCCTTCTCGGTTGGTGGCCGACATCGCGCCCAGGCGGACCGGCGCGACATGTTCCCGGAGGCGGTTCGCGCGGTGCGCGAGGTGAAGCCGCGAGCCTTCATTTTCGAGAATGTCCGAGGTCTGACGCGGGCCCGCTTCAGTTCCTATTACGAATACATCAAGTTGCAGATGCAGTACCCCGAGCTCGTCGCAATGGACGACGAGGACTGGTCGACGCACCTGCGCAGGCTCGAACGGCATCACACGAGTTCGCGCGCGGAGCGCGGCTTGGAATACCGGCTCGTCGCGGAAGTCTTGAACGCGGCAGATTATGGCGTGCCCCAGAAGCGGCACCGGGTGTTCTTTGTCGGCTTCCGTAAGGACCAGGGTATCGAATGGTCCTTCCCTGAAGCGTCGCACTCACAGGACGCCCTGCTCTGGGATCAGGCGCACGGGGATTACTTCGAACGGCACTGCGTACCCAGGGCGGAGCGGTGGTCTAACGCCGAACGCGTCAGAGCCCGAGCTGAACGGCTGACCGAAAGGCCTGCGGAGTTGCCTTGGCTGACCGTGCGCGACGCCCTGTCTACCTTGCCCGACCCCGAGCACAACCCCGCCGAAGCATCCGAACTTTTCGGTCACAGGTTCCAGCCGGGCGCTCGCAGCTATCCCGGCCACACCGGCAGCCCAATGGACGACGCCGCGAAGGCATTGAAGGCCGGCGTTCATGGCGTTCCCGGAGGCGAAAACATGCTCGCTCGGCCCGATGGATCGGTTCGCTATTTCACGGTCAGGGAGAGCGCCCGCCTTCAGACTTTTCCCGACACCTATCGGATCGAGGGCGTTTGGTCCGAGGCCATGCGGCAGCTCGGCAACGCGGTGCCGGTCACGCTCGCCGAACGCGTCGCGCGCAGTGTCGCCCTTGCGCTGCAAAGCACGAAAAGCACCAAGCAATAGGCATGTCGCGGGATCCTTCAGTAACGAAGGCGAGCAAGATCCTCGCCGAGATCGAGGCGCTGCTTGCCGCCACCGAGGCCGAGGGGCTGACAACCCCGGCGCGCAAGAAACTTGTCAGCAGCGTCGACGCGATGCGGGATCGTCTTGAGCGCCTTACGCGAAAGATCGATCCCAACGAGCTTCCCGACGCCTTTTTCGATCCCGCCGAGCCCAGTCTCATCGGAAACTTCGTGGCGCTTGCGATGGTCGCCCAGGACCGTAAGCCACTCGGTAGCCTGACCCGCTTCTATGGGTCCGGCGTCTACGCGATTTACTACACGGGCCCCAATCCGCTTTACGCTCCGATCAGCGGAACCGAGACGCCGATTTATGTCGGCAAGGCCGATCCGAAGGGCAATCCCAAGACAGCGATCGATCAGGGTACGAAGCTTGCAGACCGCCTCAACGAGCATCGCCGAAACATCGAGAAGGTCGATGGCATCGAGATCGAGGATTTCGAATGCAGGGCGCTGGCCGTCCAGACAGGTTATCAAGCAGCGGCGGAAAGTCACCTGATCCGGATGTTTCGGCCGATCTGGAACAACGAGACAGGCATCCTCTACGGGCTCGGAAAGCACGGTGATGACGCCACCACCCGAGCCAATAACAAGTCGCCGTTCGATACGGTGCATCCGGGCCGCAAGTGGGCCGCTGGCAGCCCTGAAAATCAGACGGTCGCCGAGATCGAGGTGAAAGTGCGCGACCATTTCCGGTCAGCGACTGTTTTTAGCGACCGTAACGCGGTGCTTCAGGCTTTCGTCGATAACATCAGACGAGAAGATCGGCTAGATCCAAAAGCTGATACTTCCAATCCATAGTTAAGTCTCCCGTTTTATGAAGAACTGACCGTCATCTGTAATGCAGCCCCGACAATTGCATGACCACTGCCATACAAATTGCATTGTCCTTTTGATCGTGGGTCAAAGCGCGCTTGTATCTTCGCTAGGGACAACGGCTTGTGTAACGTGCTTATTTTGAAAGTCGCCTCGATCATCAATTGACGTGCAGTTCAACAGAAGGCTTGGCGCAGCCTAGACAGCGCAACATATCAACGGCATACCCAACGCCGATCTCTTCGAAAACATGGATTATCAAGCCAGTAGAAGCTTGCCGGAGCTTGATTCATGAAGCGCTCAAGATGCATTCGCCACAGACCCAGTCATTTATGAAGTGATTAGCGCCGCTAAAATAATGTTAGCGACGGTCCAGACACTCGACTGGCCGCGCCATCGGATTCTTTAAATAATTGACGCTCGACCATTTACAAAGCGCGTGGCAATCCGTCATCAGAAGGAAAGTTGATTATCAAACTGATATTATATAAAGCATAATTAGCCAATTAATCACGGGATTCAAGGTATTTTAAGCACCTTTGTCTTATAAACAGTTTCCTTAACATCGCCGACTTTGCGCTCGACAGCGACCCACATATCTTTACCGTTACTATCGTATTTTGCTCGGTCCGATAGCATCTTGTATGAACGTGAGGAAATATAGACGCTCCACGGGTAGTTCCGAACATCTGAAAGCTTAGCCGCAAATGCCGGCGCCTTTCCTATCCAAATTAAATCGTTGTTGTTTCTGATGCCAGCACGGACAGCGCGAGCCACACCCACATCGATCCCTACGCAGTGAGTGATTTGCAATTCGTTGTCGCGCACGGATTTGAACCTTTCCCGTGCTTTCGGAGCGATGATTTTTTCGACGACGTAGTCAATCTCCCTTGCGCAGTTCGCAGCGTTGCTGTTTGGCGTGTCTCCAATAAAGATTCCCATCACGCGATCACCGTCGAAACTGCGAATTTCTCCGCCCCAAGCCCTGATGAGGCGGGTGGCAACGTCAAGATAGGCCCGGATAATCTTCGCCGTCGTTTGCCATTGGCAAACGCGGGCAAGGCGAGACGATCCAGCCAAATCGGCGTAGAGGAACACAGCATCGAGCTTCACGGCACCGTTGCGGAGCGTCACGCTGTCGGAATCCGGCACGGTCCGACCCTCGCGCTCATCCCAAGCGACGGAAAAAATGTCATCGACGGAATCGCTCAACGTATCGACGAAAGAAGACATTCGGACCTCACATCAAGCAATCAGCGGGCGCGCCTATCGTTGAACACGCCTTCCTTTTCAATGTGCTCCTTCGCTTCGATGCAGGCGTTGCGCACCGTGCGCTTCATTTCATCGTCGGAACCGGTCCGATATCGCAACGTGGTCAAACCTGCTGCATCGCTCGGCAAACGAACGCCGTCATCTGCGCAAACCAGAAGCATTGATCGCCGACGCCCCAGCACGCCTAGAGAAATCCCAAATTCGAGATGGACATTGTCGCGAGCAACTTGATGGGTTTCGCCTCGCATAGTGAGGATGTCATCCGCCCCGATAACGGCAATCGTGAAGTCGGACGATTCAATCGCGTCCATAAGCGAGCTTATGGGGTAATCGGAAATGCCGAACGTCCCTTTGTCCCACAGTTGAACTGCAATTTCCCTGGAATCGAGATTCCGCACGATTTCATTCGCGACACCGATCTTCTCAGATGATGAAATCACGAAAATTCTGGGAATGTCATTTGATTGCCCAATGCCCTTGTTTCGCTCGTCAAGCCGTCCTGCGACCACATCAAGCATCCGCTTCAAATATGCAGGGCTATCGCGCGTAATCTCATCCAGCGCAGTGCGCTTGAGGCGAAGTACTAGCGCCTCGCCGATCGCCGAAACGGTAGCCGTGCGAGGCCGCGCTGGGGACGTACCGGTAAGTTCCCCCACATGCGTGCCAGCCTCGCGAACCGCCTGCGGACGACCGTTGATGGTGATCTGCATCTTTCCGGCAAGAATGAGAAACAAGTCGTCGTCCCAGTCGCCTTGCTTGATGATGACATCGCCGGCGGCAATTTCTTGCAACACCCCGGCGGTAACGATCTGTTCGGCAAGGTCCTTGTCATTCGCGACCAAATCCTGGCCGCAAACCGCTTCTATGAGCCTGCCTTTGTTTTCGTCTCCACTAAATCTATCAAGCAATGCGCCCATGATATCCTCCAATCCTTTCACCGTAATCCGCACGACTTCATTTTACCGCAACAAGTTTCGCCCAAAGCGCGGGCATCCTGCCAGTAATTTTCAAGATGAAACTTCCTCTTCTGCTCACAAGAGACAAGTTCCAGCATTAGCGTCCGCTTCTTGCAATCCTTGCGCACAATCGGCCACTTGCGACGGCTTTTGTGCTTGCACCCCCTTGGGCATGGCGCCCGACCGTTGATCGGGTTGCCCTTCTTGTCGAAAAAACGAAGATTGGGATCGGTGATCCAAGAGGGCTCGCCCAGATAGGCTGCGGCGTATTCCTCTTCAAAGCCAAGCTCGCGTGCCGCGATGAGGGCCTTCTCGTGCCATTCGCCTGCACCGCCATGGTCGAGCGCGTGCGCTGGCGGCCAGATACCTGTCTTTTCGGCAATTGACTGGCAGCAAAGGTATTGTCTTAGTTGCTCCCACCATTGAATGGCCGCCTCGTCCGATACCACTTCAAGGTTATGCAGACCCAGACAAAAGGTTTGATCTCGTTGTATGTGGCGCTCGGGACAACGGGCCGGGAATTTCGTGCCGGGAGTTTCTTCCCTAACGCTGAGCGTCGAATATCCCTGTATGTACAATTTGACGCCGGAGCCCGACCAGAGAGTGCCGGACACATACGCTGTGCCTACAAGAAACAGCGACGACGATGTTTCTATCGAAAACCAAGCGGGGCATTTGCCTTCTAAATGACGGGATGGCATGGCCGCTCACAGCTTCGCATGCGCCCTCATCGGCTCAGGTGCGTGCGCGCCCATCGGCTCCGCCTGCACAGACGAAACGTAAGGCGATGCCATTGTTCCCAACAGCATTGCCGACGCATCATGATCCATGTTGGAAATGACGCGCTCACTCCCAAAGATTTGCCGAACGACGGCAGGCGCAACCGCATAGGCCTTCTCGCCAATCGCGGTTTCCGTTCCTTTGCACCGGCGCTGTTCGTTCTCCGAAACGCAGGTGGCGCGGCTTGTCGCAGTTCTGACGCTGGCCGCACCGCGAAGCCCTATGCGGCAGATTGGCGTCGGACCGAAGTCGATGCCGATTGCAAGGCCGAGGTCCGCGATACCCGGCAAGGCCATCTTGCAAAGATTGAAGGAGGAACGAATACCACCTGCCGCGTTCACTGAGGCACGGATAGAATCCATCGCGTTGGTCTCGCGAGAATTTCCCTCTGCGACAAGTCCGTGCACACAATCGCCGACGAAGCGCACTTTGCGCCCCCCAAAATCTTCCCGCACCACAGCTGCCATCTCGGCGCGGAGTACATGCAGATTGGCAACGGCTTCAGCCACATTTCCGGTCTGGATGGCTTGATCCACATACGCAGTGAAACCGTCGATGTCTGCGAATATCGAGGCCAGTGGCATGCGTATCGCGTTGCTGGGGGGATGCTCGGCAAACACGATGTCCTTGAGCGGCGGTTCCTTGTGGTGAAAGCGGAAGGTTGCATCTGAAGCCTGTTCTGGATATTCGCGGCGCTTCATCTGAGCTTCAAAATCGATATAGGCTTTCGCCAGACGCGTGTCGGCATCGAAAGTCTTACCTCGGGCACTGACGCCCTCTTGCAGAAATCCTGCTTCCACGGCCTTTGCCAGAGCGGTGAAGGAAATTGGCGCGTTTTGGTCTCTTGCGTGCTGCACACGTGTGCTGAGAAAAATGCCTGCTTCGTCACCGTCAGCAAGCTTGGCAGCATGGTTCGCAGGGCTGCCAATGAAGAGAGGGTCGGGCTCGTCACGCTTGCCGCTGTCGATCGCGACTGCCGGGCCGCTGTCAATGCCCACCCGCACCGCTGTTTTAAACTCGGGAAAATCGTCGCCGAGGCGTTTGACCATCTGGCGAAATGCCGCCGCGAACGAGATTGCCTTGCGGATGCGCTCCGGTTCGCTTTCTCGCCCTTCCGGCGTGAGCACGACAGCATGGAGGCGTGAACCGTGGAAATCGACGCGCTGGATTTCGAATTCGTCGATAAGGCTATCGCAGGCACTGTAGTGTGCGTGCAGGAATTCCAATGCGCGCCGATGGCTCGCCTCAGTCTCAACGCCAGCATCTTCAAGGACGCCGTTGAAATCGATGAGGTTCGCGTAAATATGCGCACCGTGCGTTGTGATGGCACGGTTGCGGGGGACACGGAGAATCGCGAGCTTGTCGTCAGTAAGTCCGCCGCTCGCCTTCAGGATTCGCCTCTCGCCCAGATACCGGGCAAAATCCTCAACGATAATATCACCTTGCGGGACGGTTTCTTTGAACCGCTGGATGCGTAGCGCTGCGCGTTCCTGATCCCAAGCCATTCTACCTCACTCTCTGCAGCATCACAGGCTGCGCCTTCATCGTTGACCGAAACTCAGCCCTTCGGTGGATTGGGATCGTTGCCATGGCTGTCGCTGCTGGCGATGCGGCCATCCTTATTGTGGATGCGGAATTCAGTGCCCTGATTGCGGCTGATCTCGCGACCCCGATCGATAGCTTCCCGCTTGGTGTCGGCATGTACGCTCGCGCGTCCTGCCCCACCCCGTTTCACGTCCCATCCGCCGTTGGGATTCGGTACGACGTGGTGCGACTTTGGTCCTTTACCCATGAGCTGTGCTCCGTAAAGCTTACGAGGCACGCAATGTACCTCTACTCCGAACATGCTTGCACAGTTGCTATTCGGCAGTCAAGCCTATAAAATACCTCTACACCGAACACGACAAGGCGGGAGAAGCGGTTTTGACTAATGCCCTTGGGGAAAAGATTCGTAAGTTGCGCAAAGAGAAAGGTTTCACGCTGGATAAGCTTGCCGATCTCACGGGGTCGAGCAAAAGCTATATATGGGAACTGGAAAACAAAAACCCACCAAGGCCATCTGCGGAAAAAATTGCAAAAATTGCCGAACAACTTGAAACGACGATCGAGTTTTTGCTCGACGAAAGTGAAGAACTCTCGCAGGAAGATGCTGCCGATGCACGATTTTATCGCCAATATCGAAAGATGGATTCCGCTACGAAGGCAAAAGTGCGTCAGATCATAAAGCTTTGGGATGAGGATACATGACCAAGTGTTGGTCGCCGCAACGCTGGGCAAACTCCATCACGACAATGCTCAATGCAGTGTACGGCGATGCACCGGAGCGTTTTCCGGTCAATATTCCACAGCTCGCCAAGGAATATTCAAGGCAGCGGTTCCCTGACGACCCGATCACGCTGGTGAAGGGTGCGTCCTTGCCGGGGTTCGATGGCGCGCTCTACCGCGCCCCATCGGCGAAGAAAGGTTGGGGGATCGTTTACAACGATGCGATCAGGTCGCCAGGCCGGATCAATTTCACGCTGGGACATGAGTTCGGTCACTACCTGCTTCATCGCCTTGCATATCCCGATGGGATGGAATGCGGCGACCAGGACATGGTGCGCTGGGACAGCGAATACGCACAGATCGAGCAACAGGCTAACGAATTTGCCGTCGGCCTGCTGATGCCCCTCGATGATTTCCGCAGACAAATCGATCCAAAAGCGAAACCCACCCTTGATGAGCTCGGCGCTTGCGCTGCGAGATACGACGTTTCGCTTATGGCGGCGACGTTGCGTTGGCTTCAATTCACCGTGCGTCGGTCCGTGCTCGTTGTTTCGCGAGACGGCTATATTCTTTGGGCAAGATCGAGCGACCGCGCGCTCAAGACCGGTGCATATTTCAAGACGGTTGGCCGCCCACCGATTGCGGTGCCCGCTCTGTCCCTCGCCGCGCGCTCCGATCCTCTGAATAACAAGGGCGCAATCGAGCATAGCGCCAATGTATGGTTTGCCGAGCCATGCGAGGAAATCGCCCTCGTCTCCGACCACTACGATTTCACGATCTCGCTGCTGCATCTTGGTCGAGCCGAAAAGCGGACGTGGGTGGACGAAGACGAGGTTTTAGATTCCTTCGGCCTTATGCAGCGCAATTTACGCATTGAATAACCGACGTCCCGCTCCGCGCTTCGTTCAAGCTTCCTAATTCACTTGCGTTCTTTCTATGTTCTCAATAGGAGGCTTTCCTAGAGCCTAGGATCGTACTTCCTAGAACGGTGTAACAGGAGCGGCAGCATGGACGACGCCCGGAGAGCTCTGGACGAGTTGATCCAGAAGCGCGGCTGCAACTATTCCGAGATTTCGCGCCTGCTCGGGCGCAACGCCGCCTATATCCAGCAGTATATCCGGCGTGGCAGCCCGAGACAGCTCGATGACCAGGATCGCTCTGTCCTCGCCCGTTTTTTCGGGGTAGACGAGAAGGTGCTAGGTGGTCCGGCCCGCCGCTCCGGTCCTGACGCCGATCTCGTGCACATTCCCATCCTCGATGTGGAAGCATCAGCGGGATTTGGTGCGCTCGCCGGGTCAGAAGGCAATTCAGCACAATTCGGGTTCGACGAGAAATGGCTGCGCCGCCTCACGGCCAGCAAGGCCTCGAACTTGTCGATCATCGGAGTCCTCGGGGACTCGATGGAGCCGACCTTGCATGACGGCGATGAAGTCATGGTCGATCTCGGTGACGGTCAGGCGCGACTTCGCGACGGAATCTATGTGCTGCGCATGGACGACATGCTGAGCGTCAAACGGATCGCGATCGAGCCGCAGGGCAAGCGTGTCTCGGTCCTGAGCGACAACCCGACCTACCCCAGCTGGCGCGGTCTCGAGAAACGCATGCTCAACGTCGTGGGCCGCGTGCTCTGGTTCGGCCGTACGCTGCGCTGAGGAGGCATCGACGTGCTCAGCCTTCTCGCCGCAACCGTTGTTGCCGCAGGGCAACCCTTCACCTGCACCCCGACCCGTGTGTGGGACGGTGATGGGCCAGTCTGGTGTGCGGAAGGACCACGATTGCGGATTGCCGGCATTGCCGCCCGCGAAATGGACGGCACCTGCCGTGCTCATCATCCATGCCCGCGCAGTTCCGCCATCGCAGCGCGCGATGCGCTCGGAAAAATCCTCGGCGGGTCGCGCGGAACCACATCAACTGGTCATGTCCTGGTCCGGGGACCAAAACTCACATGCCGCTCCGACGGTCCTGCCGAAGGAAATCGTACGGCGGCCTGGTGCCGCCTGCCAAGCGGTGCGGATCTGTCCTGCGCGATGATCCGCACCCGCACGGTCTTACGCTGGGACCGCTACTGGAAGGGTCCGGCCTGCCGTTGAAGTCGGGCGTAAAAGGGCCAAAACACGCTACAGCCCCATATCGAACTTTTTGGAGATCGAGCGGTCGAGTTCGGGCGCCTTTCGTTCAGCCTCGGAAGCCCTCCCCTTCTCCGCGCCAGTGGCGGCTGCATTGCGCAGAAGGTCGACGGTCTCGAGCGCCGAGCGTTTCATGCCCGGATTGTTCTCCACCGCAGCCTCGAGCTTGCCGGGATTGTCGACAAACAGCTTAAGACCATCGCGCAGCCGGGTGATGGTCACGAGAAAGGTCTGCTGGTTGGCAAGGTTCTTCTCGCGGCTGTCCATGACAGCGATGCCGCGATCGGACGTCAGACCCTGCGCCATGTGCGCATTGAGCGCATAGGCCAGATCGAGGCGCTTCAACATCGGATCTTCGGGCGCAAGGCGATGCAGCACGCCAACCGAGGTTGCCAGCGACACACCCTTGGCGTCGATCGCAATGATCCGCGCCTGGTCGGCATTGAGGAGGCCGCGCCTGTGATCAGTGTCGGTCCAGCGGATCCGGTCGCCATCGTGGATCTCGATCTCGCGGCGTTCGTAGAGCTTCACCGGTTCCTGCTCGCCCTGAGGGCGAAGCTGACCGGGACGAAACTCGAATTGCCGCCCGCGCTCGTTCTGGAGGGTAACTCGCTCGCGGGAGGGATCGATTGCCACCACCGTATAGCTCCCCTTCTGGAGCCCCTGCCCCTTTTGCCTGCGATCAACCTCGAGCACCGTGCCGGGGGCATAGCTGCGCGCATAGCGCAGTTCCTCGCGCGTCAGATTGATGCGCGAAAGCACTTCGATCTTCATCGCACCCGGTCCCAGCTCGCCATTGGCCTTGAGGCCTGTCTGGACCGCTTCGTTGACCTCACCGCGCAAGGCCCGGCCCGACGCATAGATCGCCGTCACCTCGCGCTCTGCGGGGGCAAGCGAGAGCCAAGCAGCCGCGGCATCGACGGCAGCATCCTCGCCCGCGGCAATAACATTCTCGCCAAGATGGGTCAGCGCTTCGCCGATGCGGCCGCCTTGGGCCGCGTGCTGCGCGCTGCGCAGCGTCTCATCGCGCGCGCGCAAATTGGTGTCCATGTGAGTGGCTTCGATGCCAGCCTGCTGCATGACATCGAAGGGCTTGCCAGCATCGACTGCCCCAAGCTGCCTGGTGTCTCCGATGCTGGCAAAGCGATCGAGCCGCAGGAGATTGGCGAGACGCACCAGCTTCTCCATGTCGGCATTGCCGACCATCGATGCCTCGTCGAGCACCACGACGGTCCCGCTCATCGCCGTGCGCGCTGCCTCGAGGCGCGCCCCGCCCTCGCCTTTGAGGATGTCCTGATGCTGCCCCAGGAAGCGCGCCACGGTCATCGAGGGAATACCGGTTTCGCGCTCCAGCATCTGCACCAGCGTGTTCTGCACCGCGAGACCCAGCACGGTCTTACCTTCTGTGCGCAAGATGTCGGCGACGGGCTTCAGAACCGTGCTCTTTCCCGCGCCAGCCACGCCCTGGATCGCGACAATGCGATTGTTCGAGCTCAACAGCAGGCGACCCGCTCCCTCCTGCCCCTTGTTCAAGCGGAGGCCATATCTGTTCTGGGAGACGGCTTGCAGCCGCCTTCCGGCATCGAAGGCAGGTACGATAGCGGGCGCAGCGCCGCGCCCTGCCTCGACGCCTGCAAGGATCCGCTGTTCGAGGCTGATCGCATCACGAGTGGTGAGCATGTCGCGGTCGGCGCCCTTGCCCGCCTGAAGGTAACCCTGACGGATGAGCTGGTCGACGCGGCGCTCGATATCGGCAAATGCTGTCGGCAGCCCGAAGGCGAGCGCGGTGCCATAGATGTCGGTTTTGGTGAAGGCGGCCTCGCGCTCGCCAAGATGGCGGATGGCCGAGGCAACACCATGGATCGCTGCGACTTCCTCCGGGCTGCGACTGCCGAGCCGCGAGGGTATCAGCGGGTCGCCTTTGGCGATGCCGAGGCGCTCGGCAAAATCGTGGGCGATCTGCTTTCCTTCCTCGACGACCTTGCGGACCGATGATCCCAATCCGGGAACATTGCCGAGGTCCTTGGCGCTGCGTGCGTTCGCCCGCGCGATGACCATCGCCGGATCGAAGCCGAGCTTTTCGGCGGTGTCCTTCCATTGCTGTGTCAGCGCAGCGCGGTCCTCGATGGCTTCCTTTTTGGCCCGTGTCATCAGCGTCGCGGCATCGAGCGCTCTCGGTCCCTGGGAGTTCAACTGTGCGGCGGCTGCGAGAACCTCCGCGCGCCGCGAGCTGAACGCATCGCGCACCTCTTTGGGGACACCTACCGCCTCGAAATTGCCGTGCTTGCCGAACTCGCCGACCTCGTAGCCGAGCTTCTCCACGCTGAGCCGGAAGCTCGCCATGGTCATGGCGTTGAGGAGCGTATTGTGCTTCCAGAGATTGTCGTTGCGCAGCGCCCGCCACTTGCCGTCCGGACCCTGGGTGACGTTGGCGATCACGGCATGGAAATGCGCGTTGGGCTCCTGGTTGCGGTTGGTGTCGTGCTGGAAGACTGCGGCTACAAGGTTCCCTGTCCTGACCACCCGCTCGCTCCCGCGCACGTCCATGCGGGTTTCGGCAAGGTTTCTCTCGGCCCATGTGAGCGTCTCGCGGACCGCCGCGCCATAGGCATCGAGGATCCGCTTGTCGCCGCCGACCAGCGCGAGCACCGACCAGCTCTTGGGCATGGAGAAGGTGAGATCGGTACCTGCGCGGTGGGCCCGGAAGTCGCTGCCCACGCGGCTTCCGTCTGGCAGAAACCCCTTGAGGACAGATTCGAAGGTCTTGGCATCGACCGCGCCCGTGAGGCCCAGCTCTTCAGCCCCCTTGCCGAGCCACGCCCCGGACCGATCGGCATCGGCCCGGGTGTAGTAGTTGTCGGCGGCGAAGTAGCTGGCGGCACCGCCCGCGGTTCGGACATTGGCTACCGAGAGCACCGATCTGCCCTTCGCAAGGCGGCATGACATGCCATCGTCAGATTTCCAGATCGCCGAGATCGCGCTCGTCCCTGGGAGGCTCGTTTTGCTTGGACTGTCCGCCCTCGTTCAGCAGTTTCCGGGCATCCGATGATCCCGGCGATCTTGCCGGCGCACCGCCTTTCCCTGAGGGTGGTTGAGTGACCTTTGCGCCGGCAGATTTGGCTTTGGGCTCGCCGCTTTGCTCGGCACCGTCCATAGCCCTTTGCCGACCAGCTGACGGGTTCCGCCCGGCCGCACGATCGCTCGACCTCGCGCCCGACTTTGGTCCAGATCTGAGCGCCGGGCGATCACTGCTCGGAAGGTTACCCAGATCATCGGATGGGTCAGCAGGATGGCCATACCGATCTTTCCCTAAAGGTGCATGGTCACCCATGGCGCCTTCCGCGGCGATGGGCCGGGAGCCGCCAGCATCAAGCCTGCCCGCCGCATCTTTACCCAGCAGACGCGCTGTCTCCGGTGCCTTTGCACGATCGGACTGCGCTGCTTCGCCAGGTGCCTGATCGAAGGCCAGTTCACCCTGCTTGGGGGCCGAATGATGGCGCAAGGTCGACTTCCCGCCACCATCATCGCCGGTCGAAGAATGCGTGCTGGCGCCCTCCCCTGGTTGCCCACCCGGCTTCGGCCCCGGGGGCACGGAAGCGTCGAGCTGTGCAGGCGGAGGAAGCCGATTGGGCCCCCGCACGATAAAGGCGTCGGCCACTTTCGGGCGGTTCACCGGACAAAGCCTGACAGGCGCTGCGGGGAAGTCTTCCGGGAACTTGATGTAGCCATCAAGGCTCTTCATGTTCATTAGCTCGTCGGGCATCCGCAGCGGCTTGATCGTCGTGCGCCGGGTGAGACTGACAGCGTCGCGGGCATTGTTCACTCCATAGGAGTGCCCCACATCGGTATCGATGACCTCCTCGTGGCCGATGACGTCGCTGCACCAGATCGCAGTCTCGCGGTCGGCAACCGAGAGGATCAGTTTCGTGCGGGCAAGCGACGCGAGGGTCGCGGCCATGTTCTCGCCATAGACTTCCTTGAGCTTGGCAAAGGCGTGGAGGCCCAGAACAATTGCTCCGCCGAAATTGCGGGCGGTCTGAAGCCCGTTTTCGAGCGCGGGAAGACGATGCAGCGCGCCAAGCTCGTCGATGAAAAACCAGCACGTGACCTCGTTGGTGCGCGCGGACGTCATGAGCGTGTTCATGGCCGTATCAAGCCACAAGGTGAGGAGCTGCGAGGTCACACTCATGTCGACATAGCGTGAGGAAATGAACAGGATCGAGCCCCGTCCCGCAGGGTGCGCTGCTGACTCCTCGATCCATTCGCGCACCGAGAACCGCGGACCTTCGGTCGGCAGGAGTTCAAGCGCCTTGGCGTTGACATTGAACACCGCGCGCACCGATTCCGCCATGCGCGCAGCATCAGGTGCGGTGAGCGGTCCGGCCATCGTACCCTTGACCAGTTCGTGGACATTGGTGAGGTCTGCCGACATCAGTTCCTGCGCGAGCGCGGCGTTCGATCCCCTGCCCTGCGCCGCAAGTTCGACGCAGAACTTCACGAACAGGGCGCGCGCACCGAGCACCCAGAATTGCGCGTCGCCGCCCCCGTCATGCGGGACAAGCGCATCGGCGGCGGTCCAGAAATCGGCTTCGGTGCGGCACTCGTCGAACAGGCTCCACTGCGGGCAGCGCGCATCGAGCGGGTTCAGAATGATGTCCCGCTGAGGGTCGTAGAACTGCTCGATGAAGGCGCCGGTCAGATCGAACACGACGCAGTTATGGCCTTTGGCGCGGGCCTCTTCGATCATGGCCGAAATGGCGACCGACTTGCCGGTGCCGGTGGTGCCGACCAGCATGGCGTGGCTCTGTTCAAGCCGCCATGGATAGACGACCCCGGCGATGTGGGAGGGGCGATAGGGAAAGGCCTTGGCGAGCTCCCACGGGAAGCACAGCCGCCACTTCCATCCCATCGCGGCCGTGCGTTCGTGGTTGCGCTTTTGGCGGTTATGCCTGCGCAAGCGGCGCACCAGTTCACGAAGCTCAACAAGCTGCGCGCCGCGAATGAATATGCGCGCCTTGGCCTTGCCGCCAAAGCGGGCGGCGAACCCGTAGAACAGCATGAAGGCGGGGACGAGAAACAGGGCAGACCGCCACGCGGCGCTGACGACGAGTTCGGCCATGTGGTCCCAGGCTCGGACAACTGGCGGGAACGATCCGAGCTTGCTGATTGGCAGTTCCATAGTGCCGCCGAAGGCGGTCTGGACCGCAACAAGCTTGGCCGGATCGAACTCCATGAAGCCGTAGGCCGCGGCATAGACGCGCATCCAGATGAGGTAGATCTCGTAGTCGGTGAGCGCCGATGACAGCGTCCACCACGAGGTCCAGGATATGACCACCGCGGATATGATCAGCGGCCCCTTGAGGCCTGCTGCGAACATGAAACCGAAGTGCCCGAGGAGCTGGCTACCGCGCGTGAAATTGGCGAGGTTACGCTTCATCGAACCCTCCCTCGATGGGAGTCTGCACAAGGCCGAATTCCGCGCACCTTCGGGCGTAGGCACCGCGTGCGCGGTCACGCAATTGATGGTCCGCATGGCCAGAGAGTAGCGCGTCGACGCCAACCACTGTGAAGAGGGCCTGCCGCTGCATACGCTGCATCCATGCGCTGAGGCCGACCTTGAGATCATCCTCGTCGCAGGCTTGCTGCAACAGAGATCTGATCCATTCGCTCACGCTGATATCGCGGCGCTCGGCCGCATTGCGAACCCGCTCGGCAAGCTCGAACGAGACATGGACTTGGAGAGATTTTGGCCGTGTCATGCACGGACTCCTTGTAATGAGGAGCCCGGAACGCACTGCGAAAGGCAGGCGAAGGTCTAATTCAGAAATGAGAACATGTCAAGAACATCAGGAATGGCGGAAATCCGCCATTCCGACCGGCGTTCAATCAAAACTGATTGCCAGTTTTAGGCCTGTCCAAAACTGATTGGGAAGCTGCCATTGTCATGGGATGCTCATCCAACCTCTGTTTTATAACGACTATTCGTACCAATAGATGCTGCGACCCGTCGCGTAGGGTGTGCTCACTGTTCCCCTACTGCCAGATGAGAAACCAGCCCATGAACCTGTAACGAGTGATGCGGTTTGTCATTCCCTTCCTGCAGGATTCGCCGCGGGTTGCCGACGCTGCAATTCCCGTATCCAGGCCCGCTCCCTGAGCCCATATTGTGGCAATCGGGTTAGCGAAAGGCGGCGCGGACAATGGCGAAGATTGCGCTGATTTCAGCGCCGACGGGCAACGGCCATCAGGGGACGATCCCCTGTTCCCGTGCCGTCTCGATAAGCTCGGCTGAGACATTCCAAACGCTTGTGGAGGCGATCACGGCAGCGGCGATCAAGATGCTTGAGTTGCCCGGACGGACCTAGAAGATCGACCGGTCTGAACGCGCCGACTGAGCCTCAATTGGCGACGGCCTCTGCCCGGACGCGAAGCTGCGGGATCCGAGCAAAAAACAAAGGGAGGAAGCCCTGGCGGACTTCCTCCCTTGAACCTTCCGGGTCAGAATTCATCGCTGAGCCTGCCCGGCACCGTGTCGATGACACGGTCCTGCAAGGCCTTCGGCAATGCCCCGTAATCGCCTTCATCAACCGCGATGTACCCTGCCTCATCATCGGTCAGGACGTACTGCGTGAAGTAGCTGTGATAGGACCGGGCATGGGCCTGATCGAGTGCGGCAACGAGGGCCGCCTGATCAGCCTGGTACCCGGCATCGGCGGTATTGTGTGAAGCGTACATGATCTATTCTCCTGATGTTCGATGCGTCGCATCAGGAGCTGCGAGGATGCGGGTGACGGGCTGGGTCAAGGACCGCGACAGCGGCCGCGAAGCGGCGATGGGGGCAACGATTTTTGTCGGGCTTGCCCGGCAAAAATGGTGGGGCCCCGTCGTCCTTGACGCAGACCCAAAGCCCGCATCAGACTTGGACTTCCTGCGAGAGAGACCTCTCCAACGCCTGCGGGAAAGCGCACCGCCCGCCCCACAGATTCTATTTCCCTACAAGCTGGCCGAGTGGCATTATCGTCGGCGGAGGGGACCAACGGCCAACACAAAGGAAGTCCCTATGGCCCGGTCCAAAC
>VFQO010001381.1_pt1 | contig 18856 bp, 20 predicted proteins | sample 3512331 | NCBI WGS metagenome assembly VFQO01 (sample SAMN10412371, study PRJNA504923) | tailings metagenome | isolation source: Replicate 3 from Balatoc abandoned mine | place: Philippines: Itogon, Benguet | collected 2017-08-28
TAGTCAGTAGTCTTTTCCTCGGGGTTTGGGTTTTGCTTTTTTCCTGCAAACCCGCAGAAACCGAGCGAGAAATCAAGCGGGGCCTGATAGCCGAAAAGGCTATGGTGGTCTCGGCACGCGAAGAAGCTTCCAAAATCGGCCTGGAAATCATCCGAAAAGGCGGAAATGCCTTTGATGCGATGATGGCTACAGAGATGGCTTTAGCAGTAACTTTCCCATTTGCGGGTAATCTGGGCGGAGGTGGATTCTTGGTTTATCGCATGGCCGATGGTTCTGTAGGTTCATTGGACTATCGAGAAAAAGCTCCGCTTGCAGCAAGTAAGGACATGTATCTGGACGAAAACGGAGAATTCCTTTCCGACCTCAGCACCAAAGGAGCCATGGCTTCAGGAGTCCCAGGCACGATTGCGGGTATTTTCGAAGCACAGCGGAAATTCGGTAAACTCACTCCTGCCGAAATCCTCCAACCTGTCATTGATCTTGCCAAAACAGGATTTGTAATTACGCCTGATCAAGCCAACCGATTGGCAAGAAATCGGGATAGCTTTATTGAGGTGAATGGTGCAGAGACTTTTTTCGCTCAGGAGATTAATGCTGGAGACACCCTAGCCATTCCTGTGTTAGCACAGACGTTAGAGCGAATTGCTCAAAATGGTCGTGACGAGTTTTATAAAGGTGAGACTGCAAAAATCCTTGCTAAGCATCTGCAAGTCAAAGGTGGGATCATTACAGAAGAAGACTTGGCAAACTATGAGGCAATCTGGAGAGAACCGATTGTGTTTCCTTACCGGGATCTCAAAATCATATCTATGGCACCTCCAAGCTCTGGTGGAATCACTTTGGCACAAATCCTCAAGATGCTGGAACCCTATGACCTTCAAAAACTAGGTCACCACAGCCCGGAGTATATCCAACTCCTAGTCGAGGCCGAGCGTAGAGCCTATGCGGATAGAAATTTCTATTTGGGAGATCCAGACTTTGTACAAATCCCTGTTGATAAGCTATTTGATAGCGACTACTTAAAGTCAAGAATGGAGACTTTCAATTGGGAAAAAGCAACTAAATCAGAAGATATCGCAGCCGGAAAAATTGAATTTGCTGAGTCCATGGAGACGACCCACTACTCGATCGTTGATGCAGAAGGAAATGCCGTCTCGGTGACGACCACCTTGAATGGAGCTTATGGTTCCAAACTTTATGTGGATGAATTGGGCTTTTTTATGAACAATGAAATGGATGATTTCAGCGCAAAACCCGGAACTCCCAATATGTTTGGGCTGATTGGTGCCGAGGCCAATAGCATTGCCCCGGGCAAACGAATGCTGAGTTCTATGACCCCGACCATTGTAGAAAAGGATGGAAAGCTTTGGATGGTAGTCGGGACTCCAGGCGGATCTACGATCATCACTTCTGTACTTCAGACGGTTTTGAATGTAGCCGAATTTGATATGGGAATGCAGGAAGCGGTCGAAAGTCCCCGCTTTCACCATCAGTGGTTGCCTGACTTGGTCAACTTTGAACCCAAAGCATTTGACTCAACACTGATTCTAACCCTGAAGCGTCGGGGCTATCTGATCAATGAGGCCAACTCACCGATCATGGGCAAAGTCGATGCAATATTGGTTTTGCCAGACGGAAAGCTGGAAGGCGGTGCGGATCCTCGGGGAGATGATAAGGCCGTGGGTTATTGAGTTGACAAGCCGTGAAAAATGAGAAATGTGTGGTTTTTGGCCACTCATTTCTCGTCATGTGATCAGCAAATCGACACTTGGTAAGGTACTTTCCACTTTATACCACTTTCTATAAACATGGCTACACCCCAGTGATCTCCCTGAACTTCACACTTTGACGCTGACTCAGGTCGATTTTATGGCCTGATTTCAAAATGATCAGAAGTGTACTGTTGAAATACGGCTCGATGCGGTCGATGAAATCCAGATTGAACATAAACTGTCGGTTGGCTCGAAAGAAGAGTTCCTCCGGCATTTTTTGTTCCATATAGGTCAGGGATTTGTGCAAAAGTGCCTGCTGGTTCTCAAAAAATACGCGTACGTAATTGCCTTCACTTTCGAAGAGGAAAATCTTGGAAATCGGAACAAAATGGCACTTTTCACCATCCTTGATAAATATTTTTTTATCCGCACTCAATCGGTTTTCATCAGAAGTTTGCGCCTGATTTTTACCAAATTTGATTCTAAATCGAGCCACTGCCTCTGCCAATCGCTTTGGATTCAAAGGCTTTAACAGGTAGTCCAATGCATTCACCTCAAAGGCCTTGATGGCAAATTGATCATAGGCCGTTACAAAAATCACCTCCTTGACCTCTTCCAAGCTTTCCAAAAAACCGAACCCGTCTTTTCCAGGCATATTGATATCCAAAAAGATCAGGTCTGGCTTTAGTTCGTTGCATTCCTCGATGGCAAGATCCACCCGATCTGACATGCCTACCAATTCCAGATCTTCGTAAGGTGCCAGGAGTACCTTGAGTTCTTCGAGAGCTAGATATTCATCATCGACGAGATAAACTTTCTTTTTCATCGCTTTAGATTAATGGGTTTAAAAAACTGTTTTTTAATAGGTTATAGTTCAATGAACCAAATAGGAAATGGAGGCTCCAACCTGCTTGTTTGCTTTTTCCTCCAGTCGGAAATTCGCCTTGTCTCCAAACAAGCTTTTGAGTCGCTTTTGAAGATTATTTAACCCGATCCCAAGTTTGAATTCTTCTGAAAGCAGTCCCGTATTGCTCACTTCGAGAAAAAATTCGTTTCCGCGCAGTTTGCTTGCGATTCGGATATGTCCGCCATCAGGCATTTTTGCGATACCGTGTTTGATGGCATTTTCTGCCAAAGTAAGAACCATTGCCGGAGGAATTCTCAGGTCGAGTGTCTCCTCCTGAAGCAAAATTTCTACTTCGAGTCGCTTTCCAAAGCGGATTTGCTCCAGCTCCAAATATTTGATGACTTCGTTGATTTCTTCATTCAGTGAGATAAAGGGCACCTTTTCATAGTTGAGCGAAAAACGCAACAGTTCTGAAAGCTTGATGATCGCATCCCTGGACTTTTCCTGATCAATAAGCACAAGCGCCTTGATGCTATTGAGCGCATTGAAGAGGAAGTGCGGGTTCAGTTGGGTTTTGAGAAGTTCGAGCTCTGCTGATTTGGCTACATTTTCCAGTTTCAATTTTTGCTCATTGATCTCTGCGTTCTTTTTCAGGATATGAAACAGGTAATAAATGATAATCCATACGATCACATACCGACCCAGATTCATCACCTGACCAAAAAATGCGATGATAACCTGCTTATCCTTTATCACGCTAAAATCCGCCAAAACACCCGGCAAAAACAGGATAATCACCATGATCAACGAAATTAAAAGCACATCAAATGCTGCCCGAATCCAAATCCGGGAAAGTTTCCGCTCGAAAATCTGGGGTTTGATAAATCGAACCTTGTACAGATGTGACACCACCAGTCCCACCACAGCAAAAGCAGCAAACTGTCCGACCAAGGTCCATTTGAAGGTCCCTTGGATGAAAAAGGTGTAATTGATCGTCTCGATGAAAATAATCGAGCTCCAACCCACCGCCTGCAGTAGCCAATAGCGCTGCTGATGTGTCAGCTGAACAAAATTTCGACTCTCAGACATGAATTAATTCATAGCAGTAAGCGTGTATCCTTTCTTTTTTAGGAGGGAGATTACCCCTTGATCCCCGGGAAGATGACCACTTCCGACGGCGATAAATGTGGCCTGCTGCCCAATTTTTTCTTCGATGATGGGGATCCAATTTTGGTTACGATTATCCAACATGATCTCTTGGAATTCGGCAAACATCCCGTCATCAGTCATAGATTCGAGCATTTTACCCAGATTTTGACTTCGGTAGAGCGCGACCAATTCAGCAAACTCCTCAGCACCGGAACCTTCCCTGATCATCTTGACCAGCTCATCGATTTGCGTTTTCTCAGGAATTTGGTCAAAAATCCCCATCTGATCTTGGACAGATTCCAATCCGAGTATTTCCAAGCCTTCGGTGCTGGCGCGATTTTTAAAAAACTCCTCATAGCTCTGGGTCTTTTCGCAGGGTAAGGATTTCATCAAGGCCATAGTGGACAAAATGAATGGTTTCAAGATGCCCAATTGATCCATACCGATGCCATAATTTGCTGTGAAAAAGTCATTCAACACCTTCAGATCTTCTTCCGAAAGCTCTCCGGAGATATTTTTCATCCCACTTCGAAGCGAAAGCTGTTGCATCTGGGCCATCATGGAGGGATCATCCAGGTCGAGTTCCATCAGGATTTTTTCAGATTTTCCCAAAGCAGCAGTGACCTGCTCATCCATCCAAAAATCCTCCTCGCAAATCAGGTGGATGGTTCCGAATAAATACGATTCTTGCTGCAAGTTATTTCCGGATATTTTCCACAAAAGGGCATTTTCCTGAGCGATCACGGTAATGGAGCTTCCAAGAATTAGCAACAGGAGAAAAAGCGCCGGTTTCAAAAGTGAGTTTTTCATGGGGTTATTTTTTGGTAAAGTAGATCAAAATAGGAGAACTCGAAAAGTTAACCTTCCATCAATGCAGTTTTGGAAAGATAAATGAAGAACTACCTGTTGTTTTGAAATTTTCGCTCAAAAGAAATATTCACCAGAAATCCCATCTAATGGTTCATTTATTCAAAAAAGGGCCCATTTCCACGAATAAATCCTAACTTCCAAATCATTAACCTCAAACCCAAAACTCATGAAAAACCGCCGCGAATTTCTCCAAAAATCAGCCCTGGGACTAGCCGGACTAGTCACGGCACCTACTTGGCTACAAGGTGCTCCCGCATTGATCAAGTCGTTTAATAAGCCCGATTCGATCATTAATGGCGTGCAGATCGGATGTATCACGTATTCCTTTCGATCCATGCCCGATCAAAGTGCCGAAGCCACCTTGAAATATGTGGTTGATTCCGGAATTTCCTCAATTGAACTCATGGGAGATCCTGCGGAAAGTTTTGCAGGCATGCCCGCACCCACTTTCAATCGCATGCGGGTTTTCCAGTTAGGTGGAAAACAAAGACGCGGAGAATCCCTTACCGAAGACGAAACCAAGGAACTGAGCGATCTCCAAGCGCAATCAGCTGCCTATGCCAAATCGGTCGCTGAGTGGAGAGCCAATGCCGATATGAAGAAATTTGAACAGGTGAGGAAAATGTACAAAGATGCCGGCGTGACGATTTATGCCTTCAAGCCAAGTGCTTTTGGCAGGAATAATTCCGACCTAGAGGTGGCTTATGGCATGAAGGCTGCTAAAGCGCTCGGTGCTTCTCATGTGACCTTAGAGCATCCATCAGATGATGCGCAGACACTCCGACTGGGCAAGCTCGGCGAACAGCACGGCATGGCTGTCGGCTATCATGGCCATGAGCAGGAAACGTTTACTTTTTGGGATACCGCAATCGCCCAGAGCCCGAAAAATGGCCTCAATCTAGATGCGGGTCATTATATCGCAGCGGGTCATACCGATCTGATTCCGCTGATCGAAAAACATCATGCCAAGATCCTCAGCATGCATACCAAAGACCGACAGACGCCTGCCAACGGCAAAGGAAACTTGCCTTGGGGCACTGGCGATACCCCAATCGGAGATATTTTGAAACTGATGCAAAAAAATAAGTACAAGTTTCCTGCTACGATCGAGTTGGAATATCAGGTTCCCGAAGGCTCAGATGCAGTAAAAGAGGTTCAAAAGTGTTTGGAGTTTTGCAGAAAAGCCCTAGCTTAGAACTGGAATCTTGTTTTCCATTCCATAAGTTTTTCTGCATATTTTTCACTGGCTGTCTTACGAGGCAGCCAGTTTTATTTTAGGATCTGCTCGATCCTTTCCAGTCGAGTGAGCGCTTCTATGAGTTCTTGATTTTCTTTTGCAAAGCAAAAACGAATGATTTTATCATCCTTTCGGTCTGAATAGAAAACCGAAACAGGAATACAAGCCACTTTGAGTTCTCTGGTCATTCGCTCGGAAAGTTCCCGATCGGACATCGAGGAAAGGTGGCCATAAGATGCCAGCTGGAAGAAGCTTCCCGAGGTGGGCTCAAATTTCAAAGGCGTTTTTGCCAGGCCATTGAGGAAAATATCTCGCTTCTTTTGATAAAAGGTGGGAATACTTAAATACCGATCGGGCACTTCCAGATATTCTGCCAACGCATATTGAATCGGCGTGACAGTGCTGAAGGTGACATATTGATGGATTTTGCGAAACTCAACGCTTAAATGTAGCGGGGCGATACAATACCCGATTTTCCAACCTGTCACATGAAAAGTCTTCCCAAATGAACCACAGACAAAGGTTCTATCACGAAGTGCAGGTATCGAACCCAAAGAGATATGTTTTCTTTCATCAAAGGTGATGTGTTCATAAACTTCATCACTAATCAGGTAGATTTCCCGGTTTCCTATGAGGTCAACCAATTGATCGATATCTGCTTGTGTCCAAACATAACCACTTGGATTGTGCGGAGTATTGATCATGATCGCCCGGGTTTTAGGGCCAAGAGCAGTTTTGACTTTTTCCCAATCCACAGAAAAATCTCCAGAATTTAATGAAACATAGACCGGCTTTCCCCCATTCAGCGTAATGGCAGGTTCGTAGCTATCATAAGCAGGCTCGAGAACGATGACCTCATCACCGGATCGGACCACTGAGCTCACTGCGCAGAATATCGCCTCAGTCGCTCCCGAAACGATCGTGACTTCTTGCTCAGGATCAGGGAAATAACCCTGGGTAAGTTGTGTCTTCTCCGCCAAAATAGCCCTTAAGGCAGGAATCCCAGCCATGGGTGCGTATTGGTTCATCCCATCTTTGGTGTATTTAGCTACTAATTCCAAAAGGACTGGATCTGCCCCAAATCCCGGAAAACCCTGAGAAAGATTAATAGCCCCTTCGTCAGATGCCATTTTGGACATAATGGTAAATATGGTCGTTCCGATATGTGGAAGTTTCGAAAAGCTATTCATTCCCAGTTTAAATTGTGATTTGAGCTCCTCAAGATACCAAAGAGCTGAAAAATAAAAAGCCGCTGATGCATTCAGCGGCTTTGTTTATGGAAATAGTTGGTTAAGTTCTACCGATTACTTTAGCTCTTTTTCTAGCGCTTTTGTACCATTTTGGATGGCTTTGGAGCCGTTATCTACCAGTTTTCTGCTGGTGGTCTCAAGTGTGTGCTTGACGTCATTGAGCCATTGGTTGAGCTTTTTGGTATCCTTTGGCATTTTGTCTCTGTTTTTGTAGATCAATGCTCCTGCTACCACTCCGGCGGCAATCCCGCTCAACCAGAGAAGTGATTTAGATGTGGTGTTCATGATGTTAAAATTTAGTGGTTAAAATAGTTAGATGAAGCGTGCAAATCCGTTGATTTGTGCAAGCTTACATTAACTAACACGGCAAAGTTTTAGGCTGGGTTTTAAATTCACTGGTTAATTTTTGTAAAACTTTATCTTGAAAAAGTCTAAATTCCATTTCAAAAGTCAGGTTTTCAGTCAACTAAGTTCGAATTTATAAAATGAATAATCAGCTCACTTTTTTTCGAAGTTGGGAAAATTTGACTTCAATCATTGGCATTTTCATATTCCAGTGCCTGATGGCATTGCCGCCGAAATGATGGATGAGAGTCACCGCCGGGTCTTGGTCTGGATCAACGATTCGGGCCCCTATCACATGGCACTGATGAAAGCAAAGGAATGCTGGTATGTATTGGTCAATCAGCAGATCCGAACTACCCTGAATCTGAATGAGAAAAAACCCATACAAGTAAAAATAGAGCGCGATCTGAGTGAATTTGGTCATGAGGTTCCTGAAGAATTTGAAGTGCTACTGGATCAGGATGAAGAGGGAAATGCGCATTTCAGAGCACTTACTCCCGGCAAACAACGAAGCCTAATCTACTTGGTCACCCAAGTGAAAAATCCCGAATCCCGAATGAAAAAGTCACTGGCAATCCTTCATCATCTCAAAGTAGCCCATGGAAAACTCGATTTCAAACAGCTCAACGAATGGATCAAATACTACAATAACTTGTGAAATTTTGAAAAATTTGATTTTCAACGTTCTATCGTAGCAATGGATGAGTTAATTTCGTTGAGAAGAAAAAAAACTATGCAAACACGATTTTATACGCTCCTATTGCTCCTAGGGCTGGCTATAGTCACAGCCTGCTCGCTTGATAATGAAGAAGATGCACTTCTGGTATTTAAGGAAATTGCCTACAATGCACTCACTGCCTCCGAAAAGGCAAGTTTGGCCACGGACTGGGAAGATGCAGCGGTAGAGGCTTGGCTGGACGGTGACTATCTCGTAATCTTCCGAACCACCGAGGATGCTACTCTCGGACCGATCCGTGTGGTAGTCGATCCTGATCGCGGAGTGGCAGTTGAAAAACTCACTCGACCATAAAAAAGAGGGCCTAAACCCTCTTTTTTCTATTACTTTTTGATAATCAATTGCACTTTTCTTGCCTCCTTATTCTGTTCTTTCTTTGGTCGGCTGGCTCCAAAAGTACCTCGGTTAATTTTTCCGCGTTTGGATTTGATGTCTCCTTTTCCCATAGTTAAATCAGTTTAAGTTAACGAACCACAAATTTAAAAATCTGGGAAAACGAGTCAAACTTTCAGAAAGAGATTCCTGTTTGCTCCGTCCAAATCTTCTTTTTCCTATTTTTAGCCATGTCAAATCAGACTCTGCAAATCAACTGTGACTTAGGAGAAGGTGTGCCGGGAGAAAATAAAATCCTGCCGTGGATTGATGCTGCAAGTGTCGCTTGTGGCGGACATTGTGGAGATGAAGGCAGTATTAGAAAAACACTTGAAGAATGTCTTCGTGCCGGTGTGAAAGTCGGCGCACATCCCTCCTATCCTGATCGGGAAAATTTCGGGAGAAAATCTTTGAAGATTCCTTTTGAAGTGTTGAAAAAGTCCCTTTTGAATCAGATCAGTGTATTCGAGAAAGTGCTCGCAGAATTTTCGCTAGATTTTGACCACATCAAATTTCATGGCGCATTGTACAACGATGCGGCGAAATCAGCTGCTTTAGCTCAGGATCTTGCACTTTTTCTTCATGAATTCTTTCCTCAGATTGCGGCATTTGTTCCTCCTTATTCAGAATTGGAAAATGCTGCAAAGACACATGGACTCAGGACTAAAAGGGAGGTTTTTGGAGATCGGACTTACCGAAACGATTTCCGACTATTGGAGCGAAATCAACCAAAAGCGCTTTTGACAGAGTTCGACGAAATTGATGATCAAGTGGGATCGATCCTTGGCCAAGGCTGTATCTACGCTAATACCGGTGATCAATTGGAGGTCAAAGCTGACACCATTTGCTTCCATGGGGATAACCCTGGAATTCACCGATTCTTGCCAAGGATTCGGGAAAAATACTGGAATCCTAAACTATGAAATCGGGATTTCCAGTTTACCAAAAACTTTCCCCAAACCTGGGTGAACTGCGATGGAATACGAAGCCAAACGATACTTTACTGGCTATTCAACTAGCCTGGAAAGAAGTAATTGAGACTAATTTCGGACAAAATCTAACTCAAATCAGATTGGGATTTACTGCCCTGACGATGGAATGGAAGTCACTCGAAAATCAAATTGCCTTCGAGAAAAGCATTGAAAATCTGAGCCCCACACCCAAAATCCTTCCTTCAAAAATCTGGCAAATTCCTGTTTGCTATGAGCTCCCTTTTTCACCCGATCTGGATCAATTGGCTTCCGATAAGAGGCTCAGTAAAGCTGATTTGGTCAATCTCCATGCTGACGCACTCTATCGGATTCACTTTTTCGGTTTTCTGCCCGGATTTATGTACCTAAGCGGACTACCGGAGATTTTGAGTACACCTCGAAAGCAGGTTCCCGACCGATCGGTCGCTGCAGGTTCGGTGGCCATTGGGGGCTCGCAAACGGGGATTTATCCTCAGCAAAGCCCGGGCGGATGGCATATCATAGGGCGCTGTCCTATCTCACTTTTTTCGGCGCAGACTACTCCGCCAGTCTGGGCATCCGTTGGCGAGCGGGTGAGATTTGTGCCCATTTCTCAGGTGGAGTTTGAAAAAATCCAGCTTCAACCCGATCACTGGAAACGGAATGGATGAATCACTGTTTTACGCCAAAATCCTAAAAACCGGTCCCGGAAGCTCGATTCAGGATCTGGGAAGATCCACTGGGAGTCATTGGGGAGTGCCTGCATCTGGAGTGGCGGATGCTATCTCTGCTCTTTGGGTAAACCATATATTGAAAAATGATCCCAATTCTGCAGTTATTGAAATTACCCATCCGGGATTTATCCTTGAATTCGAAGCCAATACCTGCATCGCTTGGGCTGGTGCCAAAGCAAAAATTATTTTCAATGGTCAGATATTGGACACCACTCAAACGCTTCTGGTGCGGCCCAATGACAGATTGGAAATTGGCAGTTTTGAAATGGGAGCGAAACTCTACTTGGGTATTCAGCATGGTTTTTTCAGTCCAGAAGTTTTGGGCTCCAGGTCATTTTATCCTGGAATCACCTCCCAGACTGATCTCAGAAAAGGTGATTTGATATCCCATCGAAAATTGGATGGTCTGCCTACTCCTAACTTTTCTTTAGCAAAATGGTCTACCAACTGGTTCGAATCCGAATATTTGGACTTTTATCCAGGTCCGGATTTTGGGTTATTGTCGGAAATTCATCAAGAGAGACTGGTAACTGAACCCTTCACGATATCGGCGCTGACTTCAAGGATGGGAATCATTTTGGAAGAAGCATTGGAAAACAATCTCCCTGAGTTACCCACCAATCCGGTTTTTCCGGGCTTTGTGCAACTGACCTCGGGCGGAAAGTTAATTCTCTTAGCTCCGGACGCGCAAGTGACTGGAGGCTATCCTCGGATTATGATTTTGAGCGATTTGTCAAAAGCGATTTTGGCTCAAAAAAGACCCGGTGAGAAAATTCGTTTTCGAAAAATCAACTTTTAATCCTGCGCTTGAAGAAAGTTCAAAACTTTTTCAAAAAATACCAAGATACATTTGAGCAAAGTCTCTGAGTCCACTATCTTAAGCGGAAACTTTTACCAAACAAACCCATGGACTCTGCTTTACTTGACAAAATTATTGCGCAGGGAATGAACCCTGACACGGTTGCTGAGCAAATCGAAAACTTTAAAAATGGATTTCCTTTCTTGAAAATTCACGGACCTGCTATTCCCGGAAAAGGAATAAAAGTGCTCAGCGAGGAGGAATTGGCGCATTTTCAAGAGACTTATCCGGCCAAAGCCGCTTCAAAAGATGTTTTGAAATTTGTGCCAGCATCGGGTGCAGCTTCTCGAATGTTCAAGGATTTGTTTGCGTTTTTAGAGGGTGACGGCGATCTGGAAAAAAGTGCTTTTACCAAAAAATTCATCGAAAATATTCGAAAATTCGCCTTCTATGAGGATCTAAACGAAGTGCTCTCTGCCCAAGGTAATACACTTGAAGAATGCCTGAATGCAGGAATGTATAAGACCATCATAGCAGGTCTTCTCCTCGCTGATGGCCTAGGCTATGGCAGCTTGCCCAAAGGGCTCCTAAAGTTTCACCGCTATGATTCCGAAAATCGCACTCCCGCTCAAGAGCATCTCGTCGAGGGCACTCAGTATGCCGTGGGAAAGGGAAAAAAGGTCCGAATTCACTTTACGGTTTCTCCAGAACACGAATCAAAGTTTAAAGCCGAGATCGGAAGAGTTTTGCCTAGGATCAAGGCTGCCTCTGGATTGGACTTTGAAGTCACTTATTCGCAGCAGAAGAAATCCACCGATACCATTGCAGTAAATATGGACAATACGGCCTTTTTAGAAGATGACGGCAGTCTGCTATTCCGTCCGGCCGGACATGGAGCCCTCTTGGAAAATCTAAATGACATGGTGGCCGACCTGATTTTTATCAAAAACGTGGATAATGTCGTTCCGGATCGACTCAAAGCCCCAACAAAAGCTTATAAAATGGCAATAGCAGGCTTGTTGCTGGAAGTTCAAGACAAGATTTTTGAAGCACTCCGAGCTATGGATGAAGAGGTATCCCACGAGTCTGTCGGACAAGCCCTGAAGGTTTACAATGACGAGCTGGGTGGACAAATCCCACCCACTGCCTCCTCGGAAAGTTTACCCGAACTCGCAGACTACCTGAGGTCCAAACTAAATCGACCAATCCGAGTCTGTGGCATGGTCAAAAACACCGGAGAACCAGGCGGTGGACCGTTTTGGATCGAAGAAAATGACGGTTCCTATTCCCTTCAAATCCTCGAAACCGCACAAATCGACCTTAATGACCCGCAGTCAAAGTCGCACATGATGGCCTCTACTCACTTCAATCCAGTAGATTTGGTTTGTGGTACCAAAGATTACAAAGGCCGTCCGTTTGATCTGCTCCCATTCAGGGATATGCAGACGGGCTTTATCACCGAGAAGTCAAAAAGCGGCCGCGATCTGAAAGCTTTAGAATTGCCAGGGTTGTGGAATGGAGCTATGGCAGGTTGGAATACACTCTTTGTGGAAGTTCCCTTGATTACCTTTAATCCGGTGAAGACTGTCAATGATTTGCTTAGAGACGAGCATCAGTGAACTGAGAAGCAAGTAGCTAGTATACAAGAGATTAGATTCAAGATTTTAGACTTAAGACACTAGATTTAAGACCCAATTAATTGCCACCGTGAGTGTCAGCACTCACGGTTTTTTTGTGTTATTGAGAGCCTAAAAATCCCCAAGTGTCAAATCAAGAGATGCATTTTATCGCTAATGGTTTGGATCTGTCCCTCTGGGGACTAAAGCTTGGTAGAATAAAATATTTTGATTTCTATTCCGTCCCAGCCGGGACGGGATGACCCAACTATTCAAAAGGAATCTACCCAGATCCTGTGCCTAGCGGCACATTCCTGGGTAGTTATAACCATCGTTTCTTAGCAACATTCCTTGTTTTTTGACCGACAATTATTGTCAGAAGGCAGATGGTTATTATTCATTTTCCCTACTTTTAGACACTTATCGTCACTAGCCATGAGCCAATCCGGACAAATCGAGCAGCAAAAAATCCTCAGAGTATTCAAACTCATCAATTTACTCCAAAGCAATATCGGCAAGCCTGTCCACAAGCTGGCTGAACTTCTCGAGACAGATGAACGGACGATTTATCGATATTTCAAACTTTTAGAGGCCCTGGGATTTGTGGTCGTCAAAGAGTTTAGTAAGTACAAAATCCAAGAAAGACCCGAATATCTTCCCAGCAGTGCGACCTACAGCACCTTTTCGCAGGAAGAAAATCTTTGGCTCAAAGGTCTGATCGAAAGTCAGGGAAAAGGAAATCTCCTCAAGGACTCCATCCTTCAAAAACTACAGCTCAAGTCTGAAGTCAAGCAAGGTATGGAGCAGCTTTTCAAAGCAAATTTGGGACGGTTTGTTGATCTGATCAGTCAGGGCATCTCGCAGAAGAAGCGGATTTGGCTCAAGGAATATTACTCGCTCAGCAGTGACACGGTATCGGATCGATTGGTCGAGCCGGTTGGATTTTCATCGGATTATGAGATGATTCATGCTTTTGAAGTAGAAAGCAAGTCGATGAAGGTGTTTAAAATCGAACGAATCGGAGATGTGGTGATCGCTTCGGAACCCTGGAAATTCCAATCCAAGCATGAGCTTCCAGAGCAGTCCTTGTTTGGCTTTTCTGGCAAGAGAAACTTCAAAGTCCGACTCAAACTCAGCAAAAAAGCCTACCAACTCATGCAGGAGGAGCATCCCAATGCCCGGCCGCTGATGCAAATCAAAAACCGTAATCACTTCTACTTCGAAGGGGAGATTTCCCAACTTCCCGGTTTAGCACGGTTTGTACTTGGACTTCCCGGCGAAATCAAAGTGGAAGAAGGCGATGAACTCAAGGCCTATCTGAAAGAGCAATTGGAGAAGGGACTCTTTTAAAAATGATGCTTTCGCAACCTCCTCTGACTAATAATTCAAAAACAGCAGTATTCCTGACGGGAAGTATTTTGCTGTTTTTGTATTGGCTGTTCGGATTTGATGGGATTACCTTTTCGGATGATGTGTATTACCTGATTGCTGGGAAAAAATTCTGGGAAGGCACCATGCAGACCAGTGATTTCCACTTTTCCAGTCGCTGGGGTGCGTATGTTCCCGCAGGATTTTTTGGATGGATCCTGGGATTCGACCCGCATCGGATTTCGCTGATTTCTTGGCTGGCCTATGTCGGCAGTTTAGCCTTGCTGATACGAGTTTTGCCGAAAACATCACCGCCATGGATTTTGGTGCTTTGGCTGGGAACGCAGGTCTATTTTCTACATTTTCTGACCAAAGTGTATCCGGATTCTTTGTTGGTATTCTGGACGGCTTTGATTCCAGTTTCGGCTTGTTATCGATCCCAAAGGCCCATTTTGGCGGCTTTGGGACTTATTTCAGGTCTGTTTTTTGGATTTATCACCAAAGAAACCATTGTGTTTTTGGCTCCTTTTCCGATCCTACTTTTGCTCATCGACTGGAAAAATAAGCAAATCAACCACCGCTTTTACGCTTCTCTTCTTGGCTTTGGATTGGTTTTCGGTCTGAGCTATCTGGGCTATTTTTGGGTTGAATTTGGTGATCCTTTTTACCGCGTTGCTTCCATCAATGCAGGGCATTATATATCTGAGTTTACCTATGCGGACAAGGGAATCGGAGCTATCCTGGAACGAATCTCGTACTTGCCTATCCTGACATTCGTGGAGCGAGGTTACTGGCTATGGATAGTTTTTGCAATTCCTGGAATTTGGGTAGCTAAGCACGCAAATGTCAAAACCGGAATTGAGTTTTCGCTTGCTGCCACTTGTCTGATGCTCGGTTTTTGGTTGATGACATCCACGCTGGACTTTTACAATCCCATTTACCTCAATCCCCGACATTTGATCATTTTGGCGCCTATTCTTGCCTATTTGATTGCTTTAGGTTGGGGAAAATGGCAAACTGATTCTAGGCTTTTTACGATCCTTTTTGGATTGATGGCACTCGGTATTGGCATCAGTTTTTTCCAATGGGATTGGAAAATGGCAGCCTTTCAAACCGGCATTTTGCTTTGGTTTACTTGGAAAAAAATGCCCTTCAAAAATTTAGCACTGGTGGTTCTTTTACTCGCTCCCGCCCTTTTTTCCATTTATTACCAAAGTCAAATCAAGGCTTATCCTGCACTAATCGAAAGTTTAACTAATACACTTCAAAAAACTGATAATCAAACACCTATTTTAACCAATAATTTTATTCACTTCAGCCGTGAAGTACTTTTTCCTGAAGATTCCGCTTCGCAAAAACGAATTTTACCCATCGAAAAACTCGACTCCCTTCGTCCCCATTTGCCTGATCAGATTGACGTGTTGATTTACGATTACTACCAGCATGCCTATCCCAAAGAACAGGTGGATGTCGATGCTTTGGAGTTCTTTCTAGAAGCAAACTTTCGCCTCGTGAAGGAAACAAAAAAGGACCTGATTTGGCTCAGGTCCTTTGATCGGAAATAGCAGTTATTTTTTCCTTTGACCTAAGGCAAAAATCCGATTGACATTAAAGCCAAGTCTGAATTTTTCTCCCGGAGCCCCATTTCCTCCTGCCAGCAAATACGGCTCATTGAGGCTTTGAGAAGTCACGAAATACATCTGAAATACGTGTCCGCCCGCTTCTACATCCCAACCGATTCCATAGTTGCTTCGCAAGTCAGAGTTGAGATTTGGGATGTATTGCAAGGTAAGCGAGGATCGTTCGGTCACCTTCCATTTTCCGCTGAGGCCAAGAGCCAAATAGAAATTTTGATCTCCCGCAATCTGATAGATTGACAGTGGGTTGACCCAATAGGCCATCATCGGAGTCAGCTGCGCACTTAGTCTGGGAGAAAATCTCCTTGAAAGCATGACTTGAGCTGAATATGCCAATCGATCCTGAAAATCAGGTCGCTCATTATCTGGAAGAAAAGAGTAAGGATTGCTCACTATTCCCGCTCCACCTGCCAGACTCACCGAAATCGGAGTGGAATTGTTTTGAGTTTGTTAGACCAAATGCTCCAACTGGGCTTGTGCGCTGGTAATCCAACCTGTAATCAAGATGATCTTATTCATTTTTTTGGGGAAAAGATAGCCTCGATGTCAAAGCCACAAAGGAACCGGAGATGACTATACCCGAGCTTGAACAGCCCGGAGCATTGACGGGAGGATTGCCGGAATCGGCATCTTCAGTGCTGGCACAAGAAGTAAAAAAGGACCCTCCTAATCCTCCCAACACCAAACTGATCCCTGCCTTTTCAATAAATTTTCTTCTTGATTCGGATAGGTTGCCCGAAATAACTTTCACTGAATCTGCCTTAGCGGTATATTTTTCGATAAAACATGAAGATTTACGAAAGAATAAACCGTTTTGGATCAAATTGTTTTGAGCCGAATTTTAAAAATGTTTCCGTTGGAGAATTTCGCTCAGAATAATGGCTTCGCGGACGTTTTTGGGGTTTTTCAACTTTTCCGAATAGGGATTAACTTTCTTTTTGGTCAAAGCATCGTAGTCCACCTTTACACCGGGAATTTCCGGAATAGTAGTTTGGCTGTAGGCCTGATAGGTATTTTTCTTTTGGGTGGCAAAAGCTCCCTCATAAAACCTCGCCTCATCATCTACTTCCTCGACCGGTTCAAATCGATTTCTTTTTTGCGCTTTTGCCTCAGGCAAATGTGGTGGCAGAGGAGTTGATTTTACCGGTTCAGGCTTTGGAGGTCTTGGAGTTTCAGCGGCAGGAGGATTTTGAGCGTTTCGGATTTCCCGCAGGATTTCTTCAAAAGTCAGTCCTTTCTGAGGCGGTTCGGACTGATTTTCAGTGGATTCAGGAAGTTCCTGAGCTCCTTTTTTCTTTGTGGCCTGATAGATAAAATATGCGATGACCGCAATGATGTAAACGATGTTGCCTAAATCCATGAGGACAATTTAATCCAAAATTGGATCGGAAATGAAATATCTCGGAAATACCGTAGAAATACGATAGAAAAAACACCCGGCGGTCGTGAAATAAAAGGAAATAGACATGTGAATTACGCTTAATAAAGATTCCAATTCTTGAATTATTTACCTGCTCGGATTTTACTGAAATGGACGTTCCCCGAATGTTTTTAATCAAAAAAGGACCACCTTTTGGGGTAATCCTTTTAGTTCAATTAATTGATCTCAATTGGAAATGTCTTCTTCGAAATGTTTCCAGCCTCATCCTGCGCCCAGACTACCAAAACTAACTTACTTGGCCCTTCTGGTAATAGAATGGGGTCAGTTGCGAATAAGTCATTAAAAGTTAGTTCTGCCACATTATCTGGAGTTTCAATGGCTGGCGGCAAAACTTCACCGGATTTTCCAAATGCTACAGATTCACCCCAGATTCTTTCTTCATAAACAGTCTGATCTGCATTTGATTTGAAATCCTCAACCACATCTTTATCGACGAGTTTTATCCAGATGAATTTCAAAGGCGAAGAATTTATTTCGGCAGTTTTTAACACTCCGCCTTCCATGACCAATTCCTCCCCTGAATTCCCGGAAACTGCCTCCGGTAAACCATAAGGACGGTAAATCAGCGGGGCGTACCATCTGTCAACAAATACAGTCGTCAGGTAGCTGGAGCCATTTTCCAAACCTGTCTTATTGCCATTTACATCCGTCGCATCCACCTGAACTTCATACGGTCCTGCTAAAATCGGCAATTCCGCTACCGAGTAAATACCTCTCCACTCAATTGAGTACTCAAAATTCACTTCCTCCCCACCAAATATTATATTCTTCTTTGGATCAACCCGGCTGTCATTGAATATCTGAGTGGTATTCAACAGCTCAAATTCATCTGCATATTCGCTTCCCAATTGGTTTTCAAAGGCCGGTTTGACATTTATTTCCAACTCCTTAACTCCTTCCGGATCACTTACAGTTAATGAAAATCGAATACTATTCCAATCATTGGGAATGGTCTGACCAAATGAAGGCTCAATATTGGTAACGAAATCGTAATTCAGCTTAGAAATCACAGGAATTGATTCGTCAACCACAACGGGCGGTTCATCTGTACATCCTGTTAGTCCTAGTGCAGCCATGGCTAGCAATAAAAATGGGTAATTTTTCATTGTAACTGTGGTTTAGTTAAAGGTATTTTAATAAGCTTCTCGCTAGAAAACCTTTCTAACGAAAACTAAGATCTAAACATAAGTAACATGATGTTATGAATGAAGAAAAAGTTATTTATTCTCACGCAAAAATGATTTTTTCCAAATTGCTGTCTCGAATAAAGGGGAAAATGACCCAATCCAAATTCAAACCCTGGATATCAAAGTTCAAATCAGCGGTATCTTTAGATAAGAATCTATGTTGATCCGAAAGACCAAAATTTCGAAATAAGGTATCAAGCATCCGGAATCAATCTGGCGACAGGATAACCGATACTTGACGAGTAAATTTGTCAATTCCCCGCTTTGGGCTTATTTTGTTTCTTTTACAAGGAGAATAAAATCACATGCTGCTCAGTAAACTGGAGATCAAGGGCTTTAAGAGTTTTGGGGATAAAATGGTCATCCACTTCGACAAGGGGATCACCGGAGTCGTGGGTCCAAACGGCTGTGGAAAATCCAATGTAGTTGATGCCATCCGCTGGGTGCTCGGGGAGCAAAAAACCCGAATGCTTCGCTCAGAGAAAATGGAAAACATCATTTTCAACGGCACCAAAAACCGAAAGCCAACCAATATGGCCGAGGTGTCGCTGACTTTTGAAAACACCAAAAACCTCCTTCCCACCGAATACACCCACGTCACCATCA
>VFQO010001382.1_pt1 | contig 18816 bp, 17 predicted proteins | sample 3512331 | NCBI WGS metagenome assembly VFQO01 (sample SAMN10412371, study PRJNA504923) | tailings metagenome | isolation source: Replicate 3 from Balatoc abandoned mine | place: Philippines: Itogon, Benguet | collected 2017-08-28
TGACCCCCGGCTTCACCGACACCAGCATGGCAGGCGATTACCTCGCCAGCCGCGGGGGGCCGGGCCTGCTCGCCGACATTCCGCTGGGCCGGGTGGCGACGCCCGAGGAGATCGCGGCTATCATCACCTTCTGCGCATTGGATGCGCCCCCCAGCATGACCGGCGCGGTGATCGACGCCAATGGAGCGAGTTTTGTCCGTTAAGGCTTTTGGCGCGCTGGCCGCGCTGGCGCTGTGTGGCTGCAATGTCGCCAGCGCTTCGCAGGCGGTCGCGAAGATCGAGGACGCGCAGCATTCCGACGCCATGGTGCGCTTCGGCAAGGTCTGCGAAGACTGGGACGATTGGGACAAGCCGACCGAGCCGTTCAAGATCCACGGCAACACCTGGTATGTGGGCACCTGCGGCATCGCGGCGCTGCTGATCCGCGGGCCGGAAGGCGCGGTGCTGATCGACACCGGCACCGCCAAGGGGTCCGAGGCGATTGCCGCCAATATCGAGAAAATCGGCGTCAGGCTTTCCGACGTGAAGGCGATCCTCGGCAGTCACGAACATTTCGACCATGTCGGCGGCCTTGCCCGGATGCAGGCCCTTACCGGCGCGCCGGTGGTTGTCGGCGCAGGCGCTGTGGAGGTGATCCGCACCGGGAAGGACGATCCGCGCGATCCGCAGGCCGGTCTCCATGATCCGATGGCGCCCGTCACAGGCCCCCTCACGGCCGCCGCCGATGGCGAGGTGCTGACCATCGCAGGGCTCGAAATCACCGCCGTCGCAACGCCCGGCCACACGATCGGCGCGATGAGCTGGCAATGGGAAAGCTGCGACACCAGCGGCTGCCGCATGATCGTCTATGCCGACAGCCTCTCGCCCGTCAGCGCCGATGCTTACCGCTTTACCGACCACCCCGATTATGTCGCGATGTTCCGCAAGGGGATCGCACGACTGCGCCCTCTGGAATGCGGCATGCTGCTCACCCCCCACCCCTCGGCAAGCGACATGCTCGCCCGGGCGCGCACCGGGACGATGGAGGGCGGCATAAGTTGCGCCGACTACGCCGACAGCAAGACCAAGGCGCTGGACGCGCGGCTCGCCAAGGAAGCGGCGTCGAAATGAGCACCACCTGGAAACTCACCGCCCACGCCCCCAAGCCCATCGTGCAGGCGGCGCTGTTGGCGCATGACCTGATCGACGACTGGGATTACGAGCTCGTCATTGCCGGACGCGAGGTTGCCGAGGACAAGCCCGACGACTGGGTGCTGGAAGGCTGGTATCCGCGCAAGCCGGGCAAGGCCGAGAAAGCCGCGCTTGCCGGTCTGTTCGAAGGCGGCGCTCCGAAGATCACCATCGAGGAACTGCCGCCGGAAGACTGGGTGACCCTCAGCCAGCACAACGCGCCCCCGATCCGCGCGGGCCGCTTCCACGTGCACACGCCGGACTATCCCGCCGACCCGGACGCGATCGATTTCGTCATCCCTGCCAGTCAGGCCTTCGGCACCGGCCAGCACAAGACCACCGCCGGATGCCTCGAAATGCTCGGGCACATGAAGGCGAGCGGCGTCATCGCCCGCAATGTGGCCGATATCGGCACAGGCACGGGCCTGCTCGGCTTTGCGGCACTGGCGCTGTGGCCGCGCGCGCTGTGCACCCTGACCGACATCGACCCGGTCTGCACCGGCGTGGTCGAGGAGAACGCGCGCCTCAACAACATCCCGATGGGCGCAGGCGCGGGCGAGGCGGTGATGATCGTCGCCGACGGGATGGACGATCCGTTGCTGCAAGTGCGCGGGCCTTATGATCTGCTGATCGCCAACATCCTCGCCGGGCCGCTGGTCAGCCTTGCCCCCGATTTCGCCAAGGCCGTGCCGCCGGGCGGGAGCCTGCTGCTGGCCGGGTTGCTGGCGGGCGAGCAGGAAGCGGCGGTCAAGCGGGCGATGCACCTTGCCGGCTTCCGCATGGCCGCAAGGCTCCAGCGCGGCGACTGGGCAATCCTGTGGCTGCGGAGGAGACGCGCGCGGGGTTCGCATTAGAGCCGGCCCCATCGTGATACGCCCTTGCGGCGCGCCGGGGGCATGCAATAAGCCATCACTGACAGAGGCTTCCCGAACATGACCACCGCCGCCACCCAGTCCGCGCTAGAATACGCCGTGTCCCGCGTGGCGGACCACTTCATGTTCGGCATCTATTTCGATCTCAGCCGCTACCTGATCGCGGCGGGGGTGCTGACAGCGTTGCTGCTGGTGTTTCGCGGCTTTGCGGAACGGCGCCGCATCCAGCAGGGCCGCCGGGCATCGCGCGCCGATTACATGCGCGAAATCCTCTCCTCTATGCGGACGGTCGTTGTCTACGCCTTCGTCACGCTGGCGATCCTCGTCGGGCGCGAGACCGGGGTGATCCTGCTGTCGATCAAGGACGCCACGCTGTGGACGATCATCTGGCAGTTCGCGCTGATCGTGATCGCGCATGATGCATGGTTCTACTGGGCGCACCGCGCGATGCACTCCAAGCGGCTGTTCCGCGCGACGCACCTCCACCACCACAAGTCGCGCACGCCCACGCCGTGGACCGCCTACAGCTTCACCATGACCGAGGCGGTGATCGAGGTCGCTTTCGTGCCGGTGTTCCTGCTGATCACCAGCCAGCTGGGGATCGCCTATGCGGGCTATGCAATCCTGTTCTTCATCTGGCACCAGATGATCCGCAACGTGATGGCCCACGCGGGGAGCGAGCTGTTTCCGGCAGGGTGGGTGGACAATCCGTGGACGAGCTGGATCTCGACCACCACGCACCACGATCTGCACCATTCCTCGGGCCACAATTTCGGGTTCTACTTCACCTTCTGGGATCGCTGGATGGGCACCGAACACCCGCGCTACCGCGAGGCCTTCCGCGAAGTGACGACCCGGCGGCGCGAACCGCAACCGCAACCAGTGCCCGAACCGGCAGAATAGAGCACTCCGGGGCTCAGCCGAGCATCGCGCGGCGCTTCTCCAGCCACAGCTGTTCCGCGCGCGGCGGGCCGAGGGCGAGTGCGGCATCAAGCGCCGCCGCCGCCTCCCCATCCCGCCCCGCCTTGGCGAGCAGATCGGCGCGGGCGACATGGAACGGACGGGCCAGCGCGAGGCGTTCGGCGGGAAGTGCGTCAAGCACCGCCAGCCCCGCCTCCGCCCCCTCCACCTTTGCCAGAGCCAGCGCGCGCGACAGGGCCACCATCGGCGAGGGGCGCAGCGCCAGCAGCACATCGTAGAGCCGCAGCACCGCGCTCCAGTCCACCGCCCCGTCAAAGGCGCGGCGCGCGTGGGTGAGCTGGATCGCGGCCATCACCTGGTACGGCCCCGAGCGGGCGGTCTTCGCGGCGGCCTCCAGCAGCTCCCGCGCCCGCCCGATCCGGGCGAGGTCCCATTGCGAACAATCCTGCTGCGAGAGCGGCACCATCGCCCCCTCCCCGTCCACCCGCGCCGCCGCCCGCGACCGGGCCAGCAGCACCAGCGCGGCAAGGCCCAGCGCCTCGGGCTCGCCGGGCAGGAGTTCGGCGACCAGTAGCGCCAACCGCTCGACTTCCGCGCCGAGGTCTTCGCCGATGTCCGCCGACAGCTCGCCGCCCGCATCGGCATAGGCGGCGGTGAAGGCCAGCTCGAGCGCCAGCAGCACCGCCCCCAGCCGTTCGCGCCAGTCACGGCGCGGGGGCAGTTCGAAAGCGATCCCCGCCTCGCGCACCTTGGTTTTGGCGCGGGTGATCCGCTGGAACATCGCCGGTTCGCTCGCCACGAACAGCCGGGCGATGGCGGCGACCGGCAGCCCGCAGATCACCTTCAGCGCCAGCGCCGCGCGCGCTTCGGCGGCGATGGCGGGGTGGCAGCAGATGAACAGCAGCCGCAGGCGTTCGTCGGGGATCGGATCGGGGAGATGAAGAATATCCGCCATGTCGGAAACCTCCGCATGTCGCTCCGCCGCCCGCGCTGCGCCGCGCGCCTTGCGAATGGCATCGAGCGCGCGGCGCCTGCCCGCGACGAACAGCCAGGCGGGCACATCGCGCGGCGGCTCGGCCAGAGCGAGCGCCGATGCAGCGGCCTCGGCAAAGGCTTCTTCGGCCGCGTCGAGATCGCGCAATCGGGCGGCGAGCGCGGCCACCACCCGGGGCCGCGCTGCCATGATCGCTTCTGCGAGAGAGACGCTCAGCCTTCCGCCCCCATCGGCCACACCGGACGCACTTCGATCCCGCCCTTCGGCACGGGAATGCGCCGCGCCCATGCCAGCGCCTCGTCGAGGCCCGGCACATCGATGATATAAAACCCGCCCAGCTCCTCGTGGGTTTCGGCGAAGGGGCCATCGTGCAGGCTCTCCGCGCCATCCTTCCAGCGGATCGTGGTGGCGGTGGCCGCAGGCTTCAGCCGCTCGCCCGAAAAGGGCACGCCCGCTGCGACCAGATCCTCGGCCAGTTTCATGTGCCCGGCCAGCACCTGCTCCAGCAGCGCGGCGCCCTCGGCACCGTCATAGACGCTTTCGTCCTCGTTGATCATCAGCATGAATTGCATGTCGCGTCTCCGTCTTGGCCCCACCGGACTTGGCGAGGCTCCGACATGGAGACGCACCTGCCAAGCCGGATTCGACAGGGGCCCGAACTTTCTTGCCGAAAAAATCCGTTCCGCAGGCTCCGCGCCTGCCTCGAACCAGCGTCTTGCCGGACAGCTACGCCGGACGCCTCATCGGCCCAGCGTCTCTTCCAGCAGCGCCAGCGCGTTCCGGGTGAAGGCGGCCATGTTGGCGATGCGGTCGTCGGAGGCGGTTTCGACCAGCCGCACATGCTCCCCGCCCGGCCCTGCCAGCGCGGCTACGCTACGCCCGGCAGGCGCGCCGCTCGGATGCGGAGAACCGCCCACCGATCCGCTTTCGGCCAGCCCCCAATCGCCTGCAAAATTATCCCTGATCGCGCGCGCTTGCAGCAGGGCGTATTCCTCGGACGCGCCCCGCATCCCCTTGTAGGCCTCACGCGGGAGAGCGAAGAGCACGTCGCGCGCGCGGAAGGAATAGACGACGCCCCCGCCCACAAAAAAGTCGAGCGCGCCCGGCACGGTCAGCAGTGTCGCGGCGATCAGGCCGCCCGTCGCCCCGTCCGCCACCGCAACCGTCTCCCCGCGAGCGCGCAGCAGGGCGGCGATGCGCAGGGCTTGGGGGTGGAGTTCGTGCAGCAGGTCCATCAGGCCCCGCCGCCCGCCTCGGCGACGATCGCCGCCCAGCCGGCTTCGTCCGTCACTTCGATCCCGAGTTCGGCGGCCTTCTTGAGCTTCGATCCCGCCCCCGGTCCGGCGACCAGCAGATCGGTCTTCGCGCTGACGCTGCCCGCCGCCTTGGCGCCCAGCCGTTCGGCCTGCGCCTTGGCCTCATCCCGGCTCATGGTTTCGAGCTTGCCGGTGAACACCACGGTCTTGCCCGCGACCCGGCTGGCGATGGTCTTCACCTCGAAGCGCGGCGGGGTGACTTCATTGAGCAAGTCCTCCCACACTGCGACATTGTGCGGTTCATGGAAGAAATCGCCCAGCGCCTCGACCACGGATGGCCCGATCCCGTCGATGGAGACGAGGTCGCCCGCCGCTTCCGCGTCGCCCGCATGGGCGCGCTCGGCGAGGCTGCGCAGCACCGGCAATTCGTGGAAGTTCTTCATCAGATCGCGCGCCGTCACCTCGCCGACATGGCGGATGCCGAGCGCAAACAGCAACCGCGCGGCATCGGGCGCGCGCTTCGCCTCGATCGCGGCGAGGAGGTTGTCGACCGACTTTTCCTGCCAGCCTTCCAGCGCAAGGATATCGCTGCGGCGGCGGCGCAGGCGGTAAATGTCGGCGGGGCTCTCCAGCCACCCGAGCGCGAAGAACTGGGCGATGGTCTTCTCGCCCAGGCCCTCGATATCCAGCGCCTTGCGGCTGACGAAATGTTCGAGCCGCTGGGTGCGCTGCGCGGGGCAGATCAGGCCCGCGGTGCAGCGCACATCGACCTCGCCCTCCTCGGCGACGGCTTCGGACCGGCATTCCGGGCAGTGGTCGGGAAAGGCGAAGGCGGGGCGCGGTTCGTCTCGGGTGAGGTTTTCCACCACCTGCGGGATCACATCGCCCGCGCGCTGGATCACCACCCGGTCGCCGACCCTGAGGCCAAGCCGGGCGATCTCGTCACGGTTGTGGAGCGTGACGTTGGTGACCGTCACCCCGCCGACCAGCACCGGCGCGAGGCGGCCCACCGGGGTCAGCTTGCCGGTACGCCCGACCTGGATGTCGATCGCCTCGACCACCGTTTCGGCGCGTTCGGCGGGGAACTTGTGCGCCAGCGCCCAGCGCGGGGCCTTGGCGACGAAGCCGAGGCGCTCCTGCCAGTCCAGCCGGTCGAGCTTGTAGACCACCCCGTCGATATCATAGGGTAGCGAGGGCCGTGCTTTGCCGATGGCATCGAAGTGCGCGATCAGCGCATCCGCCCCGCCTTCGATCCGCACGAACAGCGGCGAGACCGGGAAGCCCCATGCCCGCAGCATGGCGACCACCTCGGACTGTGTCGTCCCCGGCACTGCCGAAGCCGCACCCCAGCCATGCGCCCAGAACCGCAAGGGGCGCTTCGCCGTTACGCTTGCATCTTTCTGGCGGAGGCTTCCGGCAGCAGCATTGCGGGGGTTGGCAAAGATCTTGCCACCCGCTTCATGCTGCGCAGCATTGAGTGCGGTAAAAGCCTGTTTTTCCATATATACCTCCCCGCGCACCTCGAAGATGGCAGGGACGCCCGCGGGCAGGTTTTGCGGAATGTCGGGAATGTGCGCGACATTGGCCGTCACGTCCTCGCCCACCTGGCCGTCACCGCGTGTGGCGGCGCGCACCAGCACCCCGTTCTCGTAGCGCAAGCTGCACGACAGCCCGTCGATCTTGTCTTCCGCCGTGCAGGCCAGCGGCGCATCGTCGGGCAGATTGAGGAAACGCCGCATCCGCGCCAGCCACTCGGCGACCTCATCGGGCGAGAAGGCGTTGTCGAGGCTCATCATGCGAACCTCGTGGGTGACCTTGCCGAGCGGCGAGGCAGCGATGGCGTGACCGACCTTGCGCGTGGGCGAATCCGGCCGGATCAGGTGCGGAAAGGCCGCCTCCAGTTCGGCATTGCGGCGCACCAGCGCATCATAGGCCGCGTCGGAAATCTCGGGGGAGTCTTCGGCGTGATACAGCCGGTCGTGCCGCGCGATCTCGCGCGCGAGGCGCATCAGTTCATTGGCGGCATCCGCCTCGTTCATGCCTTGGGTGCTCATGCCCGCAGCTTTTTCACCGCCCTCGGGCAATGTCCAGCAGTGCAGGCGCGATGGCCGCAAAATCCTTTGTGCCGGGAACCAGCATGTTGAAATGTTGGTCCTGATCGACGCGGATCACCTCGACTTCGATGCCCTGTGCGCGAAGCCCTGCGATGATGGCCGGATCGGGATCGGGCAGCGCGCCGTCGACCACCAGCAGGCGCTTGATGCGGGGCGTGTTGACCAGCGGATCGACCAGCGCATAACGCTCCGGCACTTCGGCTGGCGTGCCGCCCATCAGCGGTGCAATCACCGGCTGGCCGCAGATCGCCGCGTCCGGCCCGACCAGCGGGGCGAGCGCCAGCGGCCCGTCCAGCGCCACGACCGCGCGCACTTTGGGCAGTCTGGTCCCCGCCGCCGGATCACCTTTGTCGCGGGCGGCGAGCCACATCGCCGGTGTCACCCCGGCGGAATGTCCGATCAGCGTGACGCGATCGAGATCGAGCTCGTAACCCCCGTGGAGATAATCGGCGAGCGCCAGTCCCTGCGCCCAGTCGGAAAAGGTATTGGGCCAGCCGCCGCCCGAACCCAACTCGCGGTAGGACAGGGTCAGGACAGCAACACCGTTGCGTTGCAGGAAGCGGGCCAGTTCGGCGACGTTGGCCGTGCTCCCCATGCCTGACCAGCATCCCCCGTGCCAGATCACCGCGAGCGGATAGGGGCCGGGGCCGCTCGGCATGCGCAGTTCGCCGCGCTGCCGCGGGGAGTCGGTGGCAAAGAGCATTTTGCGGGCAAGGCGGCCGATGGGAAAGCTGTTGACCGCTTCCGGATCGTAATTCCTCGTGTCGGTAACGGCGATCGCCCCGGGCGGTGCAGGCGGCGGGCCGGCCTGCGCCAAGGCAAGGGTAGCGGCCACTGCCGCGGGAAGGACTGCAAGCGGAAACAGACGCCCCATGTCGTGTTTTCTCCCCCGATTCAGCGCCAGTCTAGCGCCGGGATCGCCGGGGACAACGGGTCATTGGGTCCCGTTCAGAACCGCCAGCATCGCCGCCTCGTTGGCCTCATGGACGGGGTTGCCGGGGGTGATGATCGCGAAGTGGCTTTGCCCGATGTTCTCGCGCACGCTCACCCGCGCCCCTTCCCGCCCCAGCGCGGCCTGCGTTGCAGCAGACGGCGCAGGAAGCTTGGCCTGCACGAACAGCAGTTCGGCCAATTGCGGCGCATGGGTGGCAGGCGCAATCGCGGCATAGCGCGCCGGCGCGGCGGCGGGCGCGTCACCCATGAACGGCGCTACGGCAGAGAACTGGCACAGGGCATCGAAGGCGGGCTGTTCCGCCCCGACATCGCCCGGCCCGTCGAGCACGATGGCGGCACGGGCCTTGATCGCGGTGCGGGTGCCGAGCGGGCCGTCCTCCTCCTGCGCACTCGCCAGCCACTGCGCCGGAAGCGCACCGGCCGAATGGCCCACAAGGGTGACGCGATCACGGTCGACGGGATAGCGCGCGGCGACCTCGTCGATCAGTTTTGCGGAGGCGGCCCAGTCTTCGAACGACCCCGGCCAGCCGCCGCCATCGCCAACCTCGCGGTAATCGACATTGAGCGTGGCGATGCCGAGGCTCTGCCAGCGGGTGGCAAGCGGGGCCATGTAGGCTTGGCTGGCGATGCCGGTCTTCCAGCACCCGCCGTGGTAGATCACCGCGAGCGGGAACGGCCCCTTCCCCTCGGGCAGCCTGAGTTCTGCAAACCCGCGCGGATGCTCGGCATAGCGCAGGATCGCGTCCGGCTGCGTGGCGGCCAGATTGGTGTCGGTGCCGTAGGTGGCATTGTTCGGTTGCACGACGGGCTTGGCCTCCTCGGGCGCGGGCGTGGCAGGGGTGCAGGCGGCGGCGAGCAACAGCAGCGGAAGGAGGCGCACTACACCCCCTCCAGCAGCCGGTCTGCCTGCGCCCTTGCCTCGGGCGTCACCTCCGCCCCCGAGAGCATCCGCGCGATTTCCTCCTGCCGCCCGGCGTGGTCGAGCAGGACAACGCTGGTCCGCGTCACCGTGCCGGTCGAGGCCTTGGCGATGAAGTAGTGCTGGCCCCCGCGCGCCGCGACCTGCGGGGAGTGCGTCACGGCCAGCAATTGGCCCTCGTTCGCCGCCAGCCGCGCCAGACGCTCGCCGATGGCGCTTGCCACCGCCCCGCCCACGCCGCGGTCGATCTCGTCGAAGATGATCGTCGCCGCCCCGCCCTTCTCCGCCAGCGCGACCTTGAGCGCGAGGATGAAGCGCGACAATTCCCCGCCGCTGGCGATCTTGTTCAGAGGCGCAAAATCCGCGCCGGGGTTGGTAGAGATCAGGAACTCCACCGCGTCCATGCCGTGGGCGCCCCAGCGTTCCTCGGGCAGCAGGGTGACCGAGGTGCGGAACTTCGCCGCATCGAGCTTCAGCGGCGCAAGCTCGGCGGCGACTGCTTCATCCAGCCGCCCTGCCCCCGCGACCCGCGCCGCGTGCGCCTTTTCGGCAGCCGCGACATAGGCCGTGCGCGCTTCCTTCGCGGCCGCCTCCAGCGCATCCAGTTGCGCTTCCCCACCCTCGATCGCGTCGAGCCGCGCGCGCATGGTGCGCATCAGTTCGGGCAGGTCATCGACCTCGCAGCGGTGCTTGCGGGCGGCGGCGCGCAGTTCGAACAGGCGGGTTTCGGCGCGTTCGAGTTCCATCGGATCATGGACCAGCGCCTCGGCGGCAAGGCGCAGCTTGTCCTCCGCCTCGCTCGCCTCGATCACCGCGCGGTCCAGCGCAGCGAGCGCCTCGATCAGCAGCGGGTGCTGCTCGGCGATCCGGTCGAGCTTGCGGGCAGCCACGCGCAGCGCGGCGAGCGGTGAATCCGAACCTTCCCACAGGTGGCGCAGGTCTTCGAGATCGCCCGAAAGCTTCTCGCCCTTCTGCATGTCGGCGCGGGAGAGCGCGAGACGGGCTTCCTCGCCCGCCACAGGCTCCAGCGCCGAAAGCTCGGCCAGATGGGCGATCAGCAGGTCCTGATCGGCCTTGGCCTGTTCCACCGCATCGCGCGCTTCGGACAATTGCGCCTCGGCCCGCGCCCATTCGCCATAGGCCCGCTCCAGCCCCGCGACCTCCGTGCCCGCATAGCGATCGAGCAGCGCCCGGTGTCCGCGCGGGTTCACCAAGCCGCGATCATCATGCTGGCCGTGCAATTCCACCAGCGCAGGCGCGAGTTCGCGCAGCAGGGCGACGCTGGCCGGCTGGTCGTTGATGAAAGCCTTGGACCCGCCATCGGCCTTGACCTGCCGCCGAATCATCAGCGGCTCGCCCGGTTCGATGGCGATCTCCGCCTCGTCGAGCGCGGCTGCTATGACGGCAGGAAGACGCGCGAATTCGAAGCTGGCGGTGACGCTCGCCTTGTCCTCCCCGGCGCGCACCAGCGATGTTTCCGCCCGGTCGCCGAGGATCAGGCCCAATGCGTCGAGCAGGATCGATTTGCCCGCCCCCGTCTCCCCCGTCAGCACGCCCAGCCCCCGCGCGAAATCGAGATCGAGCGCTTCGATGAGGACGATGTTGCGGATCGAGAGGCGGGTCAGCATGGGAAACCGTGGGATAGCCTAGCGCAGGCCCCGCGTCACGGGGGCAGTGCGGCCAATCCCCAAGCGGCCTGCGCGCATCAGGTCCGAGGCATCGGGCGGTTCGCAAAGGCGGCTTGTCGAACCATTACCGCAGGATGGGTTGCACATTGGCCGCAGATTTGCGACCGCACGCCAACCCGGCCCTCTCCCCCGAGGGCGTGACAAAGGATCCCCTGCCTCCATGGCCTTCCACGAAATCGCGACCGAACGCCGCCTGGCCCGCTGGAAACGCAAGCTGCGCCAGGCTCTCGGGCCTTGGGGCGTGTTCATTCAGGGCTTTGTCGAACATCCGGTGATGGTCGGCTCGATCATCCCGTCCTCGCGCTTCACGATCCGCAAGATGCTGGGGCCGGTCGACTGGGATTCGTGCAAGCTGTTCGTCGAATATGGTCCGGGCGTCGGCACCTTCTGCCGCCCCGTGCTGGACCGGCTGCGGCGCGACGGGACGCTGATCGTGATCGACACCAACCCGCTCTATATCGACTATCTGAAGCGCACCATCACCGACAGCCGCTTCATCGCGGTGCATGGTTCGGCAGAGGATGTGGAAGAGATCATCCGCGCTCACGGGCACGATCATGCCGATTACGTGCTGTCGGGCCTGCCGTTCTCGACCCTGCCGGACGGCGTCGGCCCGCGCATAGCGGCAGCCACCCACCGCGCGATCCGGCCGGGCGGGGCGTTCCTCACCTACCAGTTCAGCAAGGTCGCCGGAAACCTCAGCGCGCGCTATTTCGACCGCGTCGACTGGGGCTTCGAATGGCTGAACATCCTGCCCTGCTGCCTTGCCTGGGCGTGGAAGGCCAAGGCCCCGGCCTAAGCAAGCCGGCGCCCCGCCACGCTTGATCCAGAGCGGCCTACTCCCCGGCGGGAACGGCGGCGTTCTTCACGTGGAGGTCGAACCAGTCGATCATCTCGGCCAGCGTGTGCAGCACGGATTCGCGCCCGCGATAGCCGTGATCCTCGTGCGGCAGCATCACCAGCCGCGCCATGCCGCCGGTGCCCTTGACCGCCGCGAACATCCTTTCGGACTGTTCGGGGAAAGTGCCCGGATTGCTGTCATTCTGGCCGTGGATGAACAGGATCGGTTCCTTGATCTTGTCGGCGGCCATGAACGGGCTGAGGCGGTAATAGGTTTCAGGCGTGTCCCAGAACACGCGCCGTTCGGACTGGAAGCCGAACGGTGTGAGCGTCCGGTTATAGGCACCCGAACGGGCAATCCCGGCGCGGAACAGATCGCTGTGCGCCAGCAGGTGCCCGGTCATGAACGCGCCGTAGCTGTGCCCGCCCACGCCCACGCGCACCCCATCACCGAACCCGCGCGCCACGGTGAAATCGATCGCCGCCTTGGCGCTGGACACCACCTGTTCGATGAAGCTGTCATTGACCGTTTCGGGATCGGCGCCAACCACCGGCATGGCTGCATTGTCCAGCACGGCATAGCCCTGCGTCAGGAAGAACAGCGGCGAATATCCGCCCACCCGGGTGAAGCGCCACGGCGTATCGCGGTTCTGCCCGGCGGTCGCGGCGTCGCTATATTCCATCGGATAGGCCCACACCACCACCGGCAGCTTGTCGCCGGGCTTGTAGCTTGCGGGCAGATAAAGCGTCGCGGTGAGATCCACCCCGTCGGCGCGCTTGTAGGTCACCAGCTCCCGCTTGATCCCGGTCAGTTCGGGATGCGGATCGGGGAAGCTGGTCAGGAACCGCGCGGTGCCGGCCTGATGCAGGCGGAAATTGCCGGGGTTTGACCGGCTTTCGTAAGAAGTGACAAAGGTGCTGCCGTCCTCGGCCAGCACATCGACCACAGTTTCGAACTGCTCGCCGGCATTGCGCCACAGCTCCTCGGTCGCCAGCGTGGCGAGATCGAAGCGGCGCAGGAACGGGCGGTAACCTTGCGGCGTCGCCCCGAGCCCGGACAGCAGCAGCTTGCCGTCAGTCATGCGCGCCACGCGGGTGCCGCGATCCGAATAGGTCAGCAGCGGGCTGCCGGGGTTGTTATAGGCATCCTGCGAATTGCGAATGCCGATCTGGCGCGGCGGATTGGTGCCGGTAACATCGATCAGCGTCTGGCGGATCTCGCGCGTGTCGCGGTCGTAATCATAGGCGATGAGATCATCCGATCCCTCGATCCCGATCATGCCCGATACACGGTCCTCCATCCGGGCCAGCACCCGCGCCTCGCCCTTGAAGGGGGCAGCCAGTGCCAGCAGGCTGTCACGGTTATCGGCCTTGGTGCGCGGGTTGCCGCCATCCTGCGCCTCGACCCAGACCAGCAGGGCATCCTCGGTCGGGTGCCACTGGATATCGCGCCGCCCGGTCGGCACACCGTCCACCGGCAGGCTATCGGCCAGCGGCTGGGCGGCGATGGTCTCGACCAGCTTGCCGTCACGTGTGAAGACCGCGCTGGTGAGCGGGAACCGCGACCAGGGCACCTGATAGGAGAACGGCTTTTCCAGCCACTCCATCAGCCAGTATTTGCCATCGGGCGACGGAGTGACCGAGGTGTAGATGCGCGGCGCACCGATCGCACGCTTGCTGCGTCCGTCGGCGGACAGGATCACCGGCTGCGAGGTGGCGAGCCACGCGAACATCGCCTCGTCATGCGGGTTTTCGAGCAGGTCCTGATAGGTGCGGTTCTGGGCCTGCTTGCCGCCGGTCGCGGTCTGGATCGCCGGCCCGCGCGGGGTGAGCGGCTCGACCGGCATGGCGCCGCGCCCTTCGGGAATGGCAAGGACAAGCAGCGAACCATCGGCAAGCCATTGCGGGGACTGGAAGATCGGGTTGACCCCGCCGGTCATCACCTTGCGCGCGGCGGCAGTGGCGGTGTCGAGCACGTACAGATCGACCGCATCGCTCCGCGTGTTGGCGAAGACGACTTTCGCCCCGTCGGGCGTCCATGCAAAGCGCGACAGATCGGCACCGGCGGGCAGCGCGACGGCGCGGGTCTGGCCGGTGGCGATGGTCTGGAGGGTCAGGCCTACGGCCGAACGGGTGCGGTGGCGGTCATTGGTGGCGGCATCAAGGCGGAGGCCAGCCAGCTTCTCCATCGGTCTGGCGAGGTCCGCGACCGGGGGCAGCGCCTCGCGCTCGATCAGCAGCAGCTGGTCACCGCCGGGCGAGACCGATACGCTCGGGCTGGGGGCGCGAGTGACGATGTCGGCGACGGCGGCGGGCGGGGTGCGGTAACCGTCTTCCTGGGCGGCTGCCATTGCGGACATGCTGGCGGCAAGCCCGAAGGCGGCGGCAAGACGCATCGGTCGGCGCATCACGAAACTCCCCCGTTGTCACTGGTAGCGATCGGCAGTCAGGACCCGGCGGCGCTGATGCCGTGCAGCGGCCTTGCGGCCGGATTTACGACGCCGTCACACCCCCGGCGTGCTTCTCGACGAGCTTGAAGGCGCGTTCGTACCACTCGCTGCCGGGGTAGTTCGCGCCCAGCACCGCGGCATACTTCACCGCTTCCGCCGGCACGCCGAGCGCAAGGCTGCTCTCGGTCAGGCGGAACAGTGCCTCGGGCGTGTGGCTGGTGGTCTGGAACTTCTCGACCACGTTGCGGAACCGCATGTCAGCGGCGAGCCACAGGCCCATGCGCTGGTAATGGCGGCCGATCTCCATTTCCTTGCCGGCAAGGTGATCCGCCACCAGATCAAGCTTCAGGCGCGCGTCGGCGGCGTATTCGGTCTGGGGAAAGCGCCGGTTGACCTCGCGCAGCGCGGTCTGCGCCTGTTCGGTGATCTTCTGGTCGCGGTTCACGTCGCTGATCTGCTCGTAATAGCTGAGCGCGATCAGATAATAGGCGTAAGGCGCGTCCTTGTTGCCCGGGTGGATCGACAGGAACCGCTGCGCGTTCTGGATCGCCTTGTTGTAATCGCGCGCGATGTAATAGCTGAAGGCGCTCATCAGCTGCGCGCGGCGGGCCCAGGGCGAATAGGGGTGCTGGCGCTCCACCTCGTCGAACAGCGCCGCGGCCTGCAGCGTGTTGCCCTTGTCGAGCCGCTTCTGCGCCTCGGCATAGAGGGATTCGACGTCCCGCGCGACATAGGCGACATCCTTGCCCTCGCCGCTGCCGGCACAGGCCGAAAGGGTCGCGAGAGTGGCGGCAGCGAGCGCAGCCTGCGCAAGACGGGTGGTGAGCTTCGATTGCATGGCCGCCCGTATAACGAGGGGCGCGCTGAACGCCAAGTGAAGGCTGGGCCCCCTCCCCCGCCCTCTGCACATTTTCCTACCCGGCGGTTCTGTGATCCCATGCCCCCATGACCCGCCGCAAAGACCCCCGCACCGCCCGCCTCCCCGTCCCCGCCGGAGAGCTGCCCGCCTTCACCCCCGTCCCGCGCCAGTGCAACCGGCACGACGGCTGGACCCCCGACCGCCAGCGCCGCTTCATCGAGGCGCTCGCCGACACCGGCTCGGTCGAGGCCGCCTGCCGCGCCGTCGACATGAGCAGCGTCGGCGCCTACCACCTGCGCCGCCAGCCCGGCGCCGACGAGTTCCGCGCCGCATGGGAGGTCGCCCTCCAGCTCGGCGTCCAGCGGATCGAGGACGTTGCCATGGACCGTGCGCTCAACGGCGTGGAGGAGCCCGTCTACTCCTACGGCAAGCTCGTCGGCACCCGCATCAAGCGCAATGATGGCCTGCTGATGTTCCTCCTGCGCAACCGCGCGCCCGAACGTTTCGCCGCCGGAGGCGGCGCGAAACGCATGAACGCGCTCGACAAGCAGGAACTCGCCCGGCTCAAGAAGAAGTGGCGCAAGGAATGGGAGGCGGAGCAGGGCCGCGTCACCTCCGCCGATGTGCGCGCCAGCATCGAGCGCAAGATCATCGACATCCGCCGCCGCCTCGAACGCGAACGCCCCGAACGCCGCGCCGTGCTCAGCCCCGAAACCCTCGCCGCCTTCGCCCACTTCTGCGCCCTGCGCGACCGCGACCTCGCCGCACAGGGCGCCGACGCGCGGACCGTGCGGCTGGTGGAGGTGGACCTCAACGTCGACGCGACACACTTCGACCCGCCCGCAACCCCAGCGCTGCCCGCACCGGGGCGCGAAGCGGAGGAGGAGCCAAGCATCCACCCGCCGGAGGGGTGGTGAAGGCGCGCAGCGCGGGCGTTTGCGCAGCAAACGGCAAGCTGCAAGCCGGTGCGCCGCAGGCGCATCACCCGCCCCGGCCGACGGGTCGGCCCGAAGCGCTAGCGAGGGGTGAACCCGTTCGACGACATGGCCACGGCTTTGCCGTGGCCACTTCACCTTGATACATACACTTAATGCATATACTCTGCCCCCATGAACAGCCCTACCCACCCCCGCCGCGACTCCGCAGTCGGCCCGCGCAAGCGCACGACCATGACGATCCGGCCCGATTACCTTGCCGACGCCAAGCGGCTCGGGATCACCGTCTCCGAAGCCGCCGAACGGGGCTTGCGCGATGCAATCCGCGAGGCCGAGGCGGCGCGCTGGCTCGCCGAGAACGGCGAGGCGGTCGCGGCGGCGAATGACTGGGTGGAGGCGAACGGCCTTCCCTTGGCTGATCGCCGCCTGTTCTGATGGCGCGCTTCGACGTTTACGCCCTCGCGCGCGGCGGGGCGCTGGTGGTCGATTGTCAGGCGGATTTGCTGGACGGGTTGAAGACCCGCGTGGTGGTTCCGCTGATTGCCGAAAGCGAAGCGCCCAAGCCTGCGCGCAGGCTCAATCCGGCGTTTGTCGTGGGCAGGGAGCGGTTTGTGCTGATGACGCAGTTTCTCGCGGCTGTGGAGGTGCGCGAGTTGGGGGCGAAGGTGGGGTCGCTTGCGAGCGAGGGTGAGGCGGTGCTTGGCGCCCTCGACTTCCTGCTGACGGGGGTTTGAGGCGGTGATCCTCCCCTTCAGGGGAGGGGGACCATCCGCAGGATGGTGGAGGGGCGGGTGAGGCAAGTTGCTAGGCGTCGAAGCCATGAAACTCGCGGTGCCAATTCAGGAATTGCGGATGCGGATGATCTGCATCCCTCAGTGGGGTGATGATCTTGCCAGTTGGATTGAGGATCGCTTCAACACCGCCACGATCATTGACCTTGCGGTGGATGATAATCTCGTGATTGTCGGCAATGCCGATCAGACCGCGATCGAACATCCAATGCGCCGTCCCAGAAAGCGCAAGACCGTTGCGGATGGAATCCGGCCCGCCATGCTCAACAGGCCGAATGTGAGCCGCTTCCGCCTCGAGTCGCCCTCCACCGTTGACGAGACGCCACCCTGTGACAGCGCAGCGTCCGTCATAAGCGTGGAGAACCGCGCGGCGAAAAGCACGGTCACGGAAAGGGCGATTAACGAGAGACTGGACGATCTGCCGCTCAACAGCCCCGGGCAAGCTAGAAAGATACGGATCTAGTCCGATGATTTCATCTCGGCCTCTATTCCTTGCCTCGTCGATCTGATCTTGCGGATCGACCCGCGGGAGAATTTCGTCCTTGGGCAAACCAAGCGCAATAATCCTCGCAAAATCAGACGATGAAAGTGGACGGACTGCCGCTTGCGCATTGGCCAAGTCACGTTCGACTGGCTGACCATCGACGATATGCGGAACGGTTGGCTCAAAAGGAAGATAACTTCCCGGCTCGATAAGCGCGCGATAGCGGTCTGAAATGGCCGGATCAGGAATGATCCGTTCAACCTTCGCCACCGCGAAAAAACCCTTTGACTGAGGCAGTTTCACAGGTTCGCGATAGACAATCCAGTCGCCGACCATCTTCTGGGCGCGACTATGATATGCCTTGGGGAATTGATAATGCACTTCGGGAATGTCGTCGTAGATCGACCCATCCTTGTGCATGAAAACGCCGAAGCCCATTCCGGATTGATCGAGCTTCTACCCAATCGAGTCAAGCGCTTGCCACTCCCCCTCCCGCCTGCGGGAGGGGTTAGGGGTGGGAGCGAGCGGAGCGCGCCTTGCACAGGCCCACCCCCGGCCCCTCCCGCAAGCGGGAGGGGTGAAGAGCGGCCTCTTTGTGGCTTTGTGTCTTTGTGTGGGATTGTCGGGAGCAGCCTCGCCCGCCCCTCCACCACCTGCGGCGGTCCCCCTCCCCCTGAAGGGGAGGATTTAAGAATAGCCGCGGCAACGCCGCGGCCATTACGTCGAACGGGTTCCGCTGCGCAGCCCCGCCAGCCGGAGTTACAGCCTCTCGCTCAAGACCTGTTCGTCCTGAGCTTGTCGAAGGACCGTTCTTCTTCTCTTGGCTTACGCGAAACCTAAGAAAGTGCAGCCCTTCGACAAGCTCAGGGCAAACGGAGCGCGGGGTTACTCCTCTCCCATCCTGAGAGCGGCGATGAAAGCTTCCTGAGGAATACTGACGTTGCCGTATTCTCTCATTCTGGCCTTCCCCTTTTTCTGCTTCTCCAGCAGCTTCTTCTTCCGGGTAATATCCCCACCATAACACTTCGCGGTCACGTCCTTGCGCAAAGCCGCAATGGTTTCGCGCGCAATCACCTTGCCGCCGATCGCGGCCTGGATCGGGATCTTGAACAAATGCCGGGGGATCAGGTCCTTAAGGCGTTCACACATGCCGCGTCCCCGTTCCTCCGCGTTCGCACGGTGGACGATCAGGGACAGGGCGTCGACCGGCTCGTTGTTCACGAGGATGTTCATCTTCACGAGGTCGCCCTCGCGGGTGCCGATCTGTTCGTAGTCGAAGCTGGCGTAGCCGCGCGAGATCGACTTCAGGCGGTCGTAGAAGTCGAACACCACTTCGTTGAGCGGCAGTTCGTAGGACACCTGCGCGCGGCCGCCCACATAGGTCAGCTCGGTCTGGATGCCGCGGCGGTCCTGACACAGTTTCAGGATCGCGCCGAGGTATTCGTCAGGCGTGTAGATCACCGCCTTGATCCACGGCTCCTCGATCATCTCGATCCGGTTGGTGTCGGGCCAGTCGGCGGGGTTGTGGATGTCGATGGTCTTGGCGTCCTCGGTCTTCGAATGGCCGAG
>VFQO010001384.1_pt1 | contig 18791 bp, 22 predicted proteins | sample 3512331 | NCBI WGS metagenome assembly VFQO01 (sample SAMN10412371, study PRJNA504923) | tailings metagenome | isolation source: Replicate 3 from Balatoc abandoned mine | place: Philippines: Itogon, Benguet | collected 2017-08-28
AGCGTGAGCGTGGTCTTGCCCGAGGACTCGGGGCCGTAGATCTCGATGATGCGGCCGCGCGGGAGCCCACCGATACCGAGCGCGACATCGAGTGCGATGGAACCGGTGGGGATGACCTCGACGGGAGCGCGCTCGTCGCTGCCGAGACGCATCACCGAACCCTTGCCGAACTGACGGTCGATCTGAGCGAGAGCGGTCTCGAGTGACTTCTCGCGGTCTGCTGGTGATGGCATTGCTGGCTCCCTGAAGTTAGATATCGGCTGCCCGTAGGCTGTCGGTCCGCCCCGGCCCGATGATGCAAGGACCGCAGCCTCCCGACAAAGGCTGGTGTGTGATGCTGATCGCCACGCTACGCCTGAGCTCCGACATCCGATCGAATCTGTCAGCGTGTTGTGGATGAAACTCGTCTTCGAGAAGACACTGGGAAGAAGTTAGCAGTAGGTCGAAGGTGTATTCGAGACCTGGTTACGGCGTGTCGGGCTTCGGTCGGCCTACGCCGTACCAGCGGTCGCGCGGCACGTCGGATGCGCGGCACAGAGCGAGCCAGACCTCGCGGGCATCGGCGCCGCGCGCGAGAGCTTCTTCAGCGGTGAGTCCCTCGAGTTCGCTGAGCGCCAGGTCACGCGTCACGACCGGGCCGTAGTCGCCGAACTCGTGCGCGACGGCGAATCGGAACTCGCTCAGCCGCATGCTCCAACGCTACGCGCTGTCGAGCTGCCGCGCGGGTATGGCGAGAAACAGCAACGCCCCGGCCGGAACCGAGGCGTTGCGATGGTCGTGTCGGACTAGCGCGAGACGAGGTCGCCGTCGAACTCGGCGACGAGGTCGTCGGGCAGCGTGTCCGGGATCGGGTTGAGTCCCTCGATGACGGCGAGGCGGTCGCCGACCTCGCGCATGATCACCGAGATCGGTGTGTCGAGGGCGTCTGCCACCGACGCGAGGATCTCTGAACTGGCCTCCTTCTGGCCACGCTCCACCTCGCTGAGGTAGCCGAGCGCGACGCTCGCCTTGCTCGCGACCTGACGAAGGGTGCGACCCTTCTGCAGGCGGAAGTCACGGAGAACGTCACCGATTTCCTGACGAACCAGAACCATGTCGACCCTCCTCTCTGCCTTCAACGGGGTGACCCACCTTACACGTCACCCGCCTACCAGAAACCCTAACCACTGCTGTCTGTGCGGTGCTTGTGAACACGACAGTTGTAACGTGATCGAAACGCCGCCTATTCCCCGAGCCAGCGCTGCAGCTCACGCAGTGATTCGGAGACGGCGGTCACTCGGATAGCTTCCCGATCGCCGGTCAGGCGCAGCATTCTCGTCCACACGTCGTCGCCGATGGCGAAGCCGAGGTACACCGTTCCAGGAGCCTGCCCGTCCTGCGGGTCCGGCCCCGCGACACCGGTGGTGGCGAGACCGATTCGCGCGGGCACGCCGGCCACGGCGAGCGCGGCTCGCACGCCAGAGGCCATCTGAGCCGCGACATCCGGATGCACCGGGCCGTGCTCGTTCAACAGCTGGGCGTCGACGCCGAGCAGGGTTGCCTTGACCTCGCTGTCGTACGCGACGATGCCGCCGCGCAGCACTGCCGAGGCACCGGGGATGCGCACCAGTCCGGCGGTGAGCAGGCCGCCGGTCAGCGACTCGGCGACCGCGATGGTCAGCGACCGGGCGGTCAGCGACGCGATGATGGATGCCGCGGCATCAGCCACGCCGATTGCCCCGCCATGCCTGCACCAGGTAGTCCATGCCGGTGACGACGGTGAGCACGATCGCGGCGCCCATCACGGTCCAGTTCAGCCACCAGACCCAGTCGCCGAGCCACGTCCACAGCGGGACCAGGAACAGCGAGATCGCGACGGCCTGGATGACGGTCTTGAGCTTGCCTCCGCGGGAAGCCGGGATGACGCGCCTGCTCAGCCACGCGAAGCGGAAGATCGTGATGCCGAACTCGCGCACCAGGATGACGATGGTCACCCACCACGGCAGGTCGCCGAGGATCGACAGCGCGACCAGCGCGCCGCCGATGAGCACCTTGTCGGCGATCGGGTCGAGGATGATGCCGGCGTCGGTGACCAGGTTGCGACGGCGGGCGAGCTGCCCGTCCAGGCTGTCGGTCGCGATCGCCAGGATGAACAATCCGGCCGCGATGTAGCGCAGCACGCCGTGCTCGCCGGCGTCGGTCAGCAGCAGCCAGATGAAGACCGGGGCGAGCAGGATGCGGGCGACGGTGACGATGTTGGCCACGTTGCCGGTGCTGGCCGGGGTGTCACCCTTGCTTGCGACGCGGCCGCGCATCGGGTTGGGCCGCTTGGGGCTGGGTGCCGCCTCATCGACCACGCGCGTCACTCCCGATCGGTCAGACTCCAGGCGTCCTCGTCCGAGTCACCGTCGACCTCATCGTAGCCGCCAGCGCTGGGTGCATCCTGCCCGCGCAGCCTCGCCAGCACGTCGGGCAGCTGCTCCACCGTGACGAGCACGTCCCGCGCCTTCGAGCCCTCGGAGGGGCCGACGATCTCGCGCGACTCGAGCAGGTCCATCAGCCGGCCGGCCTTCGCGAAACCGACCCGCAGCTTGCGCTGCAGCATGCTCGTGGAACCGAACTGCGTGCTGACGACCAGTTCGGCGGCGGCGAGCAGCAGTTCGAGATCGTCGCCGATGTCGGCGTCGATCTGCTTCTTCTCCGGCCCCGCGGTCACATCCTCCCGGTACTCCGGCCGGGCTTGCGCGATCACATGCTGCACCACGGCGTTGACCTCGGTCTCGGTCACCCAGGCGCCCTGCACGCGGATCGCCTTCGACGCGCCCATCGGCATGAAGAGCGCATCACCCTGGCCGATGAGCTTCTCGGCGCCGGGCTGGTCGAGGATGACCCGGCTGTCGGTCATCGACGACACCGCGAACGCGAGCCGTGACGGCACGTTGGCCTTGATGAGTCCGGTGACGACATCCACTGACGGTCGCTGCGTGGCGAGCACGAGGTGGATGCCGGACGCCCGCGCAAGCTGCGTGATGCGCACGATCGAGTCCTCGACATCCCTCGGTGCCACCATCATCAGGTCGGCGAGCTCGTCGACGACGACGAGCAGGTACGGGTACGGTCGCAACTGACGTTCGCTGCCCGGCGGCAGGATGATCTCGTTGGCCACGATCGCCCGGTTGAAGTCGTCGATGTGGCGGAACCCGAACGACGCGAGGTCGTCGTACCGCATGTCCATCTCCTTGACGACCCAGGCGAGCGCCTCGGCGGCCTTCTTCGGGTTCGTGATGATCGGCGTGATCAGGTGCGGTACGCCGGCGTAGATCGACAGCTCGACGCGCTTCGGGTCGATGAGCACCATCCGCACCTCGGCGGGCTTGGCGCGCATCAGCACCGACGTGATCATCGAGTTGACGAAGCTCGACTTGCCCGAGCCGGTGGAGCCGGCCACCAGCAGGTGCGGCATCTTGGCGAGGTTCGCGACCACGAACCCGCCCTCGACGTCTTTGCCGAGGCCGATGGTCATCGGGTGTTCGGATCTGGTGGATGCCCCTGACCTCAGTACGTCGCCGAGCGACACGATCTCCCGGTCCTTATTGGGTATCTCGACGCCGATGGCCGACTTGCCCGGGATCGGCGAGAGGATGCTGACCTCGTTGGAGGCCACCGCGTAGCTGATGTTCTTGGCGAGCGCCGTCACCCGCTCGACCTTGACGCCCGGGCCGAGTTCCAGCTCGTAGCGGGTGACCGACGGGCCGCGGCTGAAGCCGGTCACCTTCGCGTCCACCGAGAACTGGGTGAGCACCTCGGTGATCGCCGCGACCACCTCGTCGTTGGCAGCAGACCGCGACTTCGGCGGCGTACCGGGCGTGAGCAGGGATGCCGCTGGCAGCCGGTAGATCGTGGCCCGCGGTGCCGGCGGCGGGGTGTCGAAGTCGCCCGCGGCACCCCGCTCCGAGACGCTGTCGGTGAAGCCGGGCAGCAGCGCCTCGCCGTCGTCGTCGCGGAGCCCGGTCGCGCCGGCCTCGACCTCGCCGGTGAAGCGCTTGACGGCATCCTCGGCCTTCAGCAGGTCTTCGAGCAGGTCGATGCCGAACTCCCCCGCGTGCGCTCCGGCGGGGACCGGCGACGCGACGACCTCGGTCTCCTGCTGGTCGGGGGGCACCTCACGGCCGAGCACCGGCGAGTCGAACGCGGCCTCGCCAGAGCGGTTGCTCTTGTTGCGCCGCCACCACGGCAGCGACGCCGGATCCTCGTCATCGAGACCGAGGTCTGACAGCGAGCCCAGTTCGAGCTGCTCCTCGATCCTGGCCGCTTTCGCCGCGGCGCGGTCCTCGTCGGTGGCCAGTTGAGCACCGAACAGGTAGGCGTACAGCTCACGCAGGCGGGCCCCGATCCGGTTCGGGGGCGTCTTCGTGATGATGAACAGCGAGAGCACCAGGATCGCGACGATCACCGGCACCGCCAGCGCGGTCGTACCGAGCGTGATCAGCGGCTGCGCGACCACCCACCCGAGGATGCCGCCGCCGAACGCCAGAGCCTGCACCCCGTCGGTCGGCTGCGGCTGACCGCCGAAGGTGTGACTCAGCGCCGAGATGGTGATGAGCAGCAGGGTGGTGCCGATGCCGATGCGGCCGTTGTCGTGCACGCTCGACGGATGCCGGAACAGCCAGGCGGCGAACAGCACCATCACCACCGGCAGCGCGAACGCGACTCGACCGAAGAGCAGCCCGAAGGTCCAGGAGTCGAGAGCCTGCGCGATCGGATCGTTGACCATGAACCACTCGACGACGGCGCCGGCGACCGCGAGCACGAGCAGCAGAAAGGGCACGCCGTCGCGGCGCTCGTCCCTGGCGAGCGTCTCCCTGCCGAGCAGCCGGAAGGCGGCGCCGGCGGCGTGCGCGAGGCCCATCCATGCCTGCACGAGCGGACCGGGCTGCTCGATCACCACCTGCTTGCGGGCGGGCAGCCGCTTCGTGGGCTGGTTGCCGCGGGTCGGCGTGCGCGAACGCGACGAGGATCGCGTGCGCGTGGCCATGCGCTCCACGGTACCCGCGGCCCCTGCCGCTCGTCAGGAACGACACCCGCCGGTAGTCGGGTGCCCGCTCAGTAGCGGATCGCGTCGATCACCTTCACGCGTACCGCGACGAGGGCGGGCAGCAGACCGGCGAGCGCGCCGACCAGCGTCGCCGCCCCCAGTCCGATGAGCGCGGCCTCGAACGGGAACGGCGGGATGTCGTCGAGCGCGGGCGCGATCAGCGACTCCGTGATCGGGTTCTTGACGAGCAGCACCGAGAGCACGACGCCCGCGGCACCGGCGACCACGGTCGCGACGACGCTCTCGAGCATCACCGCGAAGAACACCCGTGCGCTGGTCGCACCGAAGCTGCGGCGGATGCCGATCTCGCGGATCCGCTGCCGCACCGTCACGAGGGCGATGTTGACCAGACCGAGCGCGCCCAGCAGCAGCACGAGCACCGCGACACCGGTCACCGCGAGCTTGATGGGCAGCAGCGGATCGCCGTTGTTCCACGCCAGGTAGTCCTGACGCTGTACGTCGACCTGCCAACCCTCGCCCAGTGCTCCCGCGACATCGCGCTGAATGCGGCCGGCCAGCTCGTCGGAGAGCTCCGGCGGCACCCACAGCTTGTACTCCGTCGACGGCGCGAACTGAGGATCGGCGGTCACCAGCTGCGTGAAATCCTCGTAGAGGAGCCAAGATGCCAGGTAGCTTCCGTCCGGCGACTGGGCCGGGGTGACCCCGACGATGACTGCGACGACCGTCCCCTCCGGCGTGAGCACGTCGAGGGTGGGATGCGTGCGCAGGTCGGGCGATCCAAGTCGCTGCCACACCTCCGCGCTGACCACGATGGCCGGTGCCAGCCGGTCGGCGTCGGCGTCGCGCAGCCAGCTGCCCGCCTCGAGCTCGACGCGATGCATGGGGCCGTATGCGGCATCCACGCCCTGCGCGTTCAACGGCATGACCCCGTCGCTGAACTGCACGTTGAGGGTGCCCCAGCTCACGCGGGTCGTGTAGTCGACCTGATAGCGCTGCGCGGCCGCCTTGAACGCATCGTTGAGCGCGGAGCCCTTCGGCTGCTCGCCGGTCATCGGGTTGTACGCGTTCACGTAGAGCATCGCGGGCCGGCCGCCTCCGCGTTCGAAGCTCTCGGTCATGGCCTGCGTGGCGATCGCGCCACCCGCCGCCACGGTGGTCAGCGCCGCCACGGCGACACCGACGCCGATGAGGCTGAGCAGCACGCGAGCTTTGTGCACGCGCAACTCCGACCACGCCTCGACGACCGACCCAACGAGTGCGGTGAGCGGGTTGCCCCGGTCCGTCGTCCGTCGTCTGATCGGCTCGAGCTCGGTCACAGCGTCGCCTCCGGCAGGCTCAGCGCGAGCACGCGGTTGACGTCGACCGGCACCAGCACGCCGCGATCCAGGCGGTAGTGACGCCGGGCGAGGGCCGCCACGTTCGCGTCGTGCGTGATCGTGATCAGCGCAGCGCCCGAGTGCTCGGCCACCTGATCGAGCAGGTGCATCACGCTCGCACCCGTCTCGACGTCGAGCGCGCCCGTGGGCTCGTCGGCGAGGATCAGTCGCGGCCCACGCACCAGCGCCCGGGCGATCGCGACGCGCTGCTGCTCGCCACCCGACAGCTTTTCCGGGGTGGACTGGAGTCGGTGCCCGAGCCCGACCTTCTCGAGCATCTCGGCCGCGAGCGAGGCCCTGCGCCAGAACTGGCGACCGCTGGCGTACAACAGCGGCACCATCACGTTCTCGAGCGCGGTGCGACCACCGAGCAGGTTGAACTGCTGGAAGATGAACCCGATGTCGCGCCCGCGCTTGCGGTCGCGCTTGCGGCCCGAGATGCGCTCCAGCGGTTCGTCGTCGAACCGGATCACGCCCGTGGTCGGGGTGTCGAGCAGCCCGAGCAGATTCAGCAGCGTCGACTTGCCCGAGCCGGAGCGGCCCACGATCGAGATGTGATCGCCGGTGTCCACCGTCAGGTCGACGCCCCGGAGGATGTCGAGCCGCTCGCCATCGGGGAGCTCGACCGAGCGGGTGACGCCCTCCAGCTGCAGCAGCGTCATCCGCCGATGCCTAATCCCGGCATCGGCACGCCGTCGATCGGCACGTCGGCCGGCGCCCCAGGAACGAACTGCAGGATGAGGTCGCCCTCCTCGAGCCCGGCGGTCACCTGCACCTGCACCCCGTCGTTGAGCCCCAGGGTGACCTCGCGCGGCTCAGTCGAGCCATCGGGCTGCATCAGGTACACCGTGCCGGTGCCGCCGCCGCCCTCCACCGCGGTGGTGGGGACCACGAGCACGTTCTCGGCGATACCGCCCGGGATGACCAGCTCGGCGGTCAGCCCGGCGAACACCGTGACATCCCCCGGCACCGCGCAGGTGACCACGGGGCCAGAGCCGCCGGGGTTCGGGGTTTCACCGTCGCCAGCGCCGGCCAGCGGTGTGCTGATGGTCAAGCCGGTACACGCGAACGGTGCCGGTCCGCCATTGATCGTCACCTGCGCCTCGCTCGGGCGCTGGATGAGCCGGTACAACTGCTCGGGCGGGATGCTTCCGCTCACGTGGAAGCTGGGCGGCGCCACCTGCCCGACCGTCTGCCCGACCGAGAACTGCTGACCGTAGAGCACCCCGAAGCTCGACAGCGTGCCCGTCGCGGGCGCCAGGATGTACTCCCACTTCGTGTACATAGTTCCGTCGGGGTTCGACAACTCGGCACGAAGCAGGGCGAGTTGCTGGCCGGCCTCCACCCAGTTGCCGACCGCCGCAGTGACCTCGCGCACCTCGCCGCTGAGGGTCGCGAGCACCGGCACGGCGGCGTCGGAGGCAACGGTTCCGGTGAGTGTGACATCGTTGCGCACGGTACCGAGGGCGACCTCCCACTGCGGTTCGACGATCACCGCACCCGGCTGATCGGGAGCCGAAGCATCCGATGCAGCGTCTGGAAAGAACGCTACCTTCGTCAGGGCCGCGGCGATGGCGGCGAAGATCAGAATCCAGAGGATGGGGAACACCCAGCGGCGTGCGACGGTCACGTGCGACTCCAGGGGGGAAGGTACGGGCTCCTAGCGAATCAGACCAGCGGCTGATTCGCAGCCCAACATTCCGGGAACCTCGAACGTCAGGCCTCGATCACCACCGGCACGATCATCGGGCGGCGCCGGTGCTGGGTGTTCACCCAGCGGCCGACCGTGCGCCGCACCACCTGCGAGAACGCATGGGTGTCTCGGGTGCCGTTCGCGGCTGCGTCGGTGAGCGCCTTCACGATCAGCGGCAGCACGGTGTCGAACACGTCCTCGTCTTCCGCGAAGCCGCGCGCCTGGATCTCGGGCCCGACGATCACCCGACCGGTCTGCGGATCGACCGCGACGAAGATCGAGATGAAGCCCTCCTCGGCGAGGATGCGGCGGTCCTTGAGATCGGCCTCCGTGATCTCGCCCACGCTCGAACCGTCCACGTAGACGTGCCCCAGGTCGAGCTGCCCGACGATGCGCGCGTTCCCGGCCGCGAGGTCGATGACGGTGCCGTCCTCGGCGATGAAGGTGTTCGCCTCGGGCACGCCGGTGTCCATGGCCAGCGCCGCGTTGGCCACCAGATGCCGGTACTCGCCGTGCACGGGCAGCACGTTGCGGGGCTTGAGGATGTTGTAGCAGTAGAGCAACTCCCCCGCGGCTGCGTGCCCCGAGACATGCACTCTCGCGTTGCCCTTGTGCACCACTTTCGCGCCGAGCTTCGTGAGCCCGTTGATGACTCGATAGACGGCGTTCTCGTTGCCCGGGATGAGCGAGCTGGCGAGGATGACCGTGTCACCCGGTCCGATCTCGATCTGGTGCTCGAGGTTCGCCATGCGCGCGAGCACCGCCATCGGCTCGCCCTGGCTGCCGGTGGACATGTACACCAGCCGGGCGTCGGGGAGGTCGGCGGCGCGCTTGGCATCCAGGAGCACCCCGTCGGGCACGCGGAGGTATCCGAGGTCGGCCGCGATGCCCATGTTGCGCACCATCGACCGCCCCATCAGCACCACTTTGCGGTTGTTGGCGACCGCGGCATCCAGCACCTGCTGCACCCGGTGCACATGGCTGGAGAAGCTGGCGACGATCACGCGGCGCGGGGCTTTGGCGATCACCGACTCGATCACCGGCCCGATGTCGCGTTCGGGCGCCGTGAACCCCGGAATGTCGGCGTTCGTCGAGTCGGACAGGAACAGGTCGACACCCTCCTCCCCGAGCCGCGCGAACGCGCGCAGATCGGTGATGCGGTCGTCGAGCGGCAACTGGTCCATCTTGAAGTCGCCGGTATGCAGCACGCGGCCGGCTCGCGTAGTGATCGAGACCGCGAGCGCGTCCGGAATGGAGTGGTTCACCGCGACGAACTCGAGATCGAAGGGGCCAAGCTTCTCGCGCTGGCCCTCGGTGACCGTCAGCGAGTACGGCGTGATGCGGTGCTCCTTCAGCTTCGCCTCGACGAGGGCCAGCGTCAACCGAGAACCGATCAGCGGGATGTCGGCGCGCAACTTGAGCAGGTACGGCACGGCCCCGATGTGGTCTTCATGGCCGTGCGTGAGCACGATCGCGACCACGTCGCCGAGCCGGTCGCGGATCGGAGAGAAGTCGGGCAGGATGAGGTCGACGCCGGGCTGGGTCTCCTCGGGGAACAGCACCCCGCAGTCGACCACCAGCAGCTTGCCGTCGATCTCGAAGACGGTCATGTTGCGGCCGATCTCGCCGAGGCCGCCGATCGGGATGATGCGCAGCGTGCCAGGGGCGAGCGGGGGCGGATCGGAGACCGGCGTCGGCATCAGCGCGTGGTCCCGGCGACTGCCGGCAGGGCGCCGCCTGCGGCAGCGTTGCGGTCGGGTCGGAAGTTGTCGAGGTTCACGCCGGGAATGTCCTTCACGAGGGTCAGATCGTCTTCGATGATGGCGGCCTCGAAGTCTTCGGGGCCGACGAGCGGGAGGCGCACGCGCGGGCTCGCGATGCGCCCGAGCCCGTGCAGGATGTACTTCGCCGCGACCGTGCCCGGCACGTGGGTCATGACCGCCCGCACGAGCGGCTCGAGCTGCTTGTGCGCGGCGGTGGCCGCCGCGAGGTCGCCCGCATTCACTGCATCCACGATGGCGCGGTACGGAGCGGGTGCGATGTTCGCGGTCACGCCGATCAGGCCGGTGGCCCCGATTGACAGGTGCGGCAGCACGTTGGCGTCGTCGCCCGAGAAATAGAACAGGTCGGTTTGATTGAGCACGCGGCTGACTTCGGCGAAGTCGCCCTTGGCATCCTTCACTCCGAGGATGTTGGGATGCTTCGCCGCCCGCACGATCGTCTCGAACCGTATCGGGATGCCGGTGCGACCCGGGATGTCGTAGAGGATGACGGGCAGATCGGTTGCGTCCGCGATCATCCTGAAGTGCGTGAGCACGCCGGATTGGGTGGGCTTGTTGTAGTACGGCGTGACGACGAGCGCACCGTCGGCGCCAGCTTTCTCGCTGGCCTTGTACAGTTCGATGGCGTGGGCGGTCTCATTCGACCCACCGCCGGTGATGATCTTGGCGCGTGAACCGGCGATGGCCTTGCCGACCTCGACGAGGCGCAGCTTCTCCGCGTCGGTGAGGGTGCTGGTCTCGCCGGTGGTCCCGGTGACGACGAGGCCGTCGGCCCCGGCACTGACGACATCGTCCATGAGCTTCTCGACGCCCGGCCAGTCGACCTCGCCGTCGGGCGTGAACGGGGTGACGAGGGCGACGAGCACCTGGCCGAAGGGGTTGTCGATCATGCGTTCAGGCTACCGCCACGGCATCGCGTCGCCTGCCCGAGCGCTGCTGCGATGCTGACGGAGCGCCGATCCCCCGCGCTCGGTCTCGCGACCCAGTGCACGACGAGGTCGCGGTCGCTCCGCCGCAGTCGTGATGCATTGGCCGGCACCTCGATGTGCAGGGCCGGTTGCCGCGTCGCGAAGAAGCCGTGATGCGCCAGAGCGCTCACGCACGCCAGTCTGCCGCCGGCCCGCACGGCCTCGAGCACGTCGTCCGGGGTGCCCTTCGGCACGTACCAGCCGCGGCGCGCACGAACCAGGGTTTTCACGCTCAACGCCCGGACGAGCACGTCCTTGCCGTACCCGATCCTCGCCAGTTCGCGCGTGGTGATTACGCCGCCGAGGGCCTCGATCCGTTCGAAGAGCGTCGCCATCCGCCGATACTGCCAGCGTGCATGCCGACGCGCCCCAGCTGAGCCTCCGGTGGTGCAGACTCGCGACCGGATTCCGGTGTGAGGGGATAGTCGGACGACCGCCACTGCTCCCCGCCGCGGCGCGTCGCGCGCCGACCCGCCGCCCGCCTCCCGCCGCCCGCCCGTGCTTCGGCCCTGCCGCCCGCCGCCCGCGCTTCGCCCCCGCCGCCCGCTTCCCGCGCTTCGCCCACGCCTCCCGCCTCCCGCGCTTCGCCCCCGCCGCCGACCACCCGGACCGAGCGAACCGCGAGCAATGTCGCTACTGCCGCCCGCGAGAAGCGTTGATGAGTCTCACTTGCTTGCCGAACTCAGGAGGAACTCCTGAATTGCGGAGTGCTTGAAGAAGCAGGAGTTCGGCGCGGAAGCGTCGCGGACCGGCGAGGAAGCGTCGCGGACTGGCGCGGACCGCGCGGGACCCACAAGCGGGCGCAGGCACCGGAGGCAGGCGCACCACACCGCCGACAGGCGCACCACACGCGAGCAGGCGCACCTCACGCGAGCAGGCGCACCTCACGCGAGCAGGCGCACCACACGCGAGCAGGCGCACCACACGCGAGCAGGCGCACCACACTGCGAGCGGGCGCAGGGCACCGGAGGCAGGCGCGCCACACCGCCGACAGGCGCTTCGTCATCCGCTGGCCGGTGCGAGCGCCGGCTCGGTCCGACGAGCGACGGGGCCCTCGCGAACCGGAGGGCGCCGTCGGTAGCGCGTTCAGCCGCCACGTGTCGCGATCGCCGCACAGTTGTCGGCGCGCTTTGCAGGAGTTGGTCCTGAGTTAGGCAAGCGCAGCGAGGTCGTCGACGAGTTCGGCGCGTGACGCCAAGAGGAACCGCGCACGTGCTACCAGGCGAGTGCACCCCGTTGAAGCAGCAACCTTCAGTAGGTGAGGCGTTCGTACCGGAGGAAGCGGAATCGGGGACCCTCGGTCGAGGTGGTCCAGTCGGTGGAGTGGTGCAGCGTCCAGAGCGACGGGTCGATGCGCGGGGCGAAGGTGTCGCCAGGTACGGAGAGGTCGCGGCCGGAAAGGTCGCGGCCGGAGAGGTCGCGGCCGGAAAGGTCGCGGCCGGAAAGGTCGCCGCCGGAAAGGTCGCCGCCGGAAAGGTCGCCGCCGGAAAGGTCGCCGCCGGAGAGGTGGAGTTCGGTGACCTCGAGCACGTCCGCGCGGTCCATGAGTGCGGCGTACACGGTGCCTCCGCCGATCACCCAGGCATCGATGCCGGCGACCAGGGCCAGGGCGGCTTCGGGGGTCGGCGCGGCTTCTGCAGAGGCATCCACTCGGCGTGGGTCGCTGGTGATCACGATGTTTCGGCGACCGGTCAGGGGCCGGAACCGCGATGGGATCGACTCCCAGGTGCGGCGGCCCATGAGGACGGGATGACCCATGGTGATGGCTTTGAAACGCGCCAGGTCCTCGGGGACGTGCCACGGCATCCCACCGTCGGCTCCGATCACGCCGTCGCGAGTTTGGGCCCAGATGAGGCCGAGCGTCACACCGCCACCGCGCCGCGGATAGCCGGGTGGTGCTGGTAGTCGAGCACCTGCAGATCGTCGAACGCGTAGTCGAAGATGCTGTCACGCGAGGCCGTGATCGCCAGGCGCGGGTACGGGAACGGGTCGCGCGTGAGCTGCTCGGTCACCTGCTGGATGTGGTTGTCGTAGATGTGGCAGTCGCCGCCCGTCCACACGAAATCGCCGACAGTCAGCCCGGTCTGGTCGGCGATGAGATGCGTCAGCAGGGCGTAGCTGGCGATGTTGAACGGCACGCCGAGAAACAGGTCAGCGCTGCGCTGATACAGCTGACAGCTGAGAGCGCCGTCAGCGACGTAGAACTGGAACAGCGCGTGACACGGAGCCAGCGCCATGCTCGGGATGTCCGCCGGATTCCAGGCGGAGACGATCAGACGGCGCGAGTCCGGGTTCGTTCTGATCTGCTCGATCACCTCGGTGATCTGATCGATCTGCTCGCCCGACGGCGTCGGCCACGAGCGCCACTGCACGCCGTAGACGGGACCGAGGTCGCCGGTGGCGTCGGCCCACTCGTCCCAGATGGTGACGCCGTGCTCCTGCAGCCAGCGCACGTTGCCATCGCCGCGCAGAAACCACAGCAACTCGTACGCGATCGATCTGAAGTGCACCCGCTTCGTCGTGATCAGCGGAAAGCCCTGACGCAGGTCGAAGCGCAACTGCCGTCCGAAGACGCTGCGGGTGCCGGTACCGGTGCGATCGGTACGGTGCGTGCCGTGCTCGAGCACGTCGCGCAGGAGATTCTCGTAGGGGTACAGGATCGAGGCATCCATCGCGGTCATGCTACGCCGTAACAGGCCGCAACATCGGGCTCGCAGCGGGTGTCACGGCCTAACGTGTCGGCATGAGCACGACCGCCGTGATCGCGAGCCTGGTCGGCCTCATCGCGCTCGCGACGGTGCTCGGTGTCGGGTGGCGGTCGCTGCAGGGACGGGTCCGCCGCACCGACGGCAGCACGATCGTGCGGGCCGTCGACGTGCCCGGGCTGCGTCGTCTGCCCCAGGGCGCGACGCTGCTGCAGTTCTCGACCGAGGTGTGCGCATCGTGCACGCCCACCCGCGCGGTGCTCGGCGAACTCGCGTCGGCGCGGCCCGGTGTGCAGCACGTGGACCTGGATGTCACGCGTCGGCCCGACCTGGCGACCCGGTTCCGCGTGCTGCAGACGCCGACCACGCTCATCCTCGATCGCAAGGGCGTCGTGCGCGCCCGGATCGGCGGTGCCCCACGGCGAGCGGACGTCGCGGGCGAGCTGGATCGAATTCTGGAGGCGTCATGAGCCAGACCGGCGGTATCGACCCGCGCGGGCCCAGGTTCACGGCGGCGGTGACGGCGGCGCTCCTGCTCGTGGTGGTCGGCCTCGCGCTGACGACGCCGCTGCGAAGCAGCGTGGCGGCGAGGGCCCTCGAGCCGGCGTTCGTGCTGTTCGCCGTGCTCTCGGCACTGTTCGCGTGGGGAGCGTTCGCGGGGGCGGCCCGCGGGCCGTGGAGTGTCGTGTTCCGCCGGCTGATCCGGCCGCGACTGTCTGCTCCGACCGCGCTGGAGGATCCGACTCCGCCGACGTTCGCGCAGGGTGTCGGTTTCGTGATCACCCTTGTCGGCCTGCTGCTGCACCTGGTTGGCGTGCCATACGCGCTCGTGGTCGCGGCATCCGCTGCCTTCATCGCCGCGTTCCTCAACGCGGTGTTCGCGTTCTGCCTCGGTTGCCAGGTGTACGTCGGCCTGGTACGCCTGGGAGTTCTCGGCCGGAAGGGTGCCGCAGCCGCGTGATGGTGCCTACTCTGGGACTGCGAACGAAAGGCGGATCCCATGGCAGTGACCAGCGAAGCGACCACCCTGTGGTTCGGAGACTTGACGAGCGGGACAGGCACGACGTCGCTCGACTCGTCCGACGCCGGGGAGTTCCCGGTGACGTGGGCGGCGCGATCCGAGGGGGTCGAGGGCATGACCAATCCGGAGGAGTTGCTGGGCGCTGCGCACTCCGCGTGCTACTCGATGGCGTTCTCGAACGCGCTCGCGGGCAACGGCACCGCACCGGAGAGCCTGCAGGTCACCGCCGCCGTGACCTTCGTACCCGGTGAGGGCATCACCGGCAGTCACCTGCTCGTGAGCGCGAAGGTTCCCGGGCTGAATGAGGACGAGTTCCAGCGCCTGGCTGAGGACGCGAAGGCCAACTGTCCGGTGTCGAAGGCGCTCGCGGGCATCCCGATCACCCTCGAAGCAAGTCTCGCCTGATGCGCGTCCTGGTCGCCGGAGCATCCGGCTTCATCGGCACCGAACTGTGCCGGCAGCTGGAGATCGAGGGGCACACTGTCACGCGCCTGACGCGGGGTGAGCCGAAGCATCCCTCGCAGTACCGCTGGTCGCTGGAGGACAGATTCGTCGATCCGGCGGCGATCGACCAGGCCGACGCGGTCATCAATCTGGCGGGCGCATCCACCGGGCGGCTGCCCTGGACGGCCGGCTACAAGCGCGAGATCCTCTACTCGCGCGTGAACGGTACGCAAGCTCTCGCCGAGGCGATCGCCGCGGCATCCAACCCGCCCGAGGTCTTCCTGAGCGGGTCGGCGGTCGGATACTACGGGGACCGTCCCGGCGAGGAGCTCACCGAGACCGCGACGAAGGGCGACGGGTTCCTCAGCGACGTCGTGCTCGCGTGGGAGCAGGCGGCGAGCCTGACGCCCGCCGGCACGCGGCTCGTGATGCTGCGCACCGGCGTGGTGGTCGGGCGCGGCGGTGCCTTCACGCCGCTGGTGCCGCTGACCATGCTCGGGCTCGGCGCCCGGTTCGGCGACGGGCAGCAGTACTGGCCGTGGATCTCGCTCTACGACGAGGCATCCGCGATCCGGCACCTGCTCACGTCGTCGCTGACCGGTGTGGTCAACCTCGCCGGACCGACGCCGGCGACGAGCGATGCCGTGACTCGTTCCCTGGCCCGGTCGCTGAACCGGTGGCATCCCTTCTTCGTTCCCGAGTTCGCGATCCGGATGCTCGGGGACGCCGGCAACGAGCTTCTGCTGGTCGATCAGCGGGTGGTGCCGCAGCGGCTGCTCGACGACGGGTTCGAGTTCCGCGATCAGAGTGTGGATGCCGCGATGGCGGCGCTAGCGGCCTCGCGCTAGGCGGATCGCTCGCCGCGTGGCCCAGCGTGCCCGCGGGCGGTCGCCTGAAGCGTCGTAGGCGAGCCCCAGGCGAAGCCACGCGCGCCAGGAGTCGGGGTCGGCCTCGACCTCAGCTCTGTACCTCGGAAACTCGAGGTCGGCCGCCGCCGGGTCGATCCGGCCGCTGCCCAGCCGAGGCAGATCATCGACCGGCAGTCCGCCCTCCTCGCCGAGGATGCGAAGCAGCCGCTGGCCGCGCACCACGAAGAGCAACTCCGAGATGAGGACGAACGCTGCCAGTAGCGGCAGCACGGCGAGCGCAACGCCGAGGCCTTTGGCCGCGAGCTCCTCAGAGGTGATCAGCAGCACCGCGTACTGCGCCGTGAACACGATGTAGAGCGCGAGCAGCGCCGCCATGATCAGCGCGGCGATGGCGCCCGGTTTCATGCCAGGTCGATCAACTGCTCGAGACCTACCGTCACCCCGAGCGCACCGGGCGTGGCGCGCAGCGCGACCGCGATACCCGCCTGGTACGAACTCGACGACAACGTCTCGTGGCTGATGGTGAGCAGCTCGCCCTCCCCGCCGAACAGCACGTCCTGCTTGGCCAGCACACCGCGAAGTCGCAGGCTGTGCACCGGGATGCTCGACACCTGCTGGCCGCGCGCCCGCTGGTCCACGTGCGGCGCGGCGACCGGCGCACCTTCTCGGGAGGCGGCCATCAGCTCGGCGGTGCGGATCGCGGTACCCGACGGCGAGTCGACCTTGCCGGCGTGATGCGCCTCGACGATCTCGATGGAGTCGAAGAACCGCGCCGCGGTTGCCGCGAACGAGGTCGCCAGCACCGACGCGATCGAGAAGTTGGGGACGATGATGACGCCGAGCTCGGGGGTCGCGGCGACGGTGCGCTCGAGTGCGGCGATGCGATCCGACGTCCACCCCGAGGTGCCGACGAGCACGTTCAGCCCGTTGGCCAGAGCGTGCTCGACGACGGTCTGCGTGACACCCGGGATCGTGACATCCACCACCATGTCTGCGGCGTTCATCTCGTTCAGGTCGCCTCTGGAGTCGATGCTCGCAACCAGTTCGAAGCCCGGCTCTGCCTCGACGATGGCGCTGACGAGGCCGCCCATCCGGCCGGTGGCGCCGACGACGGCGACTGACGTGGTCATGCTGATCAGGCTACCGGCCTACGCTTGGGCGAGTGGTGGAGTACCGCTCGAGCAGAACGGATGCCTCGGCAGCGCACACCCTGCTGGCCGAGTACTTCGCCTACCGGGAGCAGACCTTTCCCAGTGCGGCGGGGTATGTCACCACGTTCCCTTCGCCGTCGGAGTTCACCCCGCCGCGCGGGCTCTTTCTCGTGGTCGAGTCCGACGCTGCGCCGGTCGGGTGCGGCGGGGTGCGAGACCTCGGTGGTGGCAGGTTCGAGGTCAAGCACCTGTGGCTGCGACCGGAGGTTCAGGGCCGAGGGCTCGGGCGCGCGCTGCTGACCGAGCTGGAGACCCGTGCCGCCTCCCTGGGGGCGACCGAGCTCGTACTCGACACCAATGCGTCGCTGACCGCTGCGGGCGGACTGTACCGCGGCAGTGGGTACACCGAGATCGAGCCGTACAACGACAACCCGAACGCGACGAACTGGTACCGGAAGGTGCTGTAGTCGTTCGGGCGCTGAAATTCCAGCGGCACCGGCGGACATAATCGGATCGTGACGCACGACCCGCACCGCGCTGCCTTCGAGGAGTTCGTGCGCGAGGTCGCGGACCCGGTGCGCAGATTCCTGCTTCGTCGCACCGACCGCGACACGGCAGACGACGTGCTGAGCGAGACGATGCTGGTGTGCTGGCGACGCTCCGACCTTCTGCCCGGCCCCGCCGAGCGCCTGCCGTGGGCCTACGCCATCGCGCGCAACTGCCTGCGCAACACGCAGCGTGCGGCGCGTCGCCGGGCTCGGCTCACCGCCCGGATCGTCGCCGTCGATCCGCCCGCAACGTCGGTCGCGGCCGCCGACTCGGACCATGACGATGGCGCAGAACACCTGGGCGCCGCGTTGCAGGCGCTTCGACCCGACGACGCCGAGGTGCTGCGGCTGTGGGCATGGGAGGAGCTGACCGGCGAGCAGATCGCACGCGTTCTGGATGTCTCGGCGAACGCCGCCGCGATTCGCCTCCACCGCGCGAAACGCCGACTGCGAGACCAGCTTGAAAAGACAGGAGCCCGACCCGGACATATATCGAGTGAGGAGGGCAGCAGACGATGACCGGCACACAGCGATCGCACCGCGACGATGAGCGCCTCGCCCAGCGGCTGCGCGAGATCGATCCCGCGCGCGGTGTCGCCCCGCTCTCCGAGAGACACATCGAGGAGATCATCATGACCAGCACCCCGGAAACCTCTGCACCCACGCCCTCGGCCGCGCCGCCGAGCAAGACCCGACGTCGGCTCGTCGTCGCGGGCCTGGCCGCCGCCGCGGCGGCTGCAATCGTCGCTGCTGTGGTCGTCGTTCCTCTGGTCGTCGGGCAGCCGCGCGGCGGTGACACGCTCGCGCTGTCGCTGCCCGATCCCACCGTTTCGGCGATGTGCGCGCCGGTCACCGCGGAGTACATCGGCAACACCGATGTCGCATTCGAGGGACGGGTGACCGGCATCGACGGAACAACCGTCACCGTGGAGGTGCTCTCTCAGTACACGGGCCCGGCAGCGAGCACGGTGACGATTCCGCAGGGCACGGACATCCAGCTCGAAGAAACAACAGGCCCCTTCGAGCTGGGGGGCACCTACCTGATCAGCGCGGTCGATGGGGTGGTCACCACCTGCGGCATGAGCGGTCCGTCCACGCCCGAACTGAAGGCGCTCTACGATGCGGCGTTCTGATCGGCTGACCCCGCTCAGAATGGTGGTGGGTCGGCCTCGTGGCGGTGCCCGGTGGGGCTGGTCCACA